>Ga0209285_10000098_pt1 | contig 30024 bp, 39 predicted proteins | sample PPLLak3March2015_2_FD_187249 | JGI IMG/M metagenome (GOLD analysis project Ga0209285, IMG submission 187249) | Freshwater sediment microbial communities from Prairie Pothole Lake near Jamestown, North Dakota, USA - PPLs Lake P8 Core (3) Depth... | ecosystem: Environmental > Aquatic > Freshwater... | reverse complement strand
TTTTTTTTCTTATATAATCTATGAGTTAATATACATCGCATACGATATGGTGTCTGATGAGGTGAGAATCCATGGATCAAAAACAGGTGTTGGAGCGTTGGTTAAGACAATTGAAGAAAAACGAGATTAGCCCTGATGCGGTTGGTCTTGGTCCTGATAAGGAAAAAGCATTGCGGTTTATCCGAGAAGAACTTGAAAAGATAGAGGCGATGGAGAAAAAGCAGACTCCATCCACTCAATAGAAACGTATGTTATTCGTACCGGAGGGCGACTACAGGGTCCATCTTTGCTGCTTTCCGTGCTGGTAGTACTCCTGCGGCGATACCGATTAAGATTCCGACAACGCTTGCAATGAGGAACCATTCTGGGGCATAGGATAACTGAATAGAGCCGGTGCTAAATGCTCCCCCAAGATTTTGTATGCTATTGTTTAAGAGATCAACGACAAACCAGCTTCCGCTCGCGCCAAGGATACATCCAGCAAGACCCCCTAAGAGCCCGATAACCATGGATTGATACAAGAACAACTGCAGGATATCACGTCGTTTTGCCCCTACCGCCATCATCGTTCCAATTTCCCTAGTTCTTTCAGTGACGGTCGCAAACATGATATTTGCTATCCCCACTCCGCCGATGAGAAGGGAAATCAATGCGATCGCGGTGATATACGTTCTGATGACGCTCATGATTTTATCGACGCGATCAAGGATGTACTGCTGGGTGATGACGACAAAATCAGAGTTCTCATCTTTATACTGACTCGCATCAGATCCAGCGCCATCAAAGTAATTTAATATTTCATTTTGTGCTTCCTGAACTTGTTTTGTATCTTTTGCTTCAGCAAGGAGGATCGTGTAAGCGACCACCCGTTTTAAGATGGAACCGGCATTTGACCCAAAATAACTTGAATAATATGGTTTAGCGGGACAGATGATCCCTGGTGTGGAAAGGGTGTTAAACATACTATAACTCGAACTTTGCTTTAGAATTCCGACTATTTTCGCATCAAGGGTTTTTCCATCGACTCGACGAAGGTAAATCGTATCACCGACTTTCAATGGTTTATCTTGACCAAATGTCTCAACGACATTTTTGCTAATCACAATTTCATTTTTTCCTTCTTGGAACATGGTTCCTTCTTCTAGTTCCATGTTAAGAATCTCGAGAATCGCTTCAGTACTTGCGTACATTGTTTCTCCGGGTCTGGATTCCCATTTGAGAAATCCGTCTCGTTTTAAGATTTTATTAACGGGAACAATGCCAATTGGTGCTACTGTTTTTATCGATGGTAGACGCTGGATGTTTTCTACATCGTTGGTTGTGAATACGACAGACCGGATCGATAACTGTGGGACATCCCCGCCAGTGCCTAATCCTATAACCATCCCAGTGGGATTGAAAAGATTCCATTGTTCTGCAATAAAAGTACTGACGGAGTTACCGGCGGTTGTGACCATGATGACTGATGCAACACCGATGATGACTCCGATGAGCGTGAGAAACGTCCGTATCTTATAGGACTTCATGGTGTCAAGAGCCATGGAAAAGATATCTCGTATCATGTTTCCTCAGTTACCTCTCCATCGAGCATGTTGACTACTCGATTCGCAAATCGTTTCAGAGCGATGGCATGGGTGACGAGTAAAATGGTTTTCCCTTCTCTGTTTAATGCAACGAGTAGTTCCATGATCTGCTCGCCGGTCTTCGTGTCAAGGTTTCCTGTTGGTTCGTCAGCAAGAATGATTGCGGGATTGTTGACGAGAGCTCTTGCGATTGCTATTCGTTGTTGTTGCCCACCTGATAGCTCAGAGGGACGATGAGTCGCCCAGTTGGTCAGTCCGACTTTTGCAAGCAGTTCGAAGGCACGATGATCTCTATCCGCCTTGGTTCCTCCAAGAAAAACCACGGGTAATGCAACATTTTTTACTGCGTTCATTGACGGCATGAGGTTGAATTTTTGAAAAATGAAACCGATTTTTCGTCCTCTAATGACTGCGAGTTGATTATCATTTACGGTGGATATATTTTCGCCATCGATGATGATCGTGCCTGATGTCGGACGGTCTAGGCACCCGATAATGTTCATAAGCGTGCTTTTTCCTGAGCCCGAGGGTCCCATGATGGCAACAAAATCACCTTTCCGGATTCTCAAATCCACATTGTTTAATGCTTTGAAATCTGTTTTTCCTGTTTTGTAGATTTTTGTTAGTGAATCGATATCAATAACGTATTCTGCCATTCTTTGTTCCTCAAAGAACTAGGATATACTGATTGGTTATTTTTTTGGAATCTGATTTTGAACAAGTGTTTTTATTCGGTGTGCGACTACAAAGGATTTTGCGATAAATTCTATCTCAGTTGCTTCCTCAGGGGTTGATACTTGACCAACGATGAACATGTTTTCTTGCTCCTCGCTATCTGTTTTCTGTGTTTTATTTAAAACCTCTTGTTGTACAATTCTTACCGAACGTCTTTACGATTCTTTCCTGAAAAGCTTTTCGGTGGTGCCTCTTCTTTTATTATTTGATTCATAAAAGCTGTTTTTTCCTTTATTGTTGACTAATATTGTTACGAAAACATTTAAATGCTGAAGGTGTATAACAAAGAATTGGAGGACGTATAAAATGAGAAAAACCCTAATTGGCGGTAGTCTGTTGGCTGTATTGCTTTTACTGATGTTGCCAGCAGTGGCCGCAGAACAGGCTAAAATTGCGCAATCTGCACCAAATATTCTTAATGCTGAGACAACCTATCTTGAAGCACTTCAACAGAAGTTCATGGACGATCCATCGCCACAGATCATTTTTATTACCTTGGCAATTCTGTTGTTAAAGCTCTTACGGTGGGGAGTTGTGATAGTCGGTGGCATTATTCTTTTGATGCTTCTTGGCATTATCAAAAAACCGAATAACAACACAAGTGCAGTCCTGTAATCATTCAGATTTCATTGCTTTTTTTCAAGATGTTGGTTACCTGTGAGTCTAGATCGTGGTAGTTTATAAAGTATCCTTGCGATTTGATTGAAGAGATTTTTTTCGGCGGTGGTAACATTTTTCTTCAATTAGTATGATATGATGGTATACTTTCGGTGACCCTTTAGAAAACCTTGAATATGGGCGAGTGCTTGTCGGAGAGCTGACCGATAACAAATATGACCAAATTGCATCAATAGAATGTATATGTTTGTATATATAATCACTATTTTCAAAGGGGGTTTTAAGTGAAAAACATCATCATCAAAGGCGCACGAGAACACAACCTAAAAAACATCAACATAGAACTCCCCAGAGACAAACTCATCGTCATCACAGGGATATCTGGCTCGGGGAAATCCACCCTTGCATTTGACACGCTATATGCAGAAGGACAGCGACGCTACGTCGAATCACTCTCTGCCTACGCACGCCAGTTCTTAGGTCTGATGAAAAAACCAGACGTCGATAGCATCGAAGGACTTTCCCCCGCAATCTCCATTGAACAAAAAACAACAAGCAAGAATCCGCGCAGTACCGTCGGAACCATCACAGAAATCTACGATTACCTTCGCTTACTCTTCGCACGTATCGGTATTCCCTACTGTCCCACACATAACATTAAAATCGAGTCACAATCACCACAGAAAATCTCAGGAAGGATCGCAGCAGAGTTGAAAGGAACCATCACCATTCTCTCACCAGTCATCCGCCAGAAAAAAGGAACCTATGAACAACTATTCAAAGATCTGAACAAGGAAGGATACACCAGGATTCGCGTCAACAAAACCATCTATCGGACTGATGAGAAAATCATCCTTGAGCGCTACAAGAAACAGGATATCGACATTGTAATAGACCGTGTCGAAACATCCGACACCACCCGCCTGGCAGAAGCCTGCGAACAAGCGTTACAGAAAACAGACGGACTGCTCATCGCCTTAGATACTCACGGCCATGAGCATATCTACTCATCAACCATGGCTTGTCCCATCTGCGGCACCATCTTCGAAGAGCTCCAACCACGCATGTTTTCCTTTAATAGCCCCTTCGGCGCTTGCGAAACATGCCATGGGCTCGGTATTAAAATGGAATTTGACCCCGACCTCATTATCCCAAACAAAGAACTCAGCATCGCCGATGGTGCAATCGCTTTATACAAGACAATCCGGGACAGCTGGAGAAACAACTATCTCGGAGCTGTGGCAAAACATTATGGGTTTGATATCTTCACTGCGATAAAAAATCTCAACGAACGACAGTACCATGCGATCATGTACGGATCATCTGACCCCATCCGTTTTAACTTTGTCATGAAAAACGGCGATGCACACTACTCCCATATCGGAACCTGGGAAGGACTGATCCCTCAATCAGAACGCCTCTACAAACAGACCGAATCGGAATACCGCAGACAAGACATGGAACGATTCATGCGTATCAGCCCCTGTCCCACCTGTCAAGGGAAACGATTAAAACACAAAATTCTCTCCGTCAAAATCGCTCAGAAATCCATTATCGACATCACGGATATGTCCATTAAAAAATCATTGCAATTCTTTGAAACACTCAAACTAACAAAAAAACAAGAAGAGATCGCACACCTCATCTTAAAAGAAATCCTCGCACGCCTAAAATTCTTAGACAATGTAGGATTGAATTATCTCACACTTTCGCGAAACGCAGGGACCCTCTCCGGTGGAGAAGCCCAACGGATACGGCTCGCGACACAAATCGGATCAAACCTCATGGGCGTCCTCTACATCCTTGATGAACCCTCAGTCGGGTTGCATCAGCGGGATAATAAGAAACTCATTCAGACATTGCAACGGTTACGCGACCTGGGAAATACCCTTATCGTCGTTGAACATGATGAAGAAACCATCCGTCATGCAGACTATGTCGTCGACATGGGCCCCGGGGCTGGGATTCACGGCGGAAAAGTCATCGCCCATGGCACACCACGCCAGATCGAACAAAACCCTCGCTCACTAACCGGGCAGTATCTTTCTGGAAAACAAGCGATACTGGTTCCAGAGACAAGGCGACAAACCGAAAAAAACATCCATATCAAAGGATGTAAAGAAAACAACCTCAAAAACATCGATGTGAGCATCCCCGTCGGAGTCTTCACTGTCATCACCGGGGTTTCCGGAAGTGGAAAATCAACGCTGATATATGAAATCCTCTACAAAGGTCTAATGAAAAAACTCCATGAATCACGAGACCCCCCGGGAAAACACGATGAAATAGCGTTTGATTCGGAGATCGACAAAGTCATCGTCATCGACCAAAGCCCGATTGGGAAAACCCCACGTAGCAACCCAGCGACCTATACAAAAGTATTTGATGAAATTAGAAAAATTTTTACCATGACTCCTGAGGCGAAACTCCGAGGGTATCAAGCAGGCCGTTTTTCTTTTAATGTCCCTGGCGGACGATGCGAAACCTGCCAAGGAGACGGTCTCATAAAAATAGAGATGAACTTCCTCCCGGACATCTACGTGGAATGCGAAGAATGTAAAGGAAAACGCTACAACAAAGAAACCCTTGAGGTGCAGTACAAAGGAAAATCAATAGCGGATGTTCTAGCCATGAGTGTCGAAGAAGCATTGGACCTCTTTGGAAACATCCCATATATCCGAAAGAAACTCGAAACACTCTCACGAGTGGGATTAAGCTACATTAAACTAGGCCAGAGCTCCACGACACTGTCTGGAGGAGAAGCACAGCGGATAAAACTGACCCGGGAGTTATCAAAGAAAAGCACAGGAAGTACGCTATATCTACTTGATGAGCCGACCACCGGGTTGCATTTCCATGACGTCAAGAAACTCATCGATGTCCTCAACAGTCTGGTGAACATGGGAAACACAATTGTCGTAATTGAGCATAACATAGAAGTGATAAAATGCGCAGATCACATCATTGATCTTGGTCCAGAGGGTGGTGATCTTGGGGGCGAAATCGTTGCAAATGGAACACCAGAAGATGTTGCGAACAACAAAAACAGTTACACCGGTCAAATCCTTCGACCATTGTTCCACAGGAAGAAACAATGATTGACCTTTGCAATTTGCCTCCGAACCCTGGATGCTATCTCTTTCGAAATACCCAGAAAAAGATCATCTACGTCGGAAAAGCAAAAAACCTGCGAAAACGGGTGAAAAGTTACTTTCAGAAAAAAGAAACGGACCCAAAGACACACAGTCTTATCAATACCCTTAACTCCGTGGAATTTTTTGTCACAGATACTGAAGTTGAAGCATTGATTCTGGAAAACACGCTCATAAAAAAACATCAACCGAAATACAATATCAATCTAAAAGATGCAAAAACCTATGCGTTTATCGAGCTTACCGCTGAGTCGTTCCCCCGGCTTCTCATCGCACGGCAAAAACAGGGGAATGGAAAATATTTCGGCCCGTTCGTCTCAGCTCTTGAACGCGACCATGTGCTGCAGTTCCTCAACCGAACGTTTGCGTTGCGGACCTGCAGAAAGTTACCCAAAAAAGCCTGCCTACGGTATCATCTGCAGCTCTGCGCAGCCCCTTGCATCGGAGTAATATCACAAGAAGAATATGACAAGAAGATACGAAACGTCCGTCTGATCCTTTCAGGGAAATCACAAGAGCTTCTCAAAAAATTACAACAAGAAATGATCAAAAAATCCCAGTCGTTCGAGTATGAGAACGCGTTGATTTGTCGAAATCAAATCACCGCGATACGACACCTCCAGGAACATCAGAAGATGCAACGGCAACATACCTATGACGAAGACATCATCAACTACTCTGTCAAGGATGGGATCGTCTATCTGATGTTATTTAACATCTACAAGGGAACCTTGTCGACAAAAAACGAGTTTGTCTTTGGTTTCACCCCAGATTTCTTAGAAGAATTCATCGTGCAGTATTACTCGGAAAACCCCATACCTTCTGAAATCATCCTTTCTCAGAAACCCTCTGATTCTCTTGCAACGTTTCTCTCGCAGAAACGTAAGAAAAAAACACGGATCATCGTTCCGAAGAAAGGAGCAAAAAAACAGCTGCTTGATCTCGTGGCAAAAAATATCGAGATAACATTCTTCGGGGACCTCTCAAAGGTCGAGGCACTTCAACACCAGTTGAACCTTTCGGAACCGCCTCAGATCATCGAATGTTTCGATATTTCCCATCTGTCTGGGACTGCCATGGTTGGTTCCATGGTCCAATACCGGAATGGAAAACCAGATAAAACCAATTATCGGAGATTCCGTATTCGAACCGTGGAGCATGTCGATGATGTTGCAGCGATTGCCGAAGTCGTACGACGACGCTATCAAAGGCTGCAGTTAGAACATGCACCGTTCCCACAATTGATCATCATCGATGGAGGTGTTGGTCAGATGAACAGTGCTGTCCGTGAGCTTGAACATATCGGGGTTAAAACCCCCTTGATTTCTATCGCAAAGCACTTTGAGGAAATCTATCTTCCTGGGCAATCACAACCGCTCCGACTTGGGAAAAAAGAAAAAGCTTTGTTGTTTATCAGAGAGATCCGTGATGAAGCGCATCGTTTCGCGATTGCGTACAATCGTTTGCTACGGAAAAAAGAGTTGAGATCGTGACACAGTTTACCTTAAAAACAGACCTTGTTCCAAAAGGATCACAGCCTGACGCTATTACTCAGTTGGTCGAAGGGGTAAATAAAAAGTATTCTACCCAAACATTGCTTGGGGTGACCGGGTCTGGGAAAACGTTTTCCATGGCGCAGATCATTCAACAGATACAACGACCTGCGATTGTGATTGCTCATAATAAAACACTCGCTGCCCAGCTCTATAGTGAGTTTAAAGAGTTTTTTCCGGACAACCGTGTCGAGTATTTTGTTTCCTATTATGATTATTATCAGCCTGAGTCGTACCTGCCTCAGCGAGATCTGTACATCGAGAAGGACGCGGATGTCAACCCGAAGCTTGAACAGATGCGGCTTGCTGCGACCGCTTCCTTGTCATCACGGAGAGATGTGATTATCGTCGCCTCGGTATCCTGTATCTATAATGTCGGAAACCCCCTTGATTACCAGCGACTTGGTTTTGAGATTCGAATCGGACAACGACTCCCGCGGAACGCGCTTCTTCGTCGCTTATTGGATATCCAGTATGAGCGAAACGATACGGAACTGATTCCTGGTCGTTTTCGAGTGAAAGGTGACACTATTGACCTCATCTTAGGGTATTATCCGAATATCTATCGGATTGAGATGTATGGGGATAAGATTGAATCGATCAAAGAATTACAGAAAAACACCACTGAGACCGTTGATGTTTTGAAATATCTGTTCATTTTCCCTGCGAAACATTTCGTAATACCGGACAGCAGCCAGAAACGCGCAATTGAGGGAATTAAACAAGAACTGGAAGAACGACTTCCCCAACTTCCCATCTTGGAGGCACATCGGTTGAAACAGCGGACACTGTACGACCTTGAAATGATCCAGGAGACCGGGTTCTGTAAAGGTATTGAGAATTACTCGCGGCATCTTGATGGGCGCAAACCCGGTGAGAAACCGTACTGTCTTCTTGATTATTTTCCTTCTGATTTTATCATGTTTATTGATGAGAGCCATCGGACGATCCCGCAGATCCATGGGATGTATCATGGTGAGTATTCACGGAAGCAAGCTTTGATCGACTACGGGTTCCGACTGCCGAGTGCGATGGATAATCGACCGTTGACGTTTCAGGAATTTGAGCAGTATATGCACACTGTGGTTTTTGTCTCTGCGACACCAGGGGCTTATGAACTGGGGAAATCACAGCAGGTGGTCGAGCAGATCATCCGACCTACTGGTCTGGTTGATCCTCCTGTAGAGGTGAGAAAAATAGACGGTCAAATCTCGGATTTGATCGGTGAGATTCAAATGACTGTGAAACGGGGCGACCGGGTTCTTGTAAATACGTTGACGAAGAAGCTTGCTGAGGAGATGTCTGAGTATCTTGCTGAGAAAGGAATAAAGACACGGTATCTGCACTCTGAGATCGATACTCTTGAGCGTTCTGAGATCATCCGGGAGCTTCGTCTTGGGAAGTTCGATGTTCTTGTCGGTATTAATCTGCTTCGAGAAGGTATTGATATTCCCGAGGTTGGATTCATTGGGATTCTTGATGCGGATAAGGAGGGATTCTTGCGTGATGAACGCAGTCTGATTCAAATCATCGGTCGAGCCGCTCGAAATGTGAACTCAAAGGTGGTGTTATATGCCGATGTTCTGACTGATTCGATTCAGAGAGCACTTTCGGAGACCAATCGGAGAAGAACCGTCCAACTCAAATATAACGAGGAACATGATATTACTCCGACAACCATCATCAAACCAATTAAAGAAAAAGTCGTGGAAATCACGGATACGAAGCATATCCCCCGAAAGGAGATTCCGGTTATCCTTGTGAATCTTGAGCTAGAAATGAGAAAAGCAGCAGATGATCTTGATTTTGAGAAAGCAATCGCGCTGCGTGATCGAATCAAGAAGCTGCGGCAGTCGATGATGCTCTAAATTTTTTTTATGGAAATGTTTGTTCTTTGTTGATGGTTCCTTTGATGCCGACAACAATAGATTTGATCGGTATCTTCCTTGTTGCTTGTGAGAGTGCTTGTTGAGCGATTGCAAGGAGACCTCGGCAACAGGGTACTTCCCTGGTCATCACGGTCAGTGAGGTGATGTTCGCATCATCGATGAGCGTGGTGAGTTTTTGTAAGTGGGGATCAGGCCGGAATCAAGTTTTGGGCAGGCGATTGCGAGGCTGTTTCCTCTGAGGTACTCTTTATGAAAATCTCCGTGTGCGTAGGCGACGCAATCTGCGACAAGTAAAACGTCCTTACCTTGGAAATAGGATGCGTTTGGAAAGATAAGATGTAATTGAACCGGCCATTGACAAAGATGTGATTGTCTTGCATCTGCTTCTGTTTCTTTCTGTTTCGTTTCTTTGAAGAAATCCATGGTTTTTGCTTCAGGGCATCCGCAAACATGGTGATGTGTTGTTTGTCCTTCTTTGAATGGGGCTGGTGATGTTTTTTTCTTCTAGTATTTCTAGCGCCTGTTTGAGGTAGATTTTTTCCCCGTGATCTTTGTGATGGTTCAGATGCCCTAGGATGGTGTTGTCCCCTGCTTTGATGATGTTTTCCATGACTTGTTTCTCATTATATGGTTCAACATCGCGTTCTTCTGTGGTGATGGCGTCTTATGGGCAGTGTCCGATGCAGGCGCCTAATCCATCGCAGAAAATTCCGTTGATGATCTCCGGAATCATCTTCGGATTTTGTCTCACTTTTTTTTAAAAGTTGTTCTTTTGTTATTGATTTATCTCCAAGTTTTTGAAACAAGTCAGATTCCATGAGAGATCCTTGTTAATTTTTGAATCTGAATCTGTTGTAAAATCATTATGCAACGATAAAAGACGGAAGAAGCTATGTCTGTATTTGCCTAGATAATTTTTTAATAATTTATATAAATTCATTGTTACTTATCTTTTCAAAACATGGGAATGTGATATCATGGAAGGGTTGGAATATTTCTATGAATTATTCTCAGGTCTTCCTCGTGGTGGACCTGGAGATAACAAATCTACTCGGAAAGCATTTTCTTATCTGAAAAATTTACCGTCTGAGCCCTTTATTCTTGATATCGGATGCGGGTATGGTATTCAGACTCTCGAGTTAGCAAGAATTTCCAAAGGTAAAATTATTGCTTTAGATAACTACCAACCTTTTTTAGACATCCTCACGCAGAATGCAAAAAAAGGAGGACTTAATCATAGGATTATTACAAAAAATCAATCAATGCTTGAGATGGATTTCAACAATGATACTTTTGATCTTATTTGGTCCGAAGGAGCAATTTTTGTTATGGGATTTCAGAATGGATTAAAAAAATGCAATCAACTTCTAAAAAACAAAGGGTATTTTGTTGCAAGCGAAGCAGTATTGTTATTACCGAATCTTCCAAAACCATTACAGGACTTCTGGGACGAAGAATATCCAAATATAATGGACATAAAAAGCAATATCTCTCTGATTCAAGATGAAGGCTTTACGGTATTATCTCATTTTACATTACCGGAATCATGTTGGGTTGATTTTTACTCGCAAATGAATAAAGAGATAATAGAATTAAAGAAAAAATATCATACAAACAAAATTGCTTTGCAAGTGTTTGAAAAGTGCGAAAACGAAATTCAAATATATAATACGTATTCAGATTATTTCGGCTATGAGTTTTTTATAATGCAGAAGAATTCAACTATAAAAAGTGCAGGGAACGGGATTTGAACACTAAGATACATGTAAAAATAAACCGTTATTCCTTTTATCATAAAATTCAAAATCAGTGCAAAAAACAATAGGTATTTACATAATCAGAATATTCTGTTGTCACATAAAAAGGTAAAACCATACTTTGAAGATGTTATGATTCCTTTTTCTGCAAAAACCCTTGTTGAATTGGTGATAAAACAAAGTTATGGGTTGGACAGAACCTTTGGATATGATTAAAAAGATTATTAAATAAATAGTAAATTAAGATATAGAAAATCATGCAAAAGATAACGTATGAAAAAGTAAAAAAATTCATTATTTACGTTCTTATGGGTATGTTATTAATTGTTGTTTTTATCTCAACTGCGTTTCTAGCCTGGAACCTCATTGACAAAATGTTTTTACATTTCAGTGAAACAGAATTTCAAAGTATTGTCATTGATCTCTTTGGTTTATTTTTCCTTGTATTAGTTGGAATTGAACTGTTTGAAACACTTCAGATGTACACAAAAGAACGCGTAGTTCATGTAGAAGTAGTGTTACTTGTTGCCTTAATCGTCGCTGCAAGGAAAATTATTATGATCGATTATACAAAAACTTCAACAGATGTCTTTTTCGGAATCGCAGCTGTTGTTGTATCGATTGGTATATCATATTATCTTTTGAAAAGAGCATCAAGTTTTTCTAAAAATGAAGAACTAAAATAGAATAACTGAAATTTCAACGCATTTTTTTTTTTTTTAAGAACCTCAGATTAGATGCATCATAATGTTTAAGTTGTTATTTCAAACCTGTTACGAATTCATTAATTATTTCCTTTGCGTCTTCAAGAGTGTTATATTCTTTTAGAGTAAAATGAGGAACGTCCTCTTTTGATATTCCTTTAATCATTGTTGATAGTTTATTAGGCCAGTACTCTTTTTCATATAAAGCAAGAACAGGAATAAGTGATAGTCTCATTCGTGGTCTCAAATAAGCATGAGCAATTTCTATGCCAGTTCCTAAACTGGGTGTAGATACTTCAAAAATTGCTGCTTTTATATCTCCTTCAATCGCTTCTATCATTTTATTCCGAACATATATCTTCCGCTGTTGTTCATCTGTTGGCATGGGACCTATTGCCTGTTCAAGTTTCTGTATTGCTTCCTCATATGTTTTTCCTGTTGTATGTTCAGTATATACTTTATAACCTTTTTTTTGGATGGTTTCAATAAAGGATTCGTGGACCTGGGATCGTTCTTTTCTATCTTTTGCACCCTGGATTGCCGCTCCATAAAAAACTTGTTTCATGGAAAATGATTATAAATTTTTATGATTAAAAATTTATCGTAGAATACTGGGGGCGGGATTTGAACACAAAAACACATGTAAAATCATAGAATTACTCCTATTGAAATAAGAATCAGTAGAATTAGATTATTTGGCTAAACCATAAAATAACAAATATTCCTATTGTATTTAAAAGAAAAGATACTACAAAAAACACACGAGAAGAAATAACTTTTGATGTAGCAAGGAGTGCAACTCCCATTTCATCAGGTAGTGGAGATGCAATGATAAAACCAGCAATAACTGGCAGGAAATATTTTTTTACAATAGATGGTGATTTTTTATTTATGTGTTTAATGATTTTTTCATTTCTAAGTTTTTCGATTTCGTCATGAAACGAATGCCGAATAAGTTTGAAAATAAGATAATCACCTATCATAGCACCAATACCACCGATTAATGCTGATACGATAATGTTTTCATTTTGCGCTAATAATATAAGAAAAATAGTTGCTGGTGCTGCTGTAAATCCATACGTAAAAAATATTCCTGCAATCAGAGTTCCAAAATACCCTAAGGAGAAAAGAATATCATGAAAAATAGGAATATTGCGCTCGTAAAAGATAAAATAAGCAACGATGAAAGTAATGATAAGTAGTAACAATTTTGGATATTTTATTTTATTTACCAGTGAATTCATGACGAATAAGCATTTAATCAATTATTCTTTAATATGTTGTTATTTTTTCTTTCGGTCCTCAAGATGTCTGTTTAATATGTATAACGGTGGGATGGAAAGCAATATTCCAATAATGAGGAGTGGAATTAAAAAAGTGGAACCTAAATAGATATCCAGAAGCAGCCAGACACTTCTAAAGATAAAAATCGATGCAATAATGAGAACGAGTTCCCAGAAAATATGATATTGTTCTTTCATGATAAAACGAAATATTTGAATTTGTTATAAAGATTCTGCTTTGTTTTTGGCATAGAATAATAGTGATAAAAGAGTTAGAGTATGCAGGGGAAGGGTTTTGAACCCGTGATTACCGGTAAATTCCAAGAATAAGATAATAATGTTAGTTGAAATCCAAGAGAAAACGGAGAATTGGGAACGCATTTGTGAATCGCTCTAATAACGATTCGATGAATCCACGTTTACTAGATTATATATTTCTGTCAGGAATCCAATCACAATGTAATGTCATACCTAAAAAAATACAAACTAACATAATGAAGTAAGTTAGCAAATGAGGAAACAAAGGACCGCCAAAATACATCGTAAGCAACCAACATAAACTACCAATATTTCCTAAAATTTTACAAATAATCGGGAAATCCCAAGAAGACGTTTTTTCATTATCACAATCACACTTAGAGTATAATAATTGTGTCATTTCCCTATGGAGCGTAGCATCTTTTTCAATAAAAGCAGATATTTCCTTTTGCATCACTGGATTAATCCTATTATACTTTTCAAATAATGATTGCATCTTTGAAATACTGATTATCTTCGAGAGCAACAAGCCAATAAAATACATCTGCTTGAGTTGATTCTTCGTTAAAAAAGGAATATTTGATGTTGGGAATTCTCCTCTACTCATCTGAGATTTGAGAATGATTCGCTGTATCTCCTTGTTGTTCGCAATATCAACGATGGTTTGGAATAACGACTCTTTCGGTTTGATTCTTTCTTTTATGAGATTCTGTTGTGATGTCTGGACTGATTGATACCCCACCACATTACTCAACGAACCCAGAACAAGAAGAACCACAGCACAGATACTTACGACTATTAGAGGTTTCTTACCCATATCTTTCCCACCCCTATGAAAATAAATCACCCTGTCTATTTAAAACCTTTGTCTAGTAAATTAGTGCAGGGAAAGGGACTTGAACCTCAGATTACCGGTTAAATTCTGACAGATGGATAATAATTACTCCCGTTAAACCATTCTTTTTCATTGATTTTCCTCAGGCATCATCGACTTATTCAGATTTTAATATTCAGAATTTGTCTCAGTATCGGGAACGCATGTGGGAATTGTTCGAATAATTTAATCCAGAATTGCATGAATGGTATGTTATATGAATATGGCATTGTGACCGAAGGTGTTTTCAAGTCACTTTCAACTCCATAATCATCTACTGCGTTATTCTTAGTAGCCTCAGTGACATGAGCAGATATTGTGTAGTGTTTATCCGGATCAGATGGGTCTTCACCCTGAATAATCAAGCCCATCCCCGACCCCCAATCGGTCAGGATAGGAGCAGTGACTGGCAAATCAGGACTGGAGAGAGCAGTGGCCGTTGCATCACTAAGTTCCCAATAGATTACAGTTACTAACATTCCATTTGAGAGTGGTTTATTTTCATCGCTCCACAATGTGTAAGCGTCAAATGCTGGGCCATAATAATCGAAATCGTTGTATACACAAATTACAAATTCAACATTACTTGGATCTGTCTTAAAGACAAATCCCCCTGCCATAATTTCGATACCGCAACGGATTGAAGTAAACTCGTAATATCCAATTTGCCCATTGGGTTCTATATCAGAAGCCTCGGAGTTATAAATATATTTTCCCGTAATTGTATCATCAACATGAATCGCTCCTCCGAGAATATTATCTGAATCATATACCTCGGTAACTTTGGCAACGATTTCAATAGCGACACGACCCGGGGAAAAGGCTGGGTGGCTTGGATACGGATCGGAAGAGTTATTTTTCTTCATATACCATGCAGTTTGAACATTCATAGCACTTACTATAGGTAAAGCAGTTGCAATCAACAGCATACATACAATCATTCCTACGATTTTGTTTTTCATGTTTTTATTCCTCCGCGGATAAACCAAGATAAGATTAAATATCATCTTAATTGATTTAAATGTTTGGAAACGATAAAAATGTTAGGATAGAAACATCGACACAGTTTTAACGGATGATTCCAAACGCCAAAAATTTACTTTTCATTTATTCTTCCTCTATAAAAAAATAAAGATGTCTTGATTATTTATATCTTTGTTAGTATAAAAAAAGTGCAGGGGAAGGGATTTGAACCCCAGTTTAATATTAAAAATTGGTTGACGGATGATGATTTACTCCTGTTGAACATCAAAACTCAAAAAATTTACTTTAGAGGCTCTGGTGCACACCTTTTGGCAAAGATGTTTGAATAACAGGTGTTTTCCATTGACGTAGATTAAGATTCATATCAGCAATATTTTATTTCACCTTCAATTCCTGAAATTTATTATAAAGAAAAAATGGGAGAATGCTTATTTGCATTTCCCTCGTTTATGACCACTTTTTTTACCACTATGGCTAGTTTTTACCATAGAACTATCTTTATGTGGTCCAGTTCCATCTTGTTTCCCACGCTTATTTTTTCCCATAGTTTACCTCACCTTTTCTTTTTATTTTTTTTTATATCTAATACATTATCCATAGTGTATAATCAACTCACAGGTATAAAGCCCATACCAGAACCAGCGGGGGGTTGGTAGAAATATTCGGATTCGTATTTGTCAGCATATTTGTTGATTTTCAGGATATAGATAACAGAGAATTTAAGAAAACACGCTAAACCTACTTTCTCAATTTCATATCTTTATTGCAGCACACATGAATGCATTCAGTGCAAGATATTCCTTTGGGATGGTTACCATTTACAGTGCAACTCTTTGCAACCTTTAGTTCGAGTCCGCATTCTTCGCAAACATAAATCTGGCCTACTTTCATATCGTGACAGTGTACCATAATATATCACATCTTACAGTTGAGTTAAGAGATATCCAAAGAGGTTATTAAAGATTTTTGATTGTAGTGCAGGCGGCTAATCGCTCTGGAATAGAACACGAATTTGCCAGTAAATTAATTAAGATTGATAGTGCAGGGGAAGGGATTTGAGCCCCTGGAGCGTTTCAACTGGCTTTGGTACGACTGATTATTTCGACTTCCACAACCCGTGGATATTGCAATAATCTCGTGCTGACAGTTTCTTTGCTGTGACGCAAAACTCAGCTTCCGGTTTCTGCATTGGTTGTAAAAACTTCCGATATACCGTCTCATCAGCATGCAGCTCGATCCATTCGATGTAATGTTTCTCTTCCATCGGATGAGGAATCGACCCTACTTTTACCTTCACACCGGTCGCGGTCTTTTCAATCACCGGCACATGCTTTTCGTTTCCAGCGTCCTGAAGCTTTTCAGCAAGCAGCTCCATGGGTTGCCCACAACACACCAACTCACCGATACCTGCGTGGAGGACTTCCACGATATTTCCACAGACATTACATTTGTAGACTTCCTTTAATTTTACCATATCCTACTACCTCCATTCTACTTCGTTTGTTTCTTACTTTTATAATCCTTAATCGCCTCGTGCAACGCATCCGCAGCAAGATTCGAACAATGCATCTTTTGGGCAGGCAGACCATCAAGCTCGTTTGCCACATCACCACGTGTGATCTTGACTGCCTCATCCACATGTTTTCCTTTCGCAAGCTCAGTGACCATGCTGCTAGTCGCAATAGCAGAGCCGCATCCGAACGTCCGGAACTTGATATCTGTAATAATATCATCTTTTACTTTGATGAAGATCTCCATGACATCCCCGCAGACGGGGTTTCCTACTTTGCCATAGCCATCAGGGTTCTCGATCACACCGACGTTCCGGGGGTTCATAAAATGCTCCATGACTTTCTTACTATACCCTACACTTGCCATTCTTATTTCCTCCATTCTTGAGACATTGGGGAGAGTTTTCGTAAGCGTTGGACGGTCTCGTTCGTCGCCTTGCTTACGATTTGCACATCATCCATTGTGGTGGAACGCCCAAGCGTCAGCACCATAGACCCATGTGCTTCCTCATGTTTTAATCCGATTGCAAGTAGAACATGCGACGGCTCAAGTGTCTTTGATGAACACGCAGAGCCGGTCGACACCTGAACGTCATACATATCCATGTTGAGCAGAATGCTTTCCCCCTCTATATAACTGAACCGGAAGCTTGCATGATGCGGCAGCCGTGAAGTCGGATGTCCTGTCAGGTAGGATTGATCGATGGTGAGAATTTCTTTGATCAGTCTGTCTCTGATGGGAAGGAGTCGCCTGCTTTCCTGCTGCATCTCTTGTTGTGCGATCCGTGCCGCTTCACCCATCCCGACAATCGCAAAGACGTTCTCAGTGCCGGAGCGAAGGCCACGCTCCTGTCCTCCACCAAGGAGGACGGACTGGAGTTTGACACCAGGTTTTATGTACAAAACACCAGCGCCCGAAGGACCATACAAATCATTCGAAGAAAGCGTCAGTAGGTCAATACCATCCTTCTGGACATCGATCGGAACGCGCCCTGCAGCTGCGACCGCATCAACATGCAGATACATTGCTTTCTCATGGACACGTTTGCTGATCTCTTGGATCGGTTCGATAGTCCCAATCTCATTGTTCGCATACATCACAGAAGTAAGTGTCGTATTTTTTGTAAGAATCATATCAAGTTTTTTCAAATCGATAATACCAGTGGAATCTACAGGAAGATAGGTCAGTGAAAAACCGTTTTTCTGCAGCTCTTTCATCGGGTTGAGCACAGACATATGCTCGATAGCAGAAGCGACAATCGCTTTGCCTTGTGTGATGTTACGTAATGCGGTTCCCTTGATCGCAAGGTTGTTTGCCTCGGTTGCATTGCCAGTAAAAATGATGGTGCTTTCGTTTTCCGCATGGATGAACTCTGCGATTTTCTTGCGTGATTCTTCCACCGCACGTTTCGCTTCCAAGCCTACAGAATGAAGCGAGGATGGGTTCCCATGGGAGCTGATGAGGTATGGTTTTGCGAACTCAAAGACTCGTTCATCCACCGGCATTGAGGAAGCGTGATCAAGGTAAATCCGTGGCATTTTTTTCCTCCGTTAGAACCACATGGTCGCACCAGCGTCAAGCGCAAGATCATTAAGGGTCCCGGCTCCGACGATTTTTACCCCTGGTATGAGCTTGACTTTTTCAAGCCCAAGCATCTGCTTTGATGCTTCACAGACATAAATCTCTATGCCCATCTCCATGGTTTTTTTCAACATCTCGGCAACGCTAGGGAACGATCCCATTTTGATGTTCTCTGCGGCACCGGGCATAAGAATCCGTAAACCGGTGCCCAGATAGTAGACACGGGGGGTAAGGTCCATCATTTTCGCGGTCTGTGCAAGCACAAGGGGGGAATATTGTTTCTCTGGTTGATCCGTGGTTTGCACATACAGAATTGAGTTTTCATCTTTCATATCAATCCCTTATTTCATTCGTTTGATATAGAAGGTCTGTAAGGTTCCTTCTTTTTCAAATTTCAGTAGCTCATGTCCTGTTCGTTTCGCCCATCGTTTGATGTCTTCTTCAGCAGCAGGATCGTCTGCTTCTACCTTGAGTATCTGACCGATTTGGATTTTTTCGATTTCTTCCTTAGTCATGGCAATAGGCATCGGACAATACAGCCCGACACAGTCAACTTCTGCATCAGGGACGATATCGATTTGGTTTGCCACCATCTCATCTCTTCAGGTGTTGCAACGAGAACACATCAGTAGTTTTCTTCGGTAATCTCATAGTATGCCTTTGGATGTTGGCAGGCTGGGCATTTATTTGGTGCTTCCTTGCCTTCGTGGATATATCCGCAGTTTCTACATTTCCATTTGACGGTTTTATCTTTCTTAAAGACTTGTTTCTTTTCAAGGTTTGCAAGAAGTGTTCGATATCGTTTCTCATGGTGTGCTTCTACTTGGCCGATAAATTTGAAGCTGCAGGCGACCTCAGGGAACCCTTCTTTTTCAGCTATCTTGGCAAACTCAGGGTAAATCGTTCCCCATTCTGCTTTTTCTCCATCAGCTGCTTCTTTGAGGTTTTCTTCTGTGGTCCCAATGACACCTGCGGGGTACATCGCGGTAATCTCGACCATTCCACCCTGCAGATGTTTGAAGTAGACTTTCGCGTGTTCCTTTTCGTTTTCTGCAGTCTCAAGAAAGATCGCGGCGATCTGTTCAAATCCTGCTTTTTTTGCCTCCGATGCAAAGTAGGTGTAGCGGTTTCTTGCCTGTGATTCTCCTGCAAACGCTGCGAGGAGATTTTTTTCAGTTTGTGTTCCTTTTAGACTTTTCATTGTTTTCATCTCCATTTTTCCAATCGGGGTATATGACTCTTTTCATTCCTTGTTAGGGTCCTGCATGAACCATATCCCAATAGACATCGGCTTCTTCGAATCGATCCATGCTTTCCTTTTCAATCTCAAGGATTTTGAAATGCTGCAGCTCCATGTCTGCGAAGTAGGAGAGGGTGTTGCGTATCGTTGAATCGTTTTTTGTGAATTGTTTGGAGAGCGACTGGTAGAACTCATGGGCTGCCTGTTCAGCAATCATGGCGTTCTTCAGGATCGTACCAAGGGGGGTGTCTTCGTCAGGGATGGTGAGTTGTGGCAGTGGTACAGGTGTTGTTTTTGGGATGGTGATTTTTTTCTTCGGATACTTTGCCTGGTACACCTGCTCGATGAAACTTCGGTGTTTTTCTTCTTCTGTTGCTAGGAATTTGAATTTGTCTTTCAGCAGTCCGTTTTTTACCTTGTTAGCTATGGTTGTGTACACAGCATGGCTTTCGATTTCGCTTTTCATTGCAGCGAGCAAAAGGTCCTCAAGTGTGTATTTTTTCAGATCCACTTCATTCACCCTTTCTCTTTTTTTGTTGTCGTTGGTTATTTTACTTTCCGTTGGGAGAGCTCCCGGTCGAGCATGTACAGTCCGCCGGTGTTGGTTCCGATCATTTTTAATTTCTGGACGATAGTATCGGTCGAGAGTTCCTCTTCGATTTGCTCATCGATGAACCATTGGAGCATGTTGGCGGTCGCATGATCCTTTTCTGCTGCTGCCATGTTTGCGATGTCATTGATCATTGCGGTGACCTTTTGTTCGTGTTTGAATGCGTCTTCGAAGGCGTGTAACGGTGTTTTCCAGTTCACCGGTGGGGCTGCTATCGCAGCGACGGTGACACGTCCTCTTCGCTCGATGACATGGTTGTAGAATTTCATCGCATGGCCGACTTCTTCTTGGGCTTGGACTCTCATCCAGTTCGCAAACCCGCCAAGGTTAACGGATTCGAAATGGGCCGACATAGACAGATACAGGTACGCTGACCAGAGTTCTGCGTTGATTTGCTTATTGATGGCGTTTTCTATTTTTTTACTTAACATCATTTTTTTTACCTCCTTTTCACATTACTGTTTTATTTGGTGCGTTTCATCGGTGCACCGCAACAATGCGGGACTGCTGTTGGTTCTTTTTCAAATCCAATGACCGTGTCACAGGTGCAGTCTTTTTCTGTACAATCGCATTTATAGTGGATCTTCATTGAAGAATCCTCACAGCCACAGTTTTTACACATATTCTATATTCCTCCGTTTCATGTTACAGATTTCATTTCTTTATATACTTTCCCAATGTTATTTCGCTTATTGTTTCTCAAATGCTTCTTTTCCTGCTCCGCAGATAGGGCAGACCCAATCATTGGGGAGATCCTCAAATGCTGTTCCTGCGGCAATACCGGTTTCAGGGTCGCCTTTTGCTGGGTCGTAGATATACCCACAGACGGTGCATACATACTTGTCCATTTTTACGTCCTCCTTTTTTTTCTCTGTTTTCTTATCAATATCACTATCATAGGTGGGTGCGCTTTTTGGTGAATACCCGCCTTTTACCTCATGGTAATACTCATAGGTCATGACTGCTTCTTGGCTCAGTAACGCTGCATCGGTTATTTTGCCGATGAAGATGGTATGTGTGCCGGCATCGATTTTGTTAATAACATGTGCCTCAAGATATGCGATGGTATTGTCCAGGAGAATCGGGGCTTGTGTTGTTCCGAGTTTGAAATGTACGTTTTTGAATTTATCGATGTCCCGACCTGATTTGAACCCGAAGGTCCCAATAAGAGTGAGAGGGGTTTTCTTATCAAGGATGGAGACGGTGAACACTTTACTTTCCGTGATGTATTCGTGGGTGAGATTTTGTTTGTTGATGCTGACTGCGATGGTGGGTGGCTCTGAGGTGACTTGAAAGAGGGCGTTTGCGATTTGACCGTTTGTTTTTTCTCCGTTTTTTGAGCAGACGACATAGAGGCCGTAGGAGATTTTATGAAAGGGTTTTTTATCCATTGTTGTTCCTTCCTTTTTCCTTTGTCTGGCATTTCTTGCAGATTCCTTTGAAGTACCCTTGTACTTCTTGGACATGGTGACCTCCCTGTAATGTTCGGTTCATGTTTGGGCATGCGATGGCGATATCAAATATCGCGCCGCAGTGTGTGCAGATGAAATGATGGTGGAGGTCTTCGTCGATATCGTATCTGAGTTCAGATCCCGAGATGGTAAGAGACTGTACAATCCTGTTTTTTTTCAGTATCTCTAAGGAGTTATAGACGGTGGTTCTGGAAAGCGAAGGGTGTTCCTTTTTCAGTGTTGAGTAGATTTCTTCGACGTTCGGATGGGTATGGTGTTCGTCAAGGTATTTGAGGATCTCCAGTCGTGGTGAGGTAATCTTCAGTGAATGGTCCTTGAGGAGTTTTACGTATTTCTCATACATAGAGACCAGGTTGTAATAGATTCTATTTTGTAATCATTACAATTTAGTATGTTATACAAAATTGGTATATATACTTTTCCGAACCAGCAAAAAAAGAAACGTTTAAGAAGAAGAACACATCCCCAAGACACATGGAATACTCCCTCCTCTACCACACCATCATTCCCTTCGTCTTATCCGCACTGGTCGTCATCCTCGTCACCATCATCGCAGAAAAATACGGGACAAGAACAGGAGGAGTTGTTGGGACACTCCCCTCCACCATCATCATTGCTTTCCTCTTCATCGCCCTCGACAAAGGAGTCCAGTTCGCCTCAGAATCAGTCGCGATCGTCCCTGCAGAAATGGGAATCAACCTCATCTTCCTCCTTCTCTTCGCACTGCTGTCACAAAAGAGAATTTTTGTTGCACTAGCAGGATCACTCCTCGGATGGACGATACTAACCATCGTCATCTATTACTCCAATCTCACATCCATCATCATCTCTCTAGCAGCATACATCGTCTGTTTTCTGCTTGCGTTTCTCATCCTTGATAAAAAGAAAAAAATAACCTCACAGGACACCATCAAGGTCCACTACACACCACTCAAACTCCTCGGCAGAAGCCTCATCGCCGGTATCGTCATCGCCATTGCAGTCACGTTCTCCAACGTCGGAGTCATCCTCAGCGGGATATTCTCCGTGTTCCCCGCCATCTTCCTTTCAACTATGCTGATCTCCCTGCGAGAACATGGAGCACGATTCACTGGTGCCATGGCAAAAGGCATGATCTACGGCAGCCCTAGCGTCGTCAGCTACGCTGTCGCAATCCATTTCCTCTACCCACTCATAGGCATCCTTACAGGAACCATCGGTGCATTCCTCATTGCCCTTGTCGTTACCATGGTCCTCTTCATGCTCCGTAAAAAAATACGATAACTCCGTGCGTTCAACTTATTTGTTTTGAGTATCGATACTGAATATGACAGTTCCCCTCGCCACTCACCATACACGGACCAACAGGGTTCTCCGGGGTGCACTTTCGTCCGAACAGCGGACACTGCTTTGAGGAAATCAAGCCTCTCAGAACCTCCCCGCAGAGACAGCCCACCGGCTCAGAGAACTCCTCTTCATCAAGCGATCCAATCTCATCTTCGTACTTCTTCCGCGCGTCATACAATTCAAACTTCTTCTGAAGTCTCAGACCAGAGGAAGGAATAATGGGAAACCCTCTCCACTTGACATCAAACGGCTCAAAAACCTGCTGTAATATCTGCTGTGCCTTTCTATTCCCCTGCGGTTTGACTGCTCGAACATACTCGTTCTCAACGACAGCTTCCCCCTGCTGTATCTGCCGCACCAGCATCCAGACTGCCATCAGAAGATCAAGAGGCTCAAACCCAGCGATCACCTGGGGCACCAGATATTCTTCCGAGATGAATTCATAGGGTTTTGTTCCAATGATCGTCGAGACATGACCAGGTTCGATGAACCCATCAATCTTCAATTCACCCATCTGAAGAATCGCCTGTAACGCCGGGGGTATCAACCGATGACAACACAGCACAGAAAAATTCGTCGGAGGATTTTGTAGAAGCACCGCTGCTGTAGTCGGTGCAGTCGTCTCAAAACCAACTGCCATAAACACAACTTCTTTCTCTTTGTGTTTCTCCGCAAGAGACAATGCATCTTCAATGCTGTACACCGTCCGTACATCACAGCCTTCTGTCTTCATCTGCTGAAGCGATAAAGAAACACCAGGGACCCGAATCATATCCCCAAACGTGGCAATCGTCTTTCCATGTTTCGCGAGAAGCAAAATCTCCTCGATTTCCTTAGGAGTCGTAACACAGACAGGGCACCCTGGGCCTTGCCCAATCTCGATACCAGCTTTCTGAAATAACACATCCAATCCATGTTTCACCAGGGTATCTTGATGGGTCCCGCACACATGCATAAATTTGAGATGCACCTTTGCGTTACTAATCTGGGAGATAATGTCATCAGCAAGCGCTTTATCACGCAATGAAAACACTATTTCTCCTCCTGAAAAGACAACATCTCTTTAAACAACGCAAGCGTCTCTTGTGCGTCTTTTTCATCAAGGACCTGGATAGCAAAACCAGCATGAACTAAGACGTAATCACCGATCTTCACCTGAACAAGAGACACGTTCGCCTTCCGTTTCGTCCCACTCCCGTAATCAACGGTCGCGTTTTGTTTCTTCTTGTCAAGCTCAATGATTTTCCCAGGAATCGCTAAGCACACGTTCTATCTTTTTATCCCCCTATTTTTTCCTGAATCATCCACCAAAAACGACTTTGGTGACCCACATGATAAGAATACCGCAGATGAATACGACAAGCGTCGCCATGTATTTTCTCATGTCCAGCTCTTTTCGGATCTCTGGGACAAGATCAGTAGCAGCAATGTAAATAAACCCTCCAGCGGCGAACGGCAGAATATAGATTACGATGTTTTCAACATAGCTAGAAATGAAAAAACCAACAATTCCGCCGAATACCGCAGTCAACGCCACAACAAAGTTCAGCAGAATTGCTTTCTTCTTTGAAAAACCACCGTACAACAGCACACCAAAATCACCAATCTCCTGAGGTATCTCATGAGTAGCAATCGCAATAGTCGTAGTAATCCCAAGCGGAAGGGAGACCACATAGCTTGCTGCCATGATCAATCCGTCAATGAAATTATGAATAGAATCCCCGACGAGATTCATGTAATGAAAGGTATGCACATCACAATGTCCCTTATGACAATGGCGCCAATGCAGTACTTTTTCTATGAGGAAAAACAGAATGAAACCGACGAGCACTAACAAATAGACAGTAAGTCCGCTGCTTTTTTCAACGGCTTCAGGTAAGAGATGGAGGAACGCACCCCCCATCAGCGCACCAGCTGAAAGACCGATAAGGATAAGTAAGATCTTGTTGAGTATCTTGTCATTCAACGCCAGGCTAACGATTCCGACAAACGAAATAAGTGAAACAATAAAGGTCGCTAATAAAATATATACCAGTTCAAACACGCCATTCACCATTAATTCTTTTTTAACAAGAAACTTTTTGGTTCTTTTGTAGTTTTTCCTTTATTTCTGATACGGGATCAAACACAGAAACTTCAGCGTCGTACTCCCTCGGTTGATGATCTGATGCCATTCCATGGGTTTGATGAACAAGACATCACCTGGTTGTAAGGGTTGTTCGGTGTTCTGGTCTTTCACAAACCCACCACCCTCAAGAATGAACACCTCATGTTCCCATTCATGTTGATGCAGCGGAGAGTTCCCTCCGGCTTTGATTTCGAACAGGCGCATCGCGAAGTTCTGCGCACCATCTTTCTTGGAGATAAGCCATCGGACCTTGATGTTTTTTACTCCTGCTTCTTGGGGATGCTCTAAATCAATCTCAGTGTAATGAACATGCTTCATGCTAGTCACCGTGTTCCTCTAGATAGCATCCTGTATCTTTAATGTTACCATCAAAAAAAATAGATATAAGGGAGATGTATTTACGAATCGAACCAAGGCTGGAAGTATGAAACTCAAAGACATCAACATCGCTGTGATACGAATCGAGGGTACAAACTGCGAGCAGGAGTCCTATGATGCATTCAAACGATTAGGCGCCAGCCCAGAATTTGTGCATCTGAAGCAGCTGCTGAACATCGACTGTAACGCTGATGAAACACGCAACATTCTTGATTATCATTGTCTGATGATCCCTGGAGGATTCTCCGCTGGTGACTACATCAGGGCTGGCGCGATTTTTGCCGCACGGATCAAAAGCCAGCTCCAATCACAACTCAAGGAGTTCGTGAGACAAGACCGCCCAATCCTAGGGATCTGCAACGGATTCCAGGTGCTCACCGAACTAGGATTGTTGCCTGGTTTTGAGGAGATCATCCGACCGGTCCCTGATGCATGCCTGTATCTGAATGACTCGAATCGGTTTGAATGCAGGCCGACGTTGCTGAAACATGAGAACCAGGGCACCTGTGTGTTCACCTCGAAAATCCCAAGAAACGACATCCGCCTGATCCCCAGTGCACATGCAGAAGGAAAACTGTTGTTTCCCTTGGAAAAACAAGAACAATACCTCAAGACACTTGAGGAGAACGATCAGATCGTATTCCGCTATGTCGACCCGGACGGGAACTATGCAGGATATCCTTGGAACCCAAACGGATCTCCGATGAACATCGCAGGCATCTGCAACCCACAAGGAACCGTGTTTGGGATGATGCCACACCCGGAGCGGACATATTACAAATATCAGCATCCAGATTGGACTGCGACAGGGCTGCAGGATAATATCGGGGATGGCAGAGCCATTTTTGAGTCAGTGCTCTCTTATATTTCAAAAAAGTTCTAAAAACAGGGTGTTCGAAACTCTTTTATAGAGCAAAGCTCCTTCTCTACATTATAGAAGAATGATAGGGGGATACAAATATGAAAAAACAAGTTATTATCTCAACGCTACTCTGTAGTCTATTGATACTCTGTTCATTTTCCACAGCAGTACCACCTACTGCAGCACGCAGCCCTGCTGATTGGTCCGATGGTACATTCCAGGGAATCTGGAGCAAACAAAAGGATGATACATCAGGGTCTCTCTGGGGTGCGTTAAACCAGGGTCGCCGGGCGACACGTGGTACTTTTACTGGTGAATGGAACACCTCTGCAGGGACAGATGATGGAACATTCCATGGTGTCTTCTACGGTATGATACTGGTAGGACAATGGGAGGTCACCGGTGCGAATAAAACAACATCTGTGACTGGTATTCTTCGATTGAATGATACACATTTCTCCGCGCTATTGTTCAGCTCTGGAACAGGTTTGATAAAGATCTCAGGTGTGCATGACGCCTCGTTTCTCCAGAAACTTACTGGCGCCTATGGCGTTGGTGTTCGAACCATGCACCTGATTGATGCAAGTCGACCGGAGAATTTCACCACAGATTTAACTGATGTCCGAGAGATGATGGTTCAGCTCTGGTATCCGATTGAAACAAGCAATGCCGGGATGCGAACCGAATACATGGATTACCCGACGTTCCAGTGGCTGATGGACCGATCTCCGATCCCGTTGATCACCATCCCAGACACCGCGTATCTCTTTGTGCGTCCCCATGGGCGCAACGAAACCAGTATTGCGCCAGGGATGTTCCCAGTGGTTGTTTTTTCACCAGGCTATGACGGGGTGTACCAGATCTATACATCGTTCATTGAGGACCTGGTCAGCCATGGGTTCGTGGTCGCCTCGATCAATCATCCGTATGTTTCTGGTATCACGGTGTTTCCTGATGGCCGTACGGTCGGCCTTGCAGAAGTACCGACAGATCCGGTGGAACGGTCAGCGTTTTTCAACATGTCGCTGCGGAGCATCGCAGAGGATGCAAAATTCGTCCTAGATACAGTAACAGACATGAACGCAACCAATCCTGATTTCTCCGGTCATTTCGACCTTTCAGAAGTAGGGATGTACGGTCATTCCTTTGGTGGGGCGAACACCGCGGTCTGCTGCTATGAAGACCCTCGATTCGACGCAGGACTAACCCTTGATGGTGTCTTTTACAAACAATTCATCCCCGGAAACATCACCGTGCCACTCCTTCTTATGTTCGCGGAGTCGCGTCTCTCAGATGATTCAACAATTATGTATCTGTGGAATCACACGACCAATGATACGTTCAAAATGAATATTTCAGGTTCTACACATTACGCGTTTACCGATGTCGGTGTTCTGCTATCTCATCTGGTTCCTTTGGTTCCTCCAAGGCTTCTTTTATTTGGCTCGATAGCACCAAAGCGGATGGTGAACATCACAAGAACGTATGTGACGGTGTTCTTTGAGGTGACCCTGAAAGGACAACCAATTGAAACATTGCTGAATCTCTCATCTCAGTTTGATGAGGTGCAATTCGACTACAAACTCGGATGAAAAAGGAGCGGTTATCTGATGTCACAGGTGGTGACATGCATCTTAGAGCATGACGGGAAGATCCTACTTTTGAAACGAAGTAACCAAGTAGGAACATACCGAGGACTATGGGGTGGTGTGGCCGGGTACATCGAGGAGCTTGAGGACCCCTATGATACTGCTTTAAAAGAGATCAGGCAGGAGGCAGGCATTGATGTAGACAGCATTGAGCTTGTCCGAAAAGGAAACCCTATCGAATTTTCCGACACCTATGAAGGGAGAAGATACAACTGGGTCGTGTACCCGTTTCTGTTCCATATTCAATCCAAAGAGCTCGTCCGTACCGACTGGGAGCATGAGGACTACTGCTGGGTGCATCCCTCAGAAATAAAAAAACTTGACACCGTCCCTGGTCTGGACGAAGTCATACGACAACTGTTTGGGACCACTGATATTTTATAATCCCCAAAAAAAAAAGCAGGAACAATAAATGACATTCTATGATGCTGATGTGTTGTCAAGCTTGTCTAATATTTTTTCGATCGCACCGTAGGTCTGTTCAACCGACTGACCGGTATTGATGATAAACCATCCTTTCGCAAGATCCAATGCTTTCGATCGGACTTTAAGGAACGCTTCTTGGGTCTCAAACATCTCTGTCTCACTACGTTGCTTGATCCGCTCGACGAGCTCCTCAGGTTTAGCATCTAAGAATAACATGTACGGGGAGGTTGGGACGAGTTTTTCAAAAAACCGGTAGCCGGTTCTTGTCAACCGTCGTGGTAGATAGGCAGTTCCCATCAGATACCGCACCATTATGAGCGTATCACAGGTGGGTTTTCGGTGGTACTTTCGTAAGGAATACATCACATCCATCGCATAGAACACCGATGCTTTCAGCCGATTGATCTTTCCTTGACCTAGCAGGGCTTTCTTCGCAGTCCGACCATAGAAATTATCTGACTCCGGATGGGACCGCACGATCACTTTTTCCCCTTTTTCTTCATAACGCTGCTTAATCAATTGGGCATGGGTGTCTTTCCCGACGCCATCTAGACCATCTACGATGATCAGCCGCATGTCACCCCACCAAAAAGAACCAGTACATCACTGCAGCGACAAACGGCACTGAGAGATTATCAAGACCCAGCGGTGTGACGCCCTCAACTACGGTTGCGACCCCAGCCATACAGAGCAAGTACGCTACGGTACGCGTTGTGAGTGGCTCTGCGTAGAACACAAGGGCAATTATCAGAAATAGAAACGTACAGACAAACATCGCTATCGATCCGACATAGCTTTTCGTGTCTTTGAAAACCGTATATTTCCGTCCCCCATACTTAATCCCAATCAATGATGCAAGTCCATCCCCATAAGACATCGCAAGGATCCCCATCGCGATGATCTCCCGATGATCGAAAAACACATACGCAAGTATGGTCCAGGTGATCGCATAGTACACCAACCCCAATCCATGTCCTGCCTCAGAGGTTTTCCCCCGCATCGACTTTATCGGTGAATATGGGCTCATGAGAAACGTAAACAGGATGAACGGGCCAGCGGCGACAAATGCCATGATCTCCCTGGTTGCAAATAAGGGCAGGATGAATGCAATATTCCCAGTCATGATATGAAGGAATTTCCTGCTCTGCACCGGGTATTTCTTCGAAAACACTTTTTCGGTAAATATAATGAGTACTGTAACATAGATATAGACCGCGGCAACCCCAAGCAGATCATTTTGATACATGGTTCTTCATCCTCCTATAAATGCTCCAACAAGGAACGCAAGCAGCCCGATGAAGATTGCGACAAGGGTGTATTTCCTATGGAACTTCATGTTGGGCTGTTTCTTAAGCACCAGTTGAAGGCAGGTACTAAGTAACATCGTATCTGTGATAAACACCAGGATAAAATAGCTTATGTTCGTATAATACACCCCGAAACCAGCTGA
>Ga0209285_10000097_pt1 | contig 30095 bp, 16 predicted proteins | sample PPLLak3March2015_2_FD_187249 | JGI IMG/M metagenome (GOLD analysis project Ga0209285, IMG submission 187249) | Freshwater sediment microbial communities from Prairie Pothole Lake near Jamestown, North Dakota, USA - PPLs Lake P8 Core (3) Depth... | ecosystem: Environmental > Aquatic > Freshwater... | reverse complement strand
CGCTGTTAAGCCCCCGTGTTGTATGGCAGCGCGAACAGGCCACCATGAACACATCTTTGCCAGCCTCGATCTTATTACTTTCGGTTACGCGGTGATTTTTTACATAGGTGGCGTACGGAAGTATCCCGTCCCTTTGGTAAACAGGCAATTCGTCCACCGTTACTCCGTTGGAATACATGTAGTCGGCGATCACGAACGGTTTGCGGATAAATTCCCGAACCCTTTCGAAATGCCCCATGAGCCAGATGCCCATTATGAACGGAATTACCAGGGCGATCCCGGGAAGAAGCTTCGGTTTTAATCCTCCGATAAGGGCGAATAAAATTATCAATCCCAAAGTAATAGCCATAATAACGGCCAGAGTATCATGCCACTGTGTGAAGCGCTGGGTCATCAGGCCAACCGAGATGTTTCCCGCCATTTCCGCCGGAACGCTATGCCAGTACCATATTGACGATGCCAGAAACGGCGGAAACCAGGCCAGCATCCAGATCGCCACGAACCTGACCCCCTTGCGGCGAAGGTCGCTCCCCTTTTTGGTAAAGAAGAACATCAAGAACCAGAAGAGCAATCCCGCAATTATCAGAGCGTAGGTAGTCCTGAACGCCAGTTGCGGGAAATATGCCGGGTTGAAAACCGCCGATATGAACGACTGGTCCTGCGGCCAGGTCCCCGAGCGCATCATGAAACCGAGCACCGCCACGATAATGATCATGGTAAACCAGGAAAAGATTGACAGGGCTGCGCCGACCGCGATATGGACCTTTTTCATTTTGTCCGATACCCATTTTTTCCAGGTCAGGAAATAAATCAGTATCAATATTACTTCGGTGATGAAAACCAGCCATTCGGTGAACCAGGCCCAGAAAAAGACCCGCAGGAGACTCCCGATTCCGAACGGAGAAATTAGCGCTGTGGTCAGCCAGATGCCGACCCCGGTCAAGGCTCCGGCGGTAGTTGTCACTATAAATAATACGAATGTGATTTTATAGGCGAGCTTATCCCATTCCTGGCTCCCGGTGCGATAGCCGCGCCATTCCATCAGGGTGACCAGGGGATAGGCTCCGACCGCGAACGCATGATTGATGAAAACATGGATACTGGCAACGACCGCTATCAGGATCCGGTTACCCAGCAAATCCATAAAGAACATCGGGAAATCCATAGCCCCAATATGTACTCCGATTAAAAGTGATGCAACCCCAAATTTATAAAAAAGACAATTCCGGATCCCGGGCAAATTTTGATAAAAAGTAGACTATTTTACGAGAGTTTTATTCAGGCAGCATTTTTTGTATTTGAGGCCACTTCCGCAGGGGCAGAGATCGTTTCGCCCGACCCGGTCGTCGTCGTTGTGAACGGTGCGGTCCCGCAAAAAGACCGGCTCGGGGCGATTCGAAAGCGTAAGCTTCGGCTTCGCCGGAACCGGGATGGAAGCGGAAGGCAATAATTTCTCAAAAAACCGGGTATAGAGCTCTCCGACCCGTTCGAAGCTGTAATGATCGACCAGCCACTTTCGGGAATTTTCCGCTAGTTCTGCGTATTCCTGTTCGCTCAAATTCAAATAACGCATCATCGTTTCGGATAGATTTTTCCGTGTTACATGCACGATGGCGGGGTTCCCGAGTCGTCCCATAGACATATCGAGCGCCTTTTGCGAAACATAACTAAAGGTAGGCACCCCCATAGCGCAGGCTTCGAGCGCCGACCTCCCCCAGTAACCCATATTGGGATCCATATATTCAAAAAAGTGGCGGCATTTCGGCATCAGCTTCATCCGTGTTTCCCAAGGCATGGTCCAATCGAGGGTCAAATGCCATCCTGAATGATTAGTTTTAATAATATGCTCAAGCATGACTATATCTTCGTGAGCGGTGGTGCTTTTATGTTCCGGGCGATAACAGCCGATAGCGCCCTGATCTCGTTCCGAAATCGGCAAAGGCTTCAGAGCATCGATTTCGACCGCGTGCGGGATGAATTCCGCGTCGTATTCCTCCGGATAGCGATAAGTGGGATTCTGGACCACCAGATTTATCCCGGAATGGCGCAGGTATTGATTTATGGTTGCATGATTTTCACGATATAGGGTTCCGGTGAAAGTATTGGTTTTCACTTTCTGTGACGGGACCGGTATCAAACCGTTGAACGAGGGGAGCAGGTCGTTCCAGAGATGAACCAGGTCGGCCCGTTCCAGGAGCTCCATTGCTTTTTTGTATTCCTCGGGATAGTCGCTCGCCTTTCCCGGATTCTGGGTATAGCAAATAGGGATAACGACATCCGAAGGATAGCCGAAAATATGCTGATTAAGAGAAATATGCCGGCATTCGATTCTTCCGACCCGATTAATTGCCCGGACCGCCGAATAGCTCGATCCTGCCCAGTCCGCTTTGCCCAGAAAAACTACCAGTTTTTTCGACATATTTGAATACTATAATTGCTGTCCTGTTCCCGCGGCCATATCCAGTTCCGGGATCCGTTGTTGTGGCAGAAATACAATCAACTTGGTCGGATGAGGAACCCGGTATTTCACCGGTGCCACGAAATTTTCCATCTGCCATTGTGAACGGTGGCGTTCATATTCGTTATTAAAAACATCGTCCTGCGCGGTAACCACCTTGGGCGTAGAAATCAAAATTGAACGGGATTTTCTGCGGCATTCCGAAAAAAGCTTCTGCCCGTCTTCGGGAGTAAAGTGCTCCAGAACGTCGACCATGATTATTAAATCGTAAATATGATCCAAGGTCGGGAGAACCTTAAGAGCGTCGCCGATATAAATATTATCATAAATCTGTCGCTGCAGGTCCGTCACGTAATCGGGGTTGGCTTCGATGCCGTCAATCCGCCGCTGCCAGTCGCCGTAAGTATTACGTCCGTCCCAGATTTCCAGGTATTCGCGGGCCAGGAAGCCGAATTTCCCGAAACCGATTCCGATATCCAGAAGGCTTTGAGGTTTCAACAGCATCATCAGCTGGACGATTTGATTTATCTGGTTTGGAGCACTGGACGGCATAAATTCCCCTTTTAAGATACAGGTCCTATCTATGGGAATTTATCGACAGATTGTGCAAATAATTAACAGGGAAGTGGGCAAGAACAAGCCCCTCCGGGGAAGAGGGGCTGTTGGCTTTTGTCAACCGGGATATTTGCCCGTGATATAATCTTTAAGATACCGGTTCTCGATCTGGAGATTTTTGGCCATGGTTTTAACGATATCTCCGATAGAAATAATCCCCGCGATCTTTTTGCCGTCCATAATCGGAAGGTGGCGAAAGCGGTTGTTGGTCATAAGGGCTTCGACCATGTCGATATCGTCGTCCGGGAGACCTATGACGACATTGGTGGTCATGATATCCTTTATTCTCGAATTGAAGGCGGTCGTGCTGTCATCGGCATATTTATGAAGCAACCGAAAAATATCCCTTTCGGTGACAATTCCCCGCAGGGTGCCTTCGGCCTCAACCAAAAGTGCTCCGATTTTTTTCGAATTGATTTCATCCATTGCCTCCCTGACAGTAGCTTCCGGTGAAATTCGATAGGTGGTTCCTCCCTTGGAATTCAGAATATCACTGACTTTCATGTCGCCTCCTATTTCCCTTTAAAATATTCAATATTTATACGCATAATACCCCCGCAGATTTAGCGATGAAGCACGCGGAAGCCGTTGATTTACAACATTATTTCAAAAACGAGCACTCAAACCGAAGCAGCGAATATATCAGGTCGTCGTATAATTCGTTCCGATACAGGTGATGCTGCCTCAGAGTGCCGTCAAGGTGGAAGCCCAGCCCCTCCAGGAGTTTCCGGGAAGCTTCATTGAACGAGCCGGTCTGGGCGTGGACCTTATTTAGATCCATTTCTCCGAAGAGGTATCTAATTAGAGTCTCAAGGGCGTCGCCGGCGTAGCCCTTTTTGCGCTCATCGGGAGCGATCAAGTACCCCAGTTCGGCGGATCGATTCAGCCGGTTGAGATTGAAATAAGATATGTGACCGACCCCGCCGTGGTTCTCTTTCGCGGTTATGATGAAATTCGCATGTTCATCGCTATCGGGGCGTTTCTTCATTTTATCCACCCGCTCTTCAGGGGAGATTATTTTGATGGGGCGACAGGACAGCATCTGAGGGTCCGAAATTAAAAACCAGCGATGAACTTCGGCAAAGTCATCCGGGTTGGCAGGGCGCAGATATACTACTTTTCCAACCAGGGAGGGAGCCGTGGGGTATTGCTTCAAATCCTCTTTTTTGGTAAATGCCTTCATCTTGAATACCTCTTTGGGCATTAAAATCGTTTCGAACCTTTCCTGGCGCAATATTAAAAATTGATTTTAAGAGAAACTGCCGGCTTAATTTTGCTTGCATACTTGATTAATATGGTATAGTCTAAGGCTGCTTAAAACTATGAAGAACTTTCTGCTTTACCATTTTCCGGCCCTGCTTTATGCAGCTATAATATTGGCCCTGTCTTCAATCCCGCGGACGGATTTTCCGGAAATCGCGTTTCTTCGGGCCGACAAACTGCTCCATTTCGCGGAGTATGCCCTTTTTGCGGTTTTGATATATCGGTCCATGTCGGAACTTCTGAAAAAATACCCTGTGAAATACTCGATTTGGGTATCCTTATTAATTGTAATGATTTTTGCGGCCGCGGATGAATATTATCAGAGCTATATTCCGGGAAGAAATTCCGATCCGGTCGACCTCATTATCGACATTGCGGGCGCCGCCCTGATACTCTTTTGGCTCTGGTTCCGTCATCGGCGCAATATCGCCACGGATGAATTATAATATCACAATTAGGCAATCGCTTGCACTAAGCTTAACCATTAATTAGCTTGACATTTAAGCCATATAATGTATAATAAACTCGGCTAATAACTTATAGATACCTACTAATGTAACCTCTATATAAAATTTCGGTATTGACTTTGCTGGTAGGGATTATGGGCAGTTGTGTAAACGTGCCAAATGAGGTCAAGAGGTTGATAAGGCAGGAAGTCCGGTTGCCTGAAAAGAACACGGCATGGAATTATCAAATATCAATGGGACTGCAATTTAAGTCAATTCGAGCTTTTGGTGTTTGCATTTCCGGCAGGGTCATATTGCCGGATTGTGGTTTGAATGAGCGATGCATATTAGACGATGCCATCGGGATAAAATGAAATTCACCGGTATGAACATCCAAGTAACAAATCGCGCCTGTAATTTTGTAACGAAAATTATTTATAATGGAAATACTCTGAATGCAAAATTAGGAGAAGGAAAATGAAAAGAATGAAGCCAATTCTTTTTGGATTGCTTGCTGCATTCCTCGCCTTTAACGTGGCTCATGCGGATTTGAGCGTTACGCCTCAAATTCCCGAAGCCTCGGGCGGAAGCGTTCCGTTGGGAACACCTTTCAGCGTGGAATTGATTTTTAATTATACCCAACCCGAAGGAATCTCTCTTGGAGGTGGGGCCTACGGTATCGGCTTCTACAGTCCCGACGGCAGTATTGCTGATGTGGGTCACCGCAATACCGGAGGATCCGGGCTTGACGGCAGTATCGAATTCTCTTCGACCTGGTCTTCAGCCTTTTCCTTATATAATGATTTCGTACCGCCCATAAACTATGATGGAGTCCTTCCAGACGCCGTCTATAATACTTTTATAAGCCTCGGAGGTTTGGTGCCGAATACCGGACCGCAAACCCATGTGACTTTCCGGTTTCAGGTAGATGAGGCCGCCGGCGGCGGAACCGGTGGTACCCTTTGCGTTGATTCCGCCGGTTCGGGAGAGAATTCCGACCAGGATTGGCTTTTTGAAGCGTCGGTAGGCGACGTAAGTTTTAACGGCGGACAGCCGCTTTGTATTACCATCGGCGAAATCAGCCCAAATCATCCGCCGGTTATTACCTGCGCGCCCGATCCGACCGTGGCCGTCTCCGAAGCGGTTGCTTTTACCGTTACGGCCACCGATGAGGATATCGATGATGTCCTGACCTTTTCGGCTGATGTCCTTCCGGATGGAGCCAGCCTGGATCCCAATACCGGCCAGTTTACCTGGAATACCGACTGCTCCGATGCCGGGACCTATCCCATCCAGTTTACCGTCAGCGACGGTCAGGACACCGATGACTGCACCATGACTATTACCGTTACTGCCGATGTAACCGATCCGGTTATTACCTGCCCCGAAGACATCGTGGTCGATAACGATCCCGGCAGCTGTTATGCCATGGTCAATTTCGAAGTTACCGCCACCGATAATTGCCCCGGGGTGGTTGTAAGCACCAATTATAATTCCGGAGTGCATTACCCGCAGGGGACGACCGAAATAATCGCAACCGCGACCGACGCGGCCGGGAATACTTCGACCTGTTCATTCAATATTACGGTTAATGAAGTTGAACCCCCGATCATCTACTGCCCTTCGGATATAGCTGTCGAATGCGGGACTTCGATTGATCCTTCGGTAACCGGCTCCGCGACCGCAGAAGACGCCTGCGATTTCAATCCGATTGTAACCTACTCGGATGTTACGGATGGAGATGTTGTTACCAGAACCTGGACGGCAACCGATGCCGCCGGAAACTCAGTTTCCTGCGATCAGATTATCACGATTGTGGATGAAACCGACCCGGTTATCACCTGCCCCGATGATCTGACCATTACCTGCACCGACACCATGGTACCGGAATTTACCGGTTTTGCCGTCGCCAGCGACAACTGCGATGAATCGCCGACCATTACTTTTACCGATACGGAAACTCCGGGTGTTTGTCCTCAGGAGAAAGTGGTAACCCGTACCTGGACGGCGACCGATGATTCCGGCAATACCGCCACCTGTGTCCAGACGATTACGGTCGTGGATGATTTGGCCCCGTCACTTACCTGCCCGGGAGATATCACTTTGCCGTTCGGTTCGTCGACCGACCCGGCCACTACCGGGATGGCCACCGCGACCGATAACTGCTCGACCAATCTGAATATGACGTACAGTGATGAAGTGAACGGTAATGTCATTACCCGTACCTGGACCGTATCCGATGAATGCGATAATGAAACATCCTGCACTCAGTCTATTACTTTGCAGGGTTCCGGTTCGCCGGTGATTACCTGCCCGCATGATTTGACCCTGGATTGCAGGGCCTCGCTTGATCCGGCTGAAACCGGGACCGCCACGGCCACCGACGATAACGATCCCGAGCCGACCATCACATACACCGATGAGGTAACTCCCGGTGACTGCGATTATAATTTCGTTTTGGCAAGGACCTGGTCGGCCGAAGATGACGACGGCAACATTTCCACCTGCATCCAGACCATAACGGTTCAGGATATCGATGCTCCGGCCATAACCTGTCCGGACGATGTAACTATCGATTGTGCCGCTTCGACCGATCCGGAATTTACCGGATATCCGACGGTCGAAGATTTCTGCGATGGCACTCCGGTCGTTACCTTTAGCGATGCGTCCGGTGATGGCACCATTGTCAGAACCTGGACCGCGACCGATATTTGCGGCAATGCCGCCACCTGCGACCAGATAATTACTATTGAAGATAATACCGCGCCGGTTATTTCGGAATGTCCCATCGATATTACCGTAACCTGCGTTTTGGATACTTTGGCCGACAATACCGGGACTCCGGTGTTCACGGACGATTGTGATTCGCAACCGACCTTGACCTGGGCCAGCGTCGTTACCGAAGGAACCTGCATTAACGATTTCATCGTTACCAGGACCTTTACGGTTACCGACGAGTCGGGCAATTCCTCGACCTGCGTTCAGACAATAACGGTATTCGACGATGTCGCTCCGGTGATAACCTGCCCGGATGATATTCAGGTCGCCTTCGACGGGAGCACCGAACCTGATGAAACGGGATATCCGGAAGTCACCGAGAATTGCGATGGCGATGTCGAAGTCACTTATGCCGACGTGAACGCTGAGGAAATCATTTCCAGAACCTGGACTGCGACCGACGCCTGCGGTAATTCCGCAAGCTGCACCCAGCTGATTACCATCCTGCCGATGCCGGATCCCACCATCGGAACCGATCCGACGGTTTTCGATTTCACCCTCATTGAAGGGGAGATTTTGACCGGCATCTCGATGGATGTTTTCGAAACCTTAAACCGCAACATATCATTTTCGGTGTTCAACTATAGGGAATGGCTGACTCTGAATGATGCTTTCCCGCAGACGACTCCGCATACGATTACCTTCGATATCGATGCCACCGATGTCCAGATCGGAGATTGGGCGGATACTCTGCAGATTATTTCCGGCGATGCTGTTAATTCTCCGGTTCAGGTCGTCGTCAATATCACTGTGGAACCGGCCGTCGCGCCGCCCGATTCGGTTTGGGTGTCGACCGTCCCCGGGGTCCCGGGAAGCCATATCGTCGTTCCGGTTTACTTCCGGAATAACGATCCTCTTGGAAAAATCAGTCTTCCGATGACATGGAATTCGAATGCTCTTATTCTCGATTCCGTCTCGTTCCTCGGGACCCGGGTCAGTTCGGTTGATAACAATAGCTACATCCATAATGAAGGTCTCCGCCAGGTATTGATTACCGTCGATCCGGTTTTCAGTGATCTCATTCCGAGCGGCCGGGGACTTCTGGCAAAACTGCATTTTAAAGTTTACGACTTTATTCCGACCCTTCCGGCCACGGTCGTAATTAACAAGACCGTTATCGGGATGGACGGATATCTCTATTTTGAAGATGAATTCGGTGCCGAAACCGTTCCGGTCTTCACTCCGGGCGGTGCCGTAATCGATGAAGAAGCCGGCCAGACCTGCGGGCGGGTAATCGATATCTTCGGCAATGAAATTGAAGGCGCTACGGTAGAACTCTGGGATGATTTCCCTGCCGGCGCCATGATGACCTCACTGCCGACCGATATCAACGGCCAGTTCACTTGCGGGACGCTCGGCGTGGTACCGTTCGACGCTTATGCGCATAAGGACGGCTACTATCCCGGCCTGGTCGAAGATATTGATTACGATGAAATCGGATTCGATATCATCCTTACCCCGGTGAGCGATGTGCACGAAAGCCCCGACGGAGTCGATTTCTTCAGCGGCGAAAACTGCCTGAGTTATTATCAGAATCTGCCGCTGCCGGTCGGTTCGGTTGTCGACGGTTTCAATCCCGATGGTATCCATTGCGGAACCGCCTATGTAACCACTCCGGGCGTATATAACATGAGAGTATACGGTGACGATCCTCGGACAACCGAAAAAGACGGCGCTTATCCCGGTGAAGAAATTTCCTTCTTCATCAACGGCTATCCGGCGAATGCCGCTGGCAATACCGCCTTCATGGGTAACGGCCCGCTGCAGGAAGTCTGTCTCGACCTGTTCCGGGTTGACGAGGTTGTCATCGATCTCGATGCCGGCTGGAACCTGATTTCATGGAATGTCGACACTCCGACGGACGATGTCGAAGAGCTGTTCGCCGATATCATGGATGATGTCGAAGTCATTCTCGGATTCGAACAGGGTGGATTCACCTTCGATCCGATCCTGCCGGAATTCTCGACTCTGCAGGATTGCGACCACCTGCACGGATTCTGGGTGAAGATGTACAATCCGCGGACTTTGATTCTCAATGGTTCGCCGATTGCCGCGACCACCCCGATTTCGCTGGAATTCGGCTGGAACCTTGTTTCCTACCTGCCGAACGAAGGCTTTGCGCCGGATTACGCCCTCGGCTCGGTCCACGACATGCTCGATGTCGCCATGGGTTGGAAAGATGGCGGACCTGAAACTTACGATCCGTTCCTCCCCGAATATGCGACCTTGACCGAGATGGCTCCCAAATTCGGCTACTGGCTGAACATGGACAGCGATGTCATGCTGGTTTATCCTGGAGCCGGACCGCTTGTATCGTTCAAGCAGATACCGGTCAGGATGAATATGGCGGCGAAACAGAACGCCGTGGCCGCCTCTCGAATCTGGGTGGATGCCTTCTCGCGTCAGTTGACCCTGGATGGCCTGACCATTTCGGGCGGAACCCAAATCAAGGCGATTACTTCTGATGGACTCGTCGTCGGCGCCGGAACGGTTGCTACCGACGGTAAATTCGGATTCATGCCGATTTATGGCGACGATCCGATGACCGATGCGATCGAAGGTCCGTCGTCCGGACAGACCATCAGTTTCGTGGTCGGCAACGTCGAAACGAATGAAACCTTCGTATGGGATGCCGATAATCGCACCGTCGAAATTTCGGCTCTTACTGCAAAGGGAGGTTCCGACGATCCGGCTCTGCCGAGCGAATACGGCCTGCATCAGAATTACCCGAACCCGTTCAACCCGTCGACCACTATTTCCTTCTCGATGCCGAGTTCCGGAAAGGTTTCCATCGAGGTTTACAATATCCTCGGTGCCAGGGTCGCCACGGTATTCGATGGTATGGCCGAAGCCGGAACCACCTCGGTAATCTGGGACGGCCGTAACGAAAACGGTGAGCAGGTCGCGACGGGAATCTACTTCTCGCGGATGAAATGCGACCAGTTCGAACAATCGCGTAAAATGGTCCTGATGAAATAGAGACGATAACCCAATTTCCAGCCCGGCCGTCCGCCGCGAGCGGGCGGCCGGTAAGGAAGGTGATAAAGTGAATAGAAAATTAATCAGAACATTTGCAACGGTTGCGATAGGGTTCCTGCTGGCCTGCGGAAGTATTTCGGCCCAGCCGATCTGGACCGACTATTACGGCGGTAAAACCGATATGACTCTGTATAATGGAGTTCCCGCCCCGATTGGGTCTATCGTGGAAATCCTTTACGAAGGGGAAAGCGTCGGAGCGGATACGGTTATTATCGGAGCGGGCAAGTATGGTTTAATCGGCGTTATCGGTACCGATGATATCACCACCGGCGAAGAATTAACGTTCCTTTTGAACGGTCGACCCGCCACGATACTTGGACCGGAAGATGCGACCTTTGGATCAATGGGCGATGTTAAGGAAGTCAATCTTTCCGCCGAAGGTGTCGTGCAGGCCGATTTCGATCCCGCCACCGACCAGTTCGGGTCCCCCAGTGCTACGGTTCCCTTCGTTATTACCGTTCACAATACCGGCAATGGGATCGATTTCTATAAAATTACGGCGGTCTCTTCGACCCACGGCTGGCTTTTTACTTACAACGAGAAATTCACCTACGTTCATGCCGGCCAGACAGGGCACGTGACTTTCAGCCTGATAGTCCCTCCTTCGCCCTCGGTGGCGATTGAAGAAATCCAGTACACGGTTGCTTCGATGCTCGATCCCACCGTCAATTATTCCGGGACGGTAATCGTCGATCTCGCGCCGACCGACGCCGATGACGAAACCGGTGACAATTTGCCGGGCGGATTCGAGCTGTTCCAGAATTACCCGAATCCGTTCAACCCCTCCACCACGATCGCGTTTGAATTGCCGAAATCCTCTCCGGTAACGGTTGAGGTTTACAATTTACTCGGCGAGCTGATCGAACGGGCGGAATTGGGGAGGCTTTCGGCGGGACGCCATTCCTATAATTTTCAGGCCGGAAATCTGGCCAGCGGTATTTATCTTTACCGCTTGAAGGCGGGGGAATATTCCGCGATAAAGAAAATGGCCCTGCTTAAATAACAAATAGAAGCGAATTAAACCCCCGGTCACCCGGGGGTTTTTTTATTCTCGGCAGGCAAAAAAAACTTGTTAGCAAAAAACTAATAAGATATTTTGGGGCGAAACCGTAAACCGTTAATGAGCACAAGCGGAGTCTAATTGAAAATCGATTATTCTGCAGCGGGAAAAACCGATAAGGGGTTGGTTCGTGCCGGCAACGAGGATTCGATTCTACTTAACCAGGACAGCAATATATTCATAGTCTGCGACGGAATGGGGGGACACCAGGCCGGTGAAGTCGCCTCGAAAGAAGCCTGTGAAGTCATCAATTTTTGCTTTACGAATCTGGCCGACCGAATCCAGTCAAAAACGGAATTAAACTTACCCGACCGGATTCCTCCGCGCGGGGATCTTTTGGTTAAGGCTATCCGTATCGCCAACCGCAGTATTTATATCCACAGCCGTTCGGCGGTAAACTTGACCGGTATGGGGACAACGGTTGTTGCCGTGGCGCTGGAGGAAGGTCTTCTGAGTATTGCTCATGCCGGAGACAGCCGTGTTTATCGGCTATTCAATGGTGAGCTGACTCGGCTGACCACCGACCATTCCTGGGTATCGGAACTGCAGGCTTCCGGAAATATGACCGAAGAAGAGGCCAATATGGTAGCCGGGAAAAATGTTATTACCCGCGCCCTCGGAGTGAATGAACGGGTCGATATCGATTACCGCGCCAATAAGGTGACGTCCGGAGAAATATACATTCTCTGTTCAGACGGGCTTTGCGGTTACGCCGAAGACGACGAGATAAAAAAGGTGGCCCTGGAATGCGACGGCGACGTCGATAAAATTGTCAAAAGGCTAATTCAACTGGCCAACGACCATGGGGGACAGGATAATGTTTCGGTAGTCGCGCTTAAAATAATAGAAGCCGAAGTCCGGCAGAATGTCAGCGCATACGAACCGGTTACTATCTCTAAGGAAGACGATGCTGCCCTTGCCGTGGAAAACGAACTGGTCAACGCTATCCTGGATCTAAAAAAAAGTCTGGAAAGCACGCAGGTTGAAGAGGAGTTGACTACTCAGGAAAAGCGGAAAAGCGCTTTTCCGCTGTTTTTGATTTTCCTCGTATTCATAGTAATTGCAATTGTCTTTATTTATTTTACCCTGAATAAATAGCCCGGTTAATCCCTTCCTATTAATCTATATCTTGACAACCGAATATTATTTGCCATATTATTTGTTGTCCTGATAAATGGAATGCGCCCATAGCTCAACTGGATAGAGCGTCTGGCTACGGACCAGAAGGTTGGGGGTTCAAGTCCTCCTGGGCGTATTTTACTTTGAAAGCGAGGGAACTATGGGTAATCACAAAATTATTATTTACGCTTTAATATGTATTCTTCTTTGGGGTTGTTCGGGGGATAAGGCTCCGGTCGAACCGATCCCGCAGAATCCCGGGTCGCCTCCACAAATCAGCGTTATTACGGCATCTCCCAATCCGGTAGCGCAGTATACGCTCTGCAAATTGACCTGCAGCGCCAGCGATGTCGACGGCGACGATCTTACCTATGAATGGAGGTCCGACTATGGGGAATTCAACAAGGGGGTGGTTAATACCTATTCCGTGTACTGGAGGTCTCCGTTCGAATCGGGAAAATACAAGGTAAATGTCGATGTTTCTGACGGTTATTCGACGGTAACCGCACCGGCCATGATAGAAGTAACCGGAAACCTTAATACTATGGTGCTCGGGACAATTACCAATCCTTCGGGAGGAAATGTCGAAGGAGCCGTGGTTTGTTTCGATACCGAATGCAACACCACCAATGCCCTCGGGCAATACCGCCTGACCTCGCTGAACATCGGCACCCATCCGGTTACAATTACGGCAACGGGATATTGGCCTTTCTCAACATCAAGCATGGTATCTTATGGCGTGAATCGGCACGATTTCCAACTGGAAGTGCTTGCGCCGGAATAAATAATAGAGACGTTTGCGAAGTCATCTCCATAAAAAGTTCCACCGGCTGATGCCCGGATTATCGATCCTGTTGAAAATGGCGGCGGATTTTCTTAATATGGGACAATGAACGGCAAATACTATATTCATGATGGCGCCAACGCCTGGTTCAATATGGCTTTCGACGAATGGCTCTTCGACCGGTTGCTCGAACCGACGAATTTCAATATTTACCTTCGTTTATATACCTGGGATTCGGGGGCCGTTACTTATGGCTATAATCAAAAATTCGACCGTATCGTTAACCCGTCTTTTCCATTAGGCGATGTCTCTGCAATCCGGAGGATAACAGGAGGGAGGGCCATTTATCACGACCCGACCGAATTCACCTTTACGCTGGCCGCCCGGCTCGAAATTCTTCCGGAACCATATCGCCCTCTCTCCGAAACGAACCGCCTGATATCGGAAACGCTGGTGGAGATTTTCAATAAATTCGGGGTTTCTGCTGCCTGGAAAAGGCAAACGGATGGGAACTTCGTAAAAAAATCCGAAGATTTTGCAAAAGCCTGCTTTGAATCGGTAGCGAAATTTGAAATTTCTTCGGGAAATTTGAAACTGGCCGGAGGGGCCCAAAGGAGAATCGGTAATAGGTTTATTCACCAGGGATCCCTGAAATTGAATGGTATTTCAGAGTGCCTGGCGATAGGGCAGAAATCCTTATCGACGGAAGAGTTAGGTCGCTTACTTAAAGACCGAATTAAACTCGGCGAGATTGAAGCCTGCCTTGCCGAGGGTTTTTCCAGGAGTCTGCAAACCGATTTTTTCAGGACCGAATTGAGCCCGGGAGAACTATCCGAAATACAACGACAGTCGGAAATTCTTAAAAAAAATCCCCATTCAAGGCGTCCCGCCGATTAAACAAAACTCTTTCCTTAACAGTCTTTAAGTTACCGAATGATTTGGAGTTGCTGACGCTTTAAAAAGGGAAAAAATCGCTTGACTTGGAGGTAACCGAGGGGGTATTATGTTAGCCTGTAAATGCTGTATAAATGTGACGGGAGAGGTTTCTGCAGCCTTGATAAAGCTTGGTTTTTTGGGACAAAGACCCTCACTTAAGACCGCTTCCATAAACAGAGTTTTTAGTGGACGCCGGAAGGGATATAATTGCGCCTAACGCGGCGTTTTTCGATTAACGGGGAATATTAAGGATATTTTAGATATCGTAGGAGGTTAGGGAAATGAAGAGAGTACCCGGGATTATCTATCTCTTCGCTACATTGTTAATACTAACAATCCTCTTCGCTGCTCCAGTCTTTGCCGGACCCGGCAAGATTAAAGGGATTGTTACCGATAAAGCCACCGGCGATCCGCTGCCAGGTGCATCGGTGCAAATTGAAGGCACCACCATGGGTGCCATGACCGGCCCCGATGGCGACTTTTTGATTATGCTTGTCCCCCCCGGAAAGTATAACCTCAAGGTCTCCACAATTGGCTATGGCGCAGTTTTGGTTGAAGAGGTGGAGGTCGTTTCCGACATAACTTCGGAACAAAACGTCACCCTTGAAAGCGCGGTAACCGATCTTAATACCGTTATCAGGGTATCCGCGAAAAGAGACAAGATCGAAAAGTTTGTCACCGGTTCGAAAACCAGTATAAGTGCCGATCAGATAAAGGCCATGCCGGTCCAGAACGTGGACGACCTGCTCCAGAGTACGGCGGGTGTCGTCACCACCAATGAAGGCGAAATCATCATTCGCGGCGGCCGCGCCGGCGAAGTTGCCTATATTCTCGACGGTGTTTCTATCGACGACCCGCTTGGAGGAACCGGCCCGTCCAATATCGGCCTTTCGCTGACTTCGGGATCCATCCAGGAAATCAACATCATCAAGGACGGTTTCGACCCAGAATATGGCAACGCGCTTTCGGGTATCGTTCAGATTACCACCCAGACCGGGTCTTCCGAAAACACCAATGTCACGCTGCAGTATATTACCGACGATTTCGGCAATACCGATCTGAATAAGTACTCCGAAGACTACGACGACATTTATTTTACCATCAGCGGTCCGGATCCGATTCTGAAAAACAAGCTGTTCCCGGCACTGGGGATGCATTTTTTGGAAGACAAGGAAGTGACCTACTTCTTCTTCGCGGAGATGACCAAGACCAATTCTCCCTACAATTACGATGAATATTCTTCTCCGACTACCCGGCCGGTTTATGGTTCCTTCAATTTCCTCGGTATCGATATTCCCGATCGTCAGCAGAACGATTATACCATCAATGCCAATATTTTGATGAAGCCGACGAACACCATGAAACTGGTTTTTTCATATAAGAACAGTTACAACAAGGAGACCAGTTTCTATACCGGCGACTGGCAGTATCGTTATTCTCCCAATACCGCGCCGATCGGAACCACCGAATGGCAGTCATATTCGGTTGAGTTGACTCATCAGCTTTCCAAAAATATGCACTATTATATAAAGGCGTCTTATTATAATCGTGATGTTTACTGGAAACCCGGCGATCCCGACAACCCGGGCCATGGGCTCGATCCGGACGATTTCCTCCAATACAATGAATTCGAAAGCTTCGAAGACCGCAATGGCAACGGCGTTTATGACGCTCCCGAACCGGTAATCACGGTATTCCCCGATTCCACGTTATTCGGAAGAGATTTACCCGGTTCGGCTTACACCTATCTTGCTTACTATGGGTATGTTTTTCAGCCTTATGTCGAAAATACCCAGGGTGGATATTCGTATTATTCCGATTTCCGCTTCAACAGCGGGCATACTTATGAACATGAGCCTTTCGTTGATCTCAACGGCAACGGCTATTGGGATTCCGGCGATTATCTCTACGATACCAACGGTAACGGTGAATATGATGAAGAACGCCGTGATGTAGTCGATACCCACGATCCCGAACCTTACATCGATGGCGATCAGAGCCTCGGTGAGCCGTTCACGGATATCAATAATAACGGTATCTACGACGAAGGTATCGATATCTTCGTATCGTCCCGTTTCCTTGAGACCAACCAGGATCTTGACTATAACTCGCAATATACTTCGCCCGATAATAGCCAGTGGTCGGAAAGTATTCCGTTCATCGATCGTAACGGCAACGGCATTTTCGATGCGCCGAATTATCAATACGATGCGGGGGAACCGTTCACCGATGTTAACGGCAACGGTACATACGATTACGGTGGATCCAGCAGCTTCTTGAACGTCGGCAACTATGAATCCGAGACTATCTGGCATCACCGCCAGATTGAGCAATACACCATGGAAGGGCGGATTTATCGTCAGCTCGGTAATCACGAGTTGAAGGGTGGCGCTCTTCTGAAGCAGGAATATTTGCTGAAGCAGGATATTCGATCGCTGGAACAGCCGTATAACGGCCGCGATGACGGCGGTATTTATCCCGGTATCGGAGAACTCCGCGATTTCTATGATTATTCGCCGATTTCCGGTGCTGTCTATTTCCGCGACAACCTTGAATATGGTTCTATGATCGCCTCGCTCGGCTTCCGTTATGACTTCTTCCTGCAGACGAATGGTCTGGAAGAAGTCGCCCGCCAGGACGACCTCGGCAGCGGCGTGATTCTGGGCGATCGCAACCGTTTCTCGCCTCGTATCGGATTTTCGTATCCGATTTCGGATAAAGCCAAAGTGCATTTCAACTACGGTCATTTCTATCAGCTTCCTTCATACTCCTATATGTATGACCGTAATACATCTTCGGCCTCGGCCAACGACGTGGTCGGGAATTATAATCTCGATTATGTCAAGACCATTCAGTACTCGTTCGGTGTGAAGTATGCAATCAGCGATGATTACACCATCGATATTTCCGGTTATTTTAAGGACGAATTCGATAAGATCAATTCCGCTAACGTCCGCCTCGGCGGCGGAGCCCTTGTGGTGCAACGGTATGAAAACCGTGACTACGGTAGAAGCCGCGGATTTGAGGTCACCATCGACAAGCGCGGCGGCCGCCTGATTAACGGTGAAGTCAACTATACGTACGCCTTTGCCTACGGTAAGCAGTCGCAGACACGGACGAATTATCTCGAGGATTTCTACCTCAGCCGCGAGCCCCTTTCGGAAAAGCCGCTTGATAACGACGTCCGCCATTCCCTTAACTGCGGTATTCAGCTGGTGATTCCGGAAACGATGAAGCCGAAAATGTTCGGTATTCCCATTCCCAACGGATGGACTTTTTCGGTGCAGGGCTCGTTCGAAAGCGGCCGTCCCTTCACGCCGGGTGACAAGTATCCCAATCTGGATGTCGAATCGGGCCTGGATATTCAGGAAAATTCTCTTCGGATGCCGTCTCGTCTCAATTTCGACGTCCGTTTCGAGAAATATTTCAAGATCGTGAATTTGAATTGGCGGTTCATTGTCTGGGTGGATAACCTCCTTGATAACCGCAATGTCCGCGGCGTTTATGGCGATACCGGCCGGGCCGATACTCGGCAGACCGACGGTTATAACGTAACCGGTGGTACCTCATTTGATACGGATCCTTATAACTGGGCCTACGGACGTCAGATCAAGGTTGGAGTTCAGGTCAGCCTGTAAGAATGAAATTATCTGGATATAGAGGAGAGGCACAATGAGATTGAATATATTGAAAATCGGCCTGGCTGGTCTGATCCTGCTTATGCTGCCATCGCTGGTTTTCTCTCAGGCCAAGGTCGGAACAACCGGATTGAATTTCCTGGAACTGGGAGTTTCGGCCAGAGCAATGGGGATGGCTGAAGCATTCGTCGCCTCGACCAATGATGCTTCTGCGGTATTTTACAACCCCGCCGGTCTGACATACGTGTATGGCAGAGACCTCATGCTGACCCATATTTCTATGCCGGCGGACATTAATTATGAGGCCGGTATGATGGCCATTCCGATGGAAAGCATCGGCGGCGTTCTGGGAGTCGGCGTATTTTCTTTAAATGCCGGCGATATACTTTATACCGACTATTCTTATCCATACGGGGCCGATACTGACGGAAACAAGCAGTATTTCTCGGCGGGTGATTTCGCGCTTTCGCTTAGTTACGGACGATTCCTGACCGATAAATTTTCGGTCGGTTTTACCGTGAAATACCTCCGCGAAGATCTTTCGACCTACAATGCTGGTGGCTGGGCAGCCGATGTCGGAACTCTGTACAATTCCGGATACCGTAACTTCAAGCTGGGGATGGTGATTTCCAACTTCGGTCCGGATTTTAAATTCATTGACGATGATTTTCCGCTGCCGATCAACTTCAAATTCGGCGGTTCGATTGACTTGATCGATAATGAAGAACACCTTATGACCTTTGCCGCCGAGGGATCGCACCCCTCCGATAATCTCGAAAAGTACAATGTCGGAATGGAGTATTGGTACCAAAACCGATTCGCCATTCGCGTCGGGGAGAGATTCAACTATGATACTGATGGATTCACAGCGGGAGGCGGTTTGAGACTGGCCATCGGCGAAGATATGGAATTCGGCGTCGACTATGCTTACCAGGATTTCGGGTTTCTGAACGAAGTGCACAGGTTTTCTTTAGGACTTGTGTTTTAGGCGATATTGATGAATGAGATTATGGAGGAATAAATGAGGCTGCGAATTTTAATAATGCTCTTTTCCCTTATCGTGCTCTTTGCGTTCTTTGGAGGTTGCTCCAAGGAAATTAAGGGGCCCGAAAGAGTAAATGTTCCGCCGACCGTTAAGTTCGTCAATATCCCCGTTGAACGCGCCCGTTTTTCGACCGATACCACACTGTACTGGATCGGAAACGATATTGACGGATTTATTAAAATGTACCGGTATGTTGTCCTGGATTCGAGCGTAGTGGTGGATCCGGAGGCTTTTCTGGGTCAGGACCGGACCGGATTCTCGGGCGATACCAGCCAGGTTACCTGGAATAATATCGAAGTCACTCTAAACAGCACTGGAACCAACGCTCAGGTGAGAATGTCCGCGGATATTTCGGATCCCGTAAGGAAATATGTCGCTTCGTACGTCTTTCTGCAGGCCATTGACAATATAGGAGCGAAGTCCGAAATTGTTTATCGTTCGTATTTGAAAAATAATCACTTCCCGAATACGCAAATCGGGGTTAACGATATTAATGAACCTTATATCAATGCCAAAGGACCGGGCGGGATTCTCGAAGGTATAACAATGAGTTTCTCCGGGGTCGATCCCATCGATCACCGCCTTGGCGACGAACCCCCGTTCGAATATCGTTGGAAACTTTTCGGTCCGTTTACCGACTTGGAATTGAATTCCATCAAGAAGTCTTATCTTGACAGCGTTTTCATGGATAACTACGGTGATTTGTACCGCGTAAATGAAACTTTAAAGGTATATATCGGTCTTGATACGATCGTAAATACCGGCGTCAACCCGCCGGATACCACTTATGATTCGCTGTTCAATCGTATTGCAGTAAGGACTATCAGGGGTACAAATCAGTTCGGCGCCTGGAATTATCATACCTACGGTATCGACCACTATTTGGATTCGATGGTTATCGGGCCCGACCGGTATTCCGTACTCGATACTCTGACCATATTCGAAGGTATGGAGGTCGATTCTTCCGGCTTTAGTTATGCCACTTCGGCGACCGTGTACGATGCTTTCCGGTATCAGCAGGTATCGGGAGACGGGGATACGACTCGCCACATGAATTTCGTCGTCTGGTCGCAATGCCGCGACGATGCCAGGACGCCGGATAAAATCCCTAATTATGCCTACTTCAGCGTCATCGAACCGAAATTCGAACGGGATGTTATGGTGGTCGATGCTTCGCAGTACACCAGCGCTAACTATCCGGTTCAGCCTTATAGATATCCGTGGCGGCAATATTTTCTGCCTGGATTTGCAGATTCATTCATGGTTAGAAACGTCTACGGTAAATACATCAATAATTGGAAGCCGGATTCCTTTGATGCTACGAATATTCTGCCCAATGTTAGGCGGCAGAGGATTGCTTCGCAAGTCCCCGATTCCGTAACGTTGCGTTATGATGTCGCCGGTTGTACCGAAGACTACTATAACTTCCCGATTGTAAATTCCAGCGGTTCCGTGGCTGGTATTATTCTACGGGAAATATTGAAACATAAAATCGTTATTTGGGTCAAGGATGAGGTCGATTATAGCATCGACATCGAATCCAACGAAGGTTCATTCATTATTGATGGCCTTAATGCCGGAATTAGCTGCATGGTAATGGCCCGGGCGCCGGGAGGTACCAACTATATTGAATTGGACGGCGTCCCGCTCATTTCGGAGCTTTATACTACCTATTTTGCCGTCGACGAATTCCATTCCAGCGCTTGGTATACATCAGAATTGGAAAGCTGGGGCAGGTGGATCCTGGGTACGGAAGGCGATAATGGCTGGCCATTAACCGAGGGCTTTTCTTTTAGGACCGAAGATTTCATCGGCGCAGGAGCGATAGAGAATCCAAATCTCGGTTTGAACCTGCCTGATTTATTGATCGATTACGATTATCTGGAAAATCGTTATCTCTGGGATACGATTGGCCCCGATAGCTATTACCCGCTAAGAGCGCCATTGGCTCTTGATACTATTCTTGGAGATCCCATCCCGCTCCGACCGAAAGATTTCCATGGGAAATATGTTGTCGGCCCCCCTCCCGATTCGGGATATGCCGCACTGCCCGAGGTCGGCTTCATTGTCAGAACTCTGGGGCGTTCCGAACCGCTTTATCTGTATATGTCGCTATACGGCCCGGATGGACCGGGGCTTGATCGCCCGGGCGAGCTTCGCAACAATGAGGGTAAAGTGGTCGCAATCAGACATGAAAGCGAAACCGGGATATTCCGGACGGCGCTTTTTGGCTTCACGCTGCTGGCCTTCGATGAAACTACGGCCCAGGATATGTTCAATCAAATGCTCGATTGGCTTTCCGATCAGCCGTACATCCAGACCGGCAAGCCCCGCGCGACCGGAAAATTCACTACCGGTAATGATTTCGAACGCTATCGCGCGATTGCGAAACGTTTACACGAACTCAGGCAGCAGGGATTGTTAAATTCGAATTAGTTTCCTTACGGGAAAGAGGATTAATACGAGCGGCAGTCGTTAATACAACGGCTGCCGCTTCTTTTCTATCTCTAGTTTGAATCCGGCTAATATCGGGTTATCGGGGAATCTGTTTTCTGCAAGAGCAAGTATTATCAGGGCGCTGTCGGGCTTTCCGAATTCATTATAAGCATTAATGAGATTTATGTATGCTTCGACGATAGTCGAGTCCAGTCCTATAGCCGAACGGCTGTATTCGATTGACTCCTGAGTCTTTCCGGTAATCCCATATATAAACCCCAACTGATAAGCCGCCCTGGCCCTAATTCGCTGAAGTTGTTTTTCTCCGTCCGAAGATTGCCGAAAGGCATTATCGTCGATTTCGGCCGCGGCCGGCTTTTCCTTGTATGCGGAAAGCAGATATTCCTTCGCTCGATCGTACATTTCAAAAGATGAATAAATATTTCCGGCTTCCAGGTACAACGCTCCCTTATTATCCAGGAACCGTTCCGCCGTACTAATTGTACGGGTAATGGCGGCAATATCTCCCATATTATGATTTGCTCTGAGCTTGATTAAATAGGGATCGCTTAGATACGGACGGAATTCGAGTGCCCGATCGGCCAGAGCCAGCGCGGAGTCGTAATCCTTCTTTAAGTAATATACGGAAGCCAGGTTGGAATATGCCCGGGCCCGATCAGGGAAATGACGCAGTTCTTCACGGAAATACCGTTCCGCGGTATCCGGATTCCCCTTGCGGATGAATGCCACACCGAGGTTCAGGTTGGCATCCGGATACCCCGGATTTTGGCGCAGCAGTTCCTGGTATATTTCAATAGCCCGGTCGTATTCTCCGGTACTGAGGCTGTAATTGGCGCGGTTGAAGAGAGAACTTTTTATGTCATCCTTATTAACTTCACTGATCGGCAGCAGTGCAATAATCAGGAAAACCACGCCGGCCGCGACCGTCAGGGTGTTTTTCAGGTTGAAACTCGGCCTTATGGCCGCCTCGGCAATAGACATGCCTCCGAACGCGGAAAACACCATCATCAGTGGCAGCATGGGAAGACGAAACCGAGCATTGATAAAAAACAACGATATAAGTAAAGCGTACATGAGTATCAATATGGGAATGAACCAGGCTCTTCTGCCGTATTTCCCGCCCGAATACAACAGGCTGAAAATCCCCATCGCGGCCAGTCCGGAAATAATGGCGAAATCGAGAGGGATAATTTTAAGGATACCAATGGTCCCGAAGAAATAATTCAGGTTTCGATTATTCGATATCTCGAGATTATTGAAAATGAATTTCCATTTCTTCAATGTCAATACCAGGAAACGGAGCGGATTCTCTTTAATCCAATTAAGTCCCTTTCCAAAAAAATACGATGATATCTCTGACGGTTTCAATTCTTTCCCGGTCTCCTTTTCCGCCAGGTATTTGATATCTTTAATCTCCCAGGTGTTCAGATAGGGCGGAGGGAGCGACGCGGAATAGCCATCGGCATAATCATTATTCCCGATATGGAAATTGATTCCTCCCGATGAGGCAATCAGGACAAAATCATGTCCGACCGTGACATTGCGTAGGGTAACTGGCAAAATGGGAATAATGATACCCAGGGCCAGAATAGCACCTTTCTTTGAGAATTGTCTTATATTGTCCCGTTCAAAATAATGCCATACGAAAAAGACCGGGATTAACCCCAGCACCAGCGGCCGTGCAATCGCAGCTAACCCCAAGACAATCCCGCACCAGAATAGCGACTTTAATGATTTTCGTTCAATTGAAATGAGAAACAGCAGAACCGAATATTCCAGCAGGGTCGTGAAAAAGCTGTCGACCAGCAATTCGCTTTCAAAATACATGGCGATGGGGTAGAGGGCATGAAATATCGCCGCGAGGACCGCCGTTCTGGTATTGAACAGCCTTCTGGCAATTAAATATGTAGCCGCAACCCCCAGAAGCCCAACCGCGTGACCAAATATCCGAGCCGCCAGAAGCGAATTTTCGGTCAGCCAGTAAATCAATCCCAGTATATATATGTACAGCGGAGCGCGAAAAAATGGCTCGCTTCCCAAAACATCTCCGCCCGCGATTCGTTTTGCCCAGCGATCATGAAACAGCGAATCGACCAGCAACTGCGGCCACTGCGGATCATGATAGTACTCGATCAGGTAGATTATCCTGAACAGGGCACCCAGAAGAAGCACCGCGACCAGAGGATATTTCTTGATAAAGGCAATCGCCGACCTGACCATAATTACCCAAATTAACACAATTTTTTGCATTTAACAAGTCGGCGAAAAAGTCTGCAACGGTTTTCTCATTTGCTTCGATTTCGCATACTTTGCATACTTCCGACGATTCCTGAAATCCGTCCTGCAAATCGGCTGTCCAAAAGGCGGGCCCGGTAACCCATTGTTTCATAAGGCATAATGACGGCGGGCTAACCCGGGGTATGCAAAAGTATTCCTTCCGATCAGGCTTCTTTTTAGAAATCCGTTGCGGCACAGCAATTGCGGGAGAGGGGTATGGTTTTATTGAAGGAGTGGTTATGTTCAGATTTTCAGCAGCGCTTTTTCTGATACTCGCAGGGCTGTTATCGGTCGCAGCTTCGGCCGAAGCGGTCAACGTATCACCATCCCTGGAAAAGTACCTCAACGCCCGTTTTAAACCGAACACCGATAGTACAGTCGGGATCGTTGTTTTCGTCGACGATTTCGCTGCGGTCTCGAAAGTGAATTCCCTGAACGCTGCTCCTCTTTCAAAAGGCGAACGCCACCGTGAAGTCGTGGAATCGCTGAAAAACCACAAGAACAACCTATTTGGCTCGGTCAAAAATAAGATTGAAAAGCTGTATCCGGCAGTGGACATAAAGGAATACTGGATTGCACCCGCGATGGCCTTTGAATTCCCAATCGGCCGCCTCAATGAATTACTCGACATCCCAGGTATCGCTTCCGTATACGAAAACGGCAACCTGGAATTGATTACACCGGTCGATATGTCTCTCGATGTCGATGCTTCCGAAGCGGTCCGCGATCACCTGATTGCCATGAACATCCCTTCGCTCTGGGCCAAAGGCTATGACGGTACCGGAAGCCTCGTTTGCAACTTCGACACCGGCGTCGACGGAGACCACGAGGCCCTTCAGGCCAAATGGCGCGGTAATCGTGCTTCTTCCACCGCTTGCTGGTTCGCTCCCCATATTGAAAGTTCTGTCCCGCTCGATAACCTCGGTCACGGGACCCAGACCATGGGGATCATGCTCGGTCATACTCCCGCCGATACTTTCGGAGTGGCGCCGGGCGCCGAATGGATCGCGGCGGCGGTGATTGACCAGGGGCAGACGCTCGAAAAGACTTTTTCCGATATTCTCGATGCCTTCGAATGGGCGATCGATCCCGATGGCAATCCTGCAACCGTTGACGATGTCCCCGACGTCATCGTCAACAGCTGGGGAGTCCCGACCACCATTATGAATCCCTGTGACGAAACTTTCAATGTCATGATCGATGCGGTCGAAGCCGCGGGAATAGTGACTCTTTTTGCCGCCGGTAATGAAGGCCCCGATCCGTACTCTCTCCGCCTGCCGGCTAATCGTGCCGCAGGTCCCCTCAATTCTTTTGCGGTCGGAGCTATCGATCATACCACCGATAATATCGCCAATTTCTCGAGCCGCGGTCCTTCGAGCTGCGACAGCGTTTCCATCAAGCCTGAAATCGTCGCGCCCGGAGTCGGCATATATACTTCCTATAAAAACGGAACTTACCGCTTTACCAGCGGGACCTCGATGGCCACCCCGATTATCGCGGGACTCGTCGCCATAATGAGACAGTACAATCCCGATGCCACCGTTGCCGAAATCAAAAATGCCCTCATCAGCTCCTGTCGCGACCTCGGCCCGGCCGGCGAAGATAATACCTATGGCCACGGAATCCCGGATGCCTCGACCGTATTTTCATATCTCCCGACTCCGGCCAGCCCCGAAATCCACATTGTCCGCAAGATCGTTAGTGGTGATGGCCTGGCCGACCCTGGCGAAACCTTTGGATTGTTTTTGCGGATAGAAAGCAGTATCAACGCCTTCGATTCTCTTTCGGCGTACCTCAGTACCGAACACAACGATGTCACGATTCTCGATGAACATGCCAATTTCATTTTTGCCGCCGGGAGTACGCAGACCATAAATATCGACCCTTTCGGAATAAAATTCGGCAACTCCCTGATAAATGGGGAAGAGGTAGACTTCAACATTCGTTTCGACCTTCCCGGCGGAGTTTACTACGACAGCATTATTTGTACATTGACCGTAGGAACTACACCGGGCGGCACCATGTTTACCCATAATAATGGAACGATTGAATTCACTATTTCCGATTTTGGTCTCTATGGAATGGCCCAGAATTCGATTTACCCGGCCGGAGGAAACGGCTTCCGCTTCAACGGCTCGGACAATTTATTATATGAAGCCGGCATTGTCGTCGGGCGCAGTACCCTGCAGTTATCCTCGGCCATTCGCGACAGCCTCGGCAAGGCCGGTTATCCCGACTTCACGCCGATCCAGACTCTGACTACCGAATATCCGGCCATCGACGGCGGCTACGAAAGCAAGGCTCGCTTCATTGATACCGAGTCGCCGATTCCGATTCCGATAACTGTCAACCAGGCTATCAGCACCTATGACGGTTCTGCCGACGATCAGTATATCATTTTCAAATACTATCTGATAAATAATTCCATTGAAAATATCACTAATCTGCATTTCGGTTTCTTTACCGATTTCGATCTATCCGATACTGAACATGGAAACTATCTCGAAGGCCTGAACTTGTACTTACAGCAGTCTGCGGAATATACCATCGGGATTAAACCCCTGACCGCGAATAAGGGGACCGAAATGTTGATAAATATTTCTGCCAAAGAGACTTTTACACAGGTTGAGAAATACTCCCTCATGACTGCTTCTGGCGTAAATGTCGATAACAGCCATAGCGGCGATGTGATGTCTCTGCATTCATTCGGTCCTTTCAGCCTGGCCCCGTTCGATTCCACCGAAATAGCCATAGCAATTGCGATCGGTAATAGCAGCGAAGAGGTTGAGCAGGCGATCAATCGCGCGTCCCAGCGGTTTAACGGGACCACTTCCATCGACGTGACAACAGACGATGACAACTTGCCCGATAGATTCGCCCTCGAACAGAACTACCCCAATCCGTTCAATCCCACGACGACGATATCGTTCAGTATTGCGAAATCTTCGGATGTTACCCTGGATATAATCAACACTCTGGGACAGAAAATCGTTACTATCTATGACGGGAAAGCCCAACCCGGTCAGTATGATATAACCTGGAACGGGACCGATAAAAACGGCACCCCGGTAGCGTCCGGCGTCTACTTTTACCGCCTTAAGGCCGGAGCGGAATACCAGACACGCAAAATGGTTTTGATGAAATAAAATGTCAGGAGGTACTGACAGATGAGAAATGATAACATTAGAATTCTATTGACCATCCTCGTCATATTCCTGGTGACCGTACCGGTCTTGGGGGCGCCGCTTCATCCCGATGTTGTTAAAGGACTTGCAGAAGAAGGAAAATTGCAGGGATACCTTGAAATGCTGAATAGCGCTCATGCCCGCGGAGTTGACAAGCCTATGCCGGAATCGCAGATGGAAACGCTTCGCCTGAATTTTGCCGACGACGTACCCGACACCGCGACGGTGATAGTGATAATGGTCGATTTCCCCGATAATTCCTGGGGGCAGGGATATGTCGAACCTACCGCCGAGCAGTTCGATTCCGTCCTTTTTTCCGAAGACTTTCTCAACCCCACCGGTTCCATGACCGAATATTACAAGGAAAATTCATATGGCAAGTTCGTGGTCGTCGGCGAAGTCTGGGGACATTACCGCATGCCCCAACCGTACACATACTATACCAACGGTGAAGGAGGTCTTGGCGATTATCCCAATAATGCCCAGAAGCTGGTCATTGACGCCATTGTGCGGGCCGATTCCGCCGGAGTCGATTTCTCAAGATTCGATACCTGGGGACCTGATGGAGTTCCTGACGGCATGGTAGACGCCGTTATGGTTATCCATGCCGGCCCCGGAGGGGAGGGGACCGGCGAAGAAGACGATATCCATTCCCATAAATGGGATCTCGGGCCGTACTATGAACAGCGCGATGGCAAAAGAATATCGGTCTATACTATTCAGCCGGAAGAATTCGAAGCCACCCGCCAGATTTCTCCCATCGGTATATTCTGCCACGAATTCGGGCATGTCCTGGGTCTGCCCGACCTATACGATATCGATTACATCCCCGAAACATCATACGGCATCGGCATCTGGTCGCTGATGGCTTCGGGAACCTACAAGGGGCAGGGTAAACTCCCGGCTCATTTCGATGCCTGGTCGAAAACTTTCCTCGGTTTCGTCACTCCGGTTGAAGTGACCGCCAATATGGTCGACGCCGAAATCCCCCAGGTCGAATCGGAACCGGTTATCTATAAACTGTGGAAAGACGGAGTTTACGGCACGGAATATTTCCTGGTCGAAAACCGGCAGAGAGTCGGCTTCGATAATTTCCTCCCTGGCGACGGGCTCCTGATTTATCATGTCGATGACAATACCGATTTCAGCAATATCAATGTCGATCATTACCACGTTGCCATCGAACAGGCCGATGGTTTAAGGCAGATTGAACTATCAGAAGGCAATGACGGAGATTCGTACGATCCTTATCCCGGCGATTTCAGTATTCGATCGTTCGATGATCTTTCGGTTCCCTCATCACGATCCTACGACGGCGGCATAACACAGGTTTCGGTGTGGGATATTTCCGATTCCGATTCCCTGATGACCGCCAACCTCGATGTAACCTGGTCCCGGCCGAATTTCACCGTGCAGTCGGTCGAGTTTCAGGATGAAAACGGTAACAGCATGATTGATCTCGGCGAAGATATCGACGTCATTTTTCAAATTAAAAACGACTGGCTGACAGCCCATAATGTCGAAGTTAATTTCACCTCTATCGAACTTCCCCTGAGTATGACCAATAACCCGGTCGTCGTGTCTTCCGTCAATGGAGACGGGGCCGTGACCTCGACCGGCGCCTATCCTATTTCGTTCACTATCCCGGACGATATCGAACCGACCTTCGATTCCTTTTATGTGTATATATCCTCCGATGGCGGAGCCTTCGGGGCGTCTTTGTATCTCGAACGCCAGATAGGTCAGGCCAAAATCTTGATTCTCGACGACGACCGCGGCAAGCACTATGATACCGTCTTCACTCAGGATTTATATAAGCAGCGCGTTCCGGCCGATGTCTGGGAAAAGCGCATTAACGGTTCTCCGCCGGGAATAATTCTTTCGCTCTATAATACCGTTATGTGGCTGACCGGCGATACCGCCAAAGATTATTTCACTGTGGCCGATATCAACGCCATGAAATACTTCATGGATCACGGCGGGAATTTCTTCCTGACCGGTCAGGCCCTGGCCGCGGAATTCCTCGAGAAAGATTCTGCCTTCATGGAAAATTACCTTAAAAGCCGCTATTACGGAATTTATTACAGTATTGTTCATCGCGGAGTTTCTGGACACCCGGTATTTGATGGCATCAGCTTCGAGTTGTATTCCTATAATCATCAGTATTATAAAACCTCGGAAGTTATCACTCCGGTCAACGGAGGATTGGCCGCATTCGAATTCAATCCCCCCGAAGGCGGATATACCGGTGTCACTTACGAAGGTACCTATAAATCTTTCTTCCTCGATTTCGGCTACGAGGATATCGACGTCATCGAATATTACAACAAGCCCCGCGATTCCATGATGTCACGGATCTTATACTTCTTCAGCGAAGATTTTTATACCGACATCGACGATACCGGCGACGACCTGATTCTGCCGAAGGAATTCAACCTCGACCAGAATTACCCCAATCCTTTCAACCCGGTGACGACCATCAGCTACAGCATCCCGGCGGAAGCGGATAAAGGCTTGAATACCAGCCTGAGAGTCTTCAATATTCTCGGCCAGGAAGTGATAACGCTGGTCGATCGCCCGCAACGGGCCGGGACCTATTCTGTCCAGTGGGACGGCACCAGTAATTCTGGAAATAAGGTGACCAGCGGCGTCTACTTCTATCAACTGGTCCACGGAGGCCAAAAAGACACCAGAAAAATGATACTCCTTAAATAAAACCGCACTTGATTCTCTCTGTGAAACCGCCCCAACCGGGGCGGTTTTTTGTTGTTTCCGCTTTATTTGACATCCGACATAAAACGGCCTAAATTAGCCCCTTTAGGAATTACCGTTTATGAATGTAAACAGCCTGCTCATCGGTCAGTATTACCCGGTCAAATCGCCGGGACACCGCCTCGACCCGCGCGCTAAAATCGCGATCGCCGTGATCCTTATGATTTTTTCGGTGCTGACCACTTCCATAAAATATTACTCGGTTATCATCGGTGGCGTCGGG
>Ga0209285_10000095_pt1 | contig 30271 bp, 31 predicted proteins | sample PPLLak3March2015_2_FD_187249 | JGI IMG/M metagenome (GOLD analysis project Ga0209285, IMG submission 187249) | Freshwater sediment microbial communities from Prairie Pothole Lake near Jamestown, North Dakota, USA - PPLs Lake P8 Core (3) Depth... | ecosystem: Environmental > Aquatic > Freshwater... | reverse complement strand
AGATGAATCGGTTCCCTTCTCGTAGTTAATTATCTTGTTTACCATGATTTTAACTTCGAAATTATTCGCACAAGCAAGACGGCCGACATAGACATCTGGGTAAAGATCAAGTATATCTCTACCAGCGCCGTACCATTTTGCAAATATGCCATCGCCATTTGTGTCCCAGCTGGAGAAATTCCCTTCAGAATCATAGATATCAGCATAGTAAAGATCACTTATGAAACCAGGATCAGAAACTCCTGCGCCTTCATCGAGGTTGGTATACCTAACAGGTACGTGCCAATCCTTAGAACCCTGATTAGCATCATCCCTTGGCTTAGCATAAATATACGAATCAAGACCGCCGACGAGTAGAACATATTTAATATTCCAAGTCTCTAAAGCATCTTTTATGAAATACTTTATTTTCTCTGGTTTATCAACACCACTGAATTCGCTGTAAATATCCTCTGTTGTCTTAAGAATAGTTTCAACGCCTTTAGAATTCTTGAAAGTTACTAACTTCTGTAGATTATTAGAAAACTTTTGTGGCGCTATAATCACCAAATCATATGAATCAGCAGCAGGGAACGGGTTTGTAACAGGTTTCTGATAGGTTATAGTCAAATCAATATTTTCTACATAGTTTATCGTATCTGTAGCAGGGACATATTTAACTGGATAAACACGTATTGTCAAAAATGTTGTACGTTCACCATTACTGTTAAGTCCACCACCAGCATAGTAATTGAACCAATTTGTTGGGAACGACTCTAATGAACCATAAACAGCTTCATCCATTACAAATTCAACAACATTGTTTTCTTGATCTGCTATCACTGGCACTGGTTGAGGAGCTGGCAGTACATTATATTCAATTGCCATTGTTTGTACTTCGCTAGTTGTACATTTCACATTTATGATTTTCGATCCAAATGGAAGTTCGTATGTAGCTGCATAATAAGGCATCATAGGTTTTCCCGAATTATACAAACTAGTGTCTGCACCTGCAACTTCCAATTGCACATAACTCTCCCCTTCCACATTTATTTGTGAAACAGTTGGTGCTGAAAACTCAAGGTTCAGATTTATGTTCTGGATGTTTGAGTTCTTTTTTCTTATTTGCAAAACATTGGCCTCTTTTCCAAGTCCTATAGCAGCAAAACTACTGATTAATAGCAGCCCTACCACAAAATAAGATATATTTTTTCTCTTCATCTTCTACCTCCCTAAAAATCAAAAATTTATAATATTAAAGATTAATTTAAATGTTTCCTAATATAACTTAATTTGCAACAATATCCGGAACAACAAGAATTTATTAAAATTTATTCTACGCGGATTTTATTTCTACAATTAAACATTTATACAAACTAGATGGGAAACTTTTAAGAAAGCAACCTAAAGTTTCCCAAAATATAAAAAATAAAATCAGAAGCTATTCCCCACATAACACCACTGAGAACCACGCTCTACAATCCTGCCGAGAATCAAAGAAACATCTCCCTGTTTAGTAATACTCCTAACATCATCTTTCAATTCTTTAAGATAAACAGTTGACGGAAAATACCTTGGCATAATCTTACGCATCATAAGTACACCTCTCCGTTCACCGTAGAAACTACAAAGCTCCTCAACATGTTTCTTACAAACCTTCTTTTTTTCAGAAAGACTGGGAGGCAAAAACTTTTTTCCAGAAAGCTTGCAAAGAATCTCAGAAACAATCCACGGGTTTCCAATGAGACCTCGACCAGGCATCACACCAGCAGCACCAGTAACAGATAAAACTTTTTTAGCATCATCTCCACTGAAAATCCCGCCATTTGCAATAACCGGAACAGAAACACTCCCAACAACACCACTGATGATATCTAAATCAACCTGAGATGAAAACTTTTTTTCGCCAGACCGGCCATGAACAGTCAACGCAACAGCACCAGCATCAACCAATTTCTCAGAAAGAGATAAAACATTAATTTTTTTCCTAGAAAAACCAGTCCGTAACTTTACTGTAACTGGGAGATCAACCGCACCACAAACAGCTTTTAAAACATCGCAAGCGCGCTGCTCATCATTCATAAGAGCAACACCTTCACCCCTAGAAACTACTTTCTTTATTGTACAACCCATGTTTATATCAATGTAGTCAAAACCTAGCTCCTCAACAATCTTTGCTGCCCGAGTCATACTACTTGGGTCTTTTCCTAAAAGCTGAACACCTTGAACAATAGGCGCTGTAACGCGTTTAATCATCATAAGTGTACGATGATTTCTGTGAAGTAGCGCCCTAGCATTTATCATCTCAGTTGTAAGATTTGGTGGGTTGAAATCAGAAAGAACCACACGGTAAGGATAATCAGTAAAACCTGTGAGTGGGGGGAGCATTAGTTTCTTCTCGCATAAATTTTTTAAGAAAAGCGACGACTTCATTTGCAAACCTTTGTTCCAGGGGCGATAAGATGAGCCTTACAAAAACCTTTGTTACATTCAATTACATACTTACAAAACCCAAACGCCCAGAATTTTTTATTAAAAAACCAGACATTAGCTGGTGCTTCGTAAATAGATACAACCTCCAAGTTCTTACTTACAAAAATAATATCAAGCGGAATCGAAACATTCCTCATCCAAAACAATCTGTACCACGAAAACAAAAACGGGAACAACATCCCCTTTCCATCGGGAAGAGAAGAACGATACATAAGACCCTTTGTTTTTTCAGAAAAAGTTTTTGCAACTTCACAAGAAAGTTTCGCACCTTGCGGATAAAATGTTACTGTCACTTCTTTCATCGTCAAATTTATGAGTATAATGGAAAGGAATAAATACTTATTTTATATACGCACTGAACTACAACCACAAAATCTAACAAATAGGTGATGGGGATGCAAAATTTGAAACATAATACTAAGAAACATAATGGGAGCAGTTGCGCGAGTTGCGGTAAGACTTTCGATAAAAATGAGATGAAAGTAAGCTACGATTTTGAACGTTTTTATTGCTTCTGTTGTGATGATAAAAGATAAAATATCAGACCTCCATTCTTCCACGACCTCAAAAATCAAATTTTATCTTATAACGATCTGGTTACTGCCACATTATTTATCCTACATTTTAAAAAAATAATACGATTTTAAGATTTGTGCGGGTAAGTACAACATCAATTAGCCTGTTTCAAAGCAATAGATTTTACAAGGTTTTTATTAACGAAAAAATACGAACATTTATATATAAATTTAAGTTTTTGACCAGATATATTGTGGAGGCTAATGATGAAAATAAAAATTTTTTTACTAATAACTATGCTAATTATATCTGGTGCAACTGTCGTAGCAAAAGTAAACGATAACGACAACATTAAAAACTCTGCCAACAGCAATGAAAATGTCAATGAGATACATGTAGCAATTTATACTGATGCAAAAGAAGAAAAATACTATCTTTTGCCATTAAAAAATTATAATTGGAAAGTGGGTCAAACCACATATTGTTTTGTTCCCACTATACTATCAACCAAAAGCATATTACAAGGAGAATTAAAAATAGAAAATTATGACGTATTGATATATTCGTTTAATCAAGCTGATCAATATCTTTTAAAAACAAGTTTTTCAAGATTACCAAAGAACAAAATAATAGTAAGAAATATTGCTAATTTCATAAAAGACGGAGGCGGATACTATGGTTCTTGTGGCGGTTGCGGAATTGCAGGTGGTATGAAAAATAAACCAAAATCATTTCTTGAAAGAGCGATGAAGCAGAGCGGTTTAGGAATATCCTGTGTTGAGTTCCAATATGATACGGCCATACCTATTCTAACTGAAATGCGAGGCAACGGACCGGAATCCGTAGATATGCAAGCGTATTTATTTTATCCTAACTGGCATGTTTCTAACCCACATGATATGAATTATTCAGGAATATGCCCTGACGTTAAAATCTCCAAGGATAATCCTATTTTTGATGATTTTATAGGAGATACCAGAAAAATACGATGGATAGGTTTTCCGGCATTAGAAGTTCCCGAACAGCCAGACAGAGAGATAACAGTCCTTGCTAGATTTCCTGAAGAGGAAATATCTGATAATAAATCTGCACAGATCCACTACTGGACATACGCCGGTGGCATTAGTGGCTTGATAAAAGGATTGTTTTGTGATGGCGAATTTGAATGGTGCAAAAACCTAGGTCCTCTTATGAATTCTTTTGTTTTCTCAAGCGATTGGAAAAAAACAGATAAAATTGTAGAAACATATGTAGCAAATAAACCTTTTATGACTGCGGAAATCTACCCCAATGAAAATAAAGCAAGAATTGTTCGATGCCCAGGGCATCCTGAATTGCTAACCTGGTGGGGCGGACATATGGAGGAGGTGGAAGATACTGACACGAATAATATATATGAAGGTTTTCATAAGTTAGTCGATGCAACCCCCTTTGATGAGACTATCGAAGATGAGTCTACATACAATTATTGTATTGTCCGCAGGATTGCTGCATGGGAAGCAAAAATACCTGATAACGATCTTCCACCAGTATACGGGCCGTCACAGGTAAGTGACATCCATCCATATGAACAACCATCTGGTTTTACTATAATTGGCAACACAAAAGAAGGAACAGAAAAAATCACGTCATTAGATTTGTACTATCAATACTCTCAGGATAATTCATCTAATTGGAGCGATTGGACATTGTATGGAACTGATACAGGTGGTTCCGATGGCTGGAGTTGGGACTTCAACGCCCCAAACGGACCAGGTCATTACAGATTTTATAGTATACGAAATGCAGAATGCGGAGGTTGCATCGAAATAGAAACAGCTCCACCAGGACCAGACGCAACAGCTTATGTTGATTAACCTCCCAGTATACATAAAGAATATTAGGTGAAAGAAGTTGAAAAAAATAATCTTATTAATAATAATAACGGCTCTGCTATCAACTTCTTTTATATCAAATACAAGTGCTTTAGAAATAAATGCTAACAAATTAGAAAACTTGCCATCATCTTCCACGAGTAACGAGGAGTCTTTTGATGGATATATTTTATTCTCTCAAGAATTTTCAAGATATACATATTTGATTAACAAAGACAAAGAAATTGTTCATAGTTGGAAAAGCAAAAACATGCAAAGTTTAACTTCATATCTACTAGAAAATGGAAGTTTACTGCGTAGTTGCTTTGGAAGCATTCTATCAGCTACTTGGGGTGGCGGTTTTACTGGCCGCATCGAAATGTTTGACTGGGATGGAAATCTCATCTGGGAGTACACACTTGTAAATCTTACACATTGTCTCCACAATGATATTGAACCGTTACCGAATGGTAATATTTTAATGATTGTTTGGGAGCGTAAGACCAGAGAAGAAACAGATGCTGCTGGATGCAATCCTCATAAAATTTTGATCGGAGGGTTCAGAATTGATTCAATTATAGAGGTAAAACCAACCTATCCTGAAGGTGGCAATATTGTTTGGGAATGGCACATATGGGATCATTTGATCCAAGACTATGATTCAACAAAAGCAAATTATGGTGTTGTAGCAGATCACCCTGAATTAGTTGATATAAACTACAGGGGAATGAAAAGATCATTGCCTCTTCTTTCCACAGATTTCAGCCATATGAACTCACTTGAGTATATAGAAGAATTTGATCAGATACTAGTAAGCGTGCGTAACCTGAATGAAATTTTTATTATTGACCATAGTACAACAAAAGAAGAAGCAGCAGGTCATACCGATGGAAACAGTAGAAAAGGCGGCGACATTCTTTACAGATGGGGAAACCCTCAGGTCTACAAAGCTGGAGATAGATCTGATCAGAGATTTTTTGCACAACATGACCCCCGGTGGATTGTAACAGACTCTGGTGAAAAACATATTACTTTTTTCAACAATGGAGTTGGGCGTATAGGACCCGACTATTCTTCTGTAGAAGAATTTGTAGTTCCGGTAGATTCTCATGGGAATTACTATTTAGAACCTGGTTCTTCATATGGGCCAAAAGGGCCAATCTGGGTATACAAAGGAGGCTTAAATCTACCTTACTCAATATATCTTTCCAGTGCACAGAGGCTCCCTAACGGAAATACGTTCATTTGTAGTGGCGTATTTGGTACGTTCTTAGAAGTTACTCCTGAAAAAGAAATTGTTTGGAGATATTACAACAAGTATCCAATACCAGTTCCGCCATTAAACTCAGTATTTAAGGCCAGATGTTATCCAAAAAATTACCCTGGGCTGAATAGATTAGATTGATCAAAACGATGGGATTAACCAAATAAAACAAGAGATAAAAATGTCTTAGAAGAATACTTTTTAAACCAAAATATTATTACTTTACATAGACTGATTAGGGGGTAGATAAAAGAGATCCTGTGAGGAGACAGGATGCAGAATAAATCTCATTATTGATAAGAATTTAGTCCTTATCTCTACCCCCAATATATATTTTGTAAGTTCCCCTATAAATATATTTGTTTTTAAGCTGTTTTTTCCAACATTACTATAAAACTTTTTTCCGCCATCAAAGTCTATGTTGAAACAGAAACAGTATAATGATCATATAAGTCGAAATTGGGCTCATAATACCAATAAGTAACAGTAAAATTACGAGTTTCACCCTTTGCAAAATGATTGACAGTAGTAGTTTCTGTCCACAACAAACCATCAGCAATATCGTAAAAACGTACTTTTACCGTAACTTCATCAATCTCTCTATTAGCAACATTTTTTATTGACCCGTAGACCGCTTTAAATGAATCATCTCCTTTGATATTTTGACTTAAAATTTGGATTTCACTATTAGCAGTATTACCCATGTGTTCAGTGCATCCGCTTAAACCAACCAAGGTAAAAAGAAGAACGAGCGCCAAAACCGTATTTAGTTGCTTTGTCATTTTTTCTCCATCAAACTTACAATTTAAAAACAATTAATCCTTTATAAAACCTCAGACCAATAATCTACTCCCGCGACTTCCGTGATTAAAAAGTTATTTAACATAGGTAGTAATAGTTAAAAACCTAAACAACTTATTGAGCGAGGATTCATATGGATAATAAAGAAATCAAGAAAGCAGTAAAGAAACGATATACAAAATTTGCTCAGGAAAATACATCTTGCTGTCCAACCTGTAATTGTAAAAAAGATGGCATCACAAAACAAACGAAATCTATTGGATACTCTGAAAATGAGCTTAAAAGCATTCCAGACTCTGCGGTACTAGGTCTAGGTTGTGGCAATCCAACCGCATTAGCAGACCTAAAAGACGGAGAAATCGTCCTTGACCTAGGTTCTGGGGCAGGAATAGACGTTTTTTTGGCAGCAAACAAGGTAGGCGAAAAAGGTCATGTAATCGGCGTTGACATGACTGAGGAAATGATTAAAAGATCAGAGAAAATCGCCAAAGAAAACGGCTATAAAAACGTGGAATTCAGATTTGGTGAGATTGAGAATCTTCCAATAGAAGACAACACCGTGGATGTAGTCATAAGCAACTGCGTAATCAACCTATCACCAGATAAATTTCAAACTTTCAAGGAAGCTTTTAGGGTGCTAAAACCAGGTGGCAGATTAATGGTTTCCGATATTGTAACTGAAGGAACTCTTCCAGATGATATTAAGAAAAGTTTTGATGCATGGAGCGGATGCATAGCTGGTGCACTAGAGAAAAACGAGTATCTTGACACCATAAAGAAAGCTGGTTTCCGTAAAGTTGAAATTATAAACCAAAACCGCTACAACGAAAAAGAAATCGACAAAAGACTCGTTGGGAAAATCACAAGTATAAAAGTAAGGGCATACAAGTAATTGAATGATTTACATGCAAAATCTCTTAAATGCAAAACTATATAAACAATGATATCCCATTTACGTATGATAAAATAATAAAATATCAGAATTCTAAAAATCTGTTATTTGGATTTATAGAATTTGGCTGTTTTTTGTTTTTTATCAGGATTAAAAAAATAAAACGGAGTTAAAAGAAAATGAAATTTGAAGAACTAAACATAAACAAAAAACTCATGGAAACAATACATACACAAGGATTCGAAGAACTAACTGCGATCCAAGAAAAATGTTTACCAGAGATAATAAAAGGAAGAGACATCGTAGGACAATCAGAAACAGGCTCAGGCAAAACACTAGCATTCTGTCTACCCATATTAGATAAAATAATCCCTGGTTCCGGACTGCAAACAGTTGTTCTAACGCCGACAAGAGAACTATGCGTACAAGTAAGTGAAGTATTCGCAGAGTACGGAAAAAATCTTGGCATCAAAACCATCAGCATATACGGTGGCGTAGGGATAGAACCACAGATAAGAGAATTACGCAGATCAGACATAGTAGTCGGCACACCAGGCCGGATGCTTGATCATCTACGCAGAAGAACCATGGATCTCAGGAATGTAAGATTTCTCGTACTCGATGAATTTGACAAAATGCTAGAAATGGGTTTTGTAGAGGATGTCGAACAAATAATACGACAAGTACCAAAAAACAGACAAACGCTAATGTTCAGCGCAACATTATTATCAGATATTAACAGGTTTGTTCACAGACACATGAACAACCCTCAGGTTATACAAACCCAATCATATGTTGACGAAAGCAAACTAGAGCAAATCTATTATGACATTTACCCGCAAAACAACAAGTTCTCCATCCTATTACATCTGCTAAAAAACAACACATCAGGCCTAGCAATAGTATTCTGTGCCACAAGACGAGAATCAGATGTTGTCGCAAGAAACCTCAGACATCATGGCATTCATGCCTCTGCAATACACGGAGGAATGAGCCAAAACAAAAGATCGGAATCATTAGATGCTTTGAAAAACCAACAAACAGATGTTCTAGTAGCAACAGATGTAGCTGCCAGAGGTCTAGATATAAAAAACGTCACTCATATATATCACTATGACGTGCCAAAGACAGCCACCCAATACATACATAGAATAGGCAGAACAGCTCGTGCTGGAGCAAACGGAAAAGCAGTCACACTACTAACACAACCGGATCATGAAAACTTCAGAAGAGTGCAGAGCAACGAAGAACTAAAAATAGAAAGAGCAGACATACCTGAGTACAAAAGCGTCTCTTTTTCAAGGGGAAACAGCGATAGGCGTAACGAAAGACAATTTCAAAGACGTCCCCATCGTTCTTTTGGACGACAAAGAACTATGAGACATAATAATTACTAGAAAGATAATAAAGAATGTAACTAAAAGTTACATTATCTTATTTCTCTAAAACATCCACTATCGGGTTTGCCTGTAAATCCTTTTCAGCAGATTTATCCAATATCTCTATGTAAAGCGGATTTAATGTCTTAGAGTGCTTCACTTTTATTTTACCCTGCTTTTCCAATAGTTTAAGCTTATCTATCTCTTTCAGCGTATTAGATACACTCTCATACACCTCATCTATGGTGGTAGCTTCTCTGCTTATATTATAAACATAGTTATGCCACCACACAACATATTGTTTCTCCATATTTACCTCCCTCAAATAGATCATTAACAAGAATACCAGGTTTATATAGTTAACTAGGGGCACTTTTATATGGAGAAAAACCAGCTAAAAAAATTGGGTTTTATTATATTTTGCAGCTAGCTAAACCCTTTTTTTGTAAGTATTTCTGATGATACTCCTCCGCTTTATAAAACTCCCCTGCCTTTGTTATCTCCGTGGCTATAGGCTTGGAGTATTTCTGTGACTTTGCTAGTTTATCCTTTGATTTTTCTGCGATTTTTTTCTGTTGTTCGTTATGATGGAATATAACTGATCTGTATTGCTTACCAAAATCTGGTCCCTGTCTGTTTAGCTGCGTTGGATCATGCAAATCCCAAAATATTTCCAGCAACTCTTCGTATGAAACTTTTTTTGGATCATATTCAATTTGTATTACTTCTGCATGACCTGTTTTATCTGTGCAAACATCTCCATAGGTTGGATTTTTGAGGTTACCACCCATATAACCAACAGTGGTTTTTTCTACACCTTTTATTTTTCTAAACGCCTCTTCAACGCCCCAGAAACAACCAGCTCCGAATGTTGCTTTTTCCATGTATTTATCTCCTTTTACATTTTTATTATTTCAACGTTTTGAAAACGATTAACTAGCAGATATTTTTCAACTTTTAATCTGATAAATGCGGTATCTTTGGAGTTTATAAAATCTGATAGATATGGATGTTTTTTAAGATAAAGCTGCTTGTAATATTTCTTGCTACTTTTTATTTCATTTGCTGATCCCAATGCTGTAACAGCTACTGCATTTTTTATATCAATGGGTTTGTTTCCACGATTGTCGATCAACATCGTCATTCTAGATTTTTTAATAATGTTATTATATTTTTTCGTGTTTTTTGAAGTGGCAAATATTAGTTGTTTTAAATCTTCTGAGCCAATAAAAGCAACGAGACTTGTATAAGGTTCGTTATCCCCTTGAGTTGCAATAACTCCAAATCTCTGATTTTGTAACAAATTTTTTAATGTTTTAATGTTGGATTCTTTTTCCATTTCATTGCATCCATTTATCTAAATTTTTATAAATCTAGGATCCTCTTTTGCTATATCAATTGCCTTTAATGCACTTTTTTCTTTATCTTTAATCTCAAGCATGATATCAAAATCATAAGATTTAGTTTCTTCTAAGAATAATTTAAAATCTTTTGTGTCAATTTTCTCAGTATGTCTCCCTTTGTTTTCTCCCAATTTTTGGGAGCTATAATCAACCATGAGCAAACCATCTTTTTTATCCCACAGTCCACTGCATGTTTTAACTGCATCATTGATTGTTTCACCGTTATGTAAAATCGAATGATGAAAAACATCGAATAATATCGGAATATTTGTTTTTTGGTTTACATACAAGCAATCTTTTAGAGAATATATTCTGTCATCATTTTCAATAACTAGTCTTTTTTTTATCACTGAATCTAATTCTTTGTACCTTTGAATAAATCTAGTTATGCTGCTTTTTTTATCTTTATACGCTCCTCCAATATGTAGTTGTATTTTCGCCGTAGAATCAAGTTTCATTAAATCGAGGATCTGCGCATGATATAACAGCTCTTTTGTACTTCTTTGAAAAATGTTTTCATCTGGAGAATTAAGCACGATAAATTGATCGGGATGCATAGAGATTCTAATATTATTTTTTTGTATTAGTTCGCCGATTCTTACAAAATCTTCTTTAAAATGTTCTTGCCAGTTAAATTTACATATCGGATGAGAAGCAAAAGGCACCAGATCAGATGTAATTCTAAAGAACGAAACATTGTTGTCAATGTTATATTTTAGGATTGTTTCCAGGCAATCCAAGTTATTTTTTACAATGATTTTTAGTCTATCCTCTGAATATGACTTAAGTCTAAAGGTTTTATTACCTTTACAGTCAATTGTCCAATTAATACAAGGATAACCTATTTTCATTTCCAGAAATACCTCACACCAAAAGAAGTTATAGTCGCTATATCAAGATGGCACATTGTATTTTTTATTAGCATATAAGAAACCAAAACATATGCCATCATGCTCTTTGCTTTTTTGATGATGTGTAGAATGGGCATTTAAAACTCTTTTCATATAAGTGCTCTTTGGTCGGTGTTTAATTCTAATTCTCCTGTGAAAGAATATATCGTGAACTACAAAATATCCGATTCCATAACATGCCACTCCTATGCCGATTGGCAATCGTATATCGAAACCGCCAAAGAAACCTGTTAAAATTAATATAAATGACAAAACACTGAAGAACAAACCAAATAAGTCGTTTTTTTGAAACCTACCTTTTTTGTATCTATGATGATCTTCGTGTAAATACCATCCAAAACCATGCATTACATATTTATGGAGAAACCATGCAACGCTCTCCATAAAAATAAAAGTTATTAAGATGATTAATGAATAAAGTAATATTGTTATGTACAAGTCCATGATACTCATTCCAATAGTCTCTTAGTATATAACTATTTTCAATATTCTTCAATCTGAGGAACTATATTTGTATTATCGCATATAAACCCAGGATTTCTCTTTGTTGATCTAGGATCGATTATGTTCATAATGGTTGTTGAAAGAATCTTAAAGATTCTAGGTTTAACTTTTAGACCATAAACAATCAAAGGATTTTTGTATATCTGTTCAGCTGTCCATTTATACATCTCTGAGGCTGTTTTTATAGAGACAAGATATCTTTTTGGAATATATCTATAACCTTCCTCCGCTTTATTCTGCCATTCACAATATCTACTAAGTTGTTCTTGAATAAAAGCTGAAAACTTTTCCGGCTGGTTTTTTACAGTTTCATAATCGAGATTTAAAAGACCGTGCTTCTCTAATTCAGTTGAAGGAAAATATATTCTACCTAGCCGGATGTCCTCTGAGATGTCTCTTATAAAATTTATGTACTGCATGGCACGCCCCAAATATTTTGCACAGTCATATGATTCTTCCGGGAGATTCATTATCTTTGCCATCATCAATCCTATGACCTCCGCAGATCCATAGATATAATCGATTGTTTCATCTAGTGTCTGGTATCTGGTTTTTGTTATATCCATCTCCATGGAGTTTAGAAAGGCATCAACCCATTTTTTATCGAAATTTTTCCTTGTTGATAGATCAACAAAAGAGTCTATGACTATATCATCTGTTATTTCACCATTTAAGGCTCTATAATACTTGTTTTTAAATTCGTAAAAACCATTTGCATCCTGAGGAATTGAATCGACATAATTATCTGCTTTTCTTACAAAACCATAAAGGGTAAAAACATCTTTTTTAGTATATGTTGGAAAAAATAAACTACTGTAGAAATATGTTTTACTTCCTTGTTGAAATATCGAAAATATTTTTTTATTAATCATTTATGGTTTCCTCTATTCTTATCTATATTATTATAAAATTAACAATTGTGAATGTCTGTTCTATTTAAAAGTTTTTCTATAGAAATGAACTATTATTTCTTAGATATTGTTTTTCTGAGTATCTGTGATGAAATTATTACCATTGGAACCCCAATTCCAGGATGGTTATAGTGACCAGTATAATACAGGTTTTTTACCTTTTTACTCTCATGCTTTGGACGAAACACTGCAGTTTGTTTCAAGGTGTGAGCTAAACCAAGAGCTGTTCCTTTATATGCATTATATCTACTGCTAAAATCATTATGTGCAAAAATCCTTTTTACAACAATGTGGTCTTTTATGTTCTCTCCGGCCAATTTCTCCATATGATCAATTGTTTTATCAAAATATTTTTGCCTTGTTTTTTCATTATCTTCAAGTCCAGCTGCAACAGGTATTAGAACAAACACGTTTTCTCCATTTTCAATTGCAGTTTTCTTATCGGTTTTTGAAATACATGACACATAATATGAAAAATACTCTGGCCATTTTGGATTTTTAAATATATCATCAAAATGTTTTTCCCAATTCGGATGGAAATACAAATTATGATGAATAAACCGTTTTAATGACTTATCTAATCCTAGATACAGTAAATAAGCAGAAGGCGCAATTTTTCTTTTTTCCCAATATTTTTCCGAATACGATCTATATTTTTCTTCCAAAAGATTTAATTCAGCCCAAGCATAATCAGCATTTACTACAACAATATCGGCTTTGTATTTATTCTTAGTAGTTTGAACACCTGTGACCTTTTTATTTTCAACAATAATTTTTTCCACAGGTTCATTGAACTTAAATTTTACGCCTTGTTCCTCTGTAAGTTTATATATTGCTTCAACAAGTTCACCCATTCCACCTTTTGGGAACCATACGCCCATATTGAAATCAACATGAGACATTAAAGAATACAATGCAGGACTATCATATGGACTGCCACCAAGAAATACAATTGTATACTCCAAGATTTTTCTAATTTTCTCACTTTTAAAAAATCTTTGAACAAAATCATCCAATTTTTGAAACATATGTAACTTTGTTCCTTCAATAATTAATTTTGGTTTAAGAAAATCTGTTAAACGTTTGTAATCCTTATAGATGAAATCTTTCATTGCAATTTTATATTCATATTCACTCAATTTCATATATTCCTTCATCTTTTCTTTTGCACCGGGCTCTAATTTTTCAAAGAGACCAAGATTTTTTTTAATATCTGACGAAATATCTGCAAAATCATCTACGTCAAAAAAAACTCTATATGAAGGATCCAATCTAATTAGATTCATACATTCTTCTGGTTTTTTTCCAAATTCAGCAAAAAATTTTTCAAAAACATCTGGCATAAGATACCATGAGGGACCCATATCAAAAATAAACCCATCTTTTTTCCAAACTGATGCTCTTCCTCCTGCTTGTTCGTTTTTTTCGATTACAGTTACATCATAACCGTCTTTTGCTAGAAGTCCTGCTGCAGCTAAGCCACCAAAACCTGAACCCACAACTATAACTTTACTCCCCGGCATAAATAATCACACTTTGTTTTTAAAACTCTTATTAGGTTTTAATCTTTTTGGAGTTTATCCAACGTTTTTTGAAATAAAGATATACAAACAGATAGAACGAAAGCATTGAGAAGTTATAGAAGAAGTCTTCGAGTGGTATTGTGAAAAATCGTCCATTCCACAGACCGTCACCACCCCAAATAGCCACTGGGTTGTACAATACAATTGGAGTGGATGTTAACAGATAATTGAAGATAATGAAAGGAATCATAGAAATGCCTATGTAAAGCCAATAGTTCCGAGATTGCAGGATTTCTGGGAAACGCCAGAGGGCGATAATGAAAAAAAATGCACAGGACATCAGAGCTAGAATCGTATAATCTTGATGATAGAACGCGATGCCGCCAAGAATAAAAACCACTATCAAACTGATATAGAATGTTTTATTGTATCTTGTTTTTTTATCAGGCAAGAAATGTTCAAGGTTCTCGTAAATAAAAATACAGGAGTAAGGTACAACAATAAAGAACAATATCTCCTCAATCGGCAATCCTATGATAGATATCCCGGAGAGATATTCGTAATTAAACCACCAGTCGCCTCTTGCTGTTACAATGGCATCCCAGATAATATATCCTATTCCAACGATAGCTATTGCAGGAAATAACGCTTTATAGTAACGATAGTAGGCGAATTTCCATTTGAAAGATAACAGAAGAGGAAATAATATTATTAATAAATCTAAGAGTAGATAATTTATCATGATTTTTTCAACCTCCCTTAATTGTTGTTGTGTAGATACTCACGATATAAGTAATTTGTGCTTATTTAATAATATAAATTATTAGAAGAACATTTTTATAGTTATATGTAATATTTTTATGTGTTTTTGGCGAATAGAATATGAAAAAAACAGCGAAAATCATCCTGATAATTTTGGTACTCATAAATCTGTTAATCTCAGTTTTCTTATTCTATGATTTCCAGGTTTTTGAATCACCTGGGACAACTGTGAGCGTAGAAGTTATTGAGATTAACTCGGAAGAAATGGTATTGCAAACAAAAATGGAGATAACTAATCCAAATTCTTTTGAGTTATCAGTCAATGATTTTAAAGTAGTGAGTAAAACAATAGAAGGCGTAGACATAGGGAAACTTTCCATGGTTGGTGGTATAGTAGGCGGCAAAGAAACTAAAACATTCACCTCCAAGGACAGATTTGCATTACAGGGGCAAAGTTTTAAAATTCTGAAAAATGAAATCACAGGAAGAATCGGGATAAAAATTCTTGGAATAATACAAAAAACTATACCAATTCATATTATCGTATTAACATCTATGGAAGAGATACTTAGCAGTATAAAATCCCCTGTTTTAAACGTCGAGGCTTTTTTTGATGACATTAATTCCAAGGGATTAAATTTTAGCGCATCAATCAGCGTATATAATCCAACAGATTTCGAATATACAATCAACAATCTTAATTTGAATCTAAAAACAGATGATGACATCGATGTGGGCAATATCACAATCTTTGGGGATACAATACTACCCCGGAGTAGTTTGACTTTTTCATCAAAGGGCACAGTATCTTATAACGCTCTAGATGCAGAAATACTATTGGTCAATCTAAGTGGTACTGCTGGAGCAAAAATAGCAGGGATGTATCAAGAAGTAAAATTATCAACAGTCACATCAGTACAAATTCCAAACATACAAGAGTTTATCTTTCAAAATCAGACGATAGATATTTACATTCCTGTACAAATTAAACTAACTTCAAGGGGAATTCTTGTTAATTTGGGTTTTAAATTTTATAACCCTAGTAATATCCCACTCGTTACAAAGGGACTAGTTTGTAGCGTTCATCGATTAGACGGAGAAAAAATGACTCTTCTTGGGGAAAAAAACATGGAATCTTGCGAGCTTTCACCTAAAAATACGGTTTGTGTAAGAACCCAGGTTACAATTCCTTATCTAAAATATATAAAAACTATTCCTGGTAAATTTTTACCTGATTGGCTTGTTATAAAGGTTCAAGGTGATTTCTCTATAGCTGGAACGCGCCAGGCGTTTCCAATAGCTCTAAACGCTTATGTTGACCCTGCCATAATCAGACAAAGGGATTTGATATAAAAAAAATTTAAGCGGGTCGTAAAGTACCAGCAAACACCCGCCATGCAAGAGCGGATTTTGCTACCAAACTTAGTATTATGTAAACTTTTTCATTATCATCTATAATAAATAAACACCCATTTCTAAAATTGTATAATTATGATATAGTCCTATAATTTAATTTTTATGACTGATACAAAACAGAAAATAATAAAAAATTTTGTATCTTACTAGCATGTTGTAACAATTTATTTAAATATTATTTACATATGGTGCCTAGATAAAAGGATGAGGATGAAAATTTCAGTTTTTTCTTAAAACTGGATATTTGAGTTTTTGTTCTTTTAAGATAAAAAAACAGAAGATCGACAGAGGAGATAAACAATGGGATGTGCAAAAAAAGGAGATAAAGTCAGAGTAGAGTATGTTGGAAAGCTAGAGGATGGTACGATTTTTGACAGCTCAGAAAAACATAACACTCCATTGGAATTTATTGCTGGCGGAGGGCAGCTAATTAAAGGATTTGAAGACGCGGTTATCGGGATGAACATCGGGGAAGAAAAAGAAATCAAAATCCCGCCAGAAGAAGCATATGGGATGCCCAACCCTGATTTTGTTAAAGACGTACCTCGAGATTGTTTCCCCCCTGAACAAGAAATTGAACCAGGGATGGTTTTTGTGATGAAGATGGAGAACGGCAAACAAATACCATTGAGAATAACACTGGTATCAGACGATAAAGTAACAGTTGACCTTAACCCACCGCTTGCTGGTAAAACGCTTATATTCAAAATAAAATTACTTGATATTATTATTTAGCTAAATCATTTTTCCAAATATTTCTTTATTGCAATTAGGTTTAACTGCACATATCATTGGAAACCATAATTAATACCAATTCTGTTTTTAAATACTGTATAAAGGAGAGGCATTATGGAAAAAAATATTAAAAATATCTTGTTAGCAGCAGGAAATAGTATAGCGATTATAGCGACAATAATTGTTAACGCCCTGGCAGTCATACTTCCCCTAAATGGGAAAACAACACAAGAACTCTCAGACAACATACCTAACTTGTTTGTTCCTGCAGGAATAACATTCTCAATATGGAGCATAATCTATCTTTTTCTAATAATTTTCATGATTTACCAAATAATGGTTTTGTTTAAGAAACAACAATCGGACATGGGCTATCTAGAAAAAATTAGTGGGTGGTTCATACTCGCAAGCCTAGCAAACATACTATGGATAATTTTATGGCATTACGAATACGTACAATTTTCACTTCTGGCAATGCTTCTTTTGCTAGTCTCACTAATAATTACATATATTAGGTTAAACATCGGCTTATCGAAAGTTCCACTAAAAGAGAAACTAGCGGTTCATGCAACAATAAGCATTTATCTAGGTTGGATATCAGTTGCAACAATTGCCAACGTCACAGCAGTGCTAGTAAAAGCAGATGTCGGAGAACTTTTCCTTGGACAGGCCATATGGACAATCCTTGTTATAGCAGTTGCAACCCTTCTAGCAATATTGATGCTTTTCAGACGGAAAGATATTGCATACAGTCTTGTCATAATATGGGCGTTCGTAGGTATAATGATAAAACGTCTCAACACAGACCCCACATATGGTATACAAACAAATATCGCAATCACAGCAGCTATCGCAATAATCGTTATTATGATGTTTATGATCGCGAGAATAATACAAACCACCTACAAAAAAGAACCAGCTAAAACATAGGATAAATAAGAAAAAGGGGGAGGTGGTAGAAGTCTTCACTGGACTTCTACCTCTATGGCGAATGTTGCACAAACATCAGTCTTATCCCATGATCTACTGCATTTCAACTCAAGTGTTGTAGAGCCGGTTTTCTGTGCTGTAAAAGCCCAGATGTCGTTTCCAAAATCACCCATCATACCAGATGGTTCACTATCTGATCTCTCAGTGAGGCTCATCACTGTTTCGTCGAGTGTTACAATCTCCCAACTGTAGCCACCGTCACCGTAGTCTTTTAGTTCTAAGTTTATCTTATCTCCTTTCTTCAAAGAGATAGTAGCACCTTTGTCTTCTGCTGTTATAAACTTCGTAGTGTTGTTTTCTTCGGCTATTTTTCCTGTTAGTATAGAAGCTACGCTTATTGCGGTTGTTGCGATTATTACTGCGCTTATTACCAGCCCAAATAGATAAACTACTTTATTTTTTGTCATATCTCATCAGACGTATATTGTCCTTAAAAGTATATATAAGGCTGGAAAATGTTCGGAAAAAACCAAACAAAAAACAAGTTTTTACAGATAGAAATGGGTTTAAATCTTATTAATTGTAAAATTACTTTTTTAACTCCAGGTGTTCCAATCCCTTCCCCTGCATCGTATTTTTTTAAACACTTATTTCGTATATAAATAAATATTATCCGTAGTAAGGTAACTCGAGTGCGATGTGGAGTTCTGCAAAATTACTAAAATCATCAACTGCTTCAAATCTGATTGTTGAACCACGATCAATCAATTGTTCATCCATATAACTTGGCGTTGACTCACCAAATATCATTGTCGAAAGAGTAACTGTAGTTTCACCTGCATCTCCTGAATTTGGACAGACTGACCAATACCGTGAAAACTCTGCTACAGGATCAAAGCAATCTCTTGTTCCAGAGCCAGTGACAAAAACAATATGCCATGGTTCATTTGAAGTAACAACAACAGTAGTTGAAACCTCACATGGTTCATCAAAACAGATTTGCCCTTCTACAAGTACATCATCTGGGCTAACCGTTATTCCTTGCTCCAATACAGTTAGAGATGTTTGAACACAACGTTGATGACTTCCCATATCAACTGCACAAACTGTAAAAGTACTTACTCCAGCTGCGGAAGGAGTTCCCATTAGCAATCCATTTGGATAAAGTGTTAAACCAAGAGGTGGAAATCCACTACCTGAATCAAGTTGAAAATGATACGGTTCGTTTCCACCAGTGGGATTAGTACATGGGTTAACTGATGAGCCGCATAAATCGTTTACATCTGTACGATCAGGTTGACAGAAACAATAAATATAAGGTTCACCAACTCTTGCTTCAGGAAGAACGTCTGGCACAATAAATTGAACAGGGGAATTTGGTTCTACTATTCGCCGGTCAGTGCATCCACTCATAAAAGCAAATATTGTAAGAAAAAAAACTATTTCAATAATAAACAATTTTTTTCTCATCCTCTATCTCCTCAATTCCAGAATAGATTAATTGCTCATAAATTTACTCTTTTTCTGTCAAAAGGAGGAAAATCTATTTTTTTACCGGTAATTTTACAGGTAATCGTGGGTTCAAATCCCTTCCCCTGCACTAATTAAAAAATAAAAAGAAAAAAAGAGGGTTTTTAGTTTTGATTTTGCTGCCCCTGCATTTGCCTTAGAACTGAGAGCCTAGTTGCAAGCAGTGATTGTTGGGATTGCTGCACACCAGGTAACACAAAAGGTTGGCTGTTAATTTGAACGTAGCTGTAAGGCTGTGGGTCTTTACCGTTCTCTATAACTGTTGTTGGATCACCAAGCAGAGTCATTTCAACAACAGTTTTAAAATCTGCATCCTCGAGCATTAAGAAATTATTTAGATAACCGTTTATAGCGTTAGCCCAACACGCCCCAAGATGCTTAGTGTTATACATTTCTTCAAAGAGAGTTACTTCCATCCAACCCCATAAACTCTCAGTCTCGTGCGTCCCATAGCTGCCATAGCCTATTCCTGATGCACCGAAACTTGCGATACCACCACCATTTGACTTTGAAACTACTTTCCAGCTTAGACAATTAGGCGATTCGCTGAATTTACTAGTTGAACAAGCATTTAACACAAATACGGGCAGTTTCTTGCTGTTTAAAAACGAGTCAACATCAATGTATATGAAACCATCGTATGGAGAGGAAACCGTTTGAGACGGGAGCCATACAGCCTCAGTAATTGGTGGATGAGTAGCCCAGCTTCCCCAGCTGCCATGCCCTGAACAATCAACAAAATCAACAGCGTTGTTTATGTTACTTCTTATGTTGCCCTTTGTGAGCGTACCAAGGGAACCCCATAGTTTTGTAGAAGTGTAACCAGGTAGTTTTGTCATAACTTTCGTGTTAGCATATTCTCCTTCGTTTATATGCTCTTCATCATCTGTGAAAGTGTCACCGCCGAGCTGAACTATCTTGTTAATAACCATGTTATGTTCTTTGAATTCAATGATTTTGTTTACTGCCGTGGTAACCTCAAGGGCACTGTTACAAGCAAGTCTACCAAGATAAACATCAGGGTACAAGTCAGCAGCAAGAAGATCCCATGGGTATTCACAGTATTTACCATCGTTGTCGAAATCCCAATCAGAAAAACCACCACCGCTGTTATAAATATCAGCGTAGTATAGATCGCTCGGGAAGTACTGTTCGTAGCTACCAGATGGAATCCAAGCATCCCTAACAGGGAATATCTCCTCGCCCTCAACACCAGCGCCGACAAGAATGACACTATTTATGCCCCAGGTCTCTATAGCGTTTTTGATGTAGTATTTAATGTCTTCTTGGACGTCTGCACCGACGTGCGGGATCGTATTAAGGGTGACCATCGTGGTTGGCACTCCGTTGTCGTTTTTGTAGGTCACAAGTGGCTGCAGTTGTGTGGTGAACTGTGAGGGTGTAAGGATAAGCAAATCATATGCATCACCGAAACTAACAGTCTCAGCCGGTAATGTATATGATATGTCAACAGTTGCATCCTCGTAATAGCGAACAACATTCTCTGTTTGTTTACATCTAACTGGATATAGATGCACAACCAGGAAAACAACATGCTCGCCATCGTTTATCCCTGAACCAACACGATAACTATATGATGATGTAGGATACCAAGAATCTTCTGATTGAACGACAACGTTCTGTTTAACGGCAGTCTGTTTTAAAACATTGGAAACAACCTGCGGCTCAGGCGAAAGCATAACAGGTTTCTCAAGCGACACTTCATTAAAAGCACCGAATGAAACATCAACATCTGTTATATCGGTACCAAATGGGAAAACATACACTTTAGAAACCACAGGCAAATAAGGTTTATCACTCTGCATCAAATTAGATGTAGCCTCAGGCAAACCAACTATAGTATACTCCTCTTTTTCAGATAATAAAGGCTGAGAGAAAGAAAAATATTCATCTACTAAAATTTGTTCTTCTTCGTTTCCAGATAAAGCAACAGCGCCTAGTCCACTAAGGACTAAAATTCCTACCACTAAAAATGGTATCATTTTTCTCATAATTTCACACTCCCTCTAATTTAACGACTGTTAACCTCGTAATATAGAGTTTTTATTTAAAATTTTCCCTAAAAATAAGATAAAAAAATATAATACACAAGATTCAATTTACCAAAAGACCACAATGATGAAAAAATAATAAAACTAAGTGCTGCAATCGTGCTGAGAAATGGGCGAGCTGAGTGGCCAAAAAATGAGGAGGAATAAATGCAATACGAAGAAATCATAGAAAAAATGAAAAAACTATCAAAACCAGAAAACGTAGCGGGAATGGCAAGATACGGAATCAACCCAAAAAACAATCTCGGCATATCGATCTATCAATTAAGACCACTTGCAAAAGAGATAGGCATAAACCATCCGCTTGCCTTGAAACTATGGAACTCCAAGATTCATGACGCAAGACTACTTGCCTGTTTTATCGATGATCCAACAAAAGTAACCTCAGAACAGATGGATGCTTGGGCAAATGATTTTGACTCATGGGATGTTTGCGATCAAGCCTGTACAAGCCTTTTCGATCTTTCTCCGCTCGCATACGAAAAAGCCTACCAGTGGGCAGACAAAGAAGAAGAGTTTGTGAAACGAGCAGCATTCTCCATTATAGCAGGACTATCAGTACACGACAAAAAAGCATCAGATGAACAATTCATTTCATTTTTAACAATTATAAAAAAACAAGCAACAGACGATAGAAACTATGTTAAAAAGGCAGTGAACTGGGCGCTGAGAAATATAGGAAAAAGAAACCCCGCATTAAACAAAAAAGCACTGCAAACAGCAAAAGAGATAAAACAAATAGACTCAAAAACCGCTAGATGGATAGCAAACGACGCAATAAGAGAATTAGAAAATAAAAAAATACAAGAAAGGCTTAAGAAAAAATGGAAAAATGGAAAAAACTGTTGAAAGCAGATCCAACCGATTGGCTGCTTGAAAAAGACAATCCGTCAGTAAGATATATTACACTCAGATATCTGTTAGAAAAACCAGAAACGAACAATGACACAAAGGAAGCAAAACTGGATATAATGAGTACCGGTGTTGTGCCAGCGGTTTTAGAAAAACAAAAGAAAAAAGGACATTGGGAAGATCCTGAGCGATTTTATTCAGCAAAATATAAAGGGACTGTCTGGCAACTAATGATTCTTGCTGAACTCTGCGCAGACAGAAACGACGACAGGATACGAAATGCATGCGAGTTCATTTTAAAAAATTCACAGGATCCGGAAAGCGGAGGATTTGCGTATTCCACAAGCGCAAAAAAAGGTGGAGGACGCCACAGTGAAGTAATCCCTTGTTTAACTGGAAATATGGTGTACAGTCTGATACGCCTGGGGTATCTAAATGACCCTCGACTTCAAAAGGGAATTGAATGGATCACCACGTATCAGCGATTCGATGACCGGATAGCAGAACCACCCAAAGGCTGGCCATACGACAGATTAAAAACAGGATGTTTCAGCAAACATTCCTGCCATATGGGCGCAGCAAAGACCTTGAAAGCATTAGCTGAAATCCCTGAGAACAAACGAAACACTGCAGTCAAAAACACGATTGAAAAAGGAGCCGAGTATTTTTTGTTACATCATGTGTTCAAAAGCAGTCATAACCTGGATCGTGTACCAAAGCCAGGGTGGCTTAAATTCGGTTTTCCCCTCATGTATCAGACCGATATCCTGGAACTCCTGGGCATCTTAACAAAACTCGGGTATGAGGATCACAGGATGCAAGAAGCTATCGATATTCTGGTTTCAAAACAAGATACCAATGGCAGGTGGAATCTGGAGAACACATTTAATGGACGCTATCAGATAAACATCGAAAAGAAAGAAAAACCAAGCAAGTGGATTACACTAAACGCGATAACAACACTAAAAAGATATTATAGTTAACAAAAATCATCTATAGAAACCTATAAAAACACTGGCATAATACAGAAGAAACATAGAAGAATGTATTTAGAAGAAAGAAAAAACAACAAGAGTTTCATGGTTTCGTTTTTGAAATTTTTGGAACTATTTTGTTTTATGTTCTTTTGACTAGTACATACTCCGAAAGTATAAAGGAGGAAATAGTAAAATGAAAGGAACAATAAAATGGTATAATGCAAGAAAAGGATACGGCTTTGTACAAGGCGATGACCAAAAAGACGTATTCGTACACAAATCATCTATACCACAAGGGACCTTCCTTAAAGAAGGCGATAAGGTCGAATTCGAGATAGAAACCTCAGATAGAGGCCCAAAAGCAATAAACATAAAAAAAGCAGAATAATATGTTTAAAGGCGGTTAGTAAAAAAAACCGTCGATTACTAAAAAATTAAAAAACTTTTTTCTTAAATTTTTCTATAAAATATTTTAACTCTGGTCAGTAACATTTTTAAAAAGATAATGCATTACACGATATTTGTGGCGGGATGGAAGAGATATACAAAGAACTACCAGCCTTATTTTTAGCTATTATCATATCAATTATTTCCTATTATTTTGTATACATACAAATGAAAAAAGAAAACAAAGGTTTTAATTGGGAACAATACTTCAAACAATGCGGGATATATCAAGGAAAATCACACTGGACGACAATAAAAAAAATTTTTAGATAGGCTGATATAAACCAATATTTGTAATTATTTTTTACTGATATCTTTATCCTTCCTAAAACAATCGTCACACAGAGTATTGCCACTAGGAACTGTTTTACCACACTTAACACACTTACCGTGACCTACGCGCTTAAAACCCAAAACAATCTCATGATCCCTGGTAATCCACCGAAACAACAACTTATCTCTATGGATATGAGTCATACTATTTTTCCTACCAAAATAAAGAATGCTTTTAATCGTTATAAAATGTTTGTTAAAACTAGAATACAAAAATACTTAAACAACAGATAGATAAACTGAAACTTGGAGTAAAACCTATATGCAAATCTTCGTAACAGGCGGTGCGGGATTCATAGGAAGCCACCTAGTAGACAAACTGATACAAAAGGGAAACACAGTAACTGTATATGATAATCTAAGTTCAGGCGATAAACAATTCATAAAACAACATTTTGAAAACAAAAACTTTAGATTCATAAAAGCTGACTTGCTTGACCTTAAAAAGTTAAAAAAAGAAATAAAAAACCATGATGTAGTTTTTCACATAGCAGCAAACCCACATGTTAGATTAGGAGAAAAACAAACAGACCTAGATTTAAAACAAGGAATAGTAGCAACCTACAACATTTTAGAGGCTATGAAATTAAACGACATAAAAAAAATTGTTTTCTCATCCAGTAGCGTCGTATACGGCGAGACGCCTCAAATGTCCCTATCTGAGACATATGGTCCAACATTACCAATCTCGTTTTACGGTGCCGGAAAACTAGGAGCAGAGGGACTAATCAGTGCTTTCTGCGGAACATTCGATTTTCAGGCTTGGGTTTACCGTTTCGCAAACATTGTTGGAACAAGAGGTACACATGGCGTGATAGTGGATTTCATAAATAAACTAAGAAAAAACCCAAATGAACTAGAGATACTAGGGGACGGAAAACAACAAAAACCATACCTACACGTAAGCGACTGCGTAGATGCAATAATATTTGGTTTTGAAAAATCAAATGAACCATTGAACCTATTCAACATAAGCTGTGATACAACAACAACAGTTACAAGAATCGCAGAAATACTAACAGAGGAAATGGAGTTCAAAAATGTAAAATTCAAATACACTGGTGGAAAGAGAGGATGGAAAGGTGACATACCGCATTTCCAACTAGATGCAAACAAAATAAATAAACTAGGCTGGAAAGCAAAATACAATTCAGATGAAGCTATAAGAAAATCAATAAAAGAATTACTTAATGAGAACGTTTAAATCAAATGTTGGGATATTTCATGAAGATGAACATATCTATTGTTGGAGCAGGATACGTAGGTTTAGTGACAGGTGCATGTTTTGCTAAACTAGGCCACAAGGTGACATGCGTAGACATCAACAGAGAGAAAGCCCAAAAAATCAACGAAGGCATACCACCAATTTTCGAACAAGACTTGGAGGAACTATTATCAACATACAAACAGAACATCACAGCAACAACAGATTACAACACAGCTATAACGAACAGTGACATAACCTTCATATGTGTCGGCACACCGACACTAAAAAACGGCAACATAGACCTATCTTTCTTAAAAGACTCGACAATAAGCATAGCAAAAATACTGAAAGAAAAAAACAAGTGGCATCTCGTTGTAATAAAAAGCACTGTACTACCGGGTACAACCCAGAATGTTGTATTGCCTCTTCTGGAAAAACACTCCGGAAAAAAAGTAGGCATAGACATAGGTTTGGGGATGAACCCTGAGTTCCTAAAAGAAGGAGTAGCAATAAAAGACTTCTTAGAATCTGACAGAATAGTAATCGGTTACTACGACGAAAAAAGCCTTAACACTCTAAAAGAATTGTACAAAAATTTTAATTGCCCAATCTTAGAAACAACGCTGTCTGCTGCTGAAATGATAAAATACGCGAGCAACGCATTCCTAGCAACAAAAATATCATTCATAAACGAAATCGGAAACATGTGCAAAAAACTAGGGATCGACACATACGCTGTTGCGGAAGGAATGGGACTTGATAAAAGAATAGGACGGGCATTTTTGGACTCGGGAATCGGATGGGGCGGATCATGCTTCCCAAAAGACGTTGATGCGCTTATAGCCTGGGCAAAAGAAAACAACGAAAAAACCAGGATCATAGAAAGTACTAGAGAAGTTAACCAACAACAACCACTAAGACTTATAACTATTCTAAAAAAACATATCCCAAAACTCCAGGGTAAAACAATCGGCATACTAGGCCTAGCATTTAAACCAGATACAGACGACATAAGAGAAAGCAGGGCGATACCAATCATCGACCAGCTAATAAAAGAAGGAGCAAATATCAAAGCATACGACCCTGAGGCTATGAAAAATTTCAAAAAACTTTACCCAAACATAAATTACTGTTCATCAGCATCAGACGTCCTCAATTCAGATGCAATACTCATAACAACAAAATGGGATGAATTCACAGAATTAGACTACAAAGGAAAAATAGTAATCGATGGCAGAAGAATAGAAACAGCAAAAAGGGCAAAAATATACGAAGGGGTTTGTTGGTAGATGAAAATTAAAAAAGCGGTAATACCTGCAGCAGGACTGGGAACGCGTTTCCTACCAGTTACAAAATCAATGCCAAAAGAAATGCTACCGATAATAGACACACCGGCCATACACTACGTTGTAAAAGAAGCCATAGCATCAGGCATAGATGACATAATAATAATTACGGGAAGAGGAAAAAAACCGTTGGAAGACTATTTTGATGAATCACCAGAGCTAGAAATGCATCTTAAAAAAAGCAAAAAAGAGGACCTACTAAAAACCGTAAGAGAAATATCATCACTAGTAAACGTACATTACATAAGACAAAAAGAACCACGAGGCCTACCAGATGCGTTGCAAACCGCAGAAAAACACATAGGCGACGAACCTTTCGCGGTTTTACTAGGTGACGATATAATAGACTCGAAAAAACCATGTGTTAAACAACTAACAGATGTATTCTACAAACAAAAATCATCTGTTATAGCTGTACAAAACGTCCCAAGAGAAAAAATAAGCAGATACGGATCGGTACAAACAGAAAACACAAAAGAAAAACAACTTTATCTAATAAAACACATAGTAGAAAAACCAAAAAGCGAAGAAGCACCATCAACACTAGCTGCTATAGGAAGATACGTTTTCACGCCAGAGATATTCGACTGCATACACAAAACAAAACCTGGTGTAAACAACGAACTGCAAATAGCAGATTCGATAAACCTCCTAACAAAATCACAAAAGGTATATGCGTATGCTTTTGAAGGTAAAAGATACGACATAGGAGATAAACTAGGGTATGTACAAGCAATTATAGATTTCTCATTGCAGAACAAAGAAATAAAAACGGATATCAAAAACTACATTAAAAAAATAAAATAAAAAAAATATTTTGTTTTTTAAAACTCGGTTATTTTTTGTAAAACTGTGTTATATTATCGACTATGTATTCTCTTTGTTCCTCACTAAGCTCAGGGTAAATTGGTATGGATAGAATTTCTTCAGCAAGTTCCTCTGAAATCGGGTAGCTGCCTTTCTTTATACCAAGGGTTTTGTAAGCAGGCTGTAAATGCAACGGTATCGGATAGTGAACACCACAGTCAATGCCTTTTTCTTTAAGATACTGCATAAGATCGTCTCTACGTTTCACACGAATCTCATACATATAGTAAACATGTTTAGCACCTTTGGCTTCAACAGGTTTAATTACAATGTCCGGAAGGTTCATATCATAGTATTTAGCATGAGTTCTCCGCAGATCAGTCCATTTTTGAAGATGAGGCAGTTTAGCATTAAGAATAGCTGCTTGTAACGTATCAAGCCTATAGTTGTAACCCTCCATAAGATGCTCATACTTTGTAGACCGGCCGTGATTAACCAAAAGTCTTAGCTTCTCACCAAGTTCATCGTTGTTTGTAACAACGCCACCACCATCACCGTAACAGCCAAGGTTTTTAGCTGGGAAGAAACTATAAGCAGCTACATCACCATAAAAACCTGGTTGATGACCATCCCACTCGGCTGCATGAGCCTGCGCAGCATCCTCAACAAGGAAAACATCATGATCCTCTGCTATCTCTTTTATACGCTTCATATCAGGCATCTGACCATACAGATGCACAACGATAATCGCCTTTGTCTTACGAGTAATAGCCTTCTCGAGTTTTTCAATATCCATAAGACAAGTATCTGGTTTAACATCAACAAATTTGATTTTACCGCCAACATAAGAAACACACTCAGTGGTAGCAATAAAAGTGTTAGGCACAGTAATAACCTCATCACCTTTCTTTAAGTCAGCACAAAGCAGAGCGAGGTGAACAGCAGCTGTACCACTAGCACAACCAATTGTATGTTTAGCTTTGCAAAAAGCAGAGAAATTATCCTCAAAACCTTTCAAATATTTACCCATAATAAAAGAAGTATTGTCAATAACATCCTTAATCGCGTTATCAATCTCAGGTTTTATAGAAAGATAATTAGCCTTAAGATCAACCAAAGGTATCTTCATCATTTTTTAATCACCATACGCTTTTTCGCCATCTGGATAAACAAGGTCCTTAACATCCTTGATAACCTTAGCAGGGTTACCAGCAACAACCTTACCGGGAGGCACATCACGTGTTACAACGCTACCAGCACCAACAAGAGCATTATCCCCGATCCTAACACCAGGTAAAACCGTTGTATTAGCACCAATCCTAGCATTCTTACCAACAATAACACCCTCAAGGAAATCCTTCGCACGCAAAGACTTAGGATAAGGCGCGTTAGTCAAAACAACATTAGGACCAACCCAACAACCCTGTTTCAACTCAGAATACTCAGGGATAAAAGCCTGAGAATGAATCCTAACACCATCACCGATCTTAACTTTAAACTCTACAACACTCTTAGTACCAACACTAACATCATTACCAATGACGTTCTCCTCACGGATACTAGCATGATTACCTGTTTGAAAATCTTCACCAATCACATTACCAGCATAAACAACTGTATGAGAACGTATAACAGAATTACTACCAACAATGGTCTTCAACTCACCCTCCTTTTTACCCTTGGGAGGCACACCAATGATAACAAAATCCTCAACAACAACGTTCTCACCAAGCTGAACATTCTTCAAAATCTTAGCAGTTTTAGCTATGCCCTTCATTTAACAGCTACCTCCTTCTTTTTATCAGCTGACTCCAAACACAACTCACAAATCCTAGTAGTATAATAATTCTCCTTACCAACATTAGAATCCAAATCAATATTCTGTTTACCAACCAAGTCAACAAAATACTTCAACTCATCCTTAAGAGGCTCATTAACAACTATCTTCTCCTCAAACATATCCTTCCTATCAACAGAATCATAAGTAACCTTGAGAGGAAAACGTTTTAACGTCTGAGAAAAAAAGTCTACGTAAACAGTCTCTTTCTCACCAACAACCCAGATATCACGCGCTTTCTCAGGATGCATACAACTAAGCTCTATAGCCGCAAAAAAATCACCATAGTCAAGCTGAATGGAAGCAGAATCCTCAAAAACAGGTGACAATAAGTTTTTCTTAGAAGCATAAAGACTCTTAGGAACACGACCAGTTACAAAATTCAATATATCAACAACATGAATACCGAGATTCAATACAACACCAGAATCCTTCCTAGGAGGCTTTGTCGAATGCATATACCGCCCAGTGACATACTGGATTCCACCAAGCTCAGGTAAAATCTCTTTCAAACGCAAAATAGCGTTATTAAAACGATAAAGATAACCAACAGATAAAACCAAATCCTTGGACTGAGCAAAATCAACAAGT
>Ga0209285_10000094_pt1 | contig 30352 bp, 25 predicted proteins | sample PPLLak3March2015_2_FD_187249 | JGI IMG/M metagenome (GOLD analysis project Ga0209285, IMG submission 187249) | Freshwater sediment microbial communities from Prairie Pothole Lake near Jamestown, North Dakota, USA - PPLs Lake P8 Core (3) Depth... | ecosystem: Environmental > Aquatic > Freshwater... | reverse complement strand
AACCATCGCGGGAATCACACTGCTTAGCCGGGTCGCCAAGGTCGTCGCCGATTATGATATTCGCATCAATATGCCGGTATCGCGCTCACTGGTGATGACCACCGCCCGCGAGACCATTAAAGAAGCATATATCGGCGCCGGACGTCCCGATGCCTACAACGACGACATGGTCCGCTATATCACCGATGAGCAGTTCGGCTATGTCGCCGCGGTCGACGGTATCATGGTGCGCGATAAACCGGCTACCTGTTTTTATCTCGGAGCCTTCTTCGCCGAATCGTTGATCCTGGCCGAAACCGGAAATTCCATCGGAGCGATTCAGATCGCCGGGACGGCACAGCCGGCGCAACTGCCGTTCTTCGTGGCCGCCTGCGATTATACTCTGATAGGAGAGGAGCTTTTCGCGGCATCGGCATATTTGTCAAATGAACCGAAACAACTGGGCTCGCTTAAGGGACAGGATGTCGGCAAATTCGTGGCCATGATTGCGATTGTAATCGGAGTGCTGATCGCCACGCTGGCCGAATTGACCGGAAGCTCCTCCTTGGAAAATTTGAGTGAATTTATGAACCGCCTGTTTACCATTGTGAGTTAAGGAAAGGATCGGGAAGACTTGAAACGCAAAATACCGGTCTTAATTACTTTTGTTGTGGGAAGCGTCCTGATTCTCTCGGTCTTCTTTCCTCCGATTGAAACCTGGGGAGAAGATTTCTCCATCTTCTTCGATATCATTGCGGTCTTCGCTTTCTTCCTCGGCGGCGGTAACCTGTTACGGATACACACCAAAAAAGCAATAAAACGGCAAAAAGACTGGGGCTTTTCGATCGTAACCGTCCTCGGTTTTATCATTATGCTGATTGCCGGGCTGTTTAAAGTCTGGAATGACGGCGGCATCGCCGGAGACGTCGCCGCCCCCGGATCGCTCTTCCAGATGATGTACAACTGGATTTTCACGCCGCTCGGTGCCACCATGTACGCGCTGTTGGCCTTTTTTGTCGCTTCGGCGTCATACCGAGCCTTCCGGGCAAAGAATGTCGGCGCCACGATTCTTCTGGTGGCCTCGTTTATCATACTCCTCGGAAGAACCCCGCTCGGGACATACGTCACCGGATGGATACCGAAATCACTTTCCATCTTTAATATCCCCGATCTCGCTATCTGGATCATGACTGCTCCCAATCTCGCCGGGCAGCGAGCCATCATGATCGGTATTGCGCTTGGCGTGGTATCGATGTCCCTGCGTCTCATTCTCGGAGTCGAACGAACCTATCTGGGAGTGGACAATGAGTAACCTCGGGCTGATTATTTCCCTGCTGATCATCGGAGCCGGCCTGCTCTGGCTGCTGATCCGTTCTTTACAGGGGAAAGAGGTCGAACGGAGGATTATCTTCCTGTTTATCGGTCTCGCGGTATCGGTCCCGCTGTTGTTCAATATAACGTTTTCGGAAAAAGCCACTCCCATTGTCAAAGCATTGTATGATAAAATCGATAATTTACCCGAGGGCTCGAATATTTTGCTCTCCTTCGATTACGGCCCGACCATGGCCCCCGAAGTCCAGCCGATGTCCGATGTGTTGATTCGGCATGTCCTGGCCAAAAATCATCACCTCTTCTTAATGGGGCTCTGGGCTACCGGACAATCGCTGGGAGCCGAAGCGGTCGACCGTATTATAAAGGGGGATTTCCCCGAGAAGATCGATGGAATCGATTTTGTCAATATTGGCTATAAAGCAGGTAACCAGGGAGTCCTGAATGTCATCGTGACCGACTTTAGAAAACTTTACGCCACCGATGTAGGGGGGCGCGACCTCGATTCACTCCCAATTTTCAACGGCATTAAATCGCTTAAAGATATGGACCTGTTGATTTCCGTCGGCGGAGGTTTCCCCGGCGTCAAGGAATGGGTGCAGTTCGCCGGAGACCCCGGCAATGTCCCGACCGGCGGCGGCAGCGCCGCGGTATCCGCCCCGCTATTGTACCCTTACTATCCCCGCCAGATGCTGGGATTGATGGGCGGGATCAAAGGGGCCGCTGAATACGAATCGGAATTCAAACGGCATTATGAGCGCTTCAAAGATATGCCGGAACCGGGCGTGAAAATGATGGGCCCGCAAACCCTGGCGCACCTGGTCATCATGGCCTTCATCGTGATCGGGAATCTCTCCTATTTCTTCGGCAAAAAGGGGAAGCAGAGCTGATATGGCTGTCACGAAAAAAATATCTCTGTTGATTCTTGCCATTGTGATCGTGCTGTTTGCCGTCAGCTGGATCGCCAAAACCGGGACATTCGAAGATACCGGCATGCCCTTGGGGCTTTCGGTCCGCGACGGTTTCCTGGTCACCTTTGCCGCTTTCCTGACTCTGTCCATTTTCTCGTTCCTGTATAAAGACAACCCTTATTATAAATTCGCCGAGCATCTCTTCGTGGGAGTTTCCGCCGCGTACTGGATGTGTGTCGGATTCTGGTCGACCTTTGTCGGCAACTTTATTCCGAAAGTCTCCGAAGGCTTATCGAATTTCTTTGAAGTCCCCTACAAAGGATTCGATGTTTTTTATTTCATCCCGCTGATCCTCGGCATCATGCTGCTTCTGCGGATGTCATCCAAAATCGGATGGATCTCCCGCTGGTCGCTGGCCTTCATCGTCGGAACCACCGCCGGGCTGAATCTGATCCGCTACATGCGCTCTGACTTCATATCTCAGGTCAGCAATACTTTCGTCCCGCTGGTGGTTGATTGGCAGGGGTTCGGGGCCTTTTTCTCCGATCTGTCGCTGAATGCCAGCGGCCAGCTAATCATGACGATGTCAAACTGGGTGATTTTCATCGGAGTATTCTGCGGTATTATTTATTTCTTCTTTTCCAAGGAGCATTCCGGGTTCTTTGGCGGAGCTTCCAAAGTCGGCATCTGGGTCTTGATGGTGACTTTCGGTGCTTCGTTCGGTTATACCGTCATGGGACGTGTATCCCTTTTGGTGGGACGGTTGACCTTTCTCTTTCACGACTGGTTAGGACTTATAAATTAACTGATATAGATCCGCGAGGTTTCTATGATGCATAAGCTGTTAATAGTAATGTGCCTCCTTTTCATCGCAGGGGCAGGTTATGTTTCGGCCGAGGAAATCCCCGATTCCCTGAAACCGGCCCTTCCTTCCGACATAACCATCTACCCCGACAGCGGTGGAAATGTGGCCGTTATATACTGGTTTCCATCGGCGGACGACGGAGCCGGCAAAAACATTGTGACGGGGTACGCATTGTATCGAAGTCCCTCTCCCAAGGGATCGTTCGAAGTGATCGATACCGTTCCTCCTGGACCGAATCGCTATATCGATTTCCTTCCAATCGACACCACGGTGGTCGATTCCGGTGCGCCATTCAGTCCGGCTCCGGTAACCGAGGTGACTCTCGCCGACAAGGATAATGATCACGGTCACGCCGTTATCGTAAAATGGAAGACCTCTGCGGATGATATCGCCGGAAGTCCTTCGAATCGGGTACTGGCCTACAACGTTTTCCGCGCAGAATCCCAATCCGGCCCGTACCTGATGCGTGGTCAGTCGGCTTCGGGAGATACTCAGTACGACGATGTCGGCTCTAAAGAACGTGAAGCGCGCGATTATATGCCCGACTATACCGATTACTATTATATTATCCGGACCAAAACCATTGAATATCATCCGGGGCATAAGGATTATTTCTATATCGTTCGCTCGATTACGGACAATCCTGATAATTATAGGGAAACGAGCCCGCTTCAATTCGACGGTACTATTTACACCGATTCGCAGGTTTATGGACCGGTTCAGTGCTTTGGTCAATGGTTTAATTCCGGACTTATCCCGGTGCTGATCTTTGTAATCTGCTTTACGGCAATTACGGTTTTTATGATTTTCCGCGCCCGGCGCGGCGCCGAATTGTTTGTCCGCCGTCTGGCCGGGATCGAAGCGGTTGATGAAGCTATCGGCCGTGCCACCGAAATGGGCAAGCCGATTCTGTATGTCCTTGGCCTCGGGACCGCCGCGGAAATCGCCACCATCGCCTCGTTTACCATCCTGGGACGAGTCGCCAAAAAAGTGGCGGAGTATCAAACCGGCCTGATAGTGCCCTGTTATGACCCAATCGTGATGACCGTGGCACAGGAAACCGTAAAAGCCAGCTATATGGATGCCGGTCGCCCCGATTCGTACGACGAAAATATGGTCTACTTCGTAACCCAGTCGCAATTCGCGTACGTCGCGGCGGTCAATGGCGTTATGCTCCGCGAACTTCCTGCAACCAATATCTATATGGGTAAGTTCTTCGCGGAATCGCTGATCCTGGCCGAAACCGGAGCCCTTGCCGGCTCTATTCAGATTGCCGGGACCGACGAAATCGCGCAAATTCCCTTCTTCGTGGTTGCCTGCGACTATACCCTGATCGGCGAGGAATTATATGCGGCCTCGGCATACCTCGGGCGCGAGCCGGTTCTGCTCGGTTCACTGAAGGCTCAGGACTATGCCAAAGCCGCGGTGATGATTATCGCCATAGTCGGTTTTATAACCATTAACCTCAACTGGGACTGGTTTGTCAACCTGTTCCGTGTCGCGAATTAAGGGGGTGAAGATATGAAACGGCAGTTACCATTATCGTTAGTCTTCATCTTCGGCGTCTTTATGATTATCCAGTACTTCGTTCCTCACGAATCGTCGGAATGGATCTTCGAGTTTCTCCTCGACTGGATTTACATCATAGGGATATTCGCCCTGGCTCTCGGAATCTGGTCGCTGATCAGAGTATCCTGGGATAAGATCAAGTATCGCAAGGATAACTGGCAGTACTCCCTGGTTACTCTTCTCGGTTTGTTCGCCATGATTGTCTTCGGCTTCGATTACCTGAGGAATTTCCAGACTGCCGAAGGTTTGCAGAACTTTATGTTCGTGCACTTTTTCGATTATATCATGATTCCCATCCAGGCCACCATGTTTTCACTGCTGGCCTTCTTCATCGCCTCGGCGGCTTACCGCGCTTTCCGCGCCCGTTCCATTCTGGCCTCGCTCCTTTTGATTGCGGCGCTGATCGTCATGCTTCGCTTTAACCCGTACTTCGGGCCGATCAGTCCCTATCTCGAAAAGACCGCATCGTGGCTGTTGAATGTCCCCAACCTGGCCGCCAAGCGGGCCATTGTGATCGGGGTCGGCCTCGGAATTGTCGCGACCGCTTTGAAAGTAATTTTGGGAATTGAACGCGCTTATCTGGGCAAGGATTGAGGAGGAATGCGCTATGAATATATTTGATCGCTTGATGTCGATCGACCGGCGCTGGGTCTTTCTGTTCCTTGCGCTGGTTTGCGTGGTGATTTATGCTTCTGATATTTCTGTCAAAATTACCGTCACCGACGAAGTCCGCAAGATTTATAACTTTACCGATAACCTTAAACCGGGCGACGTTATTTTTGTGGCCATCGATTACGATCCCAATTCGCTGGCCGAATTACACCCCATGACCTATTCGATTGTCGAACATGCCTGGCGGAAAAATCTGAAAATTATTTTTACTTCTCTCTCGCAGAATGGCCCCGGTATGGCCGATCTCGCGATACGGCAAATATCGGACTCGCTGGCCGTCCCGCAAGAATATAACGGAGTGCAATACCCGGCCCGGACAATTGTCAACGGAGAAGACTACGTCTTCCTCGGTTACAAGCCGTATCCGGCCCTGGTTATTGTGGGAATGGGACAGAATTTCCGCATCCCGTTTCCGACCGACTATTACGGCACTCCACTCGACGAACATCCCATGATGAGAGGAATTCAGAATTACGACCAGGTCAAATGCGTTATCGATATTTCCGGAACCAGCGGTGTCGACATGTGGATCGCCTATGGGCAAACCCGCTATAATTTCCCGCTGGCCCTGGGGTTGACCGGAGTTATGGCGGCCGACTATTATCCTTACCTCAATTCCGGACAGGTGTTCGGGATCATGGGAGGGATGCTCGGAGCCGCTCAATACGAACTGCTCGCCGATAATCCCGGACGAGCCTACGATGCCATGAGGGTGCAGTTGTTCGCGCATATGGTGATCATTCTGTTCATCGTCATGGGTAACGTCGGGTTCCTGATGACCCGCAAACGCAGCAAGCTTTAAGGAGGTGAGTTTATAATGGAATCTATGACCATCGGAACTTTCTTATGGACCGCGCTGGGCGCCTTCCTTACTTTGTGTATCTTTTCGTTCCTTTACAAGGATAATCCTCTCTATAAACTCGCCGAGCATCTTGTTGTCGGAGTGTCGGCGGGTTATTTCGTTATCATCCTCTGGCATAATGGACTGGTACCGAACCTGTTCAGCCGCCTCTCCGACGGAGATTTCTATTTCCTGTGGCTGAACTCTTCAAAACCGTGGTACCTTATTCCCTCCATCCTGGGGATGATGATGTGGACCCGATTCATTCGCAAGTGGGCCTGGGTATCAAGATGGCCTATGGCCCTGTACATTGGCATTGCCACCGGTTTGGCTATCCCGCTGGAAATGAAAAACCGGGTTTTAACCCAGCTCGATGCCGCGATGCGACCGGTAGATTGGGCCAATTTCTTCGGAAACGGGTACCTCGACCCCATTTCCGGGTATTCCCATATAATCATATTCTTTGGCACGATTGCGGCTTTGTTTTATTTCTTCTTTTCGAAAGAACATTCCGGTGTCTTTAAGGGCGTGGCTCGACTCGGAATATGGATTTTAATGATAGGATTCGGCGCGTCGTTCGGATATACCGTAATGGCGCGTATTTCCCTTTTCATCCAGCGTATACAAGTCCTCGAAGACTTTACCAATGTCGCCTGGGGGGGCAGCGGCGCCTTTTTATTGATCTGGTTTATAACCTTCGGGATTTTTGTACTGCTCAGTATTTACGAATTCATTAAATATCTCGGGCGGCCGCGCAACGCATAGACGATTTCGGAAGTACTCATCATGAAACCCCGCCGATGCAGGCGGGGTTTGATTTTGCGCCCCGCTTCGTGGATAATGATATCGGCATTGCAAGCGCTTGCGGCTCATGGCGTTACAAATAACGAAATTGAACGTTTTCGTAAGTCATTAGAATATAGTCAAGTACAGTAAAAAATCTCCAAAAAATACTTGACAAATTCTAATCCATTTGATACATTCAAGCGTATACATTATATATACAATTATTTAACAAGGGTGGCTAACTTCACTCATGCTTTATTGGCGTGAGTTGGCTTGTGATTGAAAGCGAGGTAGGGATGCCGAAAACATCCGGTTCCGCTGTCAGCAAACCGAAGGTATCAAGGAAGAACAAAAAGCAGGGCAAGCTTTCCACGCCGGAAGCTCGTCGCGAGTATCAGCGTCGTTACTACCAGCTGCATAAAGAAAAAGCTAAGGAATATCAACGGCAGTATAATTTGACTCACAAGAAAAAAGCCCGCGGGGGACGTGGTAAGGCCAGTTTCGTGGCCCCTCGGGAGGTAGTCAGGATGACCTTCAATACCTCGGATATTATGCATTCTCCCGTGGAGAAAACGCTGAAAATGCTTGAGAAGATCATCAACGGCGAACGCCTTTTTACCATGTAATTGCTATTCCGGACAACAAGGATTCGAATATACGGCAGAGCTATAAGTATCTCTGCCGTTTTTTTTATATTGCAATAATGGTCTTATTTGATATATAATCCCCCGAGCGCGAACCAACGGACGTATCTTTTGGAGGCAAATATGGTTACAGGGAGAAAAATAAAGAAGAAGCCCGCTTCAAAATCCCTCGGGAAAACCTCGGCTAAGAAAAAATCCTCTGCAAAATCGCCAAGGAAACCAACTCCAAAACCTGCGCGCAAATCTACGTCTAAATCCGGAGCCAAAAAAGTGAGCAAGAAATCAGCACCGAAGAAAACTTCCGCAACGAAAACTCCCGCCAAAAAAACGGCGACCCAAAAGACCACGGTTAAAAAAGGAACCGCTGCCGCCGGTATCAAAAAATCAAAGCTGTCCACGCCCAATCCGCCATATTTCTATTTCGGCGGTGGCAAAGCCGACGGCCATGCCGGCATGAAAGATGTTCTTGGAGGAAAAGGCGCGGGATTGGCGGAAATGAGCAAAGTCGGTGTCCCGGTTCCGCCGGGATTCACCATCACTACCGAAGTCTGTACTCTGTTCTATGAAAATGGGATGAAAATTCCCGATGATATCGATAATGAACTTTCCAAAGCCATGGGGCATATCGAAAAAATCACGGGAAAGAAATTTGGCGATCCCGCCAATCCGCTCCTAGTCTCGGTTCGTTCCGGGGCGAAGTTTTCCATGCCCGGCATGATGGATACCGTTCTTAATCTCGGGCTCAACAAAGAGACGCTCGAAGGTTTCGCGAAACTCTCCGGCGATGAGCGTTTCGCCTGCGACAGCTATCGCCGTTTCGTTCAGATGTTCGGCAATGTCGTCCTCGGCATCGATAAAGAAACTTTCGAGGAAGTTATCGAAGCAAAAAAGCAGGCCCGTAAAATCAAGCACGATTCTTCGCTGCAGGTCGAAGACCTGAACGACATTATTAAGAAGTACAAGCATATTATCAAGAAAAAGACCGGCGAGGACTTTCCGGACGATCCCTACCAGCAACTGCGCATGTCCCGCGACGCCGTTTTCCGTTCGTGGAACAACCCCCGTGCCATCTCCTATCGCAAGCTGAATAACATCCCCGGAAACCTCGGTACCGCCGTCAACGTGCAGGCCATGGTTTTCGGAAATATGGGCAACAATTCCGGGACCGGCGTCGGTTTCACCCGCAATCCCGCCACCGGCGAAAAGGAATTCTACGGCGAATACCTCCTGAACGCCCAGGGCGAAGATGTCGTCGCCGGTATCCGCACCCCGCAGCCGATTAAGGATCTCAAGAACGATATGCCGGTGGTATTCGACCAGCTCCGCAAAATCACTTCGCAATTGGAAAAACACTACCGCGATGTTCAGGATTTCGAATTCACCGTTGAAAACGGGAAGCTGTACATGCTTCAGACCCGGACCGGTAAACGGACGGTGCAGGCCGCTCTGAAAATCGCCGTCGATATGGTCAAAGAAAAGCTGATTACCAAAGAAGAGGCTCTGATGCGCATCGAACCTTCGGCCCTCGATCAGCTTTTACATCCCCGGCTCGACCCCGCGGCCAAGTACGAAGTTATCGCCAAAGGATTACCGGCCTCACCCGGCGCCGCATCCGGTGTGGTTTATTTTACTTCCGAAGAGGCGGTCGAAGCCGCAACCGCCGGGAAAGGGAAGAAGGTCATTCTCGTTCGTCAGGAAACCAATCCGGACGACATCGAAGGCATGCACGCTTCCGTCGGTATTCTGACCTCTCGCGGCGGGATGACCTCCCACGCCGCCGTGGTCGCCCGCGGTATGGGGAAATGCTGCGTGGCCGGCTGTGAGGCTGCCCGCGTTCGCGTCGACAAAAAACAACTCCAGATCGGCAAACTGATTATCAAGGAAGGGGAAGTCATTACCCTGAACGGATCGACCGGCGAAGTCATCATCGGAGATGTTGCCACCATCGAACCGGAATTGTCCGGCGAATTCGCCGCCTTGATGGAATGGGCCGATGAAATCCGCCATCTCCGCGTCCGCACCAATGCCGATACTCCCCACGATGCCATCCAGGCCCGGAAATACGGAGCCGAAGGTATTGGTCTCTGCCGGACCGAACATATGTTCTTCTCCGAAGAACGTCTCCCGATCGTCCAGGAAATGATCCTGGCCGATTCCCCCGAAGAAAGAATGAACGCCCTCGATAAACTCCTGCCGTTCCAAAAAGAAGACTTCAAGGGAATCTTCGAGGCCATGGACGGGCTCCCGGTGACCATCAGGACGCTCGATCCGCCGCTTCATGAATTCCTTCCCGAAAAAGGGGAAATTGAAAAGAGAATCAAGGAACTCGATAAAGCCGACGAGGAATACGACGAAAAACTCAACCGGCTCAAGAAGACCCTGTTGCGGATCGAGGAACTCAAGGAAGTCAACCCGATGCTGGGGCATCGAGGCTGCCGCCTCGGAGTGGTCTATCCCGAAATCACCGAAATGCAGGCCCGCGCCATTATCGAGGCCGCCTGCGAAGTGAATAAAGCGGGCAAAAAAGCCATCCCGGAAATCATGATTCCTTTGGTCGGTCATGTCAACGAACTAAGAAACCAGCGGGAAGTGGTCGAACGAATCGTCAACGAAACCAAGGCCAAGTACAACGCCAGGAAACTGACCTATTCGATCGGAACCATGATCGAGATTCCCAGGGCCGCCCTGACGGCCAATGAGATCGCGACCGAGGCTGAATTCTTCAGTTTCGGAACCAACGACCTCACCCAGATGTCGATGGGCTTCTCGCGCGACGACGCCGGCAAGTTCCTGCGATATTATGTTGACAAAGGAATCCTCCCCAAAGACCCGTTTATTTCACTCGATCAGGAAGGGGTCGGCCAGCTGGTGCAAATGGGCACCGACAGAGGCCGGGCAACCAAACCCGACCTGAAAGTCGGCATTTGCGGCGAACACGGGGGTGATCCCGATTCCATCGCTTTCTGCCACAAGGTCGGCCTCAACTATGTCTCCTGCTCGCCGTTCCGGGTTCCGATTGCCCGTCTGGCGGCGGCTCAGGCCACCATTATGGAAAAACAGAAAACTTCCGAACGGGATAAATAGAATATTCTGTATTTCGATTAAAAGGCCCCGCTTTACGGGGCCTTTTTTTATTTATTGACATTTACTTTTCCATTAAACAAAACCGAGGCTAACCTGTCAAAATAACTGGAAAGCAATAAATTCCGGTTGTCAAGAAGAGCGGATTTATGTATAATACCTGCCTGTAATTAGCAGGTATGTAAGGTAAAAACTCAGGGAGTAGTCGTATGAAACGAGCGACAGCGATAATGTTATTGATTCTTTTTGCCGTGGCGGGTTATAGTTGCAAGAAAGATATTATAATTTTACCGCCGAATGAGCTCATCGGACAATATTTCGGTGAATATAAAGTCGTTAGGAATATCCCCGCTGGGACACAAACGAAGCGTGCCCAAATATGGTGGAATTTTAAGGATGGAACCAATTACTCGTTTGATAGCGTGGTTACGGTTCAGGGTAATGCCCTTTGTCCTTCGTTCGGAACGTATTCGCTTGAACAAAGAATAAACCTTGTTAACGCCCAGGATCCGCCGCCGTGCACGGGCGACGAACGTGATTACCCTGATGGTGAATTTGTCCTGCAACGGCTTATTACCGACAACGGCAGCGATTCACTCTATCTTCTTCAAGTGAACAACGATCCCGATAACGGCTGGACCAAGGAGTTATTTATAAGACGTGATACGCTGGATGAATCCGAATAAATCTCTATGAAACACAAAAATGCCATATTTATCCCTGTTATTCTCGCAATTACGACGCTAATTTTTTCGTGTGGGAGTGACAGTAATTCCAGCGGGCCCACCTTCGAACCCGGCATGAATTTCATCGGCACCTATCAGGTACAGCCGGATCCCTATACCGATCCGGTCGTCGATACCTTCTATTTCGAATTTAGATCGCCTAATGTATTTTTTATGCGGTTATTGACCAATTCCTATCTCAGCGGGGTCGATTCGATAAGGCTGAATGGTGAGTTGAATACCGACGGAGTAATCGAAATCGCCGGCGATACCATAATCGATAATGACCGGACCTATTGCGACATGAGGAATATCGCTTATCAGTTTGTAACTTACACCGACTCCATAATTATCACCGTCCCCAGCAATTATAATTACCTGGAAACCTGCAACCAGGATTACAATCCCGGCGATTCCTTCCGTTATTCAATCCAGGGGAACGATATTATCCTGTTTGGTTCGGATAATGCCATCAGGCGCCGGATTATTCTTTGGGCCGAAAATACCATAAGAATTTATAATTAGTTTTTATTTTAAAAAAGACTCAAGAGCCCGATTTCGGGCTCTTTTTTTATCAGTAACCCCCCTGATTACCCGTATGTCATTGGGATTCTTAACATTAACCATTATTTTTGGGCTCTTCGCCCTCACGACCTGAGGTTCCGGTTTTCCACCGGAAAAAACCCTCCTGATTATTTTTTTAGTTTTTTTAAAAAATTATTTTCCAGACTGACAGAGGTTGTCAGTCACCCTTCCTATACTAATCCCATGAACGGAAAAAAATCACGCGGAAAACAGGATTGTGATGTGCCTGGGTGGATGACTTGAATTTGGCGATTTATAAGAACGCTTTTTGGAATCGCTGTAGACCATCGGGCCATTCCTTCGCCTGTTCCCGCTTATCGGGATTGAAACGAAGGGGAGAAAATGCTGGCCAAAATATTTTCGGCGGCGACGCTCGGTGTTAATGCCTATATGGTTGAGGTGGAAGCTGATATTCAGCAGCAACTTCCTTCATTTATAACGGTCGGTCTGCCAGACGGAGCAGTCAGGGAATCCAAGGAAAGAGTAGCTGCCGCCATCAAAAATTCCGACTTTGTTTTCCCCGCCAAAAAAATAACCATCAATCTGGCTCCGGCAGATATTAAAAAAGAGGGGGCAGCTTTCGATCTGCCCATCGCGGCCGGAATACTTGCCGCGACAGGACAGATTTTGAAAGATCGTTTCGACGAATACGTGCTCCTTGGTGAGCTTTCGCTTGATGGAACCGTACGTTCCGTTCCGGGCATTCTTCCTATGGCCATGGAAATTTCCGGGATGAAGGGCATTAAGGGCCTGCTGGTCCCCAAGGAAAACGCCTCCGAAGCGGCCATGGCTGAAAATCTCAATGTTTTTCCGGTCTCGAACCTTCGAGAAGCGGTTAACTTTCTCGAGGATGAATCTGCACTCGTTCCGTTCAAGCTGGATGTTAGCGCCGTTTTCTCCTCATCCCGCGTGTACGATGTGGATTTTTCCGAGGTTAAGGGGCAGGAGTCCGCCAAGCGGGCCCTGGAAGTCGCCGCTGCCGGGGGGCATAATATCATCATGATAGGTCCCCCCGGTTCCGGAAAAACAATGCTGGCCAAGCGCCTTCCCACCATCCTGCCCGATATGACCATCGCCGAAGCTCTGGAAACCACTAAAATTCATTCGGTGGCCGGGTTGGTTCCCAAAAACGCCGCCCTGATTGCGACCCGTCCCTTTCGCTCGCCGCACCATACTGTTTCCGACGCCGGTCTTATTGGAGGCGGCCGAATTCCCAAACCGGGGGAAGTATCTCTCGCTCATCACGGCGTCCTGTTTCTTGACGAACTGGCTGAATTCCATAAAGATGTCCTCGAAGTCATGCGGCAGCCGATGGAGGAGGGTTGCGTAACCCTGTCACGCGCCACCACCACCTTGACCTATCCTGCCTCTTTCATGCTGGCGGCGGCGATGAATCCCTGCCCCTGCGGCTATTTCGGTGACAACAACCATGAATGCACCTGTTCGACTTCCTCAATACAACGCTATATGTCTCGCATTTCCGGCCCCCTGATGGACAGAATCGATATCCATATCACGGTTCCTTCAGTGAAGTTTAAGGAATTGGCATCGGATTATTCCGGCGAAAAGTCCGAAGATATCCGCAGGCGGATCAATCAAGCCCGGAACCGGCAGTTGGAAAGGTTCCACGGAGAAAAACGCATTTTCTGTAACGCCCACATGCGATCCAAGGATATCCGAAGATATTGCCCTATCGACGAAAAATCCAAATCCCTCCTTCAAATGGCGATTACACGCCAGGGGTTATCAGCGCGGGCCTATGACCGGATTTTGAAAGTGTCCCGGACTATTGCCGATCTCGAGGGGTCCGACCAAATAGAAACGACGCATATCGCCGAGGCCATTCATTACCGGTCCTTGGATCGTAGTCTCTGGCTGTAGAGGGAGGGAGCCATCGCCCGGACCGCACTTGGCGGAATCCCGCTTCATCGGTCCGGGTGTTTTTTCCCCAATTCTCTAAACCCATACCGAAATTTGACGTTACTAAAAGAGTTGACAATTATCTTTATAGGTGTAACTTTCCGGCGTTTTACAGGATGCGAATATGACTGAACAAACCAGAATGGAAAAGCTGTTCCTTCACGCCGCGCGTGAACTGAATGCCACCATTGAATACGAAGACCTCGTGCGCCTGGTCATGGAACTGACTATGGAGGCTGTCGACGCTGAAGCGGCCATGATCCATCGCATTGATGCCAATGTCGATAAAGTCCGCGCCCGCTTTCTTAACCGCGGATCACGGGACGTCGTTTATTTTAAATTGCCGAAAGGTAAAGGCCTGATTGGCTGGGTGGCTGAAAACCGTGAACCGGTAATCGTTAACGACGTTAACAAAGACGAACGTTTCTATACTCCGATACATGATATCATCGATAAACAATTCCGCTCGGTAATTATAGTTCCCTTAATCGGGAGAGGCCGCGTTATCGGTGTGGTCGAAGCCATAAATAAGTGCAGCGGTGAATTCACGGACAGGGACCTCGACACCTTGTTCGGTTTGGCAAACCAATTTGCGGTTGCCATTGACAACGCCAGCCTGCTCCGTGAAGCCAAAAACGAAGCGATGAAGCGCCGGTTGCTTTTTCAAGTGGGCACAAAACTATCCAGTACCTTGAATATAGATGAAGTTCTCAAACTGATTCTCGATTCGCTGCATAAGGTGGTCAAATTCGATGCCGGCGGAGTCTATCTGATTAACGAGAGGGAAGGCGACATCTCGTCGGTTTATGCCGAAGGATACGACAAGGAAAACGAAAAATTCGTCCATATGAAATTCGGTCAGGGCCTGGTCGGGTGGTCGGCAAAAACCGGTGAAGCCCTTATTATACCCAATGTTGCCAGTGACAATCGTTATGTAGACGCCAGACCGACGACAAGATCCGAACTGGTCGCACCGATGAAAATAGACGGACGGGTTATCGGAGTGATGAACCTTGAATCGGATAATTCCGATTCCTTCGATGCCGACAGCCTCGACCTGTTAACCGCCTTTGCCAGTCAGGCCGCTATTTCGGTGGAAAGAGCTCTGCTGCATAAAAAGATGCTGGAGAGTAAACGGCTCGAAGAACAACTGGCCATTGCTCGTCAGATTCAGTTGACTTTTCTTCCTAAGGGTGATCCCTCTTTGCCGGGATATGATATCTCCGGTGTCAATATTCCGTCCGAGGAAGTGGGGGGAGACTACTTTGATTTCATAAAAATCATCGAGCATCAGACCGGAATTTCCATAGCCGATGTTTCCGGCAAAGGGATACCGGCAGCTTTAATTATGGCCTCATACCGCGCTTCTCTAATAGCTGAAATTAGAAACAACTACGCCATCAGGACCATCTGCGGAAAGGTCAATCGCCTGCTCCATGAATCCGTGGAACAGGGAAATTACGTCACGGCCTTTTACGGCGTTCTCGACTCGAAAAACGATATCTTCACCTTTTCCAATTGCGGTCATAACCGGCCGGTTTTATACCGCGAAAACGGGTCTGTCGAGTATTTACTCGAAGGCGGCCCGGCGCTCGGAGTCATAAAAGACAGCGTCTATGAAGAACGTCCCATTTTTCTCCGACCGGGAGATGTCATTGTCTTTTATACCGATGGTGTCACGGAAGTAGTTAACAACGAGGGTAAGGAATTCGGACTCGAGGGTTTGGTAGCCCTGATAAAAAAATATAGAAAATTGCCCGCTCGGGAAATCCATCGCAAAATATATAACGAGATTACAGCCTTTGCATCGCCGCGTCATAATTTCGACGACCTGACCATGATCGTTATCAAAAAACTCTGATATTCATCGCTCGATTTGCCGCCAAATAGGCAATTGACATAAGCCGCTTTCTGGACTATTATTAAGTAAAACAATTACGGGATTCTGGAGGTCTCATGAAGAAAATTTTTGCCATCGGGCTGTCTCTATTTTCATTGGTAATCTTCGGCTGCGGCGGTGATAGCGGAACCGGCGGAGGCGGTGGAGATGACTTCGAACAGGAAAACGTCGTCGTGTACACCACTTCGACCATTCCTTCAATTGAAAATATCAACGACGCCATCTGGGATTCTGCGGCGGTTACCCTTGTAAGAGTGGGCCACGATACCAGCTACGGCGTGAATTCCGCGTTTGCCGATGATACCATGTCGCTTCAGGCAATCGTCGCCTCCGATACCCTGTTCCTCCGGGCCAGATGGCGCGACTACACCGCCGATTCGGCCGGGAATTATATCAGGAAATCGTCCGGTACCGGTTCCTGGGAACTGGTTAACATTGCCGATGCCGGTGCCGGAGAAGACTGCTTATTCATTATCTTCGATGGCGGCAACAACGGAACCGAAAAAGCCGACTGCGCCTCCATGTGTCATGCCACCGCAAATAGCATGTCCACAACCGGTGGCGGCCAGGCCGACGCCTGGGCTTGGCGTTCCGGAACCACCAATCCCGTCAAGATGGCCGAGGACCAGTGGATCCGCCCGACAGGAACGGCGCTTACCGGAGATCAATTGACCTCCGGAAACAGACTGGCCTATTTCACCAACTGGAGTCAAATCGGTCTTCAACAACCGATATTTATGCACGTAACCGATACCGCATACCACGGGATTTACCTTTACACCACCGACACCGTCGCATATTTCTATTTGGGATACGGCTGGGATGCCGTCCAGGGCTATCGCATGCCGGCGTACTATGTCGATTCCACCGTGTATAAAGACCCCAATGCCGGGGACCGCTGGGATGTCAAAGCCATGTCCGGACATTCCGCCAATTACTGGACGGTGGTAATGAAAAGGGAAATGACGACCCCGTCATCTATCGAAGCCACGCGCTATGACATGGATTTCGCCGGACTCGATTCCATCCAGGTCACCATCGCCATTTCGAATCACCATACCGATATCGTCGAAGATGGCGGCTGGCGCGAACATTCCGGCTCGATCCCCTTTTATCTGGTCTTTAATCGACCGACTCCCTGATATTAAAAATTAGACAAAATAAGGCCGGTCTAAATACCGGCCTTTTTTATTGGCTTGCGAATTCCGAATTCAGCCGATATATTACGGTAAATGTGAAAAAAATAACAAACTCGGGGAGGCATCATGGCCCTCAGAACCTACCGGCAATATATCGATTCCTTAAAGAAAATGCGGCCCAACGTCTATAAGTTTGACCAGTTGATCGAGGATGTTACCACCCATCCGGCGACCCGCAATACCATCGAAGGACATTCCAAATCCTTCAAGATGATTGCCGAGGATCCGGAACTGAAAGAACTGATGACCACCACCTCGCATCTTACCGGCGAACCGATCAGCCGCTACCTGTCGATCATCCAAAAGGCCGAAGACATGTTCGCCAACAGCAAGCTCAAACGCAAAATGTTCCAGCTCACCGGAACCTGCACCGGCGGACGATGTGTCGGCTGGACTTCGCTCAATTCCGCCTTCACGTTCACCTGGGAGATCGACCAGAAATTCGGCACCGAATACCACCAGCGCTTCCTTGCCTGGCTCAAAGACGCCCAGGCCCGCGATATCACCGTCGCCGGAGCGCTCACCGACCCCAAGGGGGACCGCACCAAAGCACCGTCCATGCAGGAAGACCCCGACATGTCCCTGCGGATGGTGGAGAAGCGTGAGGACGGCATCGTCCTGCGCGGAGCGAAAGTCATGATCTGCGGTGTCGCCGCGGCCAACGAGATTTTCATCCTGCCCGGATCCGCGTACCGCGAAAGCGACGCCGACTACGCCGTATCGTGCGTTATCCCGCGCGATATCGAGGGCCTGACCATTGTCGAAACCCGGCATCCCTCCGACGGCCGCGAAGGCGAAGAGGGCTTCGATATCCCTAACCGCGAGGGGGGCATCACCCAGGCCTTCCTCCTGTTCGAGGATGTCTTTGTCCCGAACGAACGGGTCTTCATGGCCGGAGAGTACGAATTCACCCTGAAAGCGATCCAGTATTTCGTGGCGGCGTACCGCGCGGCGATCGGAGGCTGTGTCGCGGGGCAGGGAGATGTCAAGATCGGAGCGGCGGTGCTTTTGGCCCGCGCCAACGGATTGTCATCGAAAGTTTTTAACGATAAAATCATCCAGATGCACATCAACAACGAAACCACGTACGGCATGGGGATCGCTGCCGCCGCGATGGGGAAAAAGCATCCCGCCGGGTCGTGGATTCCCGATCCGCTGTTCTCGCACGTCAACAAGGTGCACGTGGCGACACTTCCGTACGAAACTTCGCGGCTGGCGCAGGAGATCGGCGGAGGGATTTGCGAGACCGGCTGCATGCCGTCGTACAGGGATTTCGAATCCGAAAAGTACGGCCACCTCATCAAGAAATACATGAAAGCGGCCGGTTCGGCCGAGGCTCGGACCCGCGCGGCGCGGCTGGTCGAATGGGCGACCATCGGAGCCGGCGTGCCGGGATGCATGCACGGCGGGGGATCGCCCGACGGCGCCAAGCTCTTTATCAGGATGCTGGAGAACCTCGAGGAGAAGGTCGGATTCGCCAAAAAGCTGGCCGGGATCACGGAGGATTTGCCGGAGCCGGGAGCCAAAAAATAATCTCCATTGCGAGATAGCACGGAGAGGTCCGGGATACGCGTATTTCGGGCCTTTTCTTATGCCCGGAAATGAATGCAGGGCATGCAAGTATGAGGAAATGGGTTTGTTTTTCATAATTGATATGTGTTTTTTTCCCGGTTTTCGGATGTGGGTTGGGGAGAGGAGGCCGCGGGCGACGGCGGCTTTGCCTTCGGGGGTTTTGGGGCCGGTGGATTTTTGGGCGTTTTGGATGTTGGCCGTGAGTTGTTTTTTGGAAACGGGCATAATTATAGCCTCCTTTCATATAAGGAGAGCGCCGAATTTTCACCACTGATTCGCTAGTGAAATTGCGGTGGGAAGGTAAGATATATGGAATTTTCTCTTCGAGAAAATAATGGCAGGAGCGCCCTTCGAGGCTCAGGGTCTTCGACGGGGCTCCTGCCCTTGTATCTTGTCGGTTGTTTGGATATTGCTTAGAATTGTAATTAAAAAGAGATCCTCGGATGCCTCCGAAGATCTCCTGGTGGCGTCGAGATCGTCCTGCCCTGGGGCCATTTGCGAAGCCCGTTTGTAGCGTGATCCGAGGCCATATATTCAGGCCTGAGCCCGAACAGTCGCAAGGGATATTGTACAACAATAATCCCGAATTTGCATACGGTAAGCGAAAGGGATACCGGATAATTCGGAGATAATTGCATTATGGTACTTACGGACCAAATGCGGGCGGGATAACGGATTATGGGCAATCCGGCTCCGGTCCACTCTTGAATTTATAATTTACTAAATAAACTATATCCAAAATGTTTATATTGCTATCGTTGTTTACATCTGCTGATATCATAAACACAGGCGGCGGGCCGCCTTTAAACTTGTAATTGACCAAATATATTATATCGAGGATGTTGATCGTACCATTATTATTAACGTCCCCGCAGATAATATTATCATATGGGCCGGATATGTTAAATATGATTGAAATATCATCAGATTGCCAATTGGCAACAGCAAGATCCTTATCCATATCTCCGTCGAAATCCGCGGCATACACCGACCACGGGCTGTCACCGGTTCGCTCCACAGATTTAAGAGTAAAAGCCCCCAAACCATTATTTAACAAAACCGATAAATTATCGGTATCATTGTGGACAGCGACTATATCATTAAAACTATCGCCATTGAAATCGGAGGCAAAGAGAGAGATACCAGCCCATCCTAATTCCGGTTCCCAGTCGGCCTCTTTGGTTGAATGCCTTACTGCCTCACCAAATGTTTCATCGCCATTATTTATAAATACAGTTATAATAGCCATGTTTTCACTTCCGGTTACAATGTCTGCATAGTTATCCCCATTAAGATCAGCGGCATAAAGAGAAATGGGAGAATATCCGTCGTAATAGTAAACCGGTAGTGAAAAGGTTCCATCACCATTATTAAACAGAATAGCTACATCTTGCGAGACTATTACTATAAGATCGTGATAATAATCTTTGTTGAGATCTGCCGAAAATATAAACTCGCACGTATTCTCCGCATGATAGTTTATGGTGTCACCAAATGATCCATCTCCATTATTGAATAGTATAGAAATATAATCGGATCCGGAATTGGCCACGGCAATATCATTTCTGCCGTCTCCGTCAAAATCCTCTGAACACACGCTTACGGGTTCTATACCGACATCGTAAACGAGATTGCTCCCGAAGTCGCCGTTGCCGTCATTTAGTCTAACCGAAATGTTGTCAGAACCGTAGTTAGCCGTAACGGCATCACATATATTGTCCCCGTTTAGGTCAATCAGGATTGTCGTCCAGGGCTCCAACCCGCCTGATTGGTAATCAGCTTCCAATGTAAAAATCCCATCACCATTATTTGAAAATGAAGAAAAGTTATTGGAAAAATAATTAGCAACCACAATATCGATATCATAATCACCATCTATATCCTCGGCAAATACGGAATTGGGCCCGTCCCCGGCACCATAGATTTTTGATTCAAACAATATATCCGATTTCGAATTGAATAAGAGAGAGACTTTATTGCCGATAAATTCCGTCACGCCCAGATCGCAATCGTTATCTCCATCGAAATCTGCAAAAGTAATATATATCGGAGTATCGAAATCACCGAAATTATAAGATGAATCAAAAACGGCGCTGCCATTATTTAACAATATAGAAACGGTGTCTTCGTCAGCGAGCGCAATTGCCAGATCAACATCATTATCGAAATCAAAATCATACGCACAAACAGCAACAGGCCCGTCCCCAACACCCTGTTCAATTGAAGAACCGAATCCTCCGTCGCCATCATTCAGTAATATGGAAATATCGTCCGACACATAATTGGAGGTAATCAAATCGTTATCGCTATCATTGTCAATGTCAGCGGAATAAACCGAGTATGGATTGGTCCCCACATCATAATGCATCGCTACGGCGAGTGTGCCATCTCCGTCGTTCATACAAACAGACAGTGAGTGCGACAGCTCATTCACGACTGCGACGTCTAAATCATTATCGCCATCAAGATCGTCGGTGAGAATTGACCTGGGATTTGACTGGACATCATAATTTACAGCTGCATCGAATACTCCGAATCCGCTGTTTTTTAGAATGGAGATATTATTGGAATTATAATTGGCAATTACCAGATCATTATCATTATCACTATCAATATCGATTGTCGATGCGGAGTATGGTGAATTTCCCGCCTCATATTCGACAGCTCCAGTAAACGATCCATCGCCGTTATTGAAGAGGATATTGACATTGTTAGATTCCAAATTTTCCAATATCACAAGATCTGAGTAGGCGTCCCCATTTAAATCCGCTGCGGCTACTGATGTCGGGTATGATCCGCCATTATAGTTAACGGAATAGAACACACCATAGCCTTTATTTAGAAGTACTGTTATGGCTTCCGATTCGAGGAAACTATTGCCTACAACCATATCAATGTCACCATCATTGTCCAGGTCTGCGGATATCAATGCGAAAGGCATAGTGCCAACACCAATTTCTGTTTTCTCCCCGAACATCGGATTGTCGGCCAAAGATACATTAAGGGTAAACAGAAAAAACATTACTGCCATTCCAAGGGAGGAGTATTTTTTCATCAATAGCTCCATAATTGAAATATTGAATAGTATTATAATAGACCTATTATTACATAATAATATATCCTTTCAGAAAGTCAATAGGCAGTTTTCAAGGAAGGATTTAAACAAAAAAGCCGCGGGTGACCGTAAGTCATAATCATACAATGTGTTGGCAGTGTAAGCGATGTTGTTACTTCCATATAATGTTCTATGTTAGAAGGCGGCTATTTTGAATGCATCATGCCAGTTAAAGACCTGAATCCATAGTAAACCGGGAAGATTGGCGGGTAAGGCGGAAGCCATGGAGCGAAAGCGGGTCGGAAGAACTACCGCGCACGGAGCGTCAGTTCATCGCTCGCAAAGCCTCGCTAAGGGACCGACGCAACTGCTAATTTTTGAAGCCGGGGAATGGCGGGAGTTTCAGATCTTGCAGGAGCAAAATCTTCAACTACCGCCCTACCGAAGATGGTTTTGGGGTGTCGGGTTTTTCACTCATTCAAGAGGTGAATTAGTTCAGAAACCCGACTTACGACCGGGTTTCAACGATCGCCGTAGATGAGGATTCAGCCAAAGCGGGGTCGCGCATGGAAAGGGAGATTGGGGGATGCGGGGATTGTTAGGGAATGGTTAATTCTATGGCCGGCAGGACTATGTCCGAAACCGCTCCTGCGGGGCAACGTAATAATGAATAGCAGTATGATGGAAAGGAAGGATGGACATGGTTAAGGCACAATCGCCGTTCAGGAAACTCCTGGTCTGGTCGAAGGTCAAGGGGAAACGACCGAGGGAATTCGAACTAAAAGACGGTTCCGAAACAATCGCGAAAGTCCGCTGGCAGAAGTGGGGCGGATCGCTGGCGTTCGGAGAATGTCCGCTGGGGAACTGGAGTTTCAAGCGAACCGGGTTTTTTTCGACGCAGGTGACGGTTCGCAAAACAGATTCCGAAACCGATGAGGCGGTTTTCTATCCCGGGATGTTCGGCGGGGGACGGATTGTCTTTGCCGACGGACGGAACTGGGAGTTTAAGGGGACGGGGTTTCTTGTCCCGGACTATCGGGTTATCGATACGCAGGGGAGGGAAGTCCTTAATCTTAAACTGAAAAGTTTCGGCAGTAAAGGGGAACTGCAATTCGGTGAAGCGAAGCCGGATGAGCGGACCTGTTATCTGCTGGCGATGCTGGTTTGGTACGCCTCGGTTCTTGCCAAAGAAGACAACGATGCCACCGCGGCGATCATCGCGACCATGTGTGTGGTGCTGCTATTGTAGGGGTTTGACCGACTCCTCAATTGCCTCGGCAAGTCTATTTTATCAATCCACGATAAAGAGGGTGGCGCCGGTGGTGGTGCCGGAGCGGTGAGGCTCGGCGTTGTCGGCGACCTGGTAGCTCATGCCCGGTTTCAGGACGAATTTTCGTCCGTCTTTCAATTCGGTGTGGAGTTCACCCTTGATGCAAAGCAGGATGTGTCCCTTGATGCACCAGTGGTCGGCGAGGTATCCCGGAGAATATTCGACCATACGGACGCGGATGCTGCCGAATTGCCGGGTGCGCCAGTAAGCCAAACCGGTATCGCCCTGGTGTTCGGTCGGGGCGATGGCCGACCAGTCGGTGGTTCCGAACGGAAGATTGGTTATTTGCATTATATCCTCTCCCTGCACCCTCCTTAGTAAGGAGGGGGGATGTCAAAACCGAGGGTTTCGAATTACCTAAGTATTTTTCAATTCAATTCGTTTCTTGTTTCCGGTAGCGAGGCTGACCAGTATGACTGCCAGCAGGGCGAGGATGAAGGCCGGGAAGAGCTCGAAGAGGATGCCGTGCAGGCTATCGGTGAAGTACCAGATGATGGACACCAGGGTGCCGACGATCATCCCGGCGAAAACGCCTTCCTTGGTGGTTTTCTTCCACCAGAGGGTCAAAAGCAGTGCCGGCCCGAAAGCGGAGCCGAGCCCGGACCAGGCGAAACCGACCATTTTGAAGACGAAGGTTTCGGACATGAGGGCGATGACAAAAGCGACGATTCCGACGATGAAAGTAACCAGCCTCGAGACATTGACCAGGGTTTTTTCTTCGGCGTCGGGGTTGATGTACTGATGATAAATATCCTCGGCGACGGCGGAGGTGGTTACCAATAGCTGGCTGTCGGCGGTGGACATCATGGCGGCGATGGCTCCGCAGATGAGGATCCCGGCGAGCCATCCGGGGAGAAGGCTGGTGGCCATGACCGGCATGATTTTTTCGGGGTCGGTGATAGTTCCGGCGAAGTACGCGGTAATTCCGAAGAGGCCGATGAACATGGCTCCCCAGAAGGCGAGGACGGACCAACTGATACCGATGACGACTCCCTTGCGGAGATCTTCGGCTTTACGGGCGGCCATGAAACGGGCCAGGAGATGGGGCTGCCCCATGTATCCTAATCCCCAGGCGAGGCCTCCGATGATCGAGAGGGCGGCATAGATGTTTTTGTCGCCTCCGAGGATGGAGAGGTGATCGGGGCTGGTACTGGCGACGGCGTTGATAATGTTGTCCCATCCGCCGAATTCGATAATTGCGACGATCGGTAACAGAACCAGGGTGAGGACCATCAGTAGAGACTGGACGAAATCGGTCCAGGCGACGGCGAGGAAACCTCCCATGACGGTGTAGAACAGGATGATAACGGCGCCGATAATCATCCCCCAGAATTCGGAAATACCGAAGGTGACATTGAGGACTTTGCCGGCTCCGATGAACTGGGCACAAACATAGAAGGTGAAGAAGAAAACGATGATGACGGTGCCGAAGGTTCGGATCATGCCGGTGGTGTCGTGGTACTTATTTTCGAAGTACTCGGGGATGGTGAGGGCGAAGAAATCTTCCGATTCGGTGCGGAGGCGGCGGGAGATGAACATCCACGAGAAAAGAATCCCGGCGGTACAGCCGATGGCTACCCAGATTTCGACCAGTCCCGTGGCAAAGACCGCTCCGGGGAGTCCGATGAGGAGCCAAGCGGATTCACCGGAGGCCCGTTCGGAAAAAGTAACCACCCAGATGCCGAGCTTTCGTCCGGCGAGGATGTAGTCGGCAATGGTGTTATTGTAGCGATAGGTAATCAGGCCGATGACGAGGAGGATTGCCAGGTAAACGATGAAGCCAATTAATTCCGCGCTCATGGTTTCACCTTCCCTTTTTTCTTCCCGGTTACGATATAGAAAACGATCCCGATCAGGACGAGGAGGATTGGGGGAACGAAGAGCCAGAAATATGTCCAGAAGGTCATGATATCACCAAAGATTTGGGACTTCTATCCATCATTTCGATTCAGTATCATCAATCGGAGGGTTGATATATTCCTCTTCGAAGAAGAGGGGTTTTTCGTCGCTAATTTTGTATCCATCCCGCCTGGCCTTAATGATGGCAATGGCGTAAGCCTGGCCGGTTGCGATTACTGAAATAATGTATCCCCAGATGAGAAGGAAGATCAGAAAGAGCATGACGGCCATGAGGTATCCGGCCGGGTTGCCCGGATTGCCGGTGGTAAGGCATGATAGGTCAAAACCGAAACAGAGGCCGGGGAAAATATTATCGGCAAAAGTAACCAGGGGAGAATTCCAGGGGAGGTGAGCCATACCGGAGGCGATGATGTTGTCGATTTTGGCTCCTCCGCCGAGTTCAGAGGCATAAGCCATAAACTGGACCGCCCGGTATGAGAAATAGGCGAAGATGAACGAGCAAACTTTGGCGGTAACCAGGGAATAGGCGGTCAAAAGTATCCACCGGACCGGCTGGCGGGTGACGGTGAGGAATAGTTCCAGGAGAGAGTTGAAGGTCTCGCCGAGGCGGTCGGCAGCGGTGGCGGCGGGGAGGATAAGAAGCGACAGCGAGCCGGTGAAGATGACGATCATTACGAGGATGGATACGACGAAACTCGGAAAAAAGAAAAAGAGGGAATAAATGAATTCTCCGATAACGGGTATCCGGGTAATCAATCCTACCAAAAACAGTAATAGAATTATGAATAATATGAAAATAGCAATGGTCAGGATGGCGAGAAGATTTTGCTTGAAACGGCCGAGCGAAAATTTCAGGGCCTGTTTGAAGGACATAAAGGGGTTACCGCGGAGGTCTTCGATATCGATGATGGCGATGGCGGTGAATCCGGTCATCAGTGCCAATCCGGTAAACAGGAAGCCGAGGTAATAATATAAAAAGGTTGCGAGAAAAGAATCGAAACAGAAGAGTTTCAGCGGGAAGAAACCGTGGGCGGCCCAGACATCGCAAAAGGATTTATCCTCAGCGAGAAAGGCCAGGTAGGTGAAGACGTCATATAGCAGGAGTGCTATCAATAAAAAGAAAGCTCCGAGGAAAAGCTTCTTCGGTTTCAAGGCTCTGGCCGGGACCGACAGGAAAGCGATATCGTTGTAGCTGAATTGTTTATTCACGCATTTAAAGGTTATTAAAGTGAAAGCCTAAGTCAAGGCATATTTTGAGCTTGCATCGGCCCGGATAAAACCCTTATTGATATGGTATAATTTGGGATATTATTCAGGCATAAAGGCAGGGATGCGAACTTTTGTCAGGTAACGGAAGCATACTGGAGCTGGTGGATATTACGCTGACCGGGGTTTCGGGTCAACGGATGTTCAGCGGTTTGAATTTCGGCCTCGAGGAGAAAAAAACCGCGATCATAATCGGCCCGACCGGTTCGGGGAAAACTTCCCTGGTGGAGTTGATTATCGGGGCGGCGGAACCGGAAAGCGGGTCGGTGATAATTTTCGGCAAACATTTGAATGCTCGGAAAGTCAATCAGGTTGCCAGGGTAAGGCAGAAGATCGGCGGAGTAGGGGGGATTTACAGCCTGATATCTTCGCAGACGGTCTATGAAAATCTAATCGACCCGATGGTATTCCGTCGGGAAACCCACACGCATAAACGAAACAAAATCGATAAGTATCTTTCGGAATTCGGGCTGGAAGCAAAAAGGGATGCTCCGGCGGGGAGCCTGTCTCAGGGTGAAAAAGTGCAGGTGATGCTGGCTCGGGCAATCATCGCGGACCAGCCGTTGCTGCTGATAGATGAACCTCTGGCGGGGCTGGACGGAAGTGTCAGGCGGAAAGTGGTCGAGACCTTAAGACGGCTGTCGATGGGTGGGCACAGCATGGTGATCTTCACGGCGCTGGAGGGGGATTTCGGAATACCGGACCCGAAGGTGTACCATCTCGATTCCGGGAGGCTGGCATGACCAAATTCAGTTATGTCATGCGGAAGTTTTTCGGCAACCTCTGGGGACGTCCGCTGGCGGCGCTGGGATCGGTGCTGTCGCTATTTCTATTATTCTTGTTGTTCGACCTGGCCTGGGTGGGATCGCTGAGCGCGATCAGGTTCTATGACGCGCGGATATCGGAGATCGATATCGAGATATTTTTATCCGACGAAGTCGCGGATTCGACCATAACGGTTTTGGCGGATGCGATTCAAAACATCGACGGGGTGGAAGAGATACAACTGGTAACCCGCGATAATGCCCGGGAGCGATTGAATGATATAATGGGAGTAGATTTACTGGAGGGGATGGAAGAGAATCCCTTGCCGCGGTCGCTGATAATATCGTTCCAGCCGAATTTTCTGAATATGGTGAACTTAAGCCGGTTGCGAAGCGATTTGAGCCGGCTTCACGGGGTAGATGAAATCATGTTCCCCAGTCAATGGCTGGAGAAGGCGGAATCGACCAAGCAACTGGCCGAGGACCTGCTGTTTCTTTTGGGGGTGTTGATACTAATTGCGGTGGTGCTGAATTCGATTCATTCGATAATTTTAACGGCACGGACCCGGATGGAGGAATTGCTGCAGATGCAGCTATTGGGGGCGGGGCCGGTGTTCTTGATGATTCCGTTTATTCTGGAGGGAATTTTCTATGGGCTGGCGGCTTCGGCCGCCGGTTGGATCGTAATGCATTATGGAATGGAGCTTTTATCATTCCGGGATCTGACAATTGTGATTCCGACTTTGCCGGAAATCATATATTTCTGTTTTGTGGCATCGGCGATCGGAATGATCAGCGGCTATATCGGGATTAGAAGAAGTATTTGATGAAAATTATATGGAAAATATCAGCGGTAATATCATTAGTTTTTTTTACGGCGTTAGTACCGCATATGAAAGCCGACGATATTCTCAATCAGAAAAAGGAATTGGAGCGGATAAAAAACGAGATCGAGCATTCTCAGAATGCGTTAGATTCGCTTCAAAGTATCGAAAAGAAGGTCCTCAAGGAGATCACTAATTACGAGCAGCAGGCATCGGCCAATCAAACGGTGCTGAATCGCCTGAATAAACAACTCAACGGTATCAGGCGGAGCCTCGATGATTCCAAAGATAAGCTGGGGGAATCTCAGAAGTTGTATGAACGTTCGCGAAGCCGCTATATCAGCAACATCAATTTTTACTATATGGGGACGCGGGACGAGGGGATGGAGTATATCAGCGAGATAGACCAGGAGAAGGGAATTTTCCGGAAGATGGTATATTTGAAGGCGTTGGCGGCGTACGATAAAGTAAACCTGACGGAAAATACAGATCTGTACAGCCAGGCGGCGACGGAGTACCGGGAACTGGTAGATCGGGAAAAAGAGGTCGGGCAGGCGCAGAAGAAGAAAAAATCGGAATATGTTATATTATCATCCAATAAGGAGAGCCGTGAGCGGGATTTGTCGAAGCTCCGCCGGACGAAGGAACGAGAGACCGACCGGCTGTTGACGTTATCGGAGGCGGCGCGTCAGATGGAAGAACTGGTGGCGCGTCTGGAACGGAACAGGAAAGAACGGGAGAGTGAAGGGGGAGTCCCGACGGTCAATTTCGCGTACGAGACGGGTAATTTCGATTCTTACAAAGGGGGATTGGCGGCTCCGATGAAGGGGAAGATAACATCCGGTTACGGCTGGAAGCAGGACCGGGTGACGAACTTGAAATCGTTTTCTCCGGGAATTGAAATAACCGGCAAGAAGAAGGGGATGGTAAATTCCGTTTCGCGCGGGGTAATCGCGTATATCGGTTTTTTGCGGGGCTATGGGAGTTTTATGATCGTAGAACATGAGGACGGTTATTATTCGATGTATGCCGGGATCGACGATATACAGGTTGAGCAGAATCAGATTATTAATAAGGGGGATAAGCTCGGATTCACTTCGACCGGCATCATTAAATTCGAACTGCGCAAAGGACGGGATCCGCTGGACCCGATGGAGTGGCTGAGGATTGACTCGTTTAACTGATATAATTGGGCAGGAAGTCCCCAGAAAGATTCTGCTGAATTCTCTTAATCGGGGGAGGATTGCCTCGACATATTTGTTTTCCGGCAAAGAAGGGATCGGAAAATGGAAGACGGCGTTGTGGCTGGGGGCATTGTTGAATTGCCTGAATCCTCCAAAAGACGAAGCGGACAAAGTCACCGGGCCGTGCGGGGAATGTCGAAATTGCCGCCAGGTGTTCGGGCTGACTTTTCCGGAATTGTACCTGGCGCTGCCGCTTCCGCCGTTCAAGAATGATACCGAATATATCGAGGCGACGCTGGAATATATCGAATCCAAGAAGAAGGAACCGTATGGGCTGATTCAATCTTCAAGGCAGTTGTCGATCCCGATTAAGACGGCGAGGGAGATAAAAAGGAAATGTTCGATTCGTCCCGATGCAGGATCAACGCGGATAGTGATTTTCCATGAGATGGAACGGATGCTGGCGGCATCGGCGGATTCGCTGTTGAAGCTGATAGAGGAGCCACCGCCTAATACCGTGATAATCCTGATAGCCCGGGATGACGAGAGTCTATTGCCGACGATACAATCGCGATCGCAGAAGATTGCATTCAAGTCGTTGTCGGTGGAGCAGATCGCCGCGTATTTGGCGACGAATAATGAGGTTCCGCAGGTAAAGGGGGCACTGACGGCGCGGCTGGCGGAGGGTTCGCTGGGTCGGGCGCTGGTGATGCTCGGCGAGGACGAAGAGAAATCACTGCGGCAGGAGTCTTTTCTGATGTTTAAGTCATTGTTCCATCGGGACACTCCGACCGCGATAGCCGCCATAAATGAGATGATGAAACCACGGAACAAGGGGGCGACCGAGCAGACGCTGAGTTACTGGCAGTCGTTCATTGGTGACCTGGTTTTAATAAAATATGCCGGAGAAAATGCCGAACCGGTCAATATTGATTTAGCCCGAGACCTGCAGGCGATTGCCGAGAAATGCGGCGATGTCGAGGGTTTTTATGAAATTATCGAACTTATAAGGGAATTTTCGTACGGGATGACCCGGAATGTCCATATTCGTCCGGCGTTACTGGCTTTATCTTTCCGAATGCGACGGCTGTTTCATCAATCCGCTTGACTCTCTCCATCATTATTTATAACATTAGAGGTTTAAAGGAGATAGTAAATGTCTGACTTATTTCTGGTCGGATTTAAAGGGAATCGGAAAGAATATTATTACAATAGTTTCCACCATTCCCTGAATAAAGGGGATTATGTGATTGTCCAGGTCGACCGCGGCGAGGATTGTGGGGAGGTGTTACAGCAGGTCGAGAAGGAAATAACGATTCCGGATGGTGAAAAACCGAGTTCGATTTTACGCCGGGCCAACGAGGATGATATGGCCAGGCTGGACGACAACCGGAAGGAAGAGGAGACGGCCTGGGAAACGGGGCTGCGGCTTATCAAAAAGCATAATCTGGGAATGAAGCTGGTCGATATCGAGTACCAGCTCGACCGGAA
>Ga0209285_10000093_pt1 | contig 30481 bp, 25 predicted proteins | sample PPLLak3March2015_2_FD_187249 | JGI IMG/M metagenome (GOLD analysis project Ga0209285, IMG submission 187249) | Freshwater sediment microbial communities from Prairie Pothole Lake near Jamestown, North Dakota, USA - PPLs Lake P8 Core (3) Depth... | ecosystem: Environmental > Aquatic > Freshwater... | reverse complement strand
CCGAACTCCGTCGGCAGATTGATCACAAAACTGCTAAACTTTGGAAACTTTCTCGGTAACATTTTATTTTGATGCAACGTTATCACCATAGTAACATTTTATCTTGATGCATTACGAAAGCGTAACTTCTCAATCAATAGGGAAAGATGGGGGGTGTGTGGGCGGCTTCGCCGCCCACACACCCCCCAAGTTATTGAGATGATACCAAAAAGCCATGTATAATCGGCGCAATCTGGAGTGAACAAATGACAATTCTGACCTTGCCTCTCTGGCTTCTGGCCTATCTATCTGGTTCACTGCCTTTCGGCCTGTGGATCACCCGGTTGATCAAGCGGGTGGACATTCGCGATGGAGGCTCAGGTCACATCACTACAACCAACACCATCCGCCAGGCTGGTTGGCTGCCGGGTGCTTTGGTATTGGTGCTGGATGTTGCCAAAGGCTTCCTGCCTGTCTATCTGGCACACCGCCTTGATCAGCCGGGGTGGGCAGTAGCAATAACAGCTGGACTATCTGTTGCGGGTCATTGCTGGCCGGTGTTTGCCCAGTTCCGGGGCGGGATGGGATTGGCAGTTACCGGAGGGGCATTCCTGGCAATATCCTGGCAGGGATTCCTGGTTGGATTTGCCATTCTAATATTTTTCGTATTGGTTATCCGGCACGCCGCGAGGGGGACTTTCATTGCATCGCTGGTCATCCCGCCAGTGATCTGGGCGCTATTCTCCGCCACAACCATTTTATGGGTTTCAATCGCCACAAGCGCTGTCGTAGCAATCCGATTCACAATCGATTGGAACCGTAAATACCGTGAATTATGGTTAGACCGAGAGCGTCATGGAACAGGCAATGGTTGAAGCCGTTAGAGAGCCGCGCGCAGAGTATCCCGGATCTCCGCTTGCATGGTAGGGGATAAAGACGGCAAGATCCGGCGCAGGGTTCTGAGTGCCTGCGGGTTGGGGTCGGAGGCGATAATTTCTTGCAAGTAATGGGCCGTTTCGACCAGGGAAACTTCTTCCAGAGCGATCAAACAGGATTGAATATCGATTTGCGTTGCCGGGGATGCATTTTCGATCGCAGGTCGAAGGATGCGGAACACACCGGGCAGGTTTTCAAAATCGACAGACTGCAACAAGGGCATAAGCGCCTGCAACCCCCAGGTTTGCGTTTTATGGTGACTATCCTTCAACCAGCTTTCCAGGAGCGCCAGGAAAGCATCCAGGTTATACCGGCGCAGGTTTGTCAGGGCGTCTGTCAGGAGCGCCTGCTGGATATCCCGGTCATTGGCCTGGCTCATCCAATCCGGCAATTTGCTATACAAGGACAGCGCCGATTCAGGCGGTATCTTCCCCATCAGGTTGGCAGCCAACAAGCGCACTTCGTAATAACGCGTACCCCAGAGCGCTTCCGCCAATTTCACCGCCTCAGCCGGGCAACTGGATGCCTGCGGGGAGAGCACAATCTCGATCTGGCGCAGGACCGGGCGTGGCGTTTCATAACTGGGAAGGGATGTTCGCAGGGTCTTCTGCGAGACACGGATCGTACGGTTGGTATAGGAATCCAGAGTTTCATGAAGCAGGCGGATGAACTCATCCGGCTGGTCGAAACGATCTGCCAGGCTCTCGGCCTGGGTTTTGAGACGGTTCAAGTCAATGGCAGGCATTTTCTGAAGAATGGAATGAAGGAAAAGATGGGACTGACCTAGCCATTGTACTCGACGGGGATGACTTTCGCGGCAAGCTCAACTTCGAGCGCATCCAGCGCAAACCTGACGCCTGCCACCGCCGCTTCGAGCGGGATCACCACCTTGTCCGGTTTACTGCGCAACTTCATCTCAACCCCATCCTGGGCCAGCGCCCGCTCGCTGACCGTCAGCCGGACGGGGAGACCTATCAGGTCCGCGTCGTTGAACTTGACACCCGGGCTGTCGTCGCGGTCATCGAACAGCGCCTCGATACCTGCCGCCTGCAAGTCCACATAGAGTTTTTCGGCAATTTCTTCCGCTTGCGGCACACCTTTCCCCCGCAGCAACACAAGATGCACCTGGTAGGGGGCAATGCTCACCGGCCAGATTATTCCATGTTCATCGTGATGTTCTTCGGCAACACATGCCAACAGGCGGCCCACGCCGATCCCATACGACCCCATGATGACCGGTTTCTGCTGACCATCCCTGTCGAGGAAAGTGCAGCCAAGCGCATCCGAGTAACGCGTACCGAGTTTGAAGATGTTGCCTACTTCCACGCCGCGCGCCTCCCGCAGGGGATCACCGCATTCCGGGCAGGCCGCGCCATCCTCCGCAGCGGCAATATCGGTGACGATATCCGCCTTGTAATCGCGTGGGTAATTGGTATGGAGCAGGTGGTAATCCATTTCGTTGGCCCCGGCCACAAGGTTCGGGGAATCAACGATGCTATCATCCACAACGATCAGACTATTCGACGATCTGACTCCCAGACTCACCGGGGATGCAAATCCGGGTTCTGCTCCAATCGCTTTTATTTCTTCTTCCGTAGCCGGCCGCAGATCGCGTGCGCCAATGGCATTGGCGAGCTTGGTTTCGTTCAGTTCCATATCGCCGCGGATGACGGCGAAGATGAATGTTTCGGTTGGCAAGGGCGACACATGAGTCGCCCCTACATGCGGAATCGTCGCCATGAAGAACACCGCTTTGGCAGTCTTTGCTTTCGGCATCCCCAGGAAGTTCGCCAGATCCTCGATGGATTTGCAAGCCGGTGTGTGGACTTTCTCGATGGGTTTCAACTCTTCCGGCGCGGCAGGCGTCTTCAGGAAACGCGCCACCTGGCGGTTGGCGGTGTAGCCGCAATGGTTGCACAGGATGAGCGTATCCTCACCAATCGGAGCCAGGTACATGTACTCGTGCGCCAGTTTACCGCCCATCATGCCGGTATCCGATTTGACGGCGATCACGTCCAGTCCGCAACGGCGGTATATGTTGAAATATGCCTGGTAATGGTTGCGGTACTGCCGATCCAATCCATCCCAATCGGCATCCAGGCTGTAGCTGTCTTTCATGGTGAACTCGCGCACGCGGATCAGTCCGGCGCGCGGTCGGGGGTCATCCCGCCACTTGGTTTGGATGTGATAGATCAATCTCGGCAACTGCTTGTAGGATTGGATTTCGCGCCGCACCAGGTCAGTCACAACTTCTTCATGGGTCATCGCCAGCACCATATCGTGATCGTTCTTGTCCTTGAAACGCCCCATCTCGGAGCCGATCTGGTACCAGCGCCCGGTCTCCTGCCACAGGTCGGCGGGATGGACAACCGGCATGCTGATCTCCTGCCCGCCGATCTTGTTCATCTCATCCCGCAGGATGGCTTCGATCTTCATCATCGAGCGCCTGGCAAGGTGCAGGTACGAGAAGATGCCTGCCCCGAGCGGTCGGATGAATCCAGCGCGCATGAGCAGTTGGTGGCTGACAACTTCCGCCTCGGCGGGGGCCTCCCGCAGGGTTTGACCAAAAAGTTGAGAAAGCTTCATGAAGGGCCTCTAAAAGCGCATTTCTATGAAAACTGCCCGTTCCGGGCGGGCAGTTGGGTATCTGTATCGGGCTGGAACGCTCAGGCGTATGCGAAAACATCCATCTTTACTGATTTCATTGGCTTTGTTTTCCCATGTACCAATAGGCGGACTTTTTCAACAGTTTCGCCAGCGAAGATTTCTTCCCCGCAGTGATCACAGACTTGAGCAGGAATCCTTTCCACTAATACTGGCACACCATCCACCTGGAATACTTCGCTAACCAATTCTCGATGTGCCCTCGTTGAACCGCACACGTGACATTTGAACATAACTACCTCCGTTTCTCGAACTCGATCCATTCCTTCGGATCAGGCTCATACAAGGTGATGATCCTCACCATTTCACTTTCTGTATAAGAAGCCTGGATGTGCAATGGACGGCCTGTTTTGGTGAAACCCAGCAGCAGGCAACTGGGTGCGTACTTATCTTGTGGATAATCTTCGATCACTCTGGCATTTTCTGCCACCTGACGTATCTCAGAGTTTGAAATGTTTCGTTCGACAGCCCTGCGAAGCGCATGGCGGGTGAAGTCGAAATTCCCTTGCGCCAGTTGCCGAGATATCTGCTCCAACGGCTTCATGGTTATTATTTTACAACAAAATCCATCGTTTCAGGATAGATATGAGAAATCCGGCGTGCACCAGCAGTTGGTGACTGGAAACCTCGGCTTTTGCCGGGGCATCCCGCAGGATCTGACCGAAGAGTTGAGAGAGTTTCATTTGAAATCTCCGAGCCAAATCGCCCACTCCACGGATTTTACCATTGGCTCATCTGCTGTTATCAGGGGGACATTGAGTTGTTGGGCTAGAACTGCATAACAGGCATCGTAAGCGGTCAAGTTTTTCTGGGAAGCCAGCATTAGTGCACCTTCCATCAAGTCTGCTGTGGAGACTGGCCTCAATGCCAATGCAATCAAATCCACCAAATCAGCCTGTGAGTCCGTGAGTGAGCGCCCAAAGCGGCGCATATATTTGAGCAGGATATTTGTACATTCGATGTAGAACAAGTCGGGAACGTAGAATTCAGCAGGCAGTTCATCGGTAAACTTGGTGAAAAGAGCGTGAGCCTGATCGGAGAGCGGTTCATCTACAAAGAGTTTGATCCCAACACTGGCATCCACAACGAAGCGCAAGCTTTCCTCACTCATCGTTTGCGGTCCTCTCGAAGCAAATCAAGGCTGGAGGGGGTTCCCGCGGGAGGCGTAAACCGGCGGCGACGGATGGAGTTCAATACTTTGACTTGTTTTTGCCGGCGTTCTTCCGCTTCTATCGCCTCTGATAACATCATGATCACCTGTGCGCTCAAGGAACGATTGCGGTTTTGTGCCAATTGTTGCAGGCGCTGGTAGAGAGTTTCAGGAACACTGCGAACATGTAAGGTGTTCATTTTTTTCCTTTCTGGAACAGAGTATAGCATGACCGGTTGCATAATGCAACATAATCTTATTGTAAACAAGTTCAGGTTTCTATACCTCTAACCATTCAACACACTGCGAATCACCATCGTAAAGAATGGTTTTCATACGTCCCTGAAAAGCATTAAGGGCACAACGAGGTATCGTAACCAAAAGCTAATACGATCTGCCGAAATAAACCTTCTTCTCGGCCTTCTTCCCGCACACGATACAATTCCCGCGACCTTCTTCCTGTTCGATGGGGATGCAGCGGGTGGATGCTTTGGTATCTTCTTTGACTTTTGCTTCGCATTCCTTGCTGCCGCACCACCAGGAGTAAGCCCAGCCGTTTTGGAGAGCCTGGGTCAGCTCGGCATAATCTTTCGGATCATGGATGTTGCTATCCCGGAAGGCGGTAGCCTTTTCCAGCAGCGCGGCCTGTATTTCGGACAGCAGCCGTTCAACAGTTCCGGCAAGGCCCGCTTGCGGAACAAAGGATTTCCCTTCCCGGCCGGGTTTATCCCGCCGTGCCAGGGCGACCGAGTTCTTCTCCACATCCTTCGGACCGATCTCGATCCGCAGGGGGACGCCGCGCATCTCCCAATCGTTGTACTTGAATCCCGGTGTGACTTCCTCACGCTCATCCATCTTGAGCCGGATGCCGGCTGCCCTGAGCTCAGCAAATGATTTGTTTGCAACGGCCATAACGGCGGCTTTCTCGGCATCGTTCTTATAGATGGGCACGATCACGGCCTGGATGGGAGCCAGCCTCGGAGGCAGGATCAGTCCCTGGTCATCACCGTGGATCATGATGATGGCGCCGATGAAGCGGGTGCTGAGACCCCAGGAGGTCGTCCAGCAGAATTGCAGGGTGTTGCTGGTATCCAGGTATTGGATCTCGAAAGCCTTGGCGAAGTTCTGCCCCAGGAAATGGGAAGTGCCCGATTGCAGGGCGCGCGTGTCGCCCATCATGGCTTCGATGGTGGTGGACATGACCGCCCCGGCAAACTTCTCGGTCTCGGATTTGATGCCTTTTATGACTGGCACCGCCGCCTCATTGACCGCAAAATCGGCATACACATCCAGCATGCGCAGGGTTTCCTGACGAGCTTCCTGTTCGGTGGCGTGGGCGGTATGGCCCTCTTGCCAGTAGAACTCCAGCGTACGCAGGAATAGCTTGGTGCGCAGTTCCCAACGGACAACGTTGCCCCACTGGTTGATCAGCACCGGCAAGTCGCGCCAGGATTGAATCCACTTCGAGTACATGTAGCCAATGATGGTCTCGGAGGTAGGCCGGACGATGAGCGGCTCCTCCAGCGTCTCACCGCCACCGATGGTGACCACCGCCAGTTCAGGCGAGAATCCTTCCACGTGTTCCTTCTCCTTTTCGAGGAAGGATTTGGGAATGAGAAGCGGGAAGGCGGCATTGACGTGGCCGGTATCCTTGAATCGCCTGTCGAGCGCGGCCTGGATGTTCTCCCACAACGCCCATCCGTATGGACGCACGACCATGCAGCCGCGCACCGGCGCATAATCGGCCAGTTCAGCCTTGAGCACGAGTTGGTTGTACCACTCGGAGAAATCGACATTGCGGGGGGTGAGTTTTTCATCTGCCATAAGAACCTCATGATTTGGATTTCAACACAAAGGGCACGAAGATGTCTTACCACGAAGGAACACGAAGTTTAGAGTTTCCTTTGTGTCACTTTGTATCCTTGGTGGTGAGAAAAGCCATTGCGGATTGTACGTTTGGAGCGAAGTGAAGCAGTTCGCGCTGGTTGACAGGCATGTACAGGTTGAACTCCTCGAAAAAGCGGTCGAACACCGATATCCAGCCATCTCCAACCAAAACCAGCGGTTTGGCAGGGATTGCGTGGATGATCATCAGGTTCCAGGTCAGGGCGATCTCGGTCAATGTGCCGGGACCGCCGGGCAGGGCGATGGCAGCGTCGCACTCCGTGACGAGAACCTGCAACCGCTCCAGCAGCGTTTCCCGCCGCCATTCCTCTTTCACCCATCCGTTGACCTTGACCGGTCGCCAGCGCTCGATCTCATCACAGGTTACGCCAATGACGTGCCCACCAGCTTCGCTGGCGCCTTTGGATACGGCTTCCATCGTTCCGATGTAGCCGCCGGTCAGGACGGTATGCCCGGCCTGGGCAAGCAGTTTGCCGAGTTCGCAGGCTTCTGCGTAAGCAGAAGAGCCGGGTTGGGGGTTTGCGCCACCGAAAATGGTGATGTTCAAGTTTGTTCCTTTTCAACACGAAGGCCACAAAGAGACACGAAGGTTCACCACGGAAACCAAAAGATCTTTGTGCGCTATCCTTCGTGTACTTGGTGTCCTTTGTGTAAAGAATCCCATGATCGATCCGCGTTCATTTCGAGCTTCTTCAAAATTGCCCGTTCCAGGTCGATCCCGGAGATAGATGCCAGCTGCAACAAGTATAGCGCCACATCCGCAAGCTCGGAAGCCAATTGATCTTTTGCCGGGGTTTCATCCTGCCACTGGAAGTGCTCGAGCACCTCGTTGGCCTCCAGGCTGAGCGAGATGGCCAGGTTGCGCGGCGTCTGGGGACGCGGGCTGTCCGGCTCGTACCATCCCTTCGAGCGAACAAAGGCGTGCATGCGTTCGGTCAGTTCCCGGATATCCATATCAAACAGCCAGGTAACCGCCATCCACGGCCAGGGCAGTGCCGGTGACCAGGGAAGCCTTATCCGAGCACAGCCACAGGACTGCCTCGGCCACTTCATCGGGTTTCCCTAGGCGATTGATGGGCACATGGGTCAGCCACTGCTTCTCGATGCCGGGGTTGGACTGCATGGCTTCCTCGGTCGGCGGGGTCAAGATCCAGCCGGGACAGACGGCGTTGATGCGGATGCCCTGCCTGGCATATTGCATCCCTGCTGACTTGGTCAGCCCGAGCACGCCATGCTTGGCGGCGGAATAGACCGGGTCCCAGGGGAAAGCGCGCTGCCCATCCACCGAGGAGTTGTTGACGATCGCGCCGCCGCCTGTTTTGAGCATGGCCGCGATCTCATGCTTCATGCACAGGAAAACGCTTTTCAGGAAACCATCGATGGTTTTATCCCAATCTGCCTCGGCGATCTCATGCGTCCAGCCGCCATGGCCGCCGCTGCCGGCATTGTTGAAGGCATAATCCAGGCGGCCATAGGTATCCAGGGTGGAATTGACCATCACCTCGACATCCTCCGCCTTCGAGACATCCGTCTTGATCCAGAGCGCTTCATGGTCGGATTCGTGGATCAGGCGGACGACTTCCTCGCCAGTGGCCTGCGTGCGGCTGGCAATGACCACTTTCGCACCCTGGGCGGCAAACGCCAGGGCGGTGGCACGCCCGATGCCGGTCGAGCCACCGGTTACAATGACAACTTTTCCTACCATTTCCTTACTCATTCCTTCATCCTCTCCGCCATCACCAAACAAAAACGGCTCTCCAGATCTGGGAGCCGTCTCTTGGCATGACGAACTGAACCTATCCAGACCAGGATGGCTTACGAGTGCTAGGGGCTGGGGACGGGTTCGTGAACATGCGCTGATTATACTTGAAAAAATCCAAATCACGGAGCCTTTTTCAAACGATCCAGCGTTTCGAGCAACCTTTCCCGCCAATCATCATCCTTCCCGAATGTGCACCAGTAGGCATGCTTGCCGCCGCGCACATCCGGGCCCAGGTCCGACAGCCGTTTCTTCTTTTCTTCTTCTTCCGCCGCAGGCGGATAGCGCAGGACGATCTGCCCGTTCTCGGCGCTGATGGATGCCAGCCCGGCCCTGACAGCCCGCATCTTGATCCGCATCTGGTAGAACAGGTCCTGGAGCATATCCGGCGGATCACCAAAGCGGTCGCGGAACTCCTCCGCCAGGGCATCCAGGCTGGATTCATCCGTCAGGTCGGCCAGGCGGCGGTAGAGGCGCAGGCGCAATTCCTGGTCGGAAATGTACTCAGCAGGAATGCCGGCTGCCAGGGGCAGGTCAACATTGACCGGCACGCCGACCTCCTGCAACAGGGCCGCAGCCTGGGCCGGTTCCGGTAGCCCGCGCGACTGGCGCAGGGTTCGCACCGCTGCGGCCAGGAGGCGCGTGTACAGGTGGAAGCCAACCGCCTGGATGAAACCGGATTGCCGCGTCCCCAGCAAATCCCCTGCCCCGCGCATCTCCAGGTCACGCATGGCGATGGAATAGCCGGCCCCCAACTGCGTATGCTCGGCAATGATCTCCAGCCGCTCCTGGCCCTCGATGGTTGGTGTCAGTTTCCGATGGCGGAAGAAATAGGCATACGCCCGCATCGCGCCGCGCCCCACACGGCCGCGCAACTGGTAGAGTTGGGCCAGGCCGAAGGTATCCGCTCGGTCGACGATCAGCGTGTTGGCGTTGGGAATATCCAGCCCGGACTCAATGATGGAAGTCGCCAGGAGAACATCGATCTCGCCAGCCGTGAAACGGTGCATCACCGAGGCAAGTTCCGTCTCGGCCATCTGGCCGTGACCGATGGCCACGCGCGCCTCAGGAATCAATTTCCCCAGGTGCATCTTCATGGCATCGATGGTCTGGACGCGGTTGTGGACAAAGAAAACCTGTCCGCCGCGTTCCAGTTCGCGCAGGATGGCCTGCCGCACCAGTTTCTGGGAATACGGCCCAACATGCGTCACGATCGGTAGGCGCTCTTCGGGAGGCGTGTTCAGTGTGGAGATATCGCGCACGCCGGTCAGTGCCATGTAGAGGGTGCGCGGGATGGGCGTAGCCGTCAGGGTCAGCACATCCACCTCGGTGCGCAGTTTCTTCAAGTGCTCCTTGTGGGTAACGCCGAAACGCTGCTCCTCGTCGATGATAACCAACCCCAGATCCTTGAACTGCACATCCGATTGGATCAGCCGGTGCGTGCCAATGACGATATCCATCGATCCCTGCGCGAGCTGGTATAAGATCTGGCCCTGTTCGCGGGGGGTACGGAAGCGGGAGAGCATCTCCACGTTGACCGGGAAAGCTGCCAGCCGCTGCCGGAAGGTTTCGTAATGCTGTTGGGCCAGAACGGTGGTAGGAACCAGCAAAGCTACCTGTTTGCCGCTCATGACCGCCTTGAAGGCTGCCCGCAGGGCAACCTCGGTCTTGCCGTAACCCACATCCCCACACAACAGGCGGTCCATCGGGCGCGGCACTTCCATATCGCGCTTGACTTCCTGGATTACCCGTACCTGATCGTCCGTTTCGATGTACGGGAAGCTGGCTTCCAATTCCGCCTGCCATGCAGAATCAGTGGAGAATTCATACCCTTCGGCCACCTGGCGGCGGGCATACAGTTCCAGCAGTTCAGCCGCTACTTCCTCCACTGCCCTCCGCACCCGCTGCTTGGTCTCCGGCCATTCCTGGCTGCCGAGATGATCGGAGGATGGAGCCCCTCCATCCGTGCCAATGTAGCGCGTCAGCCGGTCAGCCTGGTGGACAGGAACGAACAACTGGTCGCCGTTTTTGTATTCGACGCACAGGAACTCACGCGGCAAGCTATCCAACGTACGCTGTACCAGACCATTGTACTTCCCCACCCCGTAATCCACATGCACGACCCAGTCGCCGGGACGCAAGTCAGCATAGGCCGCTTCGGGCATTTCTGCTGCCGGGCGCGGTCGCTGGCGGGGTTGCGGACGTTCCCAGCCGAAGATCTCGGAATCCGTGATGAGGCACAGATCACCAAGCTGCCAGCCGGCCGACAGGCTGCCATCGATGAATTCGACGGAAGACGGATGACCATCGACCAGCGTCGGCTCACCCGGAACAACTGTATGTTCCCGCCAGAGTTCTTCCAGTCGCGAGGATTGGCGCGAAACAACAAAAATGGAATGTTCTTCCGCAACATGCCCGCTGAGGTACTCAATAAAAGGCTTCAGCCGTCCGCCAAACCGTTCGATCGAGCCAAATTGCAATGCAAGACTACCCGCTGTTCCCTGTTCATCTGCGGTTGAGTGACCAAGTTCCAGGCAGCGATGGCTTTGCAGGTTATCCGCCAACTCGGACCAGGAGAGATAGGGCAGCGGGAAATCCTCGGACAGGGTTCCTTCAGAGATGCTATCCTGCCGGAACTTGACAGCCTGCTCTTCGAAGTCTGCAATCAGGCTTTCCAGCATTCCCATGTCATCCACGAGCACGAGCGAAGCCTGCGGCAGATAATCCAATATGGTGGATGCAAAGGGATACAGGAGTGGGATATGGAATTCCGATATCTCGACCGGCTCCTGCTCATCCGGTCTGTTGGGAATGACAAACTCGCGCGCCGGGGTAACCAGAACCGATTCAACCTGACTTAGGGTTCGTTGGGAAGCCGGATCGAAGCGGCGGATGGAATCGATCTCATCGCCAAAGAAATCCAGGCGCACAGGATGAGGCTCTGCCGGCGGCCAGATATCCAATATCCCACCGCGGTGGGAGAACTGCCCCGGCTCCAGAACGGTGTTGACCAGCTGGTAGCCGAGTTTCACCCAATTGGTCAAGAGCGCTCCAGGAGAAACCTGCATACCGCTCCGCAGCAAAGCAGTGGCTTTGAGGAAGTCGCGGCGGGGCAGGGTGCGGGTCATCAATGCACGCGCGGTCGTGACCAGGATGGGTGGGATCTCAGGCTGCCGGGCATAAGGCAGGTGATAGCTTGCCAGCGTGGTCAGCGCCTGCAGGCGGTCGCGCCGGGTGGCCGATCCCCAGGTGGCGTTCTCATAGAATAGCGGGTTTGGTTCCGGGAACAGGATACGGGAGGCATCCTTCACCCAGAAGCCGAGTTCATCGGATAAGGCCAGGGCGTGATCAGCACGGTCGGTGACAAACAAGATCGGAACCCGGATATCAGCATGCAACAAGGAAAGAAGCGGCAGCCGGGCTGATCGTGGCAATCCCAGGCCAGGCAGGGATTTCCCGGCTTGGATATCCTGCAACACCTGTTGGTAGGCAGGCAGGGTTGTGATGGCATTCAGGATGGCGTGCATCTTATTCGCTGTCTTTCTCGCGGGCATTGAAGCGGGTCATCGCTGGTTCGAGGCCAGCATCCATCCAGGCAAAGATCGCGTCGGCTGCACGGTCGAGGGTCTGCGAAAGGGAGACGGTGTCCCCCTCCGGGAATTCCTGCAATACATATGCAGCCGGATCCATCTGTCCGGGCGGTCTCCCAATCCCCAGGCGGATGCGCGGGAATCCCTGAGTACCCAGCCGCTCGATGATGGATTCCATGCCGCGCTGCCCTCCCGCACCTCCATCCGGCCGGATGCGGATGGCACCAAAAGGCAGGTCAAGGTGGTCGTGAGCCACCATCAGGTTGGCCAGCGGAAGCTTATAGAAACGGATCAACGCTGATACCGCCTGGCCGGAAAGGTTCATGAAAGTCTGCGGCTTGGCCAGGATAACCTTATTACCGGAATGCATCCCGTTCGCCACCAGCGCCTTGAACTGCAAGCGGCGGAAGGAAAGGTCGAGCCGGACCGCCAGGCGATCCACCAGCATGAAGCCGATGTTGTGGCGGGTTTCACGATATTCTCGGCCGGGGTTCCCCAGGCCAACGATCAGGTAAGTGTTATCGGTCATGTGGGTTCAGGCATCAGGATTTACGATGGCGGAAACGAGCTATCATGCCAAATATGGAAAAGATAACAATCGCAGTCAACGCGCCATAGACTAGGCTGTTGTTAACATCACCGGCAGTCACCGTGGCCGGGTTGGTTGGAAGTAACGTCGGAGTAGGAAATGGTGTGAAAGTTGGTGTAGGAGTAGAAACAGGCGCAGGTTCAACCAGCGTAGCCGTCGGCGTAGATGTTTCAACCGGTGTGGCCGTTTCGATCGGGGTGTAGTTACGCACCCGCAGGCCAGTAACCAATATATCCTGGAAAGATCCTTCAGAAAGATAAACCCGCAAACGCAGGTTATAGATGCCATCCGTTATGCCGGTTGTATCCCAAACGCCCAACGCTGCATTGATGACCGGTTGGTTGCTGGTCGCGATCAGGAACCATGTGTCTGTCGGGTTGGTGGCATAGGCAAAAGCCAGTTCCGCCGAAACGAAGCCAGTTATGTTGCTCACACCGAGGATCGTCACAGTGCCCTGGATGGCATCACCAGTGGCCGGGTAGGTTATGGACGGTTCGATCTGCTGCGCGGCGACAGGTCCGGCAAGGGCCATTGAGATAAGGAGCAGAAGTGAAACCTTCCAGAAGTGTGCCTTCATCAAATTAGCAATTGACAAGTTTAACACGAAGAAAGAACAGGGTCAACAAAAACGAACGCGGATTACAGAAATTCCCACACCCAGCAAATCAGGGAGGTAACTTCTCAATAAATAGGGGAAGATGGGGGGGGTGGGCGGCTTTGCCGCCCACACACCCCCGCCCCCCAAGTTATTGGGATGATACTCAGGGAGTATCTTAAGAAGTGGGCTTGTCTGTAATTTTGCCCTTGAAGAATGAGGCAAAAGCCCACCCAAGTAGACACTCCCACAAATCAGAATGAAAATGCTCCACCCTTCAAACTGGTATAATCAATTTTTGCTCTTCTCGGGCTCTCTGGGAGTTGACGTGATGGATGGAAAGATATGGGGGTATGGGGCGGGCTTCGCCCGCCCCATACCCCCAATTTCCTTCCTCTTCCGGCGATTCCCAGAGAACCCTCATATCTTCATCCAATCTCAACGCCAGCCATCAGAATCTAGATAATAAAACATTTGTGCTATAATCGATATGGTTTCGGCTGGAAAGGAACACCATGTCATCTAATTCCATCCGTGTCGTTGGGGCACGCGTCCATAACCTGAAAAACATCACGGTTGAGATTCCCCGCGACAAATTCGTTGTTATTACCGGGCTTTCCGGCTCGGGAAAATCCTCCCTGGCCTTCGATACCATCTTTGCCGAAGGGCAGAGACGGTACGTAGAATCGTTATCTGCCTACGCCCGGCAATTCATTGGACAAATGGATAAGCCGGATGTCGATTACATCGAGGGCCTATCCCCTGCCGTATCCATAGACCAGAAATCCACTTCTCACAATCCGCGTTCCACTGTAGGGACCGTCACCGAAATCTACGATTATCTCCGGCTGCTCTTTGCCAGGGCTGGCATCCCACATTGTCCGATTTGCGGCCGGGAAGTGGTCAAGCAATCCGCCCAGGAGATAGTGGATGCGCTCGAGAAGCTTCCGGAAGGAAGCCGTATCCTGATCCTGGCGCCGGTGGTGCGCGGGCGCAAGGGCACCTACCAGGCGGTATTCGAGGAGATCCGCAAAGCCGGTTTCGTGCGCGCCCGCGTGGATGGGGAGATCCACGCGCTGGAAGATGAGATCAGCCTCGACCGGTACAAGATCCACACCATCGAAGCCGTGGTGGACCGGCTGGTTATCCAGTCTCCCCAGGATGAAGAGGAGCGCACATCTGCCCGTTCGCGCCTGACAGACTCGGTGGAGACAGCCCTGAAGTTTGGTGAAGGCTACCTGACCATTGCCATCGTCGGGCAGCCCGGAGAACCACCTTCCAATGATCTGCATTTCTCGGAACACCTTTCCTGCCCCGAACACAGCATCAGCATCCCGGAGATCGAGCCGCGCACATTCTCCTTCAACACCCCCCACGGCGCCTGCCCCGACTGCCAGGGCTTGGGGTCCAAACTGGAGATCGACCCCGAGCGCATCATCCCGGATCCGGATCGGTCATTAATGGATGGTGCGATTGCCACATCCGAATGGAGTGGACCCAAGGAGGAAGGCGGCTGGTACTGGCAATCTCTGGAAGCCGCAGCGCGCACATACAAAATCGACCTGAATGCGCCGGTGAGCAGCCTGAACCCCGAACAACTGGATATCATCCTGTATGGTACACGCGGCCAGGAAGTGGAAATGCGGTATCAAAACCCAAACGGTAACGAATTCAAGTTCAAACGGGCATTCGAGGGGGTGGTCAACAACCTGGAACGCCGATACCGTGAAACCAACTCCGAATACATCCGTTCCAAAATTTCTGAGTTCATGTCCGACCGTCCATGCCCCACCTGCCAGGGCAAGCGCCTGCGGCCCGAAGCGCTGGCCGTTACGGTGGGCTCGGCCAATATCATCGAAGTGACCTCCTGGCCTGTGAACCGAACTCTCGACTGGGTCAAGCGGCTGCATGGCGCCAAGTCACCACTCACTTCCCGGCAACAAGCCATCGCCGCCCGGGTTCTCAAAGAGATCCAGGAAAGGTTGACCTTCCTGGTGAATGTGGGCCTGGATTACCTGACCTTGAACCGCTCCGCCGGCAGCCTTTCGGGCGGGGAAGCGCAGCGCATCCGCCTGGCCACGCAGATCGGCTCACGCCTGGTGGGCGTTCTGTATGTATTGGATGAACCGTCAATTGGATTGCACCCGCGCGATAACGGACGCCTGCTGGAAACCCTCAAAGGGCTGCGGGATCTGGGGAACACTGTTCTGGTAGTCGAACATGATGAAGAAACCATCCGCTCGGCCGATTGGGTCATCGACCTGGGTCCAGCCGCTGGCGAGCACGGTGGCCGGATCGTTGCCGAGGGCATTCCAGATGCGATCGAGGCGCACCCAAAGTCCCTGACCGGTGCATATCTTTCGGGCAGGAAGAAAGTTGCTGTACCGAAAAAACGCCGTACGGGCAACGGGAAAAAATTGAACATCCTTGGAGCCCGGGCCAACAATCTCAAGAACCTGGATGTCAGCATCCCCCTGGGCCAGCTGGTTTGCATCACAGGCGTTTCAGGTTCAGGCAAATCCTCCCTGATGACGGATGTACTTTACAACGCCCTGGCAGCCCGTCTGCACGGCGCACACACCAATCCCGGCGATCACGATGGCATCGAGGGCGTGGAGCAACTCGACAAGATCATCAACATCGACCAATCCCCCATCGGACGCACGCCGCGCTCGAACCCTGGCACATACACCGGCCTGTTCGATGAGATCCGTAAACTTTTCGCCGAGTTGCCTGAAAGCAAGGTACGCGGGTATAAACCGGGCAGGTTCTCGTTCAACGTACACGGAGGGCGCTGCGAAGCCTGCCAGGGTCAGGGCGAACTACGCATCGAAATGCAGTTCCTGCCGGATGTTTACGTTCCATGCGATGTCTGCCATGGGAAACGCTTCAATCGCGAAACCTTACAGGTTCGATTCAAAGAACACAATATTTCCGATGTGCTGGATATGACCGTTGACCAGGCCCTGGAAGAGTTCAAAGCCTTCCCTGCCATGGTAAACAAGCTCAAGCTATTGCAGGAGGTTGGGCTGGGGTACATCCGTGTCGGGCAGTCGGCTCCCACCCTCTCTGGCGGGGAAGCCCAGCGCGTGAAACTTGCCAAGGAATTGTCGCGCCGCGCCACAGGCCGGACCCTGTACGTGCTCGATGAACCCTCGGTCGGACTCCACGCTGCGGATGTGCACAAACTCATCGAAGTCCTGCAACGGCTGGTCGAAGCTGGCAACTCAGTGCTGATCATCGAACATAACCTGGACATCATTAAAGTGGCCGATTGGATCATCGACCTTGGACCCGAGGGCGGCGACCGCGGCGGGGAACTGGTCATCGAAGGAACGCCGGAAGAATTATGCAAAAGCAAGACATCCTACACCGGCCAGTTCCTTTGTGCGCACCTTCACAGCGACTAGCTATTTTGTTGGTTCTCAGGTAGAATACAAAAAACATCCCTTCAATTGGCACCTTTCACCAGATGGGAGAGCCTATGAGTTCAAAACCCCCTATTTCATCCACCATCGAAGCCTATCGGAAGAAGCGCCAGCGCCCTAATCCGATCATCCTCTACATCATTGCGGGAGTGCTGGGAATCATTGGGATTGTCGTTATCATCCTCGCCCTGACCGGGGGCTTTGGCGGAGGCGGCATACAACTTTTTGCCACCAAAACCCCCACCCCAACCATCACGCCATCCCCAACCAACACCCCCATCCCCACGCCGACTGCAACCATCACCGAAACACCCACCATTACACCCACAACAACCGCATCGGCGCCATTCACCTATGTAATCCAGGAGGGCGACAACCTTTACGATATCTGCGCAAGGTTGGAATTGGGTGACAACTGCTTGATCAATATCTTCTTCCTTAACCCCCAAATCGATTCTGCTAACCCAATCATTCTTGTGGGTGATACCATCATCCTGCCATTCGCAGGAATGCCACTCCTCACCCCAACTCCCTGGCCAACCGGAGCGCGCCAGATCATCTATCTCGTTCTGCCGGGTGACAGCCTGGGAGGCATCGCGAACCGGTTCAACAGCACAGTCGATGCGATTGTCAATGCCAACAAGGATATCCTGGAAGATGCCACGGATGTCATTTATCCTGGCATCAAGTTGGTCATCCCCATCAATATCGTCACCCCCGTTCCAACGATCACGCCGACTGCCACGCCAACCCAGTAAACTCGAATTGCATCAAGCCAACAAAAAGCACCTCCTGTGACGAACACCGCAGGAGGTGCTTTTGATTAGATCACCTTCTTATCACTTCTTCCTCAGGAACTGCCAGATCAGCGCCACGCCGCCGATGAAGAGCGCAGCGATCCAAACATAATCCAACGCACCCGCGAACGGCGTCCCCAGGATCGCGCCCAGGATCAACAACACAACTGCGGGGATATACGCCCAGGTGCGTCCTGCAGGGGGCAGGAGGGCAACCAACAGGAAGGTGATCCCCAAGCCAATGAAGAACACACCACCGGAATCACCACCTTCAATCAGGGCTCCCAAACCCGCAACGATACCCAAGGTCAGCAAGACACCAGCCGGGATGATCGCCCACCAGCGCGTGCGATCCGTGATGTACACAGCCCAAAAGCCAAGGCTGAGGCCGGTCATGAAGGCTAATCCGCTCCAGGCCTCCAGGCTGGCAGGCAGGAAAGCGGAGGCGCTGATCCCGAACAGCGTAAATGCCGGGAAGGCAGCCCACCACTGGCCACGATCCGAAACCATGATATACAGGAAAGCCAGGCCAGCAATGCCCGTCACACTGCCCCAGAAAAGATCACCCGCTTTGAGCCACTCCGGGAACAGGCCGACCTTGTCCATCAAAAGGAGCAAGCCGCCCAGGATGAGAACAGCGCCCAATACGATGCGAAAATCAATACGTTTCAGGTTTTTCATATTACATCCTCTCGCACACTAACGGATTTTGATCGTGCCGACACCCGACTCGATCGTCAGGTCCACTTTGTTGGCAGCCGTATCATAATCCGCATTCTGGTAATAACCGCCTTCCAGGCGCGGGAAACGAGTGCTGTCGACGTTCAACGCAGAGACGCCTTCCTTGACCCGGATTCGGGCGCCCACCCGCTCTGGAACGAGGATATCCACGCTGGCCGCGCCAGCCTCGATATCCACCACGGTATTCCCGGCGTTCTCCGGTAACGTAATGTTGACGCTGCTCGCGCCGGTCTCCACGCTGGCATAGGTAACGCGCAGTTCGCGCAAATCCAGCTTAACCTGGCTGGCCCCCGCCTCCACTTCCAGGCTCAACGGGATTGCTTTGGTTAGCTGGTATTTCCAGATACCGCTCGAAGGGCCAATGAACGGCAACATGGATGGCCCCGACTCAACCTTGACTTCCAATTTATCCCCCACAAGGGTTTGCTTGATACTCATGCCGGCAGCCTTCGTGCCTGAAATGATCTTCCCGGCTTCGGCACCAGCGGAGATCTCCACCCGGCCTGCGCCGGAGGAAAATTTGATCACAGCCTGGCTGGCACCCTGGGCATCGACATTGAAGGCATCACCTTCATCGAACCCCTTGGGCAGGTATGCCCCCACAATCACCCAGATACCCAGGAGAACCAAAGCCAGAGGCCAGAAGAAGCCCAATACATCGTCGATGAAGCCAACAGCCTTGAGCAAGAACAAAGCCGCCAGCAGGATCAGTACACTTCCCCAGAACAAGTATCCGCGACGCATGGTGTTACTCCTTTCGGGCGGTGCGCAGCAGGCCGCGCACGATGAACCACAGGCCCAGAAGCCCCAGCAGGCCAGCCATCCAGTATTCCTTGTAAGGCCCCAAGATTTCCAGGCCACCGAAGATGGTCGCAAATACCAGGAATAGGATGACACTGGTCACAAGCAGGTTGAAGCCGTGACGCAGGTTGTTGCGGGTATCCTCGCCGAGAAATCCCGCCAGGATCGTACCAACGCCAACAAAGCCAGGGATCAATGACCACATGTACGCCCATGATCCCCAATCGCCCGTAGCATTCTGATAATACAGGATGCCACCAATCCCGGCCACAATGCAGGCCGGAACCGCCATCCCCGGCGCACCGACCAGCAGACCGATGAGCAGGATCAATGCCCCAGATCCGACCGTCCAGATCGGCCAATCGAAGTTCATATTGATCCAATCGCCCAGTTCAGGCCGGATCCGCACGGCAACCAACCAGGCAGCCACCAGGATCAACAACAATCCCAGGGCCAATTGCGTACGATTACGTTTTGACATATGCATTCTCCTCTTGCAAAGGTTGGATTGATTTCTTTTTATATTTACGCTTTAGGATTACGAAAGTTGCTTTTTGGATTATACAACAATTACTTGAAATATTCAATATATTATATTCATTAATTAGATAATATTCATTAGATATTTTATTTATTGCTATAGATACACCCTGTCTATCCCGGTCACATATTTCGAATTCTTGGTCACAATGAACGGGAAGAAACCTGAAATCCTGCCAGCCTGGACATCCTGGGGTTTATCGTATTTCAGTTCCACGATGATATTCCTGGAATCCAGGAAACGGTGACGGAAATGGTTGCACGAACGCCTGACCTGGTAGTACACCATATCATGATCCACGGTTACCCGGTAAAGTTGATCTCGCGTAGCGTAATACCAGCGGTAATAGCGGTTGCACAAAACAACGCCCAGGCCTTTCATGTACAACCGAACAGGCTCCGGTAAATCCGCAAGGAGCACGAGTTTTCGGAAGGATGCATGATCGAAGGTATCATCCAATCGAAATGGCGGGAAGGGGTAAATGTGCTTGGTGCCAACCAACCCACTCTTGATCTTGAACTCCAACGCGGGTTTGAGGATCTCACCGAACAACGTTCCATACCAGCGGATGCGCACCTTGACGCGTTCATCCACGCCATCCACATTGGCATAGTAGTTCTCCATATCCTCCGTATCCAGGTACAGGTTGTTGATGTGACGCGGCGGATAAGGCGCGTAGAACATGGCCGGGTGCCGCTTGACCAGCAGACGGGCCTGACCCGCATCCAGTTCCTCGACAAGGAACTTGCGTTCGTACCGAAAATCCCTTACTTCTGCCTCTGCCATTTCTTCTGGCTCTACCAAATGCCCTTGTTGTCCATGAACGTGATCTCAAATTTCTCTGACAATGCCTTGAGGGCATTTCTGGCCTGGCTCAAGTCTGTACCTTTGCGGAATTCGACCAGGAAACCCGCTTCCAACGATTCCGGGTTTTCATCGAAACGAAGAAGTTTCATTTTGGAAACATGGGGATGCAGAGCGTTCATAATTCCATCGATATTGACCTGTTCCGGGTTGCGGCTGGCTACCGTCAGGTGCAGGTTGACATCCGCATCCGGGCGGCGGAACAGCCGAATCAAGCCCAGGATCACGATCCCGGCAACCAGGGCCAGCAGCGTGATCAACCGCTGGTTATCCCCCAGCCCGATCCCGATCCCGATGGCGAAGAACAGGTAGGCAAGTTCCTCCGGCTCCTTGACCGCCGTACGGAAGCGGACGATGGACAATGCCCCAACCAACCCCAGGCTGAGCGCCACCGAGGATCGCACCACCAGGATGATGAAAGTGGTTGTGATGGTCATCAACATGAAATTGGAGGCAAACTTCCGTCGGTTGGACAGGGAGGTGCCCCAATGGATGTAAATCAGGCTGAGAATGAAAGCGCAGATGGCAGCCAAAACAAGGTTGATCAGGAAGGTGGTCAATTCCACCTGGCTGGCCTGGCTGGCAAAGAACTCTTCCAGAAAGCCAGTCGGCTGAGACTGGGTGGTGGGGGCAGTCACGGTTGGGGCAACGGATTCCCCTTCCGCGGGAGGCGCTGCAGGTTCACCTTCAGGTGGCTGCTCTTCGCCTGGAGGGGGGCCACCGCCCGGGGTGCCGCGCACAGTCAAGTCATCGAACTCCACCGTAACCCCGCCCATGGCCTGCAGCAGGAAGGCCCCGGTATCCAAGGAATTGGGGTCCGTAGCAGTCAATACTACCTGGTCGTCAACTGAAATTTGATGGTCTTGACCCGAAACAACAATCTCAAGCGTGAACCAGGTGTCCGGCTGGAGCACAGATTCATCCACCCGCCCAAGAGATGAGACCTCCCCACCCTGCTCTTTTTCGAGCATCATCATCTCCGCGTTGAATATCAGACCATAGCGGTTGCCTTCCCGGAAGTAGTAATTGATCATTACCTCCCCTTCTCCAGAGAACCTGACGCGAATGGATAAGGTTATATCCGACCAGTCGCCAACATGCAGGGCAAAACTGCCCGGGTCCATGCGCAGTACACCGTCCACAACGACTGCTTCGCGGGCATGTTCCCAGCCTGGCAGTGTCGAATCATTGAAGGTTTCCGTGAAACCATCCCCTTCCTGCGCCAGGACGGGCGTGGAACCAGTTGCCGCCGCGATAAGGATCACCAGCAAAAGGATTGTCGATCCGATCTTTAACTTCTGCATCACGCACCTCCACTATGGGATTGAAGAATTCGAATCATGATTTTCGGGCAGTCTCCACCCATCATCCGCCAGCACGGATAGGATATATTCGCTGCGCTGGCGTGCAAATTCGCTGAACTGCATCCAGGCATCATTGAAAGCCTCGATGGGGAACATGGCTGTATCACCGAAGAACATCTTGTCACCATCCCCCTGCGTAAGTAATGGGGCAATCAGGCTTTGATACTGATACGCCAAAGAGGATATATTCTCCTCAGTCAGCCAGTAGCGGGCCAACAGATCAAGGTAGCCAGCATGACGCACGCGATATCGCTCCACCTGGAAGACTTTGTCATATAAGGGAGCGCGTTCAACCAAACCAGGATCTTCACGATCGAAGAGCGGATGCCGAACATCTCCACCCCAGGTCAGATCCCAGGGAATCCATTCGAATTTCCCGGTGCCTGTGTTATAGAAGAGATAGAAGTTATTCCCCGTGTAGGGATAGGAATCCCAATTCCCGAGCGCATTGATCACAGCCATGTAGCGCAAGAAAGAATCCACGTTGAGCACCTGTTCCAACGCGGCAGCAAAATCCTCCGGCGTGGCATACTCCACGCCATCGATCACATACATCAAATAGATGATGTCACTGTAATCTGCCTGTACCTCGTTCGTTTCCTTGCCATAGGCGTAGAGCCCATTCTGGGTGGGGTAATCTGTAATATCGGGCCCATAATAGATCAGATCCATCGGACCGCGCTGGGCATGGCTGGCTTTGTACAGATTGCCGCCTTCGTTATCTCGTCCGAACCGGTTGGCCAGGAATTTCTTATCCACCCGCTCGACCATGGAATATACGCCCCAAAAGGTGGCAGGCTGGTTATCGTCGGTCAGATCGATCCATAATTCGACAAAACACACAAAACTGGACGGAACCCCGGCAAAGTGCATCGCCTCATAAGCCAGTTTTTCCTGCATCAAGGATGGATCGCCAATATTGTTCAAGAACATCAACTGGCGCAGGTTGTGATATTCCTGTCCATCGACATAGGCATCCGTATCGATTTTCCAGGGCTTTTTATCTCCGGATACACGCAACGAGAATTGGCCGCGCATCCGGAAGCCGACATTTTCTAACCGTTCACCAAATATAACTGCATCCGCTGGCACTGTGAGTTTCGCCTCCGGATCAGCCCACAATATTTTCCAGTTTGCAGAAGTAATGGAAACATCCACCCGTCGAATGCGGCTATCATCGAAGACTGTCCAGTAATCCACGCTGCTGGAGCCGGGATAGCGCACCGTCACAGTGACGCGATCGGTAGCAACATTCCCCCGTTCATCCGTGACGCGCAGGGTGATGGCGTATGTTCCCGATTTTTTATAGAGGTAGCTGACATATCCCCCATCTTCGGTGGCATCCGTATCATAGCGACCATTCCCATCCAGATCCCATTCATATCGGATGATCTGGCCCGCGCTCGAAGTACTGCCAAAGGCGCTGAAGTACACCGTTAGCGGCGACCATCCCTCGGCTGGCATGGCATACGCATAAGCCTGGATGGTTTCACTGGATGGCACATCTTCCACCAGGCTGATATTCTGCGAGGGATTCAGGATAAGGATAACAAGAACTACCAGAACGAAGGCAGCCAATAATACTGCTTCGATCATCCTGAATGGTTCACGATGAACAAAGAAACGCTTCAATCCCATAGAGCTACCATCCATCCCAAGAAACGGGGGCAAGACCGACCTTCCATTCTTGCCCCCACCGGAAACTCTACGCGGCTGACTTACAGAAATGAGAAGAAACACCTTATGTCAGCCATTTACTGTGGTGGCTCGATCGTGATCTGCTCGTTTATGTACGTAATATCGATGATGAAATCCCCATATGTTATCTTTCCGGTCGAATCGGTCGTCTCGGTGGTGAACTCGCTGCGCACCATGATCTTGGGCAGGCCAATTTGATCAGCCACCCAAAAATACCCCTCCGACTCAATGGTAGACCCTTCGACATCATCGGTATGCTGTATGTAGTATTTCCGGCAGCGCACACCATTCATATTATCCCTACCCTCATCCCTTAGGGTGGTTCCATAATCCCCAACCACCTCACCCCAATTATCCGAGCCGAAGGGTGTCTCGGAATAAAAATCATCCTCTTCTGATGGCGGGGATTGGATCCAATCCTCGCTGAATGGCATCTTCATCCAGGTCGTATCCCCAATGACAATGGTTTCCAGGAAAGTATTCCCATCCTGGTCAGAGATGACGGTGTGGGTGGCATTGTTCGGATTATCCTTCTCGATTACGACAACCATCGACGACAACGGATTTCCCTCCGCATCTTTTTCCGTTATTTCCATGGTCATGCGATAGGATTCCAGTTGATCGAAATTGCCGATTTCCATCAGGTCTTCTGAGGTCCACTCCTCGCTTGTAGTGTTATCCTGCCCACCATCTAGTTGGGATTGGTCGTCTCCGATACTTGGTAAACCGCATGCCAGAATAGCCAACACGAGCATGAGTGCAACAAGGATCAGGTAGGTTTTTTGTTTTTTCATCGTCATTCTCCTTTGCTGTTGTGATTGTTGGGGTAACCAGGTATGCTCCTGGTTGATCTACAGTTCATTACCGCTCATATGCGCCGATGTCCGGTTGAGCATCGCGTAACTGGCCATCGAAGTCATCAGCGGGTGCACCCTCTGTAGTGCCAGCATTGACCGCCGGGCTATTCGGTTGCAAGTGAGCATCGAAATCGTCAATGGCGGCATTGAGCAGCCCTGGGGAAATGTCGCAGAGATTGTGCGAACCAGGGCAGGGGGTCACATTGCCGAAGCGCACGCCGGTGATGATCGAATAAGCCACATCGAAGGGATTGGCTGGCATTGGTGGGGATGATTCGTCATCGTACCAGGCAAAACAGGCATCGTCACCCGGCGACCAGAAAACCTTCTGGCCCTGGAAGATGATATTGCTCATGAGCACCTTCTCGTCGCCATTGCAGGTTTTATCGAGCGCACATTCGGCAATCACCAGGCAGCCACCTTCGCCTGTGATGGTGGAATTGATCACGCTGGCTTGTCCGCCAGGATTTAGGGCAAAAACCAGGGCATCCCCCCCGGCACGGCAGTCATCATCATTGTTCCAGAACGGCATGCCGTGGAAAAATCCGCAGTTGCTGACCATGATGCTATTCTCGATCGTGACCGCACCTGTAACCTTGATCTGGTTGCCATCGTTCCCGGCTGCGGTGGTGCGGCGGATTTCAACAACAGCATCCGGCAGGCGGGTGTAGAGCATATCCAACCCATCTGATGTGTTGTATAGAAACGCAGAATCTTCGATGATATAGTGCCCGCCGGTGGTGCCGCCAAAGCCGGCGCCATCCCCATATCCTCCTGCTTCCTGGCCCCAGCAGCCAACGTACTGCTCATCGGGATATGTTTCGCCACAGCCGTTCCATTCCACCGTCCAATGGCGGAGGATGAGCGTGCCGTGGTTCTCCGAGTTCGAGCTATCGCCGACCAGGTCGCCGTTCCAGCCTGCCAGGCCATTCCCGGCCAGGCGAACATTTTCCACTGTCCAGTCGGTGAGGCGGCCAGCCTGGATGCCCGTGTTTGCCAGGCCGTGGATGTTAAGGTACTTCAGGAGAACATTGGCGGAATCCTCGGCGTAGAGGCCGATCGCAGCCCAATCTCCATAGGGAGGCGCATCCCGCTGGCAGGTGTACTCCGAGCCACCGGTCGGGAAGAGATGATCTTCGATGCAGGAGGAATGGTCGGTGATCTCCAGGCAGGCAACCTCGATATTGCTCGAATCGGTCAGGTTGACAACGAACCACGGGCGGCCGCTGCCCCACAATTCGGGCGGATCGCTACACCCCGAATCCCATCCAGCACCCAGGATGCGGGTCGGGTGAGCCGCGTCGGGTCCGGATGGAACAGCAGACATCAGGCAATCATACGATCCTTCATAATCACAAGTCTCCGCACCCGAAGCACCATATCCCATCATGTAAGCGCCGGCCCCGATGATGAGTGTATCCCCGCCGAGAATGCGCGGCGTTCCATCCGGAGGCAGGGCCTGGAAAGGATGACCCCAGGCACAGGGTTGGCTGACACCTGACCCGGGATAGGGTGCATCCACCAGGCCGGTGCATTCCTCGTAGGTACCCCCGTCAGGGCGGATGTAGTAGATCGAACCGGGAGGTCCCGGCGAGCGAATGACAGGCTGGGTTGGTGGTTCTTCCGTCTGCTCGCCGTTCGGAGGAGAAAGAACATTGCAAGCCAAGGCAAGGATCAGGAACACTGCGAGCAAGAACCTACTCTTCTGTTCCATAGGGAATGCTCCTTTCGACCTCTAATCTTCTCCCAGTCTCATGCAGAATATTCCTTCGCCGTCGGTCACAACATAAAGGATTTTTCCATCAGGGGAAACCACCAGGGATTCCACGTACCGACCCCAAACCAAATTCCCAAGAGGTGTCCATGTCGCGCCGCCATCCCCTGATTGATAAACATCTGTAAATGCGGTATACAGCGTTTGAACTTGAGGAAAACCCGGAGACAAAGCAATTTCATGATAACCAGGGTAGGGAAGCCCATTGTTGGCAGACTCCCAAGAATTGCCGCCATCGGTTGACAAGAATATTCCGCTTTGATCATCTCCAATGTAGATCGTCCGATCCGCGCTGAAATTGGGGGAGATTTTGATTGTCATCACTGCCAAGCCGGGCAGATCCGCATTCGTTCCATGCCAGGAAACCCCGCCATCCGTGGAAACAGATATTCCTCCCTGATAAGTACCTGCAAATACCATCTGATCGTGACTGAAATCCGGCGAAAAAGCCAGAGCAGTCACCGGGCTGTTCGGGAAACCGGCACTCACATCAGCCCATGTATTCCCGCCGTCTGTCGAGCGGTATAGGATGCCCCGGTAGGAACCCGCCAGCAGGGTTTGGTCATTCGGGAAATCAGTTGAAAGGGCAATCGATGTCAGATCTACATCATCCAGGCCGGTGTTTACTGCCAGCCAGGAACCACCTCCATCCATGGATTTGTAGATTCCGCTTGTGGCTGTGGTGGCAAAGACGGTGCGATCCTGTTCATAGCCAGGAGATATTGCCAGATCGTTCACGAGAGGGATAATAGCATCGCCATTGGCCGCATTCCATGTCATCCCCCCATCCGTGGAGCGGAAAACGCCCTGGTGGTCGGTGCCAACAAACAGGGTTTGATCTCGATCGGAATCCGGTGAAGAGGCAAGAGCGCGGATGTAGATATTGGTGATGCCAGTCGAAGCAGCGCTCCAGGTGACGCCGCCATCGTTAGAGCGATACACGCCGCCCCCATATGTACCGGCAAAAAGGGCGCCGTTTGGGGCGGCAGCCAGGCTCACCAACTGCCGGTTGTTACCCAGGCCGTTATCAGAGCCATTCCAGGTGAGTCCGCCATCCCCGGACTTGAATATACCCGAACTTCCTTCACCGGCAAGAACAGCGTGGTCATCCGGGAACTCCGGGGATACCAGCAAAGCATTGACATACATGCCCGGCAGGCCAACAGGTGCCCAGGAATCCCCCTTGTCAATGGACATGAATATGCCACCGCCCCCGGTTCCGGCAAACAAGGTTTCATCATGCTCATAGTCCGGCGAGAATACAATTGAACGGGTTGCATCTCCCGACATCTCATCATCCACTGCCTGCCATGACTCGCCTCCATCGGTGGATCTGTACAGTCTCGCTCCCGTTGCCGCGAAAATAGTCCGGTCATCAGCGTAGTTGGGGGAAATTGCCAGGGAGAAAATGTTCAGGTTATCAATCCCCGTATTCACGGCGTTCCAGTTAGCGCCGGAGTCAGTGGTTTTAAATACCCCATTCCCGGCAGTACCAGCGTATAACGTATGATCATCGGGGTAATCCGGTGACATCACCAGGGTGTATACATGGGTCAAAGTGATCCCGTTGCTTACCTGCTGCCAGGAGAACCCTCCATCCGTAGAAACGGTTACACCAATGTGCATCCCCCCGCTGAAAATGGTTTGGTCACTGGCAAAATTGGGAGATATAGCGAGGGAAGTAATCTGCTTGATCCACAGGCCATTGCTGGATGCCTGCCAGGTATCGCCTCCATCGGTAGATTTGAAGATCCCAGCTTCTGATGTGGCCGCAAAGACAGTTTGATCATTGGCGTAATCCGGCGAGGCAGCCAGGGCTTTGATAATTCCTCCGTACATGCCCTGTGAGCATGGAACCCACGCCCCAACCGGGAACTGGGTGGGAGCCGGCAGTTGAACCGGCTGCGTTGCTGGCTCTTCGGTTGGGGCAGGTTCCTGCCCCGTGCCTTTAGAAGGCAGATTACAGGCCAGGACGGATATCAGCAAGGCGGCAGTGATGGCCACGATTTTGGTGTTGTTCTTCATTTGCAATCCTTTTCTACATTCTTGGAAGGATAAGAAAAGCCAGCCCGATCAAGCACAGGGGCAAGAGCAAACTGCCCAGGCAAGGAAGAGATGGACTGCTTCCTCCCTCTTCTTCATCATCTGTCTCATAGGAAGGGCTGTGCTGCAAAGTGACATTATCGATCCAGATCGTTCCAGTGTAGGGCGTATCCTGGCTGCCATCGAAGCCAAAAGCCATTCCCATCACCTGCTCCGGGTGTTCGAAGGATACACCTGCGTTCTCTTCCCACTCGACGCGCAGGAACTCATCCCAGAACACCATGAACGGGATATACCCTTCGGGATACTCCACAGGCGTTTCCCGGTGATGAACATAAGTCTCGGTCATATCCGGCGTGCCTCCGTAGAGATCCACATTAAATGGCAGGCCGGATTGTTCGGAATGGATGTCGAACGCCAGCCATTCCCCTGCACTCCAATCTTCAGGCGCATCGAACATGAGCGCACAGGTCCCCCAAGTGCCCGGCGCGATGGAATAATCGATCCGCAGGGAATTCGATCCCTGTACGCCCGTTCCCGCTTCGGCAGTACAGGAAATCGTTGTACCTGTAGACTCATCCCAATAGGCTTGCCAACTGGATGCGCCGCCTTCGAAATCATCGATCGAGAGCACAACTTCTGGAGGCAGCGGCACGCCAGGCCCTCCACCAGACTCCCCTGGAGCAGGCTCTGTCTCCCCGGGAACCGCCGGTAGCTCCGCTGGAGGTAATTGGGCACTGCCCTCCTGCCAACGGTGGTAGAAGATGTTCAGCAGGGGAATAAATTCATCCGTTGCTTTCTGGCTACCAGCCACCGAGGGATGGTCATCATCGGATGGATACGCCAGCGTATCCCGGTCGGTGGTGATGTGCTGGATCTCCCCATCCCGATACCAGTGATGGGCATCCTTGTGGGTCAGCACATTGTAGAAATCGAAGACGGCAACATTGTTGTAAGGATAATCATTTTCCGCCAGCCAGTCGTTCACCAGCCAGTTGTTGAAGGCGCGCGCATTTTCCGCGTTGGAGCGGTCGGATAGCGGCGGGGCGGTGACAACGATGAAGAGCTTGTCTGGCCGGGCGGCGAAATATTGCAGGATCTGGTTGTAAACATACTTTGCGCCGGCAACCGTCATATCTTCATAGTCGCCGGGCGGGTCATCCGGATTGCCGGACAAATCGGAGTTCGGGAAGCAGGATTTGAACATGACGATTTCGTTCTCCCCGCCCGGATCGGACAAATCGCGCGTGTAATACGAATTCTGTCCGCTTTCGTTGAAAAGGGCTTCCATATACACGGGAGTATTCTCGCTGCGGAACCACTCTGTCCAGTTAGGGATATCAGTGCGGTCTCCGATGGAATCCGGCCCCCAGCCGTAGTTGGTGTCGCTGACGAAGTAATTGTTTTCCCCCAGCACACGCCCGAGGTTGCCATAATCATCCGTCAACCAGTTCTCACCGGTGGAGTGATGGATGAAGATGAGTTTGACCACGTGGTCGGGCGGGTTGGGGTTATCATCCTGTCGCGCAGGGGCGGCAAGCCCTGTTCCGGAATTCAGGAACAAGATTGCCAGAATGGCAAAAGTAGGAACGGTTAGTCGTTTCATGTTTCTCCTTCTGTTGTCGGGAGTCTTAGTTATCCAATCATCATCCTGTTATTATGGAGAAAATCAGGCATTCGTTTCAAACACAACCTTCCCACCAACCATGGTCAGGTCAACAGTAAGGTTGACGATATCCTCCGCCGCAGTTGTATATGGGTTATCGTGCCAGACGATCAGGTCGGCAAATTTGCCCGGCTCCAGCGAACCTTTCTTATCCTCTGTAAAGTCAGCGTATGCGCCCGCCATGGTGTGGGCATACATCGCTTCGTCGATCGTCATTGCCTGCTCGGGGCTGACCGGTTTCTTGGAGGCGGAGGCCCGCAGGAGGGCGGCACACAGGGTGGCCTGCGGTTTCCACCACGGCATCGAGGGGGCATCCGAACTGAGACACACCGGGACCCCCATATCCAGCCAGGTGCGGGTTGGGATCAGGCGCTGGGCGCGTTCCTCGCCCCAGATCCGCTCACAGGCATCTGCAAATGCCCACACAAGCGTGGGCTGTGTGGAGATTACCACTCCAAGTTCTTTTTGGCGCTGCAGGGCTTTGTCCGTATTCAATGGGGAATGTTCGATGCGATGACGCGGATCAGGGCGCGGGTTCTTGTTCATGGCTTCCTCGATGGCATCCAGCGCCAGGTCAACCGCCGCATCACCGGCGGTGTGGAGGGCTACCTGGGAACCCGCATCATGGAAAGCGCGCACTGCATCCTTCAGATCTTTGGGTTTCCAGATGGGGATGTTCCAGGCAAGGCCACTGTGCGGCTCGTTGGTGTAGGATGCCTCCAGCGCCCCATCCACCTGGA
>Ga0209285_10000092_pt1 | contig 30961 bp, 36 predicted proteins | sample PPLLak3March2015_2_FD_187249 | JGI IMG/M metagenome (GOLD analysis project Ga0209285, IMG submission 187249) | Freshwater sediment microbial communities from Prairie Pothole Lake near Jamestown, North Dakota, USA - PPLs Lake P8 Core (3) Depth... | ecosystem: Environmental > Aquatic > Freshwater... | reverse complement strand
CGGCCAGGTTGATCAGCCGGCCCTCGCCCAGGATATTGATCTTGCGGCCATCTTGCGTTTCGTACTGGTCGACGAACGGGCGCACCAGTTTCGGCTCGCCCTTGGCCATCTTTGCCAGCGCCGGGATGTTGATCTCGACGTTGAAGTGCCCGGAGTTGGCCACGATGGCGCCATCCTTCATCGCCTCGAAGTGGTGCTTGTCGATCACGTTGATGTCGCCTGTCACGGTGCAGAAGATATCGCCGATCTTCACTGCATCCATCATCGGCATAACCTCGTAGCCATCCATGACCGCCTCGAGCGCCTTGAGCGGTTCCACCTCGGTGATGATCACATGCGCACCCATGCCGCGCGCCCGCGATGCCAGGCCGCGTCCGCACCAGCCGTAACCGGCCACGATGAAGCGCTTGCCGGCCAGCAGCACGTTGGTGGCCCGGATGATGCCATCCACGGTGGATTGGCCCGTGCCGTAGCGGTTGTCGAAGAAGTGCTTGGTCATCGCATCGTTGACCGCCATGACCGGGAACATCAGCATGCCATCGGCGGCCATGGCGCGCAGGCGGATGACGCCGGTGGTGGTCTCCTCTGTGCCGCCGATGATGCCGGGCAGCAGTTCGCGCCGTTCCTTGTGGATGGTGCTGACCAGGTCAGCGCCATCATCCATCGTCATGTGCGGCTTGTGGTCGAGGGCTGCCCCGATGTGCTTGTAGTAGGTTACGTTGTCCTCACCCTTGATGGCGAAGGTCGGCACCTCGTACTGGTTGACCAGCGCCGCCGCCACATCATCCTGGGTGGAGAGCGGGTTGGAGGCGGTCAGCACCAGGTCTGCGCCGCCGGCAACCAGTGTGCGCGCCAGGTTGGCGGTCTCGGTGGTGACATGCAGGCAGGCCGACAGGCGCACGCCCTTGAGCGGTTTTTCCTTGTCGAAGCGCTCGCGGATCATGCGCAGGACGGGCATCTCGCGCTCGGCCCACTCGATCCTTCTGCGGCCGCCCTCGGCCAGGTTGATGTCTTTGATATCGGAATTGGTCATGTGGTTCTCCTTCGGAGTAGGTAATTAGGGATCAGGTAAAAAGGAACCGGGATGTTCCCTGATTACCTAATCACCCGAGTAACTGGTTTAGTTTACCACCATCATCAAAATGCTCCCGGAACCGGGCAACGAATTCCTGCCGGGTATAGGAATGTTTCTGCGTGCCCTTCTGCTCCAGGCAGTAGACCGCAGCCAGGGAACCGATCTCGCCGCATAACTTCCAGTCGAAGCCGCGCGAGTAACCGGCCAGGAACCCGCCCCGGAAGGCATCGCCCACACCGGTGGGATCAATGATCTCACGCTCGGGCACGGTGGGGATGTGGACGGCATCGCCGCCCGCGTACAGGTCTGCGCCATCCTTGCCGCGCGTGATGATCAGGATTTTGACGTGTTCCAGGATCTGATCCAGGCTCCAGTTCGTTTTCTTGGAGATCAGCCCAAACTCGTAATCGTTGCAGAACAGGAATTGGGCGCCCTCCATGTCTCGGGCCAACTCGCTGCCTTCCAGGCGCAGCACTTGCTGGCTGGGGTCGTAAAGGTAGGGGATATCCAACTCGCGGCACTCGGCCGGGAACTTCATCATCGCATCCGGCGCACTGGGCGAGACAACCACCAGGTCGGGACGCTTATCCAATCCCTTGATGGATTGACGCGCCGAGTGGGCCATCGCTCCGGGATAGAACGAAGCGATCTGGGCGGAAGCCTGGTCCGTCGTGGCAAAAAATGATGCCGTGAACTCACCCGGGATGACTTCCATCAGGCTGGTATCCACGCCCTGACCTTCGAGCCAGGTGCGGTAATCCGAAAAATCTTCGCCCACCGTAGCCATGACGCGCGGCCGCTCGCCGAGCAGGGCCATGGTATAGGCGATGTTCGGGGCGATCCCGCCGCGCTGCTTGGACATGGACTCGACCAGGAATGACAGGCTGATCGAGGCCAGCCGCTCGGGCAGGATCTGCTCCCTGAACAGGCCGGGGAAGGTCATCAGGTAATCGTAGGCGACGGAGCCGGTTAGTAGAATATCCATGAGTCTCCTATGCAGTCAAACGTTCACACGTTAGCACGTTGACGAGTCTGCACGTTGATCGATCTCCACATCGAACGTGCCAACGTTCTAACATCCCAACATGCTACGTATATTCACATCGAATGGCGGAACCACGATCCCATTCTCGGTCACGATGGCCGTGATCAACCGGTTGGGCGTCACATCGAAAGCCGGGTTGCGCGCCCTGGCTCCCTTTGGAGCAACCGGCTCGCCGTGGAATTGTAACCCTAAAACCTCGTCCGGGTCACGCTCTTCGATCGGGATCCGGCTGCCATCCGCCACGGACAGATCGACCGTTGAAGTAGGGGCTACACAATATGCCGGTACATTGTTGTCATGGGCAGCCAGGGCCAGCATGTAGGTGCCGATCTTGTTGGCCACATCGCCGTTGGCAGCGATCCGGTCAGCGCCGAAGAAAACCTTCCGGGCCTGCCCGGTGCGCAGGAAATGACCGGCCATGTTGTCGCTGATGATCTCGTACGGGATGCCGTACTGCTCCAGTTCCCAGGCCGTCAGCCGCGAACCCTGCAAACGCGGGCGGGTCTCATCCACCAGCACATGGAGATGCTTGCCCTGCTCGTACGCCGTGCGGATGGCGCCCAGGGCGGTGCCCCAATCCACCACGGCCAGCGCGCCGGTGTTGCAATGGTGGATGATGGTGTCGCCATCATCGATCAACGCAGCACCGAATTCCGCCATGCGCAGGTTGACTGCCACATCTTCATCGGCAATGCGCCGGGCTTCATCCAGGACAGTCTTGCAAAATTCTTCGCTTGAGAGACCCGGTTTCTCCAAGAAACCGGGTTTCTTGATGGCTTTTATCACTCGCCCCACCGCCCAGGCCAGGTTGACGGCTGTCGGGCGGGAAGATTTCAGGGTAACGGCGGCGGATTCCAGGTCAGTAAGGAAACCGGAAAAATCGCGGGCTGTGGATTCCCTGGCTGCCAGCGCTAATCCAAAAGCGGCCGCGGCACCGATCGCCGGCGCACCGCGCACGGTCATATTGCGGATGGCTTCCGCTACTCCAGCGTGGGAATGCAAGGTGACGATTTCCAGCGAACCGGGCAGGCGGCGCTGGTCGATCATCTTGCAGGTGTTGGTATCGGTATCCCAAAAAACGGTTCGCATCCCAGATTCCACTGGCAGGAAAAGGCGCTCTCGCGGGAGAGCGCCAATGAAAGCGGGCGTAGTTTATCACGCGCAGGCTGGAATGTAAAGCATTTGACATTTCTACTTTTTTATCTGCGTTCATCTGTGGTCGAAAACACGTTCCTGAACGCTCTCATTCATGTATAATTGCTTTGCAGGAGGGGGCTGCATCAATCTTTCATTATGGAGGTATGTCTGTGGATTTACCCAAGCACGCTTACTTCCAGGGGAAAATTGTCCCCTACACCGATGCAAAAGTGGGCGTAGCCACCCATGCGTTGAACTATGGCACGGCTGTCTTTGCCGGTATGCGCGGCTACTGGAACGAAGAGCAGGAGAAGCTCTTCGTTTTTCGTCCCTTCGACCATTTCCGGCGCTTCCTGCACTCGACCCGCCTGCTGTGCATGGAGTTCGATCACACCCCCGACAGCCTGACCCAGGTCCTGCTCGCCATGCTGCGGGAGGACGGCTACCGGCAGGATATCTACATCCGTCCGCTGGCCTACAAAGCGGACGAAGTGGTCGGCGTGCGCCTGCATGACCTGAAAGATGATATCACCATGTTCGCCATGCCGTTCGGTCAGTACGTCAAGAACGCCACCAACGCCCATGTGACCATCTCCTCCTGGCGGCGGATCGACGACAACGTCATCCCGGCGCGCGGCAAGATCAGCGGGGCGTATGCCAACTCGGCCCTGATCAAGACGGATGCCAGCCGGGCCGGGTTCGACGAAGCCCTGGTGCTCAACCAGGACGGCCACATCTCGGAAGGCAGCGCCATGAATATCTTCATGGTACGGGATGGCGTGTTGATCACCCCGCCGGTGACCGAGAACATCCTGGAAGGCATCACCCGCCGTTCGGTCATGGAACTGGCGAAGAACGAACTCGGCCTGGCCGTAGTGGAACGCCCGATCGACCGCACCGAGGTGTACATCTGCGACGAGCTGTTCATGACCGGCACCGCCGCCGAGGTGACCATCGTCACCCGCGTGGATTACCGCCCGGTCGGCGAGGGCAGGATGGGCCCGGTGGGTGAGAAACTGCGCAAACTCTTCGATGATGTGGTGCGTGGTAGGGTGGCCAAGTATGCGAAGTGGAATACGGCGGTGTAGGCGATATAGCCTTCAAAAAACATGATGATGGGCGACAGTTCATCTGTTGCCCATCGATCTTAACAGTGGAGATTACAGTCACAGGCTGGAAATCACCCATAATTTGATTACGGAATTATGAATACATCCGTATATGCGGCAACTGGAATTCCCGTTCCTTCTCCATTGGATAGAAACTCGCCAATTACAACAATTCGCAAGGTTACTCGCTTCCCTTCATCGACTATGATTTCTGATAGAAGAGCAGGGCGAACCCAAGTTGCGAGACATCCTGCACCTTGTTCATTATCCGGACGCAGTAGTGACCCTTCACCATAATACTCATTAGTATTTTGAATTTCCACCCACTCATCGCCTATGGTAATGAATAATCTTAGACCATAACCCACTGAAAAAAAAGTTGCTGATCAGATAGATTTCTAAATATGATACTTATATCAGACTCAAATTCCAGGTTTTCCTGACCGGATAATTCTACAAATATCTGCAAAGTATCATTCATATCATCGACTGGAATTAGTTCCTGAAAGGTGTTTTCCAAATCATCCGGGAGGTGGGATTGTGCGGGAACACAACAATAGATTACTGTCGTAAGCGTAAGAGAACAAAGGATCTTTAGAAGAAATTGGCTCATCAATCTTATTCTCCAAGGAATTCTAATCACTTCATGATTTAGCCTTCATCCAACATCGAGTGAATTGTCACCACTTCAGCGTTCAATGAGAAACTGCCGTGGAGCAAGAATGGGAATTCCCCGAAAAGGCGTAAGTACTTGTAAATCCTTGTCTCCGCTGATAATGTGACTTGCTTTTCCGTTCACAGCCAGTTCGAGGAATTTGTCATCTTTTGGGTCGCGGCATTCGGTCACGTGCTCTTTGATCTCCACCAGGACAGATTCCCTGACAAGCAGGGTCAGGAACTTGATGCGGTCTTCTTCGTCGATGTAACGGTCGAATGCAGGGCGGCCGAGAACATCATACGACTCTTCGATGGTATCCAATGACAACAGGATCACTCCTGCCTTGCGTGCCTTCTCCAAAACACGACGCGCCACCGATCTTTTGATCAGTAGCGCGCTGAGGATCACATTGGTATCGAAAACATACCTCCCCTTTTCAGTCATTCAAGATCGCCTCCAGGATTTCCGGCGTGAGTCCGTGCTCCCTGGCTTTCCGGCTGACATCATCCATCAATTTTTCGAGCGTGGTGGATGGTTTCTTGTACTCACGCAGCCAAAGGCTCATGAGGAGTTGCATCTTTTTTTTATCCGCCAGGGGGGCTTTTTCGTAAATCTTGGCAGCCTCATTATCCAGGGGAATATTGACTGTAACCATCTTGTCACCTCGTTCTTATTATACGCCAAACCATATGTGGTTTCAAAAAAACAGCGGCACCGTTTGGAGTGTATAATTATCTTTGGAGTCAAGATGCCCTATCCATATGATTGGAATCCTATCAAAGCGAAAACCAATCTGGCAAAAACATAAGGTTAGTTTCGAAGAAGCCAGCACGGTTTTCGATGATCCCATGTTCATTACGGTGCTGGATGAGGAGCATTCGCAGGATGAGCAGCGCTATATCACGATTGGGCTTTCCAAGAACAATCAGCTCTTGATGGTGGCGCATACGGAGCGAGATAACCGGGTTCGAATTATCAGTGCCAGAAAGGCAACCAGGAATGAAGAAAAATTCTACGCCGAAGCAGGATGATTACGAGTTAAAAGGCGAATATGATCTCTCGAAAATGACCGTATTGCCATGCGGCCGTTTCGCGCCTGAGCGCAGGATGGGGAAAAATGTTGCTGTTCTAGAGCCTGATATTGCCCGGGCATTTCCAAATGATGATGCAGTCAATGAAGCATTGCGTTTGGTGCTCGAGGCAGCGAAAATCCCACAACAGGCTCAAAGGCAAATGGTGGAAGAGAAGCCAGGTTACAAGTAATCCAGACAAGGGTTGGTCGAGAAGACACCATTCCTATTTCATTTGCTTTACAGCCCGCCTGATCCTCTCCATCGCCTCGACCAAGATCGCCCGCGGGCAGGCGATGTTGATGCGCTCGAAGCCCTCCCCCTCCGGGCCAAAGATGTAGCCTTGATCCAGGTACACCCTGGCTTCCTCCAGCATCAGGTGCTCCAATTCATCCTTGTTCAATCCCAACGCACGGAAATCAAGCCAGGCCAGGTAGGTGCCTTCCAATGGCAGAATCGTGACCTGCGACAGGTGGTGGGTGATAAAGTCTTTCATGTATTCGTAGTTGTCCCAGATGTAGTCCAGCACCTGCTCCAGCCAGTCCTCGCCCTCCCGGTAGGCGGCGATCAGAGCCTCCATGCCAAAGGGATTGATGCCGCCCAACCCGGTGGCGCGCAGCGTCTTGCGGAAGGCATCCCGCAATTCCGGGTTGGGGATAATGATATTGGATGTGTGCAGCCCGGCCACGTTGAAGGTCTTGCTGGGGGCGGTGCATGTGACCGAATGCTGTGAAAATTCCTCGCTCAAACTGGCAAAGGGGATGAAGCAGACATCCTTGCGCACCAGGTCGCCGTGGATCTCGTCCGAAGCCACCAGGATGTTACGCTCCAGGCAGATCTCCCCGAAACGGAGCAGTTCATCCTTCGTCCACACCCGCCCAACTGGGTTGTGGGGATGGCACAGGATGGCCATCTTGACCTGCGGGTCGCTGGCTTTGGCTTCCAGGTCATCGAAATCCATCCGGTACCCGCCATCCTTGTAAACCAGCGAATTGGATACCACCACCGCGCCGTTGTTCTCGGCAGAACTGGTGAACGGGTAATAGACCGGGCGCTGGATGAGCACCTTCTCGCCGGGCCTGACGAACGTCCGCACCAGCAGGTTGAGCGCCGGCACCACGCCCGGGCAGGATGTGATCCACTCCCGCTGAACCTGCCAACCATGCCGCTTCTGCATCCAGTGCATGACGGCTTCATAATAATCATTCCAGGCAACCGTGTAACCGTAGATGCCGTGTTGGGCGCGCGCCACCAGGGCATCCACGACTGGCTGCGGGCAGAGGAAATCCATGTCCGCCACCCAGAGCGGCAGGACGCGTTCGTTGCCCCGAGAGGGGTGGGTCTCATCCCAGTGGTCAAAGTGGTTCTTGTGGATGATGAATTCCCATTTGACCGAACCGGTTCCATGGCGTTCGATAACCTGGTCGAAGTTGTATTTCATAGCGCGGCCTCCTGCCGCAACGAAACGATTTCACCGCGAAGGAGCAGAGAACGCGAAGGTTACAAACCTTCGTAAAGGAAATATCCCTTCGCGCCCTTCGCGGCTTCGCGGTTCAAAAAGATTTGCGTGAGCAGAGTAAATATCCAGTGGTAACGCGATATTCCCTGAGAGGTTGGAATAAAAACGCCCCGACACAAGCATGTGCCGGGGCAGGTTATTCTGTCTAGCGGGTCTTCTTGAAGCGGAACAGCACCAGGTTCTTGGTGCAATCCTTGTAGGTGTCGAAATAGATGCGGTCCGTGAGCGGCTGGTCGGCCTGGTCCTTCAACTGGATCCAGAGCGTCTTGCTGGAGATCATGGTCGCATTCCCCAATACGAACTCGAACCCGGACTGGCCGTAGTTCGGCGCAGTGCCTGAAAGCGTGATGATGGGCGTGTTCAGGTTCGCGCCCTCCAGGGATCCACCCAGCACAATTGTGATGTAGAGGATGGGCGTATTGTTCTGGTCCACCACCTGCCCGGCCACACCCAGCCAGTTGCAGCCTGCTTCGGGATGGTAGTAACTGCTATCCATGTAAGTGAGGGTATAGGTGTACGGCATGCCGGTCGGGACAGGTGTTTTGGTAGGGATCTTGGTCTTGGTAGGTGTATAGAGGGAGTAAATGAAGGGCGTATCGGTTGGTTCCGGCGTCCAGGTGGGGGCGCGGGTAATCGTCGCGGATGGTTCGATGGTTGGGTTGGCTGTCCAGGTAGGCGGCAACTGGAGCGGGGTGGGTGTCAGCGTAGGGAACTCCAGGAGGGTCGGGATGGCCAGCGGCGGGAAAGGGTTGAAGAACACGTATGGGTTGATGAAAATCGTCAGGAAGAATATCACCAGGCACAAGGCACCCACCAGCATCACACCGGTGAGGATGTTCCAGAGAAGGGGGCCGCGGGTCGGACGTTCGGGTTTGAGATCAAAGGTATCCATATTCGATACTCCCTTATTTCATGGTCGTTTAAGGAGCCAGGACGATTGTACTCTGAGCACGCCGCTCTTGCAACCAGTTCCCAAGAGCCAGGTTTTGCAGGGCCAGGTACGCATCGGGGGATAGCAGGTGGTTCGCGTCACGCTCAATGACTTTCAAGATATGGTAACCAACCGTAGTTTCTACAATCTCGCTGTATTCACCGGGCTGCAAGGCAAAGGCTGACTCTTCGATGGCCGGCTCCGGCAGGTAGCCACGCGGGAACCAGCCAAGCTCGCCTTTGGCGACCGGGTCATACCGGGAAGCCAGTTCGTCGAAATCATACCCGGAATCCAGGATATCCAACGCATCCTGCGCATCGTTAAGATTATAGAACAGAATCTGCCGGATGTGAACCTGTTCCGCGGTACTGGGAACAGTTGCAATGATTTGGTCGCGCATCCAGGCTGCTGCCATCGCCCTTTGGAGAGCGAGTTGGAAACTCTCCGGCGTATACCCGTTGGCAGTCATCCACTCCGCCAGCGCCTCCGGCCCTCCAACCTGAGCTTCCAGGGCATCCATTCGTTCCTGAAGCATGGTATCGTCCACAACATATCCGGTTTCTGCCGCACCTTGCTCCAACAAAGTTTGGTTGATGACCTCCTCGAGCACAGCCTGGGCAGCTTCTTCCATCGTAGGCGTGTTCCCAAGGGCAGCCTGGGCTACCTGGTAGCGTGCCACCTCCGCTTCGAATTCTGCCCGCGCGATGGCTTTACCGTTGATGGTCAAAGCAAGTGGAACCGGTGTAGTGGTTGGTGTTCCCGGAATAGGGGTGGGTGTAGCCGCTACCGGATCCGGCCCGCATGCAGAGAGGAAAGGAAGAGCAAAAAAAATCAAGAGAATTGTGTAACGCATCAGTGGAGTACGAATCATTTACAGGATTATACCTGCAAACACCATAACAAAAGGGGGCTTTGGGAATTAGCGTAGTGAGGCAGGAGATAGGGGGTGTTGGGCGGGCTTCGCCCGCCCAACACCCCCATATCTTCCTCCTATTCACGGAGATTCCCAAAGAGCCAACAAAAGTGCAATCGCCCGGCATTCGGTTATCGGGTAAAATGCTGGTATGAGCATTCCTTATGGCCCTCTCCTTGTTGTCGAAGATATTCCAAATGTTTTGGAACTTCTCGAAGTGACCTTGCGTTTCAAAGGTTACCCGGTGGTGTCGGCCCACAACGGCCAGGAGGCGCTCGACTTGATCGCCAAAGAACACCCTGCGCTGATCATCAGCGATATCCTGATGCCCAAGATGGACGGATACGCCTTTGTTCAAAAACTGCGCACGGATCCGAAAACTCGCGGCATCCCGGTCATATTCCTTTCGGCCACATACATTACACCCGAAGATCGGGCATTTGCCATGAGCCTGGGCGCATCACGGTTCATGGAAAAGCCCATCGATACCGAAGATTTCCTGCTCACCGTGGCCGAATTGCTCACCCAGGGACCAGCCACCATGCCGGAACCCCTCAAAGAACACGAGTTCTATTTGGGATACCGGGAACGGCTGGAGCAGAAATTGCGGCACAAGAATATCCAGATCGCCCGCACGGAACGCCTGTTGCCATCCCTGGTTGCCGAACAGCGCCCGGCATTCGAGTCCTTGTTGAAACAAACCAAGAGTGACCGCGACGAGATCAAATCCGAGTTGGAAGAAATCTATAACATCCTCAATGGGGATAAAAAATCGAAAAAATAATGCTTCCCACCCTGCCTGAGATCGAAGAAATGGCCCGCGGCGCAGGGGAGATCCTGCGCGCCGGGTACGAACAAGAACACCAGGTGGATTACAAGGGTGTGATCGACCTCGTTACTGAAATGGATCACCAATCTGAAGCCTATTTGATCGCTGAGATCCAGCGCCGTTTTCCGGGCCATCGCATACTGGCTGAAGAAACAGGTGAGATCAAGGGACAGGATGAGCATACCTGGTATATCGATCCGCTCGATGGGACCGTCAATTATGCCCATGGTATCCCCATCTTTTGCGTGTCGATAGCCTGTGCGGCGCGCGGGACCGTCCAACTGGCCGCCGTTTACGATCCGATGCGCGACGAGATGTTCACCGCCATCCGGGATTATGGCGCATGGCTGAATGGCATACCGGTCAAAGTGTCTGATGCTCCGGATTTACAGCACAGCCTGTTGGTCACTGGTTTCCCATATAATACCTGGAGCGCGCCGGTCAACAACCTGGAGTATTTCGGCAGGTTCGCGCGCATCACCCAGGGCGTGCGCCGGTTGGGTTCAGCCGCCCTCGACCTGTGTTACGTGGCTGCCGGTCGCCTGGATGGGTACTGGGAATTATCGCTCAACCCCTGGGATGTGGCTGGAGGCGGCCTGATCGCAGAGCAAGCTGGCGCACGGGTCACCTCCATGGACGGGAGTCCAGATTACATCAGCCCACCCTGTTCATTGCTGGCCGCGCCGCCTGCCATCCACGCCAAGATGCTGGAAGTGCTGCGTAGAACGTGATTTTCATCTCGTGAATGGTGCTGTTCTTCACCAATGGTTCCGTGAACAGGAATGTTATAAGTAACTTCTCAATAAATAGGGGAAGATGGGGGGGGCGGCGAAGCCGCCCACACCCCCCCACCCCCCAAGTTATTGAGATGATACTGTTATAATCTTTTTACACGAATTGTCTGACAAGGAGGCCGCCCATGGCCGATATCCGAATCGAAAAACTTGCTGATATCCTGGTAGACCACTCCACCCGCATCCAACCCGGTGACCGGGTCGCGATCGAGGCTACCACCGCTGCCACCCCGCTGGTCAGTGCCCTGTATGCCCGCATCCTGGAGCGCGGCGGCCATCCCCACCTGTTACTGGATCTCCCAGAGCAGGATGAACTGCTCTTTGAATTCGGCAAGAACGAGCAACTGGATTTCATTCCCACCTTCCGCAAACTCGCCTACGATCAGTTTGAATCACGCATCCGCATCGCTTCCATGACCAATACGCGTGCCCTATCAGCAGTGGATCCAGCCAAGCAAAAACGGCGCCAGAAGGCGCTCTCATCCATCCTGGAAGCCCAGATGCGACGCGGCGCTGACCGTTCCTTCAAGTGGGTCAGTACGCTCTACCCCACCGAAGGGTACGCCATGGAAGCTGAAATGAGCCTGAAGAATTTCGAGGATTATGTTTTCCATGCCTGCCATGCAGATGAGGAAGACCCGGTCGTTTACTGGTCGAAAATGGAGCAGAACCAACGCAAGATCATCGAACGCATCGAGGGTCACAACCAGGTGATCCTGCGCGGGCCGAATGTGGATCTATCCTTGTCCATCAAAGGCCGCAAGTTCATCAACGGCGCCGGCCTCAACAACATGCCGGACGGTGAGATCTATACCGGGCCGGTGGAGGATTCCGTCAATGGCTTCGTACGCTTCGACTATCCGGCCATCTACAATGGTGTGATGGTGGAGGGCGTGGAACTCACCTTCAGCAGCGGCAAAGTGACGCAGGCCTCAGCCAAGAAGAACCAGGCCTTCCTGCACGAAATGCTCGAATCCGATGCCGGCGCACGCTATGTGGGAGAATTTGCCATCGGCACGAATCATGAGATCAACCGCTTCCTGCACAACATCCTGTTCGATGAGAAGATCGGCGGCACCTTCCACATGGCGCTGGGGGCCGGCTATCCGGAAAGCGGATCGAAGAACAAGAGCATCATCCACTGGGACATGATCTGCGGTATGCAAAAGGATGCCGAAATCGTTGTGGATGGCGAGGTCATTTACAAGAACGGTAAATTCCTGAAATAAGCCCGGAGAGGCGTAATAGAACAGCCGAGGTTCTTCAAGGCCTCGGCTGTTTGATTCCACTTGCTCATGCGAGATGGATTTGGAAGCGGCTGTCCAAAAAGCCCGATATTTCACATACAGGCTGCCAGATATGGTGGTAGATAAGATTTGGCTATCGAACGTAGGGCGAAATTAATTTCGCCTTACCCTTTTTGAACAGCCCCAGCAAACCGATGTTTGGGGGTACCGTGCCAGAAACCACGCCAGATCAGTCGCAGGCTCTGCTCGGTGATGAATGCGGATGGGTCGATGGATTCAACCAGGTTCGTTACATCGAGAAGATCCTGCTGCCTGACCATGCAATGCAACATCGTCACACTCCCATCCCGGCCCTTTGCAGGGATCTCCGTCACTGCATAGCCAGCCGCGCGCAGATGGGCAATCAAATCCAGACCATAACAGGATGAAATAATCCGCAGGTGCGTTACCCCGATCGAGATTCGCTTTTCGAGCAACATCCCAACAACGAGACCGGTCGCAAAACCGGTCGCATAGGCGATCATATTGAGCCAGCTATGCATATCCATCACGATCACGTGGATCGTGTTGAGATACGCCAGCGATTGAAGGAATGCAATTCCCCAGGCTGCTTTCTTCTTCCCACGCACCACCATCATCACCCGTATCGTGTACAGCGTGATATCCAGCATGCGCAGGGTAAAGATCAACAAGGCACGCAACAGCAGGGAGAGTAAATCCATCTCTGCCCTAAGCCCTCCAGAAACCCCGTCGTACCGGGCGGACATCCTCGGCAGTGATAAAGGCATCCGTATCCATATCGTTGACCAACCGATGCACCTTGTCCACATGCTTGCGCAGGACACTGACCTGCAGGAGTGTCACCATTCCATCTTTGCCGCGGGCGGCAATCTCGGTTACTGCAAAGCCCATCTCGCGCAGATGCTCGGCGATGGCCGATCCGCGCCTTGGGCTGATGATGTTCATATGGATGTGCCCTATCGCCAGTTTCTCCTCGATCAACATGCCAATAACGTTCCCCGTGGCGAAGCCGGCTGCATAACCCAGGATATTGAGCGGGTTATCCAGGTTGCTCAAAACCGAGGTGATCGCGATGACAAACAACAATGACTGGAAGAAACCCAGCACCCAGGCAAATGCCTTGCGCCCGCGCACCACGAACAGCATCCGCAGCGTGTCAAAGGTCATATCGGTTACACGCAGGGTAAAAATGCCCAGCGCGCCCAACCAGGCAGTGGGGGAGAGCAGGAAATCAAACATATTCACCTTTTCCTAGAACAAAACCTCGAACCGCCCTATTTCATCGCAGGCATGTACAACCTGTCAACATATTCCTTCAACATCCGCCGCGTGCTGAACTGGGGTGTCACCGTCCGGAGGGTTTCCTTGACCATCTCCATCCAGTCGCGAGGGATATCATCCGCCCCCCGCTCAGTGTAGTATAGCGGAATGATCTCCTCTTCCAGGATTTCATAAAGACTCTCGGCATCCGCCTCATCCTGGATTTCCTGGTCGAGGGTCGCGTCTTCGCCGATCGCCCAGCCATTCTTACCGTTGTAAGCCTCCCGCCACCAGCCGTCGAGGACCGAGAAGTTGAGCACGCCGTTCAAGGCAGCTTTCATGCCCGAGGTCCCGGAGGCCTCGTTTGGCCGGCGGGGGGTATTCATCCACACATCCACACCCTGAACGAGGTAGCGAGCAAGATTCATATCATAATCTTCCAGGAAAACCAACCGGCCTCCATTCTCCGCCTTCTTGACCGAGCGATAAACTTCCTGGATGAGCATCTTGCCGGGTTCATCTGCGGGATGGGCTTTGCCGGCAAAGATGATCTGCACCGGGCGGTTGGGACGGTTGATGAGTTCCAACAGCCGGTCGAGGTCACGCAAGATAAGGTTGGCACGTTTATAGGTAGCAAAGCGACGGGCAAAACCGATGGTCAACACATATGGATCGAGCAGCACGCCCGAAGCGATCACCTGCACCGGATGGAGACGACCCTTCACCCAACGACTGCGGGCGCGCTCGGACATATAGAATGCCAGTTTGCGCTTGAGGTGCTGGCGTACAGCCCATAATTCAGCATCGGGGACTGCATCCACGCCGCTCCACAGTTCGGGATCATCGAGTCTGTCCAGCCAGCCTTCACCAAGGTATTTATCATAGAGCACCTGCAGGCGGCGCGCCATCCAGTTCGCAGTATGAACGCCATTGGTCACATACGTGATCGGGACATCATTGACTTCTTCATCCGGCCACAAGAAGTTCCACATGCGGCGCGCCACACGTCCATGCAACTCGGAAACGGCATTGCGCCCCCCTGAATATCGTAGGGCCAGCACACCCATGCTGAACGTTTCACCCCATGACTGTTGGTTGCGAGCCAGGTTAATGAATTGGTCGCGGCTAATCCCAAGCTCCTGCCACATGCCCGATAGATATTTATCCACCAGCCATAGCGGAAACTCATCATTGCCGGCTGGAACAGGGGTGTGAGTGGTGAATACATTCTGGGAACGTGTTTCTTCGATCACCTTTTCAAAGGATTTCCCCTTCGCAACCAGTTCACGCGCCCGTTCCAGGATCAGGAAAGCAGCATGACCTTCGTTCATGTGCCAGACACCCGGCTTGTAACCCAGGCCCCGCAGTACGCGCACCCCGCCCACCCCCAGCAGGATCTCTTGCATGATGCGCAGGTTGATATCACTCCAATATAGCCGGGTGGTCAACTGGCGGAAGGCTGGCGGGTTCGAGTCGATATTGGTATCGAGCAAGTAGAGGGGAATACGCCCCACGCGCAGTTCCCAAACCCGGATTTGAGCCTGCCCATCCGGGAAATCCACACTGATGGATAACGGCTTGCCATCCTTGTCATTCACAGGAAGTAAAGGCAACTCCGTAAAGTTCAAGGGATTGTTGATCGCATCCTGCCAGCCATCTTCCGATATCCGTTGGGAGAAATACCCCTCCGAGTAGAGCAGGCCGATGCCGACCAATGGCAAGCCAAGGTCAGAGGCTTCCTTGAGGTGGTCGCCAGCCAGCACACCCAAACCACCCGAGTAGATCGGCAGGGTTTCGTGCAAGCCATATTCCATCGAGAAATATGCAATGGTTTTCCCGTTGTGTTTGGCATTATTCCGTGCATACCAGGTATCTTCCCGGTCCAGGTAGGCATCGAAAGACTCAAAGACGCGGTCATAGGTTTCCAGGTACACACCATCCTGGGCCGCAGCGTTGACAGTTGCCCGTTCAACCTGGCGCAGGAAAAGCAAGGGGTTGTGGTTGAGCCGTTCCCACAGGGCGTTATCCATGCGGTTGAAGAGGCGTTGGGCATACGGGTTCCATGTCCACCACAGGTTGTAGGCCAGTTCACCCAGGCGGGAGATGCGTCGTGGGAGATCGAAATGGTTGGGGATACGAGTTTGAAAAGCAGTCATTATGATCCTTTTCCAAAGAGAAATCGGGGCTATCATACCACAATGAAACAGCGATTCGGCGATTCAGCGATTCAGCGAATCGGCGATTCATCAATTCTGTAAGTATTCCCATAAATATCGGATGCATGTCACATGACATGAGAGGGGCATCGGGATACAATAGAACCATGCCACCGATCCAATTATTCATCACCTGCCTTGTCGATACTTTCTACCCTGAAACCGGCGAGGCCATTGTCAGTATCTTCCGCCGCCTGGGCATTGCCGTGGAATTCCCTGCCGACCAGACCTGCTGCGGCCAGCCCGCTTTCAATGCAGGGTTACGTTCCGATACCCGCCCGTTGGCCGAACATACCATCCGGGTTTTCGAAGAACTGCCCGGGGAGGTTGTCATCCCATCCGGTTCCTGTGCACACATGCTCAAGCATGGCTACCTGGAACTTTTTGCTGATGATCCCCAATGGTTGGAACGCGCCCAAAATCTGGCTACGCGCACATTCGAGTTCACACAATACCTCGTGGATTTCCTGGGTGTGACCGATCTCGGTGCCCGCTGGGATGGAAAATTAACTTATCACCCATCCTGCCATCTCTCGCGCGGCATGGGTATCGACCGCCAGCCGCGTGCCCTCCTGGCAGCCGTCGAAGGAGCCGAAATCATCGAACTCCCCCACCAGGAAGACTGCTGCGGCTTCGGGGGTGTCTTCTCGATCGAACACCCGGAATTATCAGCGGAATTCCTCAAGCGCAAGATCTCCAACCTGGAAGCAACCGGATCCCCATCCCTGGTTGTTGCCGATACCGGCTGCCGCATGCACATCGCGGGTGGATTACACCGGCAGAAAAAAATGCAGCGCGTTTTCCACATTGCCGAGATCCTGAACCACAGGTAAACAACGATGAGCACATCCTTCCGAAAACGAATCCGCCAATCGATCCAAAACGAATCTCTGCAGGCCGCACTGGATGCCAACGCTGAACGCCGCGTCAAAGGCCGCCTGGCTGCCATGGCAACCCTTCCCGATTGGCGTGAACGCCGCCAGCGTGCCCATGCCGTACGCGCAGATGTGATTGCCAAGCTGGATGAATATTTGGCAAAATTCATCGCCAAAGCGCGTGAGAATGGGATAATCATCCATCGTGCCAAAGACGCAACCGAAGCGGTAAAAACTGTCCTTGAAATCGTCAAGGATTCAACACAAAGTAACACAAAGGATTCCTTTGTGCCCCTTCTTTGATAAAAAGGTTTAGTCGCCAAATCCAAATCCATGGTCTCGGAGGAGATCCACCTCAACCACGCCCTCGAAGCGGAAGGCCCTTCGACAGGCTCAGGGCAACGCATCCGGGTTGTCGAGACCGACCTGGGTGAGTACATCGTGCAACTGCGCGGCGAACGCCCCAGCCATATCATCACCCCGGCCGTCCACCTGCACCGTGATGATGTCGGCCGGCTCTTCCAAGAGAAGCTTGGGATCCCCTATACAGAAGATGTTCCTGTTCTCACCAATACAGCCCGCAAGGTATTGCGCGAAATCTTCCTGACCGCCGATATCGGCCTGAGCGGCGTCAACTTTGGCGTGGCAGAGACCGGAACACTCTGCATCGTCACCAATGAGGGCAATGGGCGCATGGTCACCACCCTGCCGCCGGTGCACATCGCCCTGATGGGCATGGAACGCCTTGTTCCGAACATGGATGACCTGGCGCTGATGCTCTCGCTCCTGCCGCGTTCGGCAACCAGTCAAAAGATGAGCGTCTACACCCAGCTCATCCAGCAACCCTTGCCAGGCCAGCAGCGCCACCTGATCCTCGTGGATAATGGGCGCTCCCGGCTGCGCAGCTCCTCGCTGAACGAAGCCCTCTATTGCATACGCTGCGGGTCCTGCCTGAATGCTTGCCCGGTCTTCCGCGAGTTGAGTGGCCATGCCTACCTGGGCAGGGATGGCTCGATCGCTCCCTATCCCGGCCCGATCGGCTCGGTCGTATCGCCCGGGTTGCTGGGAACGAACTTCGCCCAACTGGCCCAGGCCTCTTCCTTGTGCGGGGCATGCAAGGAAGCCTGCCCGGTGGATATCGACCTGCCCAAGTTGCTGCTACGGGTGAGAGCAGGAGCGGCAGCAGAAACACAAAGCAAAAAACATGAAGGCGCCGGGATCCCGTCGATCGTGAAATGGGGACTTAGGCTTTTCGGCCTCGGCGCGAGCCGATCAGATCTATTCTCTCTTGCGCAGCGGACCCTGGGCCTGTTGACCGGCAAATTGGCTTACCTCCCGCTCCCGGCATGGACAGGCTGGGGCTTGAGCAAGGATATGCCTCTTCCAGATGCAAAACCTTTCCGGGTCAGGTTCAAGGACCTGGAAACGATGACCGGTCAGAATACCGGGGAGCCTGAAAAGAACCCGGAACCGGAAGCGCAAAAAATGCAGAAAACACCGGAAAGAAACCCTGTCGATCGCTTCACAGAAGAACTGACAGCACTAGGCGGGCATGTGACCCTCGTGAACAGCCAGGATTTGCCCGGAAAAATCCTTGCATTCCTTAGCGAACGAGGCATCCAGCGCGTGCAGGTGTGGGAGTCCATACCGGGGTTGGATCTGGCGAACCTATCAGCGAACGGGATCCAGGTTCAGAGTGAAGCGGATGCCACCATCAAGGCAGGCATCACGGGTGTACCGGCAGCGGTTGCAGAAACCGGCACACTGTTCATCCCCGGTGGGAAGGGCCGCCCCCTGACCGCCTCCCTGCTGCCCGAAATCCACATTGCCGTCCTGCGGGCATCCGATATCCACGCCAGCCTGGAGAATGTTTTCAGCCGGTTCAAGATGGGCGATTACCCTGCCGTGGCGCTGGTATCCGGCCCCAGCCGCACCGCAGACATCGAAATGACCCTGACCATCGGCGTACACGGGCCAGGGGAACTGCATGTATATTTGATTGACGATTCTGATACGGTCTGATAAAATGACGCCCGCTTGAAACCACTAGCGCCCCCATCGTCTAGCGGCCCAGGACGTGGCCCTCTCAAGGCCAAAACAGGGGTTCGAGTCCCCTTGGGGGCACTGTATATACGGATAATACTAACATGAGAGGGTGTACTTATGCCCTCTCGCTCCGTATGGGAGTGCTATCAGATATGCCCGATCTGAATGAGTTCGTCTCCACAGAAGAGGCTGCCGAAAAGCTCAAGTATCACGTAGAACACGTACGTAAGATGATGCGAGAAGGCAGCATCGCAGGCCTGAAGATCGGCCGGACCTGGCTGGTCAAGCGCGAAGCGCTGGACAGCTACATGAAGCGCACCGCCAAGATGGCCAAACACGATCCACGCAGAAACAAGTAGCAAGACGCCCCCGAAGGGGCGTTTTCGTTTTCCATCTTCTGATACCAGTCCTCTAAGTTTGGTTTATTTAGATAAACTCATTGCGTGATACAATTTCTCGTGATCAATCTCGGGGCAGGCGTATTGATGGTGAGATTGGAGCTACGAGCACTTTATCTACGCGATGGCCATCCATATCCACAATTTCGAATCGCAGGTTCTGCCACTCAAAGTGATCCCCGACCACCGGGATGCGTTCTACCAGCGCCATGAACAAGCCACCGACGGTCTCATAGTTGGCTTCTTTTACAGGCGGTTCATCCAGATCCAACATCATTTGGAGATCATGTATGGCAATTTGACCATCGAACAGCCAGGAACCATCCTCTCGTTGGGTAGCTTCGGGTTCCTCGCCCGGGTTATCCATCCCCGGAATATCGCCAACAATGGCTTCGAGCACATCCGTGAACGTGATCATCCCAGCAATAATGCCGTATTCATCAACCACAAGAGCCAGCGGTGATTTTTCCGCTCGCAATCGCTCGACCGCATTCAACGCCTTCATACTTTCCGGAACCACCGGAGGCTGCTGCACTGCCGACAGAACCGAAACCTGCTGTCCACCAGCAAACTGCGTCAGAAGGTCTTTTGCACGGATAATCCCCAGAACGTTGTCCAAGCTCCCTCTGCACACGACAAAGTTGGAATGTCCGGAGGCGATAACTTTGCGCATGTTCTCTTCCAACGCATCTTCCGCGTCCAGCCAGATCATTTCCAGGCGGGAGGTCATCAAGGATCGGACTGTCCGATCGCTCAGGCGAAAGACACGCTCTACGATATCCTGTTCCATGACTTCGAAAACACCAGACAAGGTTCCCTGGTCGATCAGGATCTTGACCTCCTCTTCCGTGATGGTTGGCTCGCTGGTCGGCTTGATCCGCAGGAGGCGCAGCACCGCTTCGGTGGAGGCTGTCAGCAGGTTGACGAAAGGCGTGGAGATCCTGGATAAGAAGTGCATCAGGGGCGCAACAGAGGCAGCGATCTTCTCAGCATTGTTCAGCGCCAGCCGCTTGGGAACCAGTTCCCCGGCGACCAGGGAGAAGTAGGTGATGATGATGACAATGATCGTCGCGCTGACGGTCTCGCTGTACGGGGCGAGCCAAGCATATTGTTCGAAGATGATGGATAACTCTTCGGCGATCGTTGCCCCACCGAAAACACCGGTCAGGATGCCGATCAGCGTGATCCCGATCTGTACCGTGGAAAGGAAACGGGTGGGCTTTTCCGCCATCGCCAGCGCGGTGCGCGCCCCCCTGCTGCCTTCCACGGCCCGTTGATGCAAGCGCGCCTTGCGGGCGGATACCACGGCCATCTCCGCCATCGAGAAGAAACCGTTGACGAGGATGAGCACGATCAAAACTAATATTTCAATTGCCATGGGGCCATTTCTGCAAGGATTGAGTGAAGGTATCCTTGTGTACATGGATTTTATCATATCCATTCATTGAGCCCCGGATAATACCGAGTAGGTCTGGATTGCATTGCATCATGCCTTGACGTTCTCTCTTTTTTGTGCTAGCACATTGTGTGACACAATATGTACTCGAGAAAGGGATGCCCATGTCAATATTCCCCTTGATACTGCCCATCATTTTCGGCCTGATCATCCTGACCGGCTTCATCCTGTCGCTGGTCGCTGGGATCCGGCCTGTGCCGCAATTTGATTTGCGCCGGCTTTTCCCTACCCCTCCACCGAACGATTTCTTTTTCCTGATCCGCACACTCACCATGACAGATACCTTGTGGCATCCTGGCCGGGGTGATCTGCCTGATCCATCGAGAGAGGCACCTGCTCATGAATTTCCTAACCAACCAATGGATTAATTCATGACTACTGTTCTTGCGCTCGATCCCGGCTACGGGAACACCAAAGTTTGCGTGGACGGGCATGTCGCCTGCCTGTAATCCGCCATTGCCCGCCCCCAGGCGGTCGGGATGGCTACCATCGGTATGAAGACTGCTTCCCAGGTGGACATCATCCGCCTGAATGGCCAGGAGTTCGCCATCGGCCCCGGAACCTGGCATTGGGGCAGCCTGCTCTCCGGCCGCGATTACTCGGCGCTGGCCTCGCTCGAACGGCGCGCTCTGGCCTTCGGCACACTGGCCACGCTGCTCAAGCCGGGAGAATATGTGATGGACCAGATGGTCGTCGGCCTGCCGGTCCCGCTGCTCAAGAATGCTGGAAAAGCACTTAAAAACGCAGGATGCCGGCATGACACGGGGTGAAGTGGTGGTGATCGCCAGAGAAAGGCTCGATCTTCTGACCACGCTCAACAACATCAAGGATGGAATACGGCGTCTGAAGGATGCAGAGTGGAAGAATGATGAATCGCTTCTATCCGCTGCGCAGGACCAGTTTCAAACCTGGCTGCCCAGGTTGTCCCCCTGATCCCTCGGCAGGTTCTTTTTTTTGATATACTTATTGTGTCAGACAATATCAACAATATAAATCCCTACATCTTTGGAGAGAAAAGAAAAATGACTATTTCCCGCCAAATCCTCCGACTACGATGGGGCCAGAATTCTTTCTGGAGGTATGTCGATGATCTATCGCATCCTGATCACTTTGTCCGAAGTTGAGGCGTCCGGCCTGGCGCAGTTGTCCACCCGCGATGTGCGCTCGCCGCGCGAGCAGATCCGTTACCTGCTGCGGCGCGAACTGATCCAATCCGGGTACATCGATCCTGCGCTTGGGACCGGTTCAGCCCGCGACATCACTCCCCCACAACCCTAACCCCCGGAGGTCAACCGTGTCAGAAAAAGAAGCAGGCGTCCCTGCCAGGACGCCCACATCCGAAGGCTCAGAGAGCCAAACTGCTGAACAAAATTATAGCACAAACGCGCAAGCCATGCAGGTCAACTACAACGCCTTATTGGGATCGATCCCGGAAAATGTGCGCCCGATGATTCACAAAGGCATCCAGAACATCCTTCGGGAACAACTCGAATCCACCCCGGACCTGGCCGCGCTCGTCTCCCCGATCTCGGTCCAATCCGCGCAGGTCATCCTGCAGACGGACTACCCGCCCCCACTGACCATCGTCGAGAACCTGCTGCCGGTCGGGCTCGGTTCCTTGAGTGGGCGTCCCAAGATCGGCAAATCCTGGCTGGCACTGCAGCTCTTCCGCTCGATGTCCACCGGGGAACCCTTCCTCGGTCAGAAAGTGACCCCGGCACGCTCCCTGTACATCGCCCTGGAGGATTCGGCCCGCCGGCTGAAAGATCGCATGCTGAAGCAAGCCTGGCCGGCAAGTGGATAGTTGGTGGACTTCCTGTTCGGGACCGATTTTCGTGAGCAGGTCGGTCTGCTCGACCGCGGCGGACTGGATGTATTCAAACGACTGCTGTTGACCCATGGTTACCGTCTTGTGGTGGTGGACACGCTGAGCCGCGCCCTGGGAGCCGACCAGCGTGATGAGGGCGAGGTCACCTGGGCACTGGGTCCCCTCCAGGAGTTTGCCGTTGAGCAGGAGATCTGCATCCTGTTCATCGACCACCATCGCAAACCTTCAGGCTTGTCCCCTTCCCCGGTGGATGACATCCTCGGCTCGACTGCCAAGGCTGGCGTCCCGGATGTGATCTGGGGCATCTACCGCGAGCAGGGCAAGCCGATGGCCACCCTGGAGGTGGTTGGCCGCGAGCTGGACCAGCAATCCCTGCCGGTTCTATTTGACAAGCAGACCTGCTGCTGGGAACTGACAGACCAGCTTCCCCAACGGAAGAGCGAAATCCTGGAAACCCTGGCAGATCTCGGGCAGGCGAGTGTCAACCAGATCGCCAGTGCCCTGGGCAAACCCCTCTCCCACACGTCCACACGGCTGCGGGAATTGCGCCTTGAGAACAAGGTGATCTGTATCAAGGACGGCAAGCAGACCATCTACTCCCTGCCGCCATCCGAGAACAGTTACATGGTTACAACAGTTACACCGGTTTAACCATGGCGAAGTCATGTAAGTGATGTAAGTATTGTAAGTGTCTTGCGAGGTGACCATGTTGAACCCTGACCTGATCCATCATGCAAAAACAGCCGACTTGCTCCAGCTTGCCGGACAGTATACCCGCCTGAAGCACATCGCCAGTTCCGGCGGCGGCGAGTGGGCCGGCCCCTGCCCGATCCCCGGCTGCCGCTGCCACCGGGACGGCTTCCGCGTCCAACCGGGGCAGAACCGCTGGCTGTGCCGCAACTGCACCGGGGGAAAGTGGCAGGATGCCATCGCCTTGATCATGCGCATCGAAAGCTTGCAATTCGGGGAGGCGGTCCAGCGCCTGGCAGGAGGTCATTTACGAGCAACGCCAAACCAACTTTCACCATCTTCCGAGAGCTTAAGCCTGCCTCCGTCCCAGACCTGGCAAAAGCGCGCCGGGGAGACCACCCTGCGTGCGCAGGAGCTGCTCTGGAGCCCTGCAGGCGTGCACCCGGTACCCTGGGATGTTCCCGATCCCAGGACTGGCTTGGTGCAGCCTGCCTATCTTTCCCCGCTGGACTGGCTGCGGGAACGCGGTCTGGAGGATGAGACCATCCGCAAGTTCCAAATCGGCTGGATCCCGAGGAATGCCCGGGATGATGCCCGGCATTGGGGGATGACCGGCAAGCCGCTTTTCCTTTCACAGGGTATCGTGTTACCGGGCATGGTGGGCGAGACCTGCTGGTATCTCAAGGTGCGCCGGCCGCGCGGCAAGCCGAAGTATCTGCATCTGCGCGGCTCCCGGCCGGCACTCTTCATGACCAACGATCTGGCTGCCTACTCTACGATCCTGTTCTGCGAAGGCGAGTTCGACGCCCTGCTGCTGGCACAGGAGGCCGGCGATCTGGCCGGCATTGCCACCTTCGGCAGCGCCTGCCAACATCTCGACCTGGCCGCTTGGGGCTGGTACCTGCTGCATGCCCGCCACTTCCTGGTTGCCTATGACATGGACGGCAAGTCCGAGAATGGCATTCAGGGCCTGCTTACCCTGCGCCATGCCATCCGGGCGAAGATCCCGCAATTCCAACCACGGGACAAAGACCTGACCGACTTCCACAAGAGCGGCGGGGATCTGCGTCACTGGCTCAGCTTCTGGCTGGCCAACCCGGGAGGGGAAGCATGAGCAGCCCCAAAGCCTATCGCATCGAGGAGATCGGCGGTGATGTGTTCTCCTCCCTGGATGGAGCGCAGCAGGCTGCCGTGGACCCTGTGGCGGATGCCCTGACCATCACCATCCGCCAGATGCTCCAGGATGGCCGCCTGATCGTCCAGGATGGCCGCATCCTTCCATCTCGCCGCCACAAATAATCTTATTGCCGAACCTTATGCCCGACTACATGCCCCCGCCATCTGAACTTTCCCCCGGCTCCACGGTCTGGGTGTATCTGCGCGATTCAGGCGGGTCGGCGCAGGAGTTGAGCGTCAAACAGCAGCAGGATGAGGTGGAGCACTTTTCCGCCCAATACGGCTTGATCATCCGCCACATCTTTGCTGACGTTGCCCGCACCGGAACAACCACGGTGGGGCGGGATGCCTTCAACGACATGATCGACATGGTGGAGGATGCCGAGCTCCGGCCAGATGGGTTGTTGTTATGGAACTTCGCCCGCTTTGCCCGTGAGATGGATGACGCCGCTTTCTTCAAGGGATTGATCCGCAGGAATCGGATCGTCATTCATTCCATGACGGATCAAGTTGCCCAGGGGGAATTTGGGCGCATGCATGAGGCGATGATCGATTACACCAACGAGAACAAGAGCCGCCAAACCTCACGGGATGTAAAGCGTGCTTTGCGCGCCCTGGTCCGGCAGGGCTTTTCCTGCGGCGGACTGCCTCCACGCGGTTACATGGCCGAGCCGGTGGTGATCGGCATGAAGCGCGACAATTCCCCCCGCAAGGTCAGCCGCTGGGTGCCCGACCCGGACCTGTGGGAAGCGGGGAAGATGGCGTGGAAGATGCGCGCCCAGGGAAAGTCGTACTACGAGATCCAGGAGGCCACCGGCTGCCGCTTGTACCGATCGAAGGGAAGCTGGGTCTCGTTCTTCCAAAACAAGACCTATCTTGGGATCGGCAAGTGCGGCAAGGAATTATTCGAAGATCACCATCCCGCCATGGTGGACCGGGAAACATGGGAAAAGGTTCAGGAGATCCAGCAGGCGCATCCCCGGCGCGGAAGCTCGGGCGGGAAGCGCCATCCCCGCCGGCAGATCACCGCGGCCATGCTGACAGGCCTGGTGTCCTGCATCCACTGCGGCTCGGCCATGGTGGCAAAGAAATACACCCACAGCGGCACGTGGCGCTGCTATATCTGCAACAAGAAATACCTGCAAGGCTACGATGCTTGCGAAGGCCGGCAGGTGAACGCCCGCCATGCCGAAGTGGTCGTCCTGGATACGTTGTTGAACCGCATCCTGACCCCGACCTATTTCAACCAGCTGTTGGCGAGGGTGCAGACTCGGCTGGAAAACGATCCCGATTTCGACAACCGGATCGCGCTCCTCCGCAAAACCCTGGCGGACACAGATCGCGCCATCCAGAACCTGCTAGACATGGTTGAGAACTTCGGGGCACAATCAGCCGCGGATCGGTTGCGGCAGCGGGAAGCCGAAAAAGCGACGCTTGCTGGTCAACTCCAGAACCTGGAGAGTCAACTGCACGCCCGGCATCTTCAGCTCTCCCCGGAGGCTCTTGAGGAAGTATTCCATGTCTGGCGTGAGCAGATGACAGACACGCTCGGCCGGCAGGACATCCAGGCGGCCAGGATAATGATCGAGCGGTTCATCATCAAGATTGAGCTTGGCTATGACGCGGTACGCATCCGGTACCGGTACCCACTCGGGGGCGGTCTTGGAAGAGGAAATGAGAAAGAAATGCTGGAGGCAGAGCCAATCGAGCGCTCGCTGCATGATATGGATCGGAAATGCATCCAATCCATCTTTAAACTTGCACCACACCTGGCAGAGAAACCACTCCCACCCAGGCCTCCACAACCGATCAATCCCAGGGATTTGGAAATCTATCGATTACATGTCGTAGAAAAGAGTACGATCCGGGAACTTGCAGAAAAATATGACCTGACTATGAAAAGTGTCTGGGGGATATGCACGCGGGTGCGGAAACACTGTAATAAACATAACAAAGAAGTGGTAGCCAATAGCGTATGATTGATTGGTTATTTCACTTCAAGCATTGAACTTTTTACCCGAAATATCGTATTAGGTTTATATCTCTGAACAAAGGCCTCGTATTTACGAGAATGATAGGGCAAAGGCAATATAATCAAACAATATGGCCATGTTCAGTGATGAACAACTTGCTTTAGGTGTACAAAGCGGATGTAGTGACGATTTTACCCTGCTCGTCGAACGGCACCACGCCCTGCTGTTGGGATTCATGTACCGGCTGACGGGCGGCGACCGCCTCCTGGCCGAGGATCTGGTTCAGGAAACCTTCCTGCGCCTGTTAGCCCGGATCGACTCTTATCGCTATCCTCGCCCGCTGAAGCCCTGGCTCTACGCCATCGCTGTCAACCTGGCACGCGACCACTACAAACGAGCCGACTCCCGTCACACCGACTCACTGCCGGCCGACCTCGACCCTCCGGCAGGCAGCACCCCCGAGACGGAGTACCTGGCCGGCGAGTCCGCCCGGCAGGCGGTGGCCGCCCTGCGGTCCCTGCCCGCCCTCCAGCGGGAGGTTCTCCTCCTGCGCTATTTCCAGGAGCTCTCGTTAAACGAGATTGCCCAGGTACTACAGGTACCGGTCGGGACGGTGAAATCCCGCCTAAGCTTGGGATTGCAAAAGATGAAAGATGAAGTCAGAAGGACGAAGACAGAAGAGTGAAGGCTAAAGGATGAAGGATAAGGAATTACTCGCTAGGTTAAACGAGGATGCTGGCTCGGAGGAGGAGTCTGCCAAGTTGCTGCCGCTCGTCCGCGGGCTGCAGGAGTGGCAGGCCCCTGTCCCGACCGCACCGGAGACCACCCGGCTGGCCGAATCCATGCGCCGCCTTGTGGAGGCTCGCCGCAAGGGCCGCACCACCTCGCGCCTGTCGATGGGCTGGCTGGTACTGTGCAGCCAGATGCGTGTGGTTCAGGGCGAGATATGGGCAGCCTCGGCCATCGTGATGGGACTGGGCCTGCTGGTCACGCTGGGATACTCGTTATCCCAGTCGCCGGAAGCCAGCCTGCCGCTCGTGCTCATGGCCCCACTCGCCGCCGCATCCGGGATCGCCTTGCTCTACGGTCCATCGGTGAACCCGGCACTGGAGATTGAACTGACCCTGCCCGTATCGCCGCGCCAGATCCTGGTGGGACGCCTGGTACTGGTCTTTGGCTTCAATCTGGCGCTCGGCCTGGCGGGCAGCGCGGCCCTGTCGGTTCTGCGAGCCGACGTTTCCTTCCTGCCGCTGGTCTCGGCCTGGCTGGCACCCATGACCTTCCTGGCCGCGCTGGCCTTCCTGCTGATGACCCTGACCCTCGACTCAGGTGTCAGCCTGCTGGTCTGCCTCGGCCTGTGGTTGCTCCAAAACATCGAGCGTCTCATCCCCGACCTGCACCTGCCTTTCCCCATCCCCGACATGACGGCAGCCGCGGCCCGGCCCTGGCTCTGGCTGCTGACCTTCCTGCTGATTGCCGCGGCACTGTGGCTGGGCAGAAGCGAGGAACACTGGCTCAGGAAACAGGCATGAAACCTTCCCTTTCGATCCCGCCGCGGCTCAACCTGAAACTGACCGGCTGGTGGCCAGTCGTTGCCAGCGCCTTGGTCCTGGGAGCATTCTTCATTCTAGAGACTATCATGCGCCACGCCGGGAACTTGCCGGACATAGTCTATCCGCGCCGGGCAGTCGAGACGATCGCCCCACTGCTCTTTGCGGTGCAGGCCGCCTTCCTGCTCGGTCCGGACAACGAAGCCGCTCTCGAACTGCTGCTTTCTTATCCCGTCCCGCTGCCGCGTCTCTTCCTGGAACGCCTGAAACTGATGGCCGGCATGCATGTCACGCTAGCTCTGGTCGCCACCTTAGTCTTCGCATCCGCCTGGCCGGCTGAAAACCTGGCGCTGGCGCTAGTCCGCTGGCTAGCGGCTGGGATTGTTCTCGGCGGGGTGGCTGTCTTCACTACCCAGGTCACCCGCCAGGGTGTTTTTGGCACCCTGCTGGCAACCCTGCTATGGGCGGCCAGCCTATATGGAGGCGACGAGATCCTAAAAATATGGTCATGGTTCTGGCCGGTCCACGTCTATCTGCAGCCGGAAAAACTCGGCCTGGCGATCTACCTGTTAAACCGGCTGGCCTTGGTCGGGATCGGGGTAAGCCTGTTCCTGCTGGCGCTGAAATTCCTGGGCGACGAAGACCGTCTGATGGGAACACGCTAAACAAATCACAGATAAACGCATCTGAACACCAACGTTTTGATGAAGAGCACGATCTTATTCACATCGCCCCGATAAGGATCTGTGGCGAAAACCGAATTTCAAAAATCTTAACAGTGAGGCACGCGCATGAAAACGCTCTGTCAAATCCTCGCCATAGCCCGCACAGAATTCCGCTTCGGCGTGCGGCGCGGCGCGCCGGTCGTGGTGACCGCCGTGATCGGGCTGCTGCTTGGTGCCGGCATCCTGATGAACGTAGGAAATAATCTTCAGATGGCGGACCCGCACATGGACCAGTACACTCCTGAACAAGTGCAGAAGCTGGCCCGCAACGGGATCACCGCGGATGTCTACCGGGTCCTTGCCCGGGATGCGTTTGCCGATTTTTTCGCCCTGGATGCCACCCAGTCCTGGTTCTTTTTGTACCTGGCGCTCCTATTCCTGCCGGTGGCGACCGCCGGTGCGCTGCCGGCCGAGCGCAAGTTCGGGACGATGGAGTTGATACGCAGCCTACCCATGGATGGGACCACTTTTCTGGCCGGGAAGGCTCTCGGCACATTCGCCCTCGTGGTCTTCATCGCCTGCTTCCCATTCCTGCTCTTCCTGGTAATTCTGGAAGGGATCACGATCAAGAACTTCGGTGCCGGCGTCCCGTGGGGACTGGTCGCGTTCTATGCCAAATTGTCCCTCCTGGACGGGCTGCCGGTGCTGGCCTTTGCCACGCTTATTGGCATCCTGACCGGAGCCGCCTCACGCTCCCGGCGCGCCGCCCTCCTGCCGGGTTTCGCCGCCGGGGCAGTGAGCATCTTCTTCTGGCTATGGGCTTTCCGTGCCCCGGATGCGTCGGGCAATACGTACGACCTGCTGGCATATCGCCTCTTCCAGGGCTACCCGTCCCTGTGGCAGGCAACCTTTACCCGGCTGGTACGCCCGACTCTAGAACTGCCATCTCCCGGCTTGGCGGGGGTTGGCACAACATCGGTCGGGGCCGGCCAGATCGCGGGAATGGTTTTCGCCACCCTGCTCGCCATCGCCGGGGCCGCCCTGCTTGCCCGTCTCTGGCTCCAATGGAAGGAGAATTTCTGATGAATGCCGTTCGTCAGGTTCTGGCCATCGCCCAGACCGAGTTCCGCTTCGCCTTTCGGCGCGGCGCGCCGGTAATAATCATGATCCTGGTCGGCCTGCTAGTTGGCGCCGGGATGATGATGGCACCGTTGACGAATATGTCCAACTGGCAGTCTGCGACTAGCATGACCCCGGAACAGATACAGAAGTGGACCACCTACGGGCTGAAACTCGAGGAATATCCCATCTTCATCCGGGACGGGATCGGCGACATGTTCGTCTACAGTTCAATCCTGGCTTGGTGGGAGATGTTTGCCGCCCTGCTGCTCCTGCCGGTCGCGACAATCGTTGCCATTCCGGCAGACCATGTTTTCGGAACCTGGGAATGGTTGCGCACCACCCCGCTTACCGGCGCCCGCTACCTGGCAGGGAAATTCCTGGGGACACTGGCCGCTGTATTGGTGGTCGCGGCGGTCATGCTCGGACTTTTCTTTGCAGTCGCTAATGTCATCTTGATGACCACCGTCCACTTCTGGCTCTCCTCGTATGCCAGTCTGTATTTCATCGAATTGAGCCTGTTGGGTGGGCTGCCGCTGCTGGCCTGGGCGACCGCGGCCGGGACCCTACCGGGGGTCCTGTTTCGCAGCCGGCGGGCGGCCATCTTCCCTGGTCTGGTTGTCGGCCTGCTCAGCGTCTATTTCTGGGTGTCCGCATTTCGATCACCGTCCAGTGAGATGCTTATGGACAAGGTCGTCTACTTCTTGCTCGAAAACTATCACTCGGGAGCCACGGCCATCGAGGCCAAAGTACTGGGGCAGACAATCACCCTCACCTGGATCACGACCCGCATCGGGATCGGTCAGGTCCTCCTGATGTACCTGGCGCTCCTGGCCGCATTCCTGCTCCTGGCCGGTCTCGCCCGTCTCTGGCTCCAATGGAAGGAGAATTTCTAATGATCAGCATCATCCAACTCACCAAGACATACGGCAAGAAAGTCCAGGCACTGCGCGGTGTGGACCTGGAGATCGGCAGCGGCATGTTCGGCCTGGTCGGGCCAAACGGAGCCGGCAAGACCACCCTGATGCGCATCCTGGCCGGCCTGCTACGCCCCACCGCAGGCAAGGTCAGCATCTTCGGCAACAATATCACCACCGGAAAGGGCAAGCTGGCGGTCAAGTCCGTGCTTGGCTACCTGCCCCAAGAGCTCGGCCTCTACCCCGACCTGACGGCTTTCGAGTTCCTGGAATACGTGGCCCTATTGAAAGGTGTGACGGACAAAAAAGAACGGCAGAAACAACTGGTCGAGATCATCGAACTGGCCGGCTTGACCGGGGACGCCAAGCACCGCCTGCGCACCTTCTCGGGCGGGATGAAACGCCGGGTCGGGATCGCCCAGGCGCTTCTCGGCAACCCACAAT
>Ga0209285_10000089_pt1 | contig 31203 bp, 25 predicted proteins | sample PPLLak3March2015_2_FD_187249 | JGI IMG/M metagenome (GOLD analysis project Ga0209285, IMG submission 187249) | Freshwater sediment microbial communities from Prairie Pothole Lake near Jamestown, North Dakota, USA - PPLs Lake P8 Core (3) Depth... | ecosystem: Environmental > Aquatic > Freshwater... | reverse complement strand
TGAATAGCTGGGTTAACAGGTCTTCATCGTTGGAAAGCGCAGCCAGGCAGTTGCGGATGTCTCCCGGCGGAAGGATGCCGAGGTTCTGCCGTAGCTTTCCCGACGATCCGCCGTCATCCGCAACGGAGACGATCGCAGTCAGGTTGTGGGTATGTTCCTTCAGGCCGCGCAACACGGTGGCCAGCCCATGGCCTCCGCCGATCACCACCACGCGCGGCCCCCGCTCGCGGCGCCGAGACTCGGCCAATTGATCCACTAAATTTTGACCCGGGCGCAGGAGAGGAATAATCAGAGAGCGGTTCAATCCCCATAAACCTATCAGCATCATAATGAGACCGGCACCGCCGATGATCAGGAGCCGCAGGGGACCCGAAAGGAATTCCGGCGACATGTTCTCAAGGAATTCCAAGGATATGGCCTCTATGATCGGCATATACCAGACCGGAGGCTCCCGGTAGTAAACCGTGTGCAGGTAAACCGCTATACCGATCCCCAGGACGGTGGAACCGCCCAAAAGCAGCAAGATCCAACGCTTGACCCCCAGGCCAGGATTCAGCCAGCGCAGGATCTCGTGAGCATCCCGCCTGAATCGAGAGGATGAACGTTTTTGGGGGTTTTGCATGCGGTGCATGATAGCAGTCTTTGGATGAATAGTCAATCAAAGCTCGTGTGCACGCAAAACATGTCAGGGCCGCTGGTTGAGTAGCCGGATGCGCTGGTTTCGATACGCACAAACCGCTACTCAACCAGCGCATCCGGCGTATCGAAACCAGCATTCCTGGCAATCTACTGACAACCTTTGCGTGTACACCAAAGCTCGATTGAGCCGGTTTACGGAATTCCCAAACAGGCAGTATAATCCCTTGCATGGGCCTCATCCTTGCTATCGATATCGGCGGCACGCAAATCCGGGCTGCTCTCTATTCGTATGAAAGCATCCAGCCCATCCAGCACCAGCGCATCAGCACACAGGGCACTGGAAATACTGTTTACGAACGATTGATCTCGCTGATCGATTCGGTCTGGGTGGATGAAATTGAGATCATCTCGGTGGCTGTAGCCGGTCCTTCCAATCCGGAAATGGGTGTGATCCTTTCATCACCCAATATTCCCGGATGGCTGAACTTCCCACTCGGCGAAAAATTGACTGGCCGCTATCATGTTCCTGCACATATCAGCAACGATGCCAACCTGGCTGCCCTGGGCGAGTGGAAATATGGTGCCGGGCAGGGTCATCATGATTTGCTTTACTTCACCATGAGCACTGGCATTGGCGGCGGCGTGATCAGCCGGGACCAGCTCCTGCTCGGACACAAGGGGCTGGCCGCTGAACTGGGACATGTCACCGTCCTGCCCGATGGGCCGCTTTGTTCTTGTGGTCAGCGCGGTCACCTGGAAGCAATAGCCTCCGGGCCATCGATCGCCAGTTACGCCCTTGAACGGCTCAACGCAGGTGAACCCTCGGTCATGAAGCCTGGCCCTCACCTGAGCGCGCGGGATGTAGCCCAGGCTGCCCGCAAGGGCGACCAAATCGCCATCCAGGCCTTCGAACGCGCCGGTTATTATCTGGGCCGCGCCCTGGCCGATTTCCTGCACATCTTCAACCCATCCATCGTAATCTTTGGTGGAGGCGTCTCGCAGAGCAGTGAACTCGTATTCGAACCGATGAAAACCTCCCTGAAAGAACACATCATGGATCCCGGATATCTCGATGACCTGATCATCACGACCGCTCGACTTGGTGATGACGCCGGGCTGCTGGGCGCGCTCGCCTATGCACGGATTGAATTGTCCGCACAAAAGGATTGAAACTCTTAACACCCTCAGGAAACTGGAGAAAATATGGAACCAATGAAATTACCGGGTCCCAAAGCCCGGGCGCTTATCAAGCGCGATTCGGCTGCAATTTCCCCATCTTACCCGCGCAGCGTTCCCTTCGTAATGGATCACGGCAAGGGAACCGAAGTATGGGATGTGGATGGGAACCGCTTCCTGGACTTTGCAGCCGGCATCGCGGTCGTTTCCACCGGCCACAGCCACCCCAAAGTGGTCAAAGCCATCCAGCAGCAGGCTGAAAAATTCCTGCACATCTCATCCGATTTCTACCACAAGAGTTGGGTGGAACTCGGCGAGAAACTGGATGAAATTGCCCCATTCGAAGAATCCGCCAACACCTTCATGACCAATTCGGGAACGGAGGCGGTTGAGACTGCCATCAAACTTGCCCGCTACCATACGGGACGTACGAATTTCATCGGCTTCACTGGCGCATTCCATGGGCGGACGATGGGCGCGGTAACCCTGACCGCCAGCAAGCCCACCTACCATCGCGGTTTCTATCCATTGATGAATGGCGTTGTCCATGCGCCATACCCCAATCCCTACCGCCCGATCCTGGAACGAAAAACCGGAGAAGATTACGGTGAGACTGTTGTCCGTTACATCAATGATGAGATCCTCGGCCACATCATCCCGCCTGATGAAGTCGCAGGCATCCTGGTCGAAAGCATCCAGGGTGAGGGCGGCTATATCGTACCCCCTCCGGGTTTCTTCCCTGCCCTGCGGGAACTGTGCGATGAACATGAGATCCTGCTGATCACCGATGAGGTGCAAAGCGGCATGGGGCGTACAGGCAAATGGTGGGCGATTGAGCATTTCGAAGTAGAACCGGATGTTGTCACGGCAGCCAAGGGTATTGCATCCGGCGTACCTCTGGGTGCTTGCATCGCCCGCCAATCGGTTATGGATTGGCCGCGCGGCGCCCACGGCAATACCTACGGCGGTAACCCCCTTGCGTGTGTCGCATCCCTGGCAACCATCGATCTGATCGAAAATGAGTATCTTGAGAATGCGGCCACCGTCGGTCAATACACACTGGATGCATTGCACGAGATCATGGCTCGTCACCCGAGCATCGGAGATGTGCGCGGCATAGGCCTGATGATCGGAGTCGAATTCGTCAAGGATCGCAAAGGCAAGCAGCCCGATGAAAAACTCTGCAACCGGGTGGCGGAACTGGCTTTCGAACGCGGTCTGATCCTGCTCTCCTGCGGCAAGAGCGTGATCCGCTTTGCACCGCCCCTGAGCATTACACAGAGCGAAGTGGACGAAGGTTTGAAAATCTTCGAAGAGGCGGTCATGCTGGCCGAGAAGGAAACTCATTAGTACCTTCCCATTTTCCTGATGCTTACAGGGACTGTCCAAAAGCCCAATATTGCACAACAGGCTGCCAGGCAAATGTAGGGCGAAATTTATTTCGCCTTACATTTTTTGGATAGCCCCTGTTTCATACGTTATCCAGATAATCATCCAACACAACTCTTATACTCTGGTCAATCCCCGGTGATACAATAAGCCCGATATGCTCCCTGACTTTCGCGTCCGACAACGCGATTACCTGCTCGAGATTGCGCGCGCCATCACCCAGGAACTCGACCTGGAGAAGCTCCTGGCGCGCATATTGCGCATCGCGGTCGAGATGCTTGCCGGGCAGGCTGGCATCATTGCCTTCAAAGAATCGGGGAGCTGGCGGGTAGCCGCCGCCCAGGGCATCCCCCCAGCATTCCTGCGCTATCTGGAACCTCTCCTGGCCGAGGAGAAGGTCGCAGAGCTCGATGTACCTGAACTCAACCGCATGCTCAAGGAACTGGCCTATTCAGCCAGCATGGGCTTGCTGAACGGGGTTGGCCTGCCCCTGGTAGCTCATAAACAGGTGATCGGGGTCATCTTCATCTTCCGCAGCTACCCGGATGTTTTCTCTCCCAATGACAAACTGCTCTTGCAGTCGTTTGCCGACCAGGCTGCCATCGCCATTTTCAACGCCCAGCTCTATACGCAGATCAGTTATGAAAAACAGCGCCTGGACGCGTTGCTCGATTCGGCTGCCGATGGCATCCTGATCCTGACTGCCGAGCACATTGTCGAGCGCGTCAACATCGCCTGCGAGCGCATGCTGGGGCTGCCACGCGTAGAGATTGTTGGCAAACCTCACGATCATATCATCCGCTGGGCACACAATCCAGAGGGATTGACCCTCGAGGAAGCGGAGGGCAACGGCTGGCCCCTGACATCCAACGCTTACCTCTATGTGGAAGGCGATCTGCAGCGCCCGGAACCACCCAGCCTCCCGGTTGGGATCACCTACGCACCCCTGCTCTCGGCTGAAGGCAAACTGCGCAACATCGTTGTCACCGTACGCGACATAACCAAATTCCGCACCGCTGAAGAGATCAAGAACACCTTCGTTTCGATCGTAAGCCATGAGCTGAAAACCCCTGTGGCGCTCATCAAAGGCTATGTCAGCACGTTACGACGAGATGACGCAACCTGGGATCGCGGTATCGTCCAGGACAGCCTGCAAGTCATCGAGGAGGAAGCCGACCGGTTGGCTTCGATGATCGAAGATCTGTTGGATGCTTCACGATTGCAGGCCGGAGGCCTGAAGCCAAGTCAGGCGGATATCTCCCTGCCTGCAATTGCAGAGCGCCTGGCAGAACGCTTCCGGACCCAAACCCGCAACCATACCTTCACCGTCGATTTTCCCGAGAAGTTCCCCGTTATCCTTGCCGATGAAGGCCGGATCGAACAAGTGCTCTCGAACCTGTTATCCAATGCGTTGAAGTATGCCCCCCAGGGTGAGATTCGCATCATGGGGCAGGTACGCCCCGAACAGGTGATCATCTGCGTCAGCGACCAGGGGCCGGGGATAGCACCGGAGGATATTCCTCATGTATTTGACCGCTTCTACCGCTCGACCGGCGCGGTCAAATTGACCAAAGGGGCCGGGCTGGGGTTGTACCTGGCGCGCGCCATCATCGAAGCCCATGGCGGAAGGATCTGGGTGGATCCCAAGCCCAACTCCGGGGCGCGCATCTGTTTCTCGCTCCCACGCTAGCAACTATCGGGTACAATAGCCCGGTTATCCAAAAATCCAATGTAACTTCTCAATAAATCGGGGAAGATGGGGGGTGTGTGGGCGGCTTCGCCGCCCACACACCCCCCGCCCTCCAAGTTGTTGAGATGATACAATCCAATCAATAAATCGGAAAGAAAACATGCCCCCTTCTCGAACGCAGATCAATTGCCCGCGCTGCCGGCAGCCCATCGCAGCGCAAGTCGAACAGCTCTTCGATGTCTCCGCCGATCCAGGCGCCAAGCAGCGGTTCCTGGGAGGTGTCTCGAACTACGCCGCCTGTCCGCACTGCGGGTACGCCGGAGCGCTGGCCACGCCGATCATCTACCATGATGCTGATAAGCAACTCCTGTTGACCTATTTCCCTTCGGAACTGGGTATGCCGGTCAATGAACAGGAAAAGATCATCGGCCCGCTCATCACCCAGGTTACGAACCGCCTTCCTGCTGAAAAACGGAAAGCCTACCTGTTGCAACCGAAGAGTTTCCTGACCTACCAGAGCTTGATCGAACACATCCTGGGCGCAGACGGGATCACCCCGGAAATGATCGAAGCCCAACAAAAGCGCATGTTGCTGATCGAAAAACTACTGGCAGCCTCCAGCGAAGATGTTCGCAAGGAGATCATCAAGCAGGAATCAGCTTTGCTGGATGCCGAATTCTTTGCCCTGTTCAGCCGCCTGGCGGAAGGCGCCCTCGCCAGCAGCCAGGAGCAAATCGGCCAGCAAATGGGCGCACTGCAAAATTTGCTGCTGGAAAACACCGAATATGGAAAGCAGATCTCCGGCCAGGTCAAGGAACTGGAAGAGGCCGTCAAGACCCTCCAATCAGCCGGCAAGGAACTGACCCGTGAGAAATTGCTCGATATCCTGATCGAAGCCCCCAACGAGGAGCGCCTTACCGCCCTGGTCAGCATGACCCGCCCCGGCCTGGATTACCAGTTCTTCCAGATGCTCTCCGAGCGCCTCGAGACCAGGACCGGCGATGAACGCAAGAAACTGGAATCCCTGCGCGAGCGCCTGTTGGATCTCACTCGCCAGATCGACCAGCGCGTGGAGGAGGAATATAAGCGCGCCGGCGAATTGCTCCAGACCCTTGTATCCGCAGAGGATATCGAGACAGCAACATCAGAACATATCGAAGAGATCTCAGACATCTTCATCCAGGTACTGAACCGGGCCTTGCAGGAAGCAAAGAAGAACAATAACGAGGCAGAGTTCAAGAAACTGGGGAGGATCGTATCGGTTCTGCAGGAAGCATCCACACCTCCCCCGGAGTACGAATTGCTGCAAAAGTTTCTGGAAGCCAAAGATGATGCCGGTTTGGATAAGTTGATCCAGGAAAATGCCGAAAAGGTCACCCCCGAATTCACCAACTTTATAGGCAGCGCGCTGGCGCAAACGGAATCACGCACTGGGGAACAACCCGATGCAGAAACGAAAGCAACGCTCGAACGGCTGGATGCCGTCTACCGCGCGGTATTGAAATTCTCGATGAAGAGAAGCATGCAGAAATGAAAGCACAAGCCCCCGCTCTCCGTGAAGAGGCGGGGGCTTTCCTTGTTCATCTTGTATCCTGATGGTTTGAGGAGCATTAATCCATCGGCGGGTTGTCCAGCCGCACACCATGCCCCCGGACGGTGACGATATAAACATGGGTCGGATCCAGCGCCGCCAGCCGGTCACGCAGGCGGCGAACGAGTGCGTCCAGCGCCTGGTCGGTCACGCCAATGGCCTGCTCATCCCCCCAAGCGGTGCTGATCAAATCCTGGCGCGAGATAACCTGTCCCTGGCGATCATACAAGGTCTGCAAAACGTGGAATTGCATGGCAGACAAGGCTGGCACTAATTGCTGGTTGTTCACCCACACCTTTCGCGAGCGGACATCTAGGCGCAGGCGTCCAGCCGGCTCCACTTCATCCAGCGGCATGGTAGCATCCGAAACAAAGAACATGAAGGTTTGTACCAGAGAGATTTGGATCGTATCGCCATCCTGCAACAGGATGGGATTCTCGATCTGACCGCCATTGTGGTACGTCCCGTTCCGGCTTCCCAGGTCTTCCAGGATCACGTTCCCGCCAGAAGGCGTCAGCCGGGCATGGAAGCGGGATACTTGACGGTCATCGATCACAATGTCGCAGTGCTGTTCGCGCCCGATAACCAGCGGTTGGTCAAGCGCCCAGCGCTGGCTCTTGAGCGGGCCGGATTGTGCTACCAGCAAGGGGAATTCTTCGAGGTTTTCCATTGCATCTTGCTCCCACGCGTCAAACATTGGGGGTTCTCCGGGAGTTGCTGTGATGGATGGGAAGAGATGGGGGTATGGGGCGGGCTTCGCCCGCCCCATACCCCCAATTTCCTCCCTATTCCGGCGATTCCCAGAGAACCACATCGGGATGAGTGTAAAACGATTGAAAGACGTTTATAATATAGCAGATTATTGCGATTCTGTGCAATATGGACAGGGCCAAAAGCCAACGCCGAAACTGAGCCAATTGCACAGTCCTACTCTGTCGAATCAAACCCAATTTGGGAGAGCACATGCCCCAGGCGCTGAAGGACGGGGAAGTTCTCCGAGGTCGCTACCGCATTCTGGAACGCATCGGCCATGGCGGGATGGGTAACATCTATCTTGCCAACGACACACGCCTAGAAGGTCGCCGATGTGCACTCAAGGAAGTGGAATACGACCGCAGTCTCCCCGACAACTTGCTGAAAGAGGCTCGCGAGCAATTCTTTCGTGAAGCCACTGTTTTGGCGCGCCTGGACCATCCCAACCTGCCCAAAGTCTCCGACTTCTTTTCCAACGATCAACGCGATTACCTGGTTATGGATTTCGTGCCCGGCAAAGATTTGCGTGAGATCATGCAGGAAGCCCGACAGCGCAGCATGTTTCTTTCCGAAAGGGATGTACTCTCGTGGGCTGCCCAGCTTGCAGAAGCCCTCTCCTACCTGCACAAACAGAACCCTCCCCTTGTTCATCGCGACATCAAGCCCAGCAACCTCAAGATCACACCGAATGGGCTGTTGAAATTGGTGGATTTTGGGCTGGTCAAGGTGCTCGTCCCGGATGAAATGACTGTAACCGTCATCCAGGGGCGTGGCACTGCCCTTTACACGCCGCTCGAACAATACGGGGATGATGGGCGGCATACCGACGCTCGCAGCGATATCTACGCCTATGGGGCCACCCTGTACCACCTGCTGACCAATAAGCCGCCTTCAGATGCACGTGAACGCTTCCTCCATCCGGATAAACTCACCCTCCCACGCCAGGTTAATCCAGCGATCAGTTTCCGCACAGAGCGCGCCATTCTGTGGGCGATGGAACTTCACCCGGAAAACCGTCCCGAATCGATTGATGTATTGCAGGAATTCCTGGTTGGCCAACGAAGGGATATTCCATCCTCGCGCCAGGAACCCAGATCGCCCCAAGCGATCCTTCATACATTCACATTTGGAACCATCGAGAAGATCTTGCTTGGAATCTCTGGCTGGCTATTGTTGATCAGCCTTATTCTTTCGTTTCTTCGTTAAAACCAAATACCAGAGCCATCCCCCCAGCAAACCCAAACCTGCGCCACAAAGAACGAGCAACAGTATCCCCAATAAACCATACAATTTTATGAATTTTTCCCCGCCCGGCAAACCAAGGGATATGTAGTTATATGGTAACAACCCGCCAATGAAACTTGCGAGTGCCCAGCGCAATCCCCACTGAGGGGAAAACAACCGGATAACAAGCCAGTAGATCAACATCACGATCCCACTCAATAAAACGATCGCCATTAGCCAGTTACCAAAACCAAGAGAATCCCTCTGTGTGATTGCGCCATTGTCGCCATCTGGCGTTGGCGAAATGATCGTAGGTGTATCCACGATCTGGGAGGCCGTAGGCGCAATAACGGTTATGCTGACCCCTTCAGTCGTGACATCCAATTTCAACACCACCGATGTGATTGCCGGTTCACTGACTGCCTGGATTTCAATCAAACCAGGGCGCTCAAGCCCAAAAGAGATCCGCGCCACGCCATCATAGGTTTCCGCTTCGTATTGTTGTATGATGCCGGTCTCACCGCTGAGCGACACCCTGAACCGAACCGTAGTCCCATCGGGAACGGGGTTCTGGTTATGGTCCAAGATTACATTCGTATAAATGTTCAGCGTATCACCCACCTTGAGATTGGGAGATGGGGTAGGTTCGGGCGTTCCACCCGGCGATGGGGTTGGAACAGGCGGTAGGTCCAGGTAGAGCCCGATCACCTGGTTGGGATCCGGGGCAGTTGCAGAGAGCAGGTCGTAGCCAATCCCTGGAACGGAAACCGGTAGCGACCCGATCGGCGTAATCTCCTGGAACAAGAGGCGCGCCGCAATATCCTGGAAATGCTCCGATTTACTGAACAGACCATAGTAAGCACTCAATTTGGATATATCGGTTGCATCCAGGTAATAAGGGGCGCCAAACGCAAACATGACAATCTTCTTGTTCCGCAGCAGTTCTTCCCGTTCGGAGAGGAAGCGATAAACAACCTGGGACCTGGGCTGCAATGGATCCAGATCCATCAGGGCAATCACCACCCAATCCGCCTGCTGCAAAGCAGCCTCCAGCGTATCATCCCCTTCGCCTCCCGGCAGGATCATAGCCAGATTAGTAAAGGAGAAGGAGGTCAACCGGTTTCGGGTCACCTCCCCTCCCCCGCCTGGCCCATATAAATGCAACACCGCATTTTGAAGCGCATCCACAGCCAGGACAGGCTCCAATGGGCAGGTACTGCACTGCTGTACCTGGCGGTCATCCGTCAGAAATACGATCCAATCTTGCAAGCCTGGAGGCGCCGGCAGGATCGTATCCAGATCCTGTGAATCAGGGCTGATAAGGGTAGCAGCCTGGCGAGCGACTTCGAATGTGATCGATTCGGAATTCCCAATGTTCGCAAGTTCTTCAATTGTAGGTGTAACCAGGCTGGGCAGGAAATTGATATAAAGCTCGAATTTCACGGTCAAGATGCGCTGCACGGATTCATCCACTCGCTGGGCAAAAGCCGCGTCCTCGCGATACTTCTGCACGAAGAAATCCAGGATATTCAGGACGGTTGAATAGTTATCCGGCGAGTCAGTGGATTGGATATTGCCAAGGTAGAGCAAATCGTTCCCCGCCAGGAATGCATCCCTTACTACAGTTCTCGCCACGAACCCCTGGCCGCCCGGGTCGTAAAAACGACGGATCGACTGGCTACCCAAATCATCGCTGATGATCAAGCCACCGCCCTGCCGCCAGGAAACGAAAGCTGGCAGGCTCAGGATTTGCGACAGCGCCGAGGCATCCAAACTGACTGGCTTGGTGGTGGCGCGGATGTTCCCCTGGAATCCTTGGTAACGGATATGTGAAACGAGTAATGCATCGGTTGTACTCCCCTCATCCGGAGCATTTCCCGTGACCGCAAAGAATGGTGCCAGTTCTATTTGTTGCAATTGCTCCAACGATTTACGAACTGTCGCAGCTTCCGCACTGGATGAACGATCGGCACTTCCTCTGCCGGGAAAATGCTTGGCCACAACAACCAATGTATTATTGCTGCCTCTGTGCAGGCCACTGATGTAGGCTTGGCCCATTTTGCCTGCCCAATAGGGGTCACCCCCAAAAGTGCGCGTGCCCAATTCGGCCCCCCCGGTATCATTGGGAGATTCGAGAACATCGAGCGATGGCCCAAAGTACAGATTGAACCCCATTGCCGCCAATTCACTGCCCATCACCTCGCCTGTCAGTTCAGCCAAAGCAGGTTGCCAGGTGGCACCAATGGCCATCTGGTTGGGAAGTGTCGTTACCCCGCTGAAGATCTGATCATATGGATAACCATCGCCCTCCTGGGAGATACCAGTAAACAAAGGGATATATTTATGATTGCGATCCTGCCCCGTAATGGGATCGGATTCCATTTGTGAATCATCCCATTCGATATTCTGTAAATCCCCGATCAGGCGGTAGGCATCATAAACAACATCAGGAGCGGCAGTGAAATTATCGTTAGACCGAAGCAAAACGACACCACCAATGTGATGGTTCGTAATCAGGTCATAGATTTGGGAAGTTTTATCAACAGTCGTGCCCGTGAAGGTGACCAGGAACAGTTGACCGATCTTTTCTTCTGGAGTTAACTGGTTCAGCAAATTTCGAGCACGAATGGATGGGATATCCTCTTGCGCCCATACTCCCATCAGGGGTGCAACAGCTGACAAAACCAGCACCAGCAAAATCATCCCGGATAAAAACCGCCACCGCCTCATGAATCCCTGCCGTACCGCTTGCTGATCTCTCGATGCACATCCAACTGGATATTTCCTCCAGAGATAACTGCGATTGAAGGTTTTCGAACCCGTCCGCTCATCAGCGCAGCCAGGACTACCGCTCCGGATCCCTCCACCATCTCATTATGTGCATGCCAAGCATAAGCCACCGCCCGGACGATTTCTTCTTCACTGACCAGGATGATCTCATCGACATATCGCCGCATCATCGGGATGGTCACGGATGTGCTTTCGATCGCGCCGGTCAATCCATCGGCCAGGGATGGCAAATCCTGTACATTCTCCTGCGTTCCATGGTAGAACAAACTGTGTGTAAACGGTGATGCCTCCGCCTGGACACCGACCAGCCTCGCCCGTGGATGTTTCTCCTTCAATCCCACACCGATCCCGGAAATCAAACCGCCCCCGCTGACAGGAACAAGCCAGGTCATATTACCTGCCTCGGGTAATTGCTCCAGGATTTCCAGGGCTATTGTCCCCTGCCCGGCAACAACCTGGCCGTCGTTATATGGTGAAACCCAGGTAAGGCGGTTCTCGCTTGCGTACGTCATGGCAGCCGCCTCTGCTTCCGGATACCCACCCGGCACAAGCCGCAATTCTGCCCCCAGGGCGCGGATGGCATCCAGCTTGACCGGTGCTGCGTGCTCCGAAGCAAAGATAATGACCGGCGCTCCGCTGATCCTGCCGGCCAACGCCAGGCCCTGCCCGTGATTGCCGGCAGAGGCGGCCACCAACCCGACCTGGCGTTCCCAATCTTCGAGGTGAAGCACCTTGTTCAATGCCCCACGCGCCTTGAATGAGCCGGTCACTTGCCGGTTATCCCACTTAATCCAGGCGTCAAGATGCATATCCTGCGTCAACGGTGTACATCGAATATGCGGGGCGATGCACACCATCGCCTGGCCAAGCCACTCGTAGGGAATCACGCCCCCCCTCCTGATATGCGTAGGGCCAGGGCAGGATCGTCGGTAAAGATCCCATCCACACCCCAGGAAAACAGCCGAAGCATATCGGCTTCCTGGTTGACTGTCCAAACATGGATGCGCCGTCCTGTGCGCTGAACATTTTTCACAAAGCTACCCGAAATGCTGGAAAGATGAGGATGCAGTGCTTGATAACAGGGATTTCGGTAGCCAACCCAACGCCCCCAAAAACCGAACAATCCCGGCCAGGCAAGGAGTCCACGCGGGACATCGGGCAGAAGTTTCCCGGCCTTCCTCAAATTGGATGGAAAAAACGATGAGAATAATGTGTGCTCTTGCAAGCCAAATCTTTCAACCAGGCCTGCAACACGCTCCACCAATGCATCGCGCGGTGTTGCATAGTTCGTCAATTCGATATTCATGAACAGTTTCCTGCCATAGGCTTCGAATACCTGGGCAAGGGTTGGGATGCGCTCGCCTCGGAATTGCTCATTGAACCAACTGCCCGCATCCAAATCCCGCAGCCCCGCCAGTGGGATATTTCTCAGGTCCCCTTGTCCGTCAGTCGTTCGGTTGACGGTCTGGTCGTGCAGAACAACCACCTCCCCATCGGCAGTGAGTTTGACATCGAACTCGACTGCCAGGGCGCCTTCCTGGATGGCTTGCTGGAAAGCAGCGAGGGTATTCTCGGGCGCATGCGCAGAGGCGCCACGGTGGGCAAAAATAAGGGGACACGGTAGGTCAGGTAACATTCTCGGTTTCTCGGCTACATTTCGACGAAGTATGATTGGGCGGCACGTTCCAGCAACTCTTTGCTCATCACGGGTTCAGCAGAGAGGTATCGGGCAATATCGATGATCTGGTCACACAGATCGCGCGGATGGGAGGCGCGCAGTTTGCGGTTGCGCTTGATATACCATTCCTGCAATAAATAGGCCAATCCCTGGTCGTTGTATTGCACACCCTTCTGCTTTGCAACGCGCTGGAATATCTGGCGGTAATCTTCGTAGCTCGGATCCCCGATCTCGATCTTGTGGCGCAAACGGCGCAGGAAAGCCTCGTCCACCAGATCCTTGGGCGGCAGGTTGGTGGAGAACACCACCAAAACATCGAATGGGATCTCCATTTTACGCCCCGTGTGGAGGGTCAGGAAATCGACGCGGTTCTCGAGTGGTACGATCCAGCGGTTGAGCAGGTCGCGCGGCCGTACCTGCTGGCGACCGAAATCGTCGATCAGGAGGATGCCACCGTTCGCCTTCATCTGGAACGGCGCCTCATAGAACTTGTGAACATCATCGAAAACCAAGTCAAGACCTTCCAGGGTAAGTTCACCCCCCACCATGATGAATGGCCGGCGGATGCGCACCCAGCGCGGATCACGCCGCGTGCCGCCGCGCAGATTTCCGGTTCCGGAATCAGTTGTTTCCTTATCGCCAGCGAGCTGGTGATTAACCGAATCATAAAGCTTTACCACTTGCCCATCCACATAAAGTGCATATGGGATGAACATGTTCTGGCTTAGAATCAAATTGCCAAAGCCGCGCGCAACGCTCGTTTTGCCATTTCCCGGCGGGCCATATAAGAAAATGGATGTGCCAGAGTTGAGGGCCGGCCCAAGACGATTGAAGGTCGACTCAGATAAGATCAGGTCCGAGAGGATCTGGCGCATGGCCCGGCTGGTTACAACCATACGACCACGGCTCTGGCGACGGATGGCCTCGTTGTAAACACCAATGGGTACCGGAGCAGCACCGGCATATTGGCTGCGTTCCAACGCCTCCCGGGCTCGCACAATGCCTGCGCCAGTGATGGCATATTGGTAGGCGCCTTCCCCCAATCCCATCTGAGATGATTTGACCTCGATCAGTTTTTCACGCTTCAAGGCCTCAAGGATCAAATCTACAACCCCTGCAAACGGCAATGCCAGTTCCTCGGCGATCCGGAACCCGGTCAAATAGCCCTGAAAGTATAAAATTTTCAACGCCAAATCCTGTAGCCACAACGGCGAAAGCCCCGTGTCATCGAGATTGTTGATGATCGGCGGTACAAAGGCTTGAGACGAACCAAGTTGAGGAGTGGTCATTGCAACCTCCCGTTGCATGGATATATTCGAATTATAGCATGCAGAAAGTCCTGTTTTGGAAAAGATGGGTATAATCGCCCCCATGAAACTCAGCATTGTTATCCCAGTTTTTAATGAAGTTAACAGTATCAACGAGATCATCAAACGAGTTCAAAATACGCGCCTGGCAGACGAAATTATCGTGGTTGATGACTACTCCAGGGATGGCACGCGGGATATACTGGCAGGATTGAACGGAAAAAAAGGTGTGCACGTCATCCTGCATGACAGGAATCGAGGCAAGGGTGCAGCGGTGCGGACCGGGCTTGAGGCTGTCAGCGGCGATGTCATCCTGATCCAGGATGCCGACCTGGAGTACGATCCGCGCGATTACCCGGCTCTTCTCAAGCCCATCCAGGAGGGGATTGCCGATGTTGTGTACGGGTCGCGCTTCCTCGGCGGTCCGCGCCGGGCTACCATGTTCTGGCACATGGTGGCCAATAAACTGCTCACATTTGCAACGAACTTCCTGTTCAACACCATCCTGACGGATATGGAAACCGGGTACAAGGTTTTCCGGCGTGAGGTCATCGAGGGATTTCACCTGCACGCAAATCAATTTGATTTCGAACCGGAATTCACTGCAAAAATCCTCAAAAGACATTACCGCATTTTCGAAGTACCGATTTCCTTCAATCCTCGGGATTATTCCGACGGCAAGAAAATCAAACTGAAGGATGCCTTTGCAGCCATCTGGACACTGATCAAATATCGCATCATCGACTGAACATCGCCCATGGCAAATCATAAGATCAACCCGACGCGAGGGAAGGGCCTGCTCGAACCTGTACTGGCTCAATGGCGCGCCGGCAAAGCCAATCGGCTTATCCCACCGGCATTACGTTCCGGTCGCATCCTCGATATCGGTTGCGGTACACACCCATACTTCCTGTCCCATACTTCTTTCCAGCAGAAATTTGCCGTTGACCAATTGCCCCTCAACCCTGATTCAGCCCGCCAGTTCGAAATCCAGTTCTACACGATCGATCTCAATAAAACACCCAGACTACCCTTCGAAGATGATTTCTTCGCCGCCATCACCCTCCTGGCTGTCGTTGAACACCTCGATCCAGCCAGCATGGCAAAACTGTTCAAAGAAACCCATCGTGCCTTGCAGTTTGGTGGCATGGTCATCATGACCACCCCAGCCGTTTGGTCAGATGGGCTACTCAAAGCCATGGCGCGCTGGGGCTTGGTCAGCGCAGACGAGATCGATGAACACGCCTATACTTATACACTCCCCCTTCTGGGCTGGTATTTTGGTCAGGCTGGTTTCGAAATGGATAAAATCCGTTTCGGCTATTTCGAGTTCGCACTGAACATGTGGGCAACGGCCACAAAATAGTTACACTCCCCTTCCTCTTCTTTTTTATTTCGCCACTCCCGCTGGCTGAATATCCCGAATATTCAATTGCATATATTCCCTGCCGTTGAACTCATTCCGTTCGAATGAATACAATACATCAACTTGAGCCGACAGCTTCGCCTGGAGATGGCCAAGACGAAAAGCAATCGCATCATGGGTAATTCGACCATCATTCAGTGAAAGTTTAAGATGCTTCCCATCTGCACCAACAATCCTGGAATTAACTACACGCAGATCCCTGGAAACAAAAATGGCTTCCCGATTGCCATAACCGGTTGGCTCTAGGCAATCAAGCTGCTTAAGCAGTTCGGGCTTTAATTCGGAGAGAGGTATCTCCATATCTGCCAGGAGCATGTGCCGAAGATCCATGCCCCCCAGTTCGCGCTCGGCGATGCATCTAAGTCTTGCTATCAACTCATGCAAGTTCTCATTTCGAACAGTAAACCCGGCCGCGGCAGCATGCCCACCATGGCGCACCAGTAGATCAGCGCATTCATCCAGCGCCTCAGTAATATGGAACTCCGGGATTGAACGGCAGGAACAACGGGTGTACTCATCGTCATGCTGACCGACAATAGCCGGACGATAATGAGCCTCGGTTAGGCGAGCAGCAGCCAACCCTACCACTCCGGCATTGAATTCCCGATCAACCGCAAACAGGATGAACGGATCCTTCTCTTCAGCAAAAGCCAATTCGTTCGCCTTCTCCTGGATCTCACGGGTCAGGAGTTGCCGATTCCGGTTCTGCTGATCCAACTGGAGTGCCAATTGTCCGGCCTCGAAAACCCTGGATTCCATCAACAATTGGTATGATGCCAGCGCTGACTCCAGCCGACCGGAGGCATTCAAGCGCGGCCCCAGTGCAAATCCAATGTTGGTTGCATTGACCTTTGCCAGTGTCACCCCGGCCACATTCGCCAGTGCAAACAACCCCTGCCGCTGGGTTTGCCGTATCTGAATCAGACCCTTCGAAACCAGGGAACGGTTCTCCCCTGTCAGCGGGGCCAGGTCGGCCACCGTGCCGAGGGCGACGAGGTCGAGCAGGCCATCAAGAAATTCGGATGGCAGATGACCGGCGATGGCTGACCGATTTTGATCGTTCGTCATTGATCCTTTGTTACCAAACAACGCCTGCGCAATTTTATAAGCCACCCCCACCCCGGCCAGATCCTTATCAGGATAAGCATCTCCATCCCGTTTGGGATTGACGATCGCCAGGGCAGGCGGCAGTTCCCCCGCAGGTTGGTGATGGTCCGTGATGATGAGATCCAATCCCAGGGTTCGGGCGTGCGCCACTTCGGCCGGGGAACGAATGCCACAATCCACAGTGATGACCAGTCCGACGCTATTCTCCCTCAGGTTGGTCAGTGCATCCGGGTTCAACCCATACCCCTCCTCGAAACGGTTGGGGATATAGGGAATTACATTTCCACCAAGGGCGGTCAACACCTGGACAAGCAGAGCTGTTGCGGTGACACCATCCACATCATAATCGCCATAGATCGCAATCTTTTCCTTCTGTGTGATGGCTTGCCAGATACGATCGACGGCAACCTGCATGTCAGTCATCTGGAAGGGATCCGCATCGAAGTTCGGCTCCGCTCTGAGAAAAGCTTGCGCTTCCGATACAGTGGCATATCCACGGTTAAATAAGATCTGCCGCATGATAGGTGGGAAAGCGCACAGGTTTTCATTCGCCTGGGGGGAGAGAGGAGGCTGAATAATCCAGCGTTTGGATGAATGCATAATGGGGTGAGTATACTGTGCTTTTGTGAACTGGGCAAACACCCCACAATGGGACAAGTGTCACTTGAACGATTTTCCCAGTATTGGTATATTGGTACGTAGTCCACTTTAACTGGAGCAGTAATGAAAAAAAAGTATCGAGTACTACCCATTGCCCTGCTCATCATCGTGCTCGTCCAGGCATGCCAGGCAACCCCTACCGCGCCCCCCACAGAAGCGCCAGGAACCGAAACACCCGCGACTGCTACCATTGAACCTGATAAGCGGTCGGTTGTACTGATCTCGTGGGATGCATCCCGGGCTGACATCGTCTACAACATGATGGAGACCGGGCTTCTCCCGACGTTCGCGTCTCTGGCTGCCAACGGCATCCGCGCCGAGTACGCCCAAACCATCGACCCTTCCCTTACCGCAGCGGCTCACAACAGCATCTCATCCGGCTCGTACCCAACCTATACCGGGATCACATCGAACAGTTTTCATGTTACAGGAGATGACTTCTACTGGTACCGGGTTGGCTTTGACGAATCCATGGATGAAGCGGAACCGATCTGGGTGACTGCATCCCGCAACGGACTGACCACCGCCGCAGTATTCTTCGTCGGCGGGTCGCCAGCGCACGATGATCAACTTGCGGATTACACCATTGGTTACGGGATCGAGGATGCCTACTCGAAGCAATGGAAAGTAAGCTTGTCAGAAACTGATGCTTGGGAGAACGTGCCAGATTCCTACAGCCCACCCTTGGATGGCAGTTTTTCCATCCAAAATGTTGGTTCGGTTTACTTGTATGGGATTGATACCACCGACGATAATACAGAGAATTACGATACAGTTGTTTTGAATACCGAGCGCTCGGGCAGCGAACCTGCGCAGGTACTGAAAGAATCGGAGTGGGGTTCACTCATCCTGCTGGAACGCGCCTATGCTGGCGCAGACTTCCTCATCCAGGAAATAAATTCTGAAACCGTTACGCTGTACCACACCGGTGTCGAGCGCAATTCGGCCTCACCCAAGGAACTGCTGGATGCGTTGAACAAAAAGTTTGGATGTTTTCCTCCCGGAGGAGATTCCTACGCGTTGGAGCATGGCTGGATCACCGAAGAAGATTTCCTCTACCAACTGGAACGCCAATCCGTTTACATGGCCGAGGTGGCAGCCTGGATCTATTCCACCTATCATCCAGACCTCATGCTGACCTGGCAGGACCCTTTCGATTCCGCCGGTCACCAGTTCTTCATGACCGACCCGCGCCAGATGAATTATTCCCCCGAACGCGCCGAACAATACCAGGGATACTACAACCAGGCCGCCACGGTGGCAGACCGTTCCCTGTCGATCATGCTGGATGCCTTTGATCTTGACACCACAACCGTCTTGATGGTTGGCGATCATGGCATGGCCCCAATCCATTCCGTGGTGTATGTGAACACGATCCTGGAACAGAACGGCCTCCTGACCCTGGATAGCCAGAACTATGTTGTTCTGGAACAGACCAAGGCCTTTGCCATCGCATCCGGCGGGGCCGTCCATATCTACATCAACCTGGTTGGCCGCGAAAAAGGCGGCGGCACGGTCACTGCGGATGAATTTCCCATCATCCAGGAACAGATCATCGAACTGTTCCAGAATGTGGTCGACCCCGTCAGTGGCGAAGCGGTTTTCCAGCGCGTCCTCCCCAGGAGCGAACTGGGATCCCTGGGGCTGGATCACCCGAACTCAGGGGATGTTTTCGCCCAGGCCATCCCCGGCTACCACCTGGACGGGTGGCGCGGGAACGATTACGTATTCGCCCCGGCAGATTTCTACGGCCAGCACGGTTATGATAGCAGCCTGCCGGAAATGCACGCCATCTTCATCGCCGCAGGCGCAAAAATCCCGATGTCAGGCGCAGTAATTCCACCGGTTCGTATTGTGGATTATGCTCCTACCATTGCACGACTCTTGGGATTCGAACCTTCCCCCACAGTCCAGGGATCGCCGATCCTTGCAATCGTACAACCATGACTCGAACGGTTTGTTTTCATCACAATGATGCAGATGGCCGCGCCAGTGGTGCGATCGTCCGTTATGCGCTTGGGCGCGATATCCAATTGTTCGAAATGGATTACGATGCGCGCTCGATCCCCTGGAACGACATTTCGAACGCAAACCGCATCGTTGTTGTCGATTTCTCCTTTCCGCTCCAGGATATGCAGAAAATGGCTGAGGGCAGGGAATTCATCTGGATCGATCACCATAAAAGCGCCTTGACTGAACTGGAAGCCGCATCAAAGACATGGCCGGGCCTGCGCGATCTTTCCGAGGCTGCCTGCGTGCTCACCTGGAAATACTTCTTTCCCAACAAACCAGTGCCACGCGCCATCACCCTGATCGGGGATCGTGACATCTGGCGCTGGGCCGAAGCGGATACGGGAGCCTTTACCGAGGGCCTCCACGTCCGGGATACACACGTAGATCACGACGATCTCTGGATCCCCCTCCTGGAAGAGGATCCAGATTTCATGAAGATGATAATCTACGAAGGCCGGCGGCTACGGGAAATCCGCCTGGCAGAAATCAAAAGCCTGATTGAGCGGCGCGGCTTCGAGGTCAGGTTTGAGGGTCACCGGACACTGGTCGTCAATACAGGCGGGAACGGTGACCTGGGTCAGCATGGACGTGATCTGGGCTATGAGATCGTTTATTGCTATGTAGATCAGATGCAACGTGATATATTAACAACTGTTGTGACCCTTTTTTCCAGGCAGGTTGATGTTTCTGTAATTGCCCGCCGTTATAAAGGTGGTGGTCATGCAAATGCAGCGGGTTTTTCCTTTCCGCGTGCATGCACGCCATTTCCGCCCGATGCTGAAGTAAAATGGGTACCACAGAATCGCAAGCGATAATCCCTATAACCAAGAGGAGATAAGTCTGTGGAGTCACAAGAAACCCGGGAACAAAAACCTCACGGCATCCGCTCCTGGCTCACGCCCCGCCGCCTGCGCGCCTGGCGTGAATACCTGACCGGATATCTCATGATTGCCCCTTCCGTTTTCCTGATCTTTGTTTTTGGAATCTTCCCAGTCGGTTTCGCCCTCTTCGTCAGCCTGCACAAGTGGCGACTAAAACGCGGCGACATCATTGGCCTGGATAACTATACCAGCGCAATCGGCAACCTGGCCTATCTGATGATCTTTGCAATTGGGATAGGCGCACTCGTTCTGGCATTTTTCCAATTCCGCAAAGCATACAAGGCACTCTCGGAGAAACCGCTACGGTTCTGGCTGTTGAATATACCGAGCGTATTGTTGGCAGCGGCCAGCCTGAGTTTCGTCCGCTGGACGATCGTGCTCCTTCCCAACATCCTGGATATCGCCAACAAGATCGCTGGGGTAGATAAAACCCGCGAACTTTTCATGCAACTGCTTGGCGAAGCCTTCAACGCACCGGAGGTTATCCAGGCGCGCGGGCTGATGCTCGGGTTGATCGGGGCAAGCCTCGTTGCAGTCATCGTCAGCGTTTACATGTGGCGGTCTCCTGAAAACATCCAGAACCAGGGGCTGCTGGCAATGGCCTGGGCAAGCATCGGGATCGGGGCCATCCTCCTGCAATATGTATACTCACAAATGATGGCCGATTACAACGAAGCCATGCTGGCAGGCACCGACCCGGGGATATTCCCGCAATTGATCAGCATTTCTTCAGGGCTCATCCTGCTCTTCATAGGTTGGAAGATCTGGCAGCGCGCCAAGGATCAAACGAACACCTTCCTGTTCTTCCTGCGGTTGCTGGGAGCGATGGTCTTCATCGTTGGGGGCTGGATCATGGTGGGTGAACTGCCGGTGATTGTTGCCGCGGGCGATCCGGATCTTTGGGTTGGTCTCCAGGCCACATTATTCTACTCACTCGGTACAATACCATTCCAACTCAGTATCTCGCTCTTTCTTGCGATCCTGCTCTTCCAGAACCTGCTAGGCTCCCAATTTTTCAGGGTGATGTTCTTTTTGCCGTATGTAACCCCCACAGTTGCCAGTGCAGCTGTTTTCCGGCAGCTATTTTCGAACCGCCTGCAAGCCCCGGTCAATGCCGGCCTGCGTACGCTGGGTCTCGAACCCCTCCAATGGTTATGGGAACCAAAAGGCATCTTCCAGTTGATGGCCAACGGATTGGGGATCGAAAACTGGCCTGCCTGGGCAAATGGCCCAAGCCTGGCGCTAACAGTGATCATGATCTACTCCATCTGGGTATTTGTTGGCTATGATACAGTCATCTATCTGGCAGGTTTGGGCAACATTCCCAAGGAAATGAGTGAAGCCGCGGAAGTGGATGGCGCCAATCGCTGGCAGGTGTTTCGTTATATCACTTTTCCCCTTCTTTCACCAACCACCTATTTCCTGACATTGATAGCTGTTATCGGCACCTTCAAAGCCTTCAACCATATCTGGGTGATGCGCCTTGATGCTGCCCTCCAGACCACAGATACGTTCAGCGTAGTAATCTTCACCGAATTCTTCGAAAAACTGCGCTATGGGTATGCCTCTGCAATGGCCTTTGTTCTATTTGTCATCATCCTATTCCTTACCTTCCTCAATAATAAAATCCAGGGGTCGCGAGTGTTCTATGGCTAAGAGAATTTCACACACCATACGTCAACAAAAGCCAGCTTGGATCATCCTGCGCAATATCTCCACCTACCTGCTCCTATGCATTGGGGCGCTCATTGCCATTTTCCCCTTTTTCTGGATGATATCAACCTCGCTGATGTCACTCGGGGAAGCCCAGGGAACGCGCCTGATCCCATCGGCGATCCACCTGGAGAATTACGTCGATGCATGGAATGAAGCCAATTTCTCGCTATACATGTGGAACAGTGTCCGCATCACGCTCCTTACGTTGGCCGGTGAACTGACCTTCAGCATCCTCGCCGCCTATGCCTTTGCGCGGATCAAATTCCCCGGCCGCGACCTGATCTTTACCCTCCTGCTAAGCACCATGATGATCCCCGCCATGGTCACGATCATCCCCAACTTCCTGACCGTGACCTGGCTCGGACGGATCGGGCCGATCAAATGGATCAACAACTGGCCGGCATTAACCATCCCCTTCATGGGAAGTGTTTTTTCGATCTTCCTGCTCCGTCAGTTCTTTACTCAGATCCCGGATGAACTTTACGATGCCGCCCAGATCGACGGGGCAGGACATCTCCGCTTCCTGTGGAGCGTTGTTCTGCCGCTTTCCAAAGCGCCTATCATGGTCATCATCATCCTGTCGTTCATTGGCACATGGAATGCCCTGGCATGGCCCATGTTGGTGACCAACTCTCCAGATTGGCGCCCGATCGCAGTCGGCTTATATAGCTTTATTGGCGAAGCCGGACAGATGCTTAACTTAATGATGGCGGGTGCATTTATCGCCGTTATCCCTATTCTCATTCTGTACTTCTTTACCCAAAAACAATTCACTGAAAGCATCGCTCGTAGTGGATTGAAAGGATAAACAAGGAATATAAGGAGGTGATGAAAACCTATTATCTTGAACGCCTACCCCACGCGATTCGAAAGTATCTAAGCCAAATCAAAAAAAGGAGAACGAGAAACCATGTCTAAGAATCTGTTAAAGCTAGCCTTCGTGGCTGTGATGATTCTCTCCCTGCTGCTTGCAGCATGCGGACCAACCGAAACACCTACCCCTGAACCCACCGAACCGCCGGCCGAGCCCACCGAGGAACCAACAGAAGAACCAGCTCCCGAGCCGACCGTAGATCCCACCGGCCAGACCGTAACCTTCTGGCACGTCTGGGGCACCGGCCTGCCCAATGAGACCATGCTCGCCATTGTGGATGAATTCAATGCCACCAACGAGTGGGGTATCACTGTCGAAGCGCTCGACCAGGGCAACTACAGCAACCTCGAAGACGCCCTCAACGCCGCCATCCAGTCCGGCGACATCCCTGACCTGGTGACGGGTTACACCAACGCCATGGCCAACTGGTACGCTGTCGATACGGTTGTTGACCTGATTCCTTACGTCAATGATCCTTACTTCGGCCTCACCGATGCCGACTACGATGCATTCTACGAAGGCGCTATCAACGGTGGCAAGGCCCCGGATGGCACTTTCTTCGCCTTCCCCATCAGCCAGTCTGCAAACGTGATCTTCTACAACTCCCAATGGGCCCAGGAGCTCGGCTTCGCCAATCCCCCCACCACCTATACGGAGTTCAAAGAGCAGGCTTGCGCCGCAACAGCCGCCAATGCCAGCGATGACAACCCCGACAATGACGGCACGGGCGGTCTTGTGCTTTATGCCAGCGCGTCCAATGTCGCATCCTTCGTGTTTGCCAATGGCGGCGATATGCTCGACGCAGCTGGAACAGGATACGACTTCGCCGATCAAACCGTTGTCGATGTTGCTGAATTCTTCAAGGATCTGTGGGACAGCGGCTGTGCCTACCCAACCGAATCCTATCCAAATCCTGAATTCGCCACCCGCAAGGCGCTCTTCACCATCAGCTCGACCGCTGGCCTGCCCTACCAGATTGCTGCGTTCGATGCAGAAGGTGCGATCAAGGATGATTGGACGCTGGCTACCTTCCCAGGTAAAGATGGCGGTCAGGCTGTCAATCTGTTCGGTCAGTACATTGCCATGGGCAATACCAATCCCGAGCGCATGATGGCTACCTGGGTATTCATGAAATACCTCACTTCCCCCGAAGTACAGGCCAAGTGGATCGAGGGCAGCGCCTACTACCCGACTCGCAGCGACACACTGCCGTTCTTGGATGAATACATCCAAAACAACCCGATCTGGTCATACGGCCTCTCCTTCCTGCAATATGGTGCGGCTGAACCCGCATGGCCATCCTGGACATCCGTTCGCCGCGAGGTTGGCAACTCCTTTGCCGCAATCCTGCAGGGTACACTTGAAGATATCCCGGCCCTGTTGGATGATCTGAACGCTAAGGCAGCCCAGGCAATCATCGAAACCCAGGAATAGCCTTCCTGCTGTAACAAGCAAGTATGTTTTGGAGCGGGTCAATCCTGACCCGCTCCTTCATTGTCGACCCGGAACTAGACAAGTGTTATACTGGTTTCAAACACGAACACAGAAAACGAGATTTCTTATTATGGTTACACAAACTACTACAGGCACACCATCCAATCCGCTCCCCGCAATCACCCTGGAGCAACTGCCGCAGAAGTTGCGCACCGCCGCCGCACACGCCGGTTGGGATTCGCTCGTGCCCGTACAGGCCCGGGGGCTTCCCTACATCATGGCGGGACACAATATGATGGTGCAAGCCCGCACCGGGAGCGGAAAAACCGGCGCCTTCCTTCTCCCCATGCTCGAAAAGCTTAACCCAGGCAAACCAACCTGCCAGGCAGTCATTCTCGTGCCCACACGCGAACTCGCCCGCCAAGTATGGCAGGAGGCTGAAAAACTGTGCCAGGATACCGGCCTGCTGACAACAGCCATCTATGGCGGCGTAGGCTATAAAACCCAGATCGATGCGCTGAAAAAAGGTGCCCACATTGTGGTAGGCACGCCTGGGCGCGTGCTGGACCATTTGATCAAGCGCACCCTTTCCTTCGAACACATTTCCATGCTGGTTTACGATGAAGCCGACCGGATGCTGTCAATGGGCTTCTATCCGGATATGCGCGAAATCCAAAGCCACCTCCCCAGAAGATCCATCCACACCTGCATGTTCTCGGCCACCTTTCCCGATTCAGTCATGCGCCTGGCACAGGAGTTCATCCGCGACGGGGAGTTCCTGAACTTGAGTACCGATCACATCCATGTTGCAGAGACCGACCACATCTTCTATATCGTCTCGGGCATGGACAAAGACCGCAGCCTGGTACGCCTGATCGAGGTTGAAAACCCGGCCTCTGCCATCATCTTCTGCAACACCAAGGCCCGCGTGCATTATGTTGCCGTGGTGCTGCAACGCTTCGGTTACGATGCGGACGAACTCAGCGCCGACCTGCCCCAATCCGCCCGCGAACAGGTGCTGGAGCGCGTCCGGCGCGGTACACTGCGCTTCCTGGTGGCGACCGACGTCGCCGCCCGCGGCTTGGATATCCCCACCCTGTCCCACGTGATCCAATATGAACCACCCGATGAACTGGAAGCCTACATCCACCGCGCCGGGCGGACGGGGCGCGCCGGGGCCAGCGGCGTGGCGATTTCGCTGGTCAACCGTCTCGAAAAATTCACCCTCGACAAGATTGCAAAAACATACAACATCCCCTTCGAGGAATGCGCCATCCCCAGCGATGAAGATGTGGAAGCGATCGTCGCCGAACGCCTGACCACCCTGCTCGAAGCCCGCCTGCGGACGCGCGACAAACTCCAGACCGAACGCTCGCGCCGATTCGTCTCCCTGGCCCGCAGCCTGGCTGAGCATGAAGAAGAACTGCCCATCATCACCATGCTGTTGGATGACACCTACCAACAAGCCCTGCACGCCCCGGCCCCGCAGCCGCCAGGCGCACCCGGGCTGGAGAAGGAAAAACGAACGAGATTCACCCAGAAACGTCGCCGCAGGCGATAAACTTGCAAAACAAAATGCGGCTGGAATCTCGCATATAATCGCATCATGTTCTCATTCGATCTCATTGCCACCCAAAACCGCGCCCGCACAGGGCGCTTCCATACCCCGCACGGCGAACTGGCCACCCCGGTCTTCGCACCGGTTGGCACACAGGCCACAGTCAAAACCCTCACACCCGAACACCTGAAATCCATCCGCGCCAGCCTGGTGCTTTCCAATACCTACCACCTGTACCTGCGCCCCGGCGATGAACTCGTCGCAGAAATGGGCGGCCTGCACGAGTTCATGCAATGGCCCGGCCCGATGCTGACCGATTCCGGCGGCTTCCAGGTTTTCTCGCTATCGGATACCCGCAAGATCGATGATGACGGCGTCACCTTCAAATCCCACATCGACGGCTCCACCCACCGCTTCACCCCAGAGAGATCCATCCAGATCCAGGAGAACCTCGGCGCCGATATCATCATGGCCTTCGACGAGTGCGCCGATCCCAACGACCAAGCCTACATCGCCAAAGCCACGGAACGGACCCATCGCTGGGCGGAACGGTCACTGGCAGCCCACAAACGGGCTGACCAGGCCCTGTTTGGGATCATGCAGGGCGGGGTCGATCCGGACCTGCGGCGGGCCTCCGCTGAATTCATCTCATCCCTGCCGTTCCTGGGCATCGCCATCGGCGGCCTGTCGGTCGGTGAAACAAAAAGGGAAATGTACGAAACCCTTGATATGGTAACCCCGCTCCTTCCCGAAGACAAACCGCGCTACCTGATGGGTGTTGGAACCCCCGAAGACCTGATCGAGGGCATCCGGCGCGGCATCGACATCTTCGATTGTGTCCTGCCGACGCGGTTGGCGCGTCACAATGCCGCCTTCTCCAGTGAAGGGCGGCTCAACCTGATGAACGCATCCTACGCCCGCGACCGCCGCCCCATCGATGAAACCTGTGACTGCTACACCTGCCGAACCTTCACGCGGGCTTACTTGCGGCATCTCATCGTGGCTAAGGAATTGCTGGCCGGGACGCTCCTCTCCATCCACAATTTACGCGCCTTGATCCGCCTGATGGAAGAAATGCGCATCGCCATCCAGGATGGCTCATTCGAAGCAAAAGTCCCCAGCCTGTTGGCCCAATGGCAAGGCAACGCAGAAAGGGCATCAAAGACAAAGAACACCAAGTAACACAAAGGCTTTTCCTTTGTGATCTTCGTGGTTCAATACTCTCAGACACCGGAGTCATCATGACCATTCTCGAATCGCTTTTACTCGGCATCATCCAGGGCCTGACCGAATTCATACCGGTCTCGTCAACAGCCCACCTGCTCATCGGCCAGAAACTGCTCGGCCTACCCGCCAGCGACACCATGTTCTCCTTCCTGGTCATCGTTCAGTTGGGGACCATCGTGTCGCTTTTGATCTACTTCTGGAAAGATGTCTGGAAAATCGTTCGGGCCACACTGGCCAGTATTCCCCTGCTCATCAAGCGCGACACAGGAAAACTTGACACCGAAGCACGCCTGGGCTGGTACATCATCATCGCCACCATCCCTGCCCTGCTGGCCGGCTACCTGCTCAAGGATGCTGTGGAAGCGCTCTTCCGCACCCCCCTATTGGAATCCGCCATCCGGCTTATTGCCGCCGCCATCCTGTTGACCCTGGCCGAATGGTTGACGAAAAAATCCCGCAGTCTCGATTCGATGACCTGGCTGGATGCCCTGTTCGTCGGTTTCATGCAGGTGATCGCCGTGTTCCCCGGCGCATCCCGCAGCGGGACAACCATCAGCGGTGGTATGTTCCGTGGTTTCGACCGCAAATCCGCAGCGCGCTTCGCCTTCCTGATGTCCATCCCGGTCATGCTGGCCGCGGGCGGCTACGAGATGCTGGATATCATCAAAATGCCGGATATGGGTCAATTCCTGCTCCCCCTGGCGATTGGATTCGTGGCCGCGGCTGTCATCGGCTGGCTGGCCATCAAATGGCTGTTGAACTATCTCAGCAAGCACTCACTCTATGTTTTTTCAGCATATTGCGCCATCGTTGGCACTACCGTATTGGTTATCTCCCTTTTCTAATTGGAAAACCCTATGATCGAAAACATACCCCAACTCCCTGAAATGATCGAGCTTTTGGAAAGACTGGTAAAAATCGAATCCCCCTCGCATGATAAAACCGGGGTGGACCGCGTCGGGTCGCTTGTTGCCACCGAAGCGGAAAAAGTGGGCGCAACCATCATCCGCCACCCCCAAACCACTGCCGGCGATAACTTCCTGGCGCGCTGGGGAGAAGGCAAAGGCGGCATCCTCCTGCTGTGCCACATGGATACGGTTTTTCCAATCGGCACCCTGGAACAAATGCCCTTCTACGAAAAAGACGGCAAACTTTTCGGCCCCGGTGTGCTCGATATGAAAGGCGGGATCGTCATTGCGCTGAAAGCCATCGAGGCCCTGCAACGGGCCAATGCCATGCCAGACCACCCGGTCAAGGTTCTGTTCACATCCGACGAAGAAAGCGGCAGCCATACCTCCCGCCCGTTCATCGAAATGTACGCCGGGGAATCCGACATGGTTTTTGTACTCGAAGGCGCCATGGCAGATGGCTCGCTGAAAACCTGGCGCAAAGGCGTGGGCGGGTTCAAGGTCACGGTCAAAGGGCAGGCTGCCCATGCCGGCGGGGATCACCAAAAAGGGCGCAACGCAATCGAGGAAATGGCCCACCAGGTACTTGCCATTCAGAAAATGACCGACTACGACAAGGGAACCACCCTGAACGTTGGCGTGCTCCGCGGCGGGACAGTCTCGAACGTTGTCCCGGACGAAGCGGTTGCGAAAGTGGACCTGCGCGTGCTCCAGCCCGAGGAATGGGAGCGCGTCAATGCGGCCATGCAAGCCCTCAAGCCTGTGCTGGATGGGACCTCCATCCAGGTATCCGGCAACCTGAATCGCCCCCCCATGCCCGCCACAGATCTCATCATGGGCGCGTTCGAAAAGGCAAAGAAGATCGCCGCCCAAATGAACCTGACATTCAACGCAGGCGGCACCGGCGGCGGCTCAGACGGCAACTTCGTCGCGCCGCTGGGCATCCCGCTGCTGGATGGTCTTGGCCCGATTGGCGAGAATTATCATTCAGAGAAGGAATACCTGTTCACGGACAGCTTGTTTGAGCGCACCCATCTCATGGCCCTCTTGTTGCGAGATTGGATGATATGAAAAAAACGACCATCATCCTTCTGGCTTTGCTCACAGCCTGCGCAAGCCCGGCAACTCCACCCCCAGCCGATATCATTGCTGTACAAAATACCTTCTCGACTCAAGCCTGGATACCGGATCTATATTCCTGCGCATCCGAAACTGGTGCTGCCATATCCATCGAAACCCGCGCTGCAGACTTCTTCGACCCATCCGCGCAACTTTGGATACGCCTGGGCGAACCGGGTGAAGTTTCATCCACTGCTTACGAAATCGGAACGGAAGAAATCGTTGTGGTTGCCCATCCCGATAATCCACTGCAAGGTCTGACATTATCCAACCTGCGCGCCATTTTCAGTGGGGAAATCCGGAATTGGGCCGAGGTTGGAGGGGCTGATATCCCCATCCAGGTGTGGATATTTGGCCCCAGTGAGGATATCCGACAGATCTTTAATTCAGCTGTGATGTCGCACCAAACCGTATCATCGCAGGCGCGGCTGGCGGCAAATGCCGACTCGATGGCAACAGGTGTGGAGTCCGAACCTGGCGCGATCGGTTTCTTGCCTCGCTCATTGGTGAAGCCAAGCTTTCAAATTGTCAATATTGAGGAATTGTCATCTTCGATCATCGTTCCCGTTCTGGTGTTCGCGGTGCCCGATGCAGACCAGGCAGCCATCACTCTTGTCGCCTGCATGCAGAATAAATAGAAATGTTCCGTTTAGCAACCCGTTGCCAAACGGAACATGGAAGTGTACGGATTACAGCCCAAGCCGGTCAATGAGCGAATGCTACTGATCCTTCCCCGGAAGCGCATTAAACAAATACCCTTTTCCCCGATTGGTACGGATGTATTCGTGCTTGCAACCGGCCGCCTTCAATTTCTGCCGAATACGGGATACATACATGGATAGAAGCTGGTTCGCATCTTCGGTGACACCTCCCCATATTTCGTGCATGATTTCATAGCGCGTGGCCAACTTCCCCTCGCGGCAGAAGAGAAAGCACAATACCTTGAATTCAGTGGGAGATAATGGCAGATGCTCATCGTTATAAACAACTGACTGGTCGATCAGATCAATTGTCAATTCACCATCGAAATAGTGCACCATTTGTTTTTCTGCCGGAAACTGATCGTGACGGCGCAACAATGAACGGATGCGCGCATCCAGTTCCGTGATGCTGTAAGGTTTGCGGACGTAATCATCCGCCCCCACATGGAACCCATGCAATATATCGCCTTCAGAAACCATGGCTGTCAACATGAGAACCGGGATATCCATCATGTCGCGCAAACGAGTACAAACATCAAATCCGTTCATGCCCGGCATCATGATATCGAGTATAACCAGATCTGGCAGTAGTTCGTAAGCAAGCCTCAGCCCCTCTTGGCCATCGGGTGCGATGAAAATGGTATAACCTTTCGAAGATAGCGCCAATTTCAATACTTGCGCCGCATCGAAATCATCTTCAATGATCAACAACTTGTGGCTGGCAGGAGTATGCTTTTCAATCATAGAGCAATTTATATATTCCTCTCTCCCTGGTTTACCGGATGGATTTGAGAAGCTCATGGACTATAACATGAATTCAATCTTGATTCAATCTCATTAAAAATTTTTAACGTTCTTGTAAGGTACATTCGTCAAGAAACCCAACACCTATTTCGCAAATTCCTGAACTTCCCGCTGGAGGGCATAACCGGCCCGTAAAACCAAAGCATCCATCCACGCACCGCTGACGATTTGAAGCCCAATTGGCAAGCCCTGCCTTGTAAACTCGAAAGGTAACGTAAGCGCCGGCAATCCCGCCAGATTGAAAGGGGCAGTAAAGCGTGTCAGGCGACGCGCCTGTTCCACAGAATCGGTTCCATCGATCAAAGGAGCTGGGATTGGTGTCGTTGGCAAAACCAGGATGGAATATTCTTCGAAGAATTTCCCAAACCAGTGTGAAATCTTATCCTGCATCCGCCTTGCCAGGATGTAATCTGTAGATGACAACGCAGCACCTGCCTCCAACCGACGCCGAACATCATCACCGAAATCCTGTGGAGCGGATGCCAACCGTTCACGATGGAAAACAGCAGCATCAGCCTGTACGATCTGCCCGTTGGCC
>Ga0209285_10000088_pt1 | contig 31522 bp, 39 predicted proteins | sample PPLLak3March2015_2_FD_187249 | JGI IMG/M metagenome (GOLD analysis project Ga0209285, IMG submission 187249) | Freshwater sediment microbial communities from Prairie Pothole Lake near Jamestown, North Dakota, USA - PPLs Lake P8 Core (3) Depth... | ecosystem: Environmental > Aquatic > Freshwater... | reverse complement strand
CGCATCTGTAACAATCACGATCACAGCCTTGCGATGGTCAATCCACAAGCCAATTTCCTTTTTCAAAAAAATCTCCTTAGCCATGCCTGGACGAACCGACTTTCTTGAAATCGATAAATCCCCGCTCAACGTCGGTAGCGATCAATTGCACGCGCAGCCGGTGACCGACATCCAGGCCCTCAAACCCTTGTACGAGCTTGCCTTCAACAGGGATGGTGAGAAGCCGAACCCACGTTCCTTTTTCGGATGCACCAGTGACAATCGAATCAAACTGCTCTCCGATCCTTGATTCAAGCAGCAGTGCGGCAGCGGATTTTTCGACCCGTCGTTCCACTTTGTTGGCCGCATCTTCTGCTTCTGTGCAATGGGCTGCCAGAACATCCAGCTCATCTTTGCTATAGGGTACAGGTTTCCCATCCAGGGCTGCTTTCAACAAGCGCTGCGTCAGCAGGTCGGGGTAACGGCGATTTGGAGCAGTAGAGTGGGCATAGTCTTTGACTGCCAATCCAAAGTGGCCCGGGGCGTTCCCATCAGGAAGTTCAGCAATATATTCACCATTCCCCAGAAGTTTGATCACTGCCAGGGATAGGTCGGGGAATCGGATTGGATCGGCGGCTTTTTCCCGGATGAGGAACTCTTCCAGCGCTTTTGAATCTGGAATGGCCGGAAGTTCGCACTTGTGTTCCCAGGCTATCTCGACAATCCGTTCCCATCTTTTGGGTGTGCGCACCACGCGACGGATCGAGGGGAATCCGCTGGCTGAGAGATACCGTGCAGTTACACCGTTTGCTGCAATCATGAAATCTTCAATGATCTCCTTGGCGCGGTTCTTCTCCTCTATTTCGAGCGCTCGGATTTCATCACCATCGAATACCGGTTTGGCCTCAATCGTTTCCAGGCTCAACGCCCCGTGGAGATGCCGTAAATTTTTCATTCTTTGTGCCACCCGATCCTGCAGTTGCAGATTTTCAGCCAGGCCTTGCACGGCAGCAACCTCTTCGGGAAGATCGGCTTTCTTTTCCAGCCATGCGGCCACGCTGTTATAGGCCAGTTTGGCATGATTACGCACCCAGGCTTTGTAGATTTTTGAATCTTCAAGCGATCCATCAGCGCCCACCACCATTTCAACAACGATGGCAATGCGATCCTGGTTGAAATTCAGGGAGGTCATGTCAGTGGAAATTTTTTCGGGGAGCATGGGGAATATCTCGGCAGCGGTATAAACCGATGTGGTGTTATGGCGCGCATGTTCATCAATCGCCGAATCACTTTTCACGATCGAGTCCACATCTGCAATTGCAACCAGGATTTTCACCTTGCCTGCGGGTAAGGCCTCGGCAACAGTCAGCTGGTCAAGGTCGCGCGAATCATCGTTATCAATAGAAGCCCAGAGAAGGTTCCGCCTATCGCGAATGGTATTGCTGTCGATTGCCACGGAACGTTGGAGCCGCTCCAACTCGGCGAGTGCTTCCCTTGAAAAATCAGGGAGCAGCCCTCGTTCCAGCATGGCCCGATGTGCAATGCTTTGTAAAATGGAACGATGATGTTGCGTATGTAAGTTCATCGGAGTTTATTCCCCGGCTGTTTTTGCTGCAGCGCGGTGTACTTTTTGCGAGCGATAAATGGTGCCATCTTTTCGGGCAGCTTGCTTCATCCGCCTGACGTACGTGCGCTGTCCTTTGGAAGGTCGTTTTCTTTTTGTATTGCCTTTCTTGTTCGTTTTGTCAGTCATTGAATTACTCCTTATTTTGACGCTTGATCAATAACGCAACACAGCGGCGGCAGTTGTCCCACCCGGCACTTTGTCCGGTTCCACGGCGTAGACTATTCCACCTTTCAAATAGGTCTGAACAGCGGCCAGGTTCAGCAGGGATTCGTCACCAGATTCCATTTGAGCATGGTATTCAATTTCATTCATGTCTGGATTGAAAACACCCCAGTGTTGCACCCCGGTGGCGATGAACAATGTTTCAACCCGACCATCAGAAGCAGCCGGGACGATCATTTCCAATGTATCTGCGACTTGCTCGCTTCCCTGACCGGCAAGTTGCAGATAATGGGAGGTAGCCTGTTCTTGGGCTGCCTGAAAATAAGGCCCAATGATGTCCCAGGCGCTTTTGTGCAACTCGTCCGCCCTCAGCAAGTCCGGGCTGCCGGCGATCACCGTATCGATCAAGTATGGATACGTGTTGGCTTCTTTATAAATTGGAAGCAAATATTCGACACCAGCCAACACAAGCGGCACCCGGTCTCCCTGGAGAAATTCCGTCAGGCCATCTGAAACCAGGCGAAAGTAGCGCAGCAGTTCATGCTTATTGCTTTCGTCGCTGCCACCTCCCTGGCCGTGGAATGTTACTGAACCGCCTCTGGTCATTCCACCTGAGGAACCAGAACTGTGGAGTTGAAGACTTCGCTGATGGTTGGCGGACGGTATGACTTCAGCCAGATTGCCACCAACCTGTTCGATGTCAACTTCGCTGACCCCATAGCGCGTAGCGTTCAGTAATCGAACATCGTTCTGGCTCAATGCCAGGATGTAGAATTTGCCGTTGCCGGTGAACAGCGGCAGCAGCGGTTTGATATGGAAGTGATCCATGACGGCAACAAATTCTTCAAAATCCAATGGGAGACGATAGTGGTGAATTGTGCTGGGAGAGAGAAATATCGCCAGACCATCACTCTGATGCTGCCAGAAGTTAGAATCCTGCAAGAGCAGACTGGCTGGCTCGAGAATACTTTGGATATCGCGCCTACCGATGCCCCGGCCAGCCAGATGCTTCTCAGCCTCTCCAAGCAGGTTTTTCAACCGAATCGGATCCTGCTGAGCATCCACCCCGGTGCGATGGGTCGGCATATAGATTGAAACGCACCATTGCTGTTCTTTAAGCATCAACTGTTCCAGTTCGGCTCTCGTCATAATATCCATTTTGTTTCTCCATAATGCAATGTCTTGAGGTAAGCGATCAAATCAGCCAGATCCTCATCGCTGAAGGCCCAGCGGGGCATATCTGTGTTCAACTGTGTGCCATCGGGGTCTTGGCCTTTTTATCAACTAACATGCATCTCAATCACCTGGCGGAAATGGAAGCCCATGATGGCCAGCGTGATGGCCAATGGGAACAGGCGCGGACGCCGGAACAGGGTCCAGAAAAAGAGCTGCCAGTACTGGACGCGTTCAACGCCGCGGATCCCAAGCTGGTAGATGGAACGCCACAAGGCCAGGAAATATTGCGGTTCCAATGGGACTCGGATTTTGGGTGGTTGGTACTCGTGCAGGAATGTGAGGACGCGTTCATAATAAAACCTGGGCGCATAGATATGGCCGAGAATCTCTCGGTAGCCCTCCCGTAGTGGTTCAAGGCCCATCCTGGGGATGATGTTGGTAGAGCCATCCACGTTATCGCCTGAAAACTCATGGACTAGGCGGCCTTCGTTTTGCATGCGCTCGTACAGACGCGTGCCCAAAGGGGCTTGAAGAAGCCCGACCATAGCTGTCACAATGCCGCTTTTTTGAATGAAATCAATCTGCTGTTTGAAAATCGAGGCGGAATCGTTATCAAACCCGACGATGAAGCCGCCCTGTACTTGGAGCCCAGCGCGTTGGAGTTGTTTGACACTCTTAACCAGGTCGCGACCTTTGTTTTGGTTTTTGCTACATTCAGCCAGGCTATCTTCATTGGGCGTCTCGATGCCAACAAAAACCGCATCGAATCCGGCTTGCACCATAAGATTAAGCAGTTCGGGATCATCGGCCAGGTTGATCGATGCTTCGGTACTGAACCGCATACCAACTTTACCCTTGCGCCATTCGATCAATGCCGGCAGCATCTCGGCTTTGATATATTTCTTGTTACCGATAAAATTATCGTCCACGAAAAAAATGCTCTTGCGCCAACCTAGCGCGTAGATGCTGTCTAGCTCGGCAATGATCTGCGCGGCAGTCTTGGTACGCGGGCGATGCCCTAGCAACGCGGTCACGTTGCAAAAGTCACAGTTGAAAGGACAACCGCGCGAGAACTGGATGCTTATTGTGTCGTAATGTTTGAGATTGGCTAACCGCCAAAGCGGGATAGGGGTCTGGTGGATATCGGGATATTTGTCGGACGAGTAAACGCGTCGAGCCTGACCCGCTAACAGGTCCCGTAAGAACGGTGCGAGCGTTTCCTCAGCCTCGTTCAAGATAAAATGATCCACATCGGGGAATTGCTCATGTTCCATGGTGAAGAGCGGACCGCCTGCCACCATTTTCACACCAGCCGTTTTGCAGCGTTGGATGGTGGCTTGTGCCGAGTCGCGCTGCACAATCATGGCGCTGATAAAGACATAATCGGCCCATGCCAGGTCTGCATCCGTGAGATCCGTCACGTTTAGATCGACCAGCCGTTTCTCCCAGTCAGGAGGCAGCATGGCTGCAACGGTCAAAAGGCCCAGCGGGGGCGCACCAGCCTTCTTGCGGATGAATTTGAGGGCGTGTTTGAAACTCCAAAAGGTGTCTGGGAACTCCGGGTAAATAAGCAGGATTTTCATCGGCCTATCTCTCTACACTCGATGTTTGGTGAATTTTTGGAACCAGTTTTTGATTCGCCTGCCAAGCGTTTTCTGATCTCTTAGCTGGGCTGTAATGGCCCAAAATGTTATCGTATGGCCACATTCGCAAGTGACGAAGGTTGACCCAAGCATCTCTTTGTTTACCGCAGAGTCAATCACCGGGTTATTCGGTATCGTTTTTCCACACCTGGGGCATGTGATTTGGTTTTCCATAGTCTGCTCCTGACTCGCATAAAGCGGAATGATTTGAGCGCTAACCCGGGAAATTCCTGCTTGAACTGCAATGCTCGTGGGGATTTGGCTCTTCCTTGTTCTTAGTGAACAAGTTCACGAAGGTTAACCTCTCTATTGCTGATGCTGACTCGGCGTCAGTTCGCCATACTGATGTAAACCGTTTGGCTGCGCGTGCTGTATCCTGCCCAGCAGGTGATCCCATCCACCTTGCATTCGGTCAGCATGACTGCTCGTCCGCTCTCGCCAGTTTGCTCCACAAACATCGTCTTCTGGTTAGCTATGCGCGTGACTATGATATCCTCGTATGTCGAGGCAATCTTCCGGCAGTACTGCTCCACAATCTTCACCATCAGCATTCTGTTCATACGATCTCCTCGTTACGTTAGCTATTCTCCGCAATAATCACTCATTAAGCTTCTTTGAAGCCTTCTCACAAGTCTTATTGGGTGCTTTTCTCGCTCAATACAGAGACCGGCAGACTGCCCAGCAGCAGGGTTGGGCTGATGCCGTGCTCGGTGATGACGATCTTGGCGTTCTCGCGCAGTGAATTTTCGATCATTTCGAGCTGTTTGAGGGCCTGGGCATTGCCAACGAAGTACTTCTCGGCGGCTTCATTCACCAGGCGGATGGCCTCGGCCTTGCCCTGTGCAACCTGGATAACTGCCTCGCGTTCGCCCTCGGCGCGCTGGATGATGGCCAGCTTCTGTTGTTCGGCGGCCTCGAATTCGCCCGTTGCCAGCAGCTTCATGGAACGTCGTTCCTGCTCGGCTGTCTTCTGTTTGTGCATGGCTTTTTTGATGTCATCCGGCGGATCGATCAGGCGGATTTCCACCTTACTGACGGTCAGCCCCCATTCAACAGCGAAGGCATTCAGGATGCGCTGCAAATTGTTGGCAATTTTCTCGCGAGCCACAAGGCTCTCATCCAGTGACAATTCACCAAACTCCTGGCGTAAATTCGTCATTGCCAACTGGATGACTGCCCGCTTCCAATTGTCGATATTATAAAAAGTACGTTTGATGCCTTCTTCATCAACTGTGGGGCGCACCCACATCACACCATCTACTGTAATTTCAACGTTGTCTTTGGTAATAACCGGTTGAGGCTCAATATCCATTGTATGTTCGCGGACATCGCGGACACGGATAATGTGCACTAGCGGGATTTGAACTCCAAAACCCGGCATCACAAATCGACTGTACTTTCCCAAGGTTTCCTGGATGCCTCTCTCGTAAGGTCGCAGGGTGTAGATAAAGCCGTAAATTGTTCTCATATCAGATCTCCAGTAGGGTACACACCTTGCATTGCACACGACCACAAGAATTAGTGTTTCTGTTGTTTTTTATTCGATCCAGCCAATGGTTTCGTGCCACCTCTTTTTGTCGTGTCTCCAATGTTCTTCACAAGTGACTGCACAGGTTAGTTTTCACTTACGCGAATATTGGAAGAGCCACTTTTCTTCATCAGGCTGGCCTCATACTCTGCCAAACGCCGGCTGATCTCCTCCCGGGCGTGCTCGCGCGTGTAACCGTACTTCACCTGCAGCATTACAACATATTTGTCGCGCTTCACCTGTGCCTTGTCCACCTTGACGAGATCATCCTCGTTGAAGAGGCTCCACCACGTTTTGGACTGCGCCCGGATAGATCCCCATTTCTCTTCAAAGATATCTCTATTCATAAAGGAATCCTTCTGATCCTTTGAAATAAATTTCCCTGTCCGCGCCTGAGTCGGGACAGCGTTGGTGCACGGCTTTCAAGTCTCTCATTCAGCCGGGCGATTAATTGACAGGAACGCTCGCCGCCGCGAGACGCAGGCGTTCGACCACCCGCTCAGGTGTCTCACCTTTACTGATAAATGCATCCGCGCCGGCGGAGAGTGCGGCTTGCTGACGGGCGTTCAGATAGCTGATGAGGACAATGACCAGCGCGGCCGGGCAGGCCTTTCGGAGTTCTTCCAGAGCTGCCGTAGGCGTACTGGGAAGTAAATCCCAATCCACCAACAACAAATCTGTGCGGCTACCTGGTGCCTGAGCTAACGTGGTGGACCAATCGGCCGCTTCGCCAACTACTTCCATCTTCAGATCAAGCAGTAGTAGACGAAGGGCGGAACGCTCATCGGATTTGACATCGGCTAAATATACACGGGTCATGCACTCATCGTACAACAAAGGCTCCCCGGTCACATCCATCGACCGGGGAGTGTTTGCCTCCGCCACTTGGGGGAGACATTATGCAACTGCGATTTGGTCTGGTTCCAGAACAGTAAATTCCAGTTTTCCCTTTCCGCGTTCCACGCGGATGGTCTCGCCTTCATGGAACTCACCGCCCAGGATCTTGACCGCCAGCGGGTCCTGCAGTTCGCGCTGGATGGCCCGTTTGAGGGGACGGGCACCGTAATCGGCATCGTAGCCAACCTCGGCCAGGTAGGCGCGCGCCTCCGGGCTGATGGCCAGCCGGTAGCCGCGCTCCGCCAGCAGTGCAGAAACATGCCGGAGCTGGATATCCACAACCTGGACCAGGTCGGCGCGGCTGAGCGAATGAAAGATGATGATCTCATCGATGCGGTTCAGGAACTCGGGCCGGAAATGCGCCTGCAGGGCATGCGTGATCGTGTCGCGCGTTACGCTGGCAGCCCCTTCACCCAGCCATAGCTCACTGCCAAGGTTGGAGGTCATGATGACCAGCGTGTTGCGAAAATCCACTGTGCGGCCCTGACCATCCGTCAGGCGGCCATCATCCATAAGTTGCAGCAACACATTGAAGACATCCGGGTGAGCCTTCTCGATCTCATCAAACAGCACCACGCTATACGGGCGGCGGCGGACCGATTCGGTCAACTGACCGCCTTCCTCGTAGCCAATGTATCCGGGCGGTGCTCCAATCAGGCGGCTGACAGTGTGTTTTTCCTGGTATTCGCTCATATCGATCCGGATCATGGCCCGTTCATCATCAAACATGAATTCGGCCAGGGCGCGCGCCAGTTCGGTCTTGCCCACGCCGGTTGGACCAAGGAAGATGAATGAGCCAAGCGGGCGGTTGGAGTCTTGCAAACCAGCCCGCGCCCGGCGCAGGGCGTTCGAAACGGCCTTCAGCGCATCCTCCTGTCCGACCACCCTTTCGCGCAGCCGATCTTCCATGTGCAGGAGTTTCTGGGTCTCGCCTTCCAGAAGCTTCGAGATCGGGATGTGGGTCCAACGGGAAACGATCTGGGCGATCTCCTCGGCATCCACTTCCTCTTTTAGCAAGGCGCCTCCCTGGGATTGCAATTGCTTCAAGTGATGTTCCCCATTCGCCATTTTCTTTTCCAATTCCGGCAGAGTCCCATAGCGCAGGCGGGCAACCTTTTCCAGGTCAGCCTGCCGTTCAGAGCGTTCGATCTCCTGGCGTGTCTGTTCGATCTGTTCTTTCGTCGTACGCAGTTCTGCGATGGCCTGTTTCTCGGTCTGCCAGCGTGCCTGGAGTTCGTGTGATTTTTCCTTCAGGTTGGCCAGATCCTTCTCGATGTTCTCGAGCCGCTCCTTGGAGGCCTTATCCTTCTCCTTTTTAAGCGCCTGGCGTTCGATCTCGAGCTGCATCGTCTGCCGGTCAACTTCGTCCAGCGCCTGCGGCTTGGAATCGATCTCTGTGCGCAGACGAGCGGCTGCCTCATCGATCAAGTCGATGGCCTTATCGGGCAAGAAGCGATCGCTGATGTAACGCTGCGAAAGTGTTGCGGCAGCCAGTACCGCACCATCAGTGATGCGAACACCGTGGTGGATTTCGTAGCGTTCCTTGAGTCCGCGCAGGATACTGACCGTATCCTCTACAGATGGCTCTTCCACCACCACCGGCTGGAAGCGGCGCTCCAGGGCGGGATCTTTCTCAATATATTTGCGATACTCGTCCAGCGTGGTCGCGCCGATCAGGTGCAGTTCGCCGCGCGCAAGCATGGGTTTCAGCATGTTACTGGCATCCATGGCGCCTTCGGCCGCACCGGTGCCAACAACTGTATGCATTTCATCCAGAAACAGGATGATTTCCCCCTCAGACTCCGTGATCTCCTTCAACACGGCTTTCAAGCGTTCTTCGAACTCGCCGCGGTACTTGGCACCTGCCACCAGGGCACCCATATCCAGTTGCACCAGGCGTTTGTGCTTAAGGCCCTCGGGGACATCCCCGTTGACAATACGCTGGGCCAGCCCCTCGACGATGGCGGTCTTGCCGACGCCCGGTTCTCCGATCAGGGCCGGGTTGTTCTTGGTGCGGCGGGAGAGGATCTGTATCGTACGGCGGATCTCCTCATCTCGCCCAATGACCGGGTCGAGCTTGCCCTGGCGGGCCATGGCAGTCAGGTCCCGGCCATATTTTTCCAACGACTGGAAGGTGTCTTCGGGATTCTGCGTGGTGACGCGCTGGGCACCACGCACCTGTTTTAGGGCAGAAAGGATGGCATCCTTGGTTAGCCCAAACTGAATTAAACGTTTACTTTCACTGCTATCCGACAGACCCAGCAGCATATGCTCGGTGGAAACATAATCGTCCTGCATGCCCTTGGCGTAGCGTTCGGCAGCAGCCAGAACTTCCGCCGTCTGGTGCGACAGGCCGACTTCCAGGTTGGCACCCTGGACTTTTGACCTATTCTTGAGCTCGGTGCCCAGTTCTTCCTGGATGGCCTGTGTCCCGCCGGATACTTTGGTGATGATGGCCCGGACGATCCCATCCTGCTGTTGAACGAGAGCCAGCAGCAAGTGGATGGGTTCGATGACCTGATGCTGGTAATCCTGCGCCAGGCGCTGGGCCGCGAGGATGGCCTCCTGGGATTTTTGAGTGTACTTTTCGAGATTCATGGAACCCTCCAGATAAGATAGGATCGGAAGACTTTGGCAACCACCTTCGCAAAAGTGATTCTATTTCACCTCATTTTGGGTACGGCCAGCGTCTGTTCCTTCAGGGTTTTATGGATACAGGCGGCTCCCCTTCAGCAGGGACAGGCTGCGGCAGTTGGAATGGTCCGGTAGGTTCAGCCGGCATACCGGCTTGCAGCATGGGTTCAGCTTTCTCGATCAGATGGGTGAGCCGCTCCATGCTGCTGGTCAGCAGGGGCATAGACGGTTCACCCATTGCCCTGATGATGGTCCTTACGCGCTCCTGCCGCTCTTTAAGGTTTGAAACCTGGGCCGCAGCCCCTAAAGCAAGCCGATGGCTGACCAGCCGGCTCCACAGGATCTGGCATACAACAGATAAAGGCGGCGCCACGATGATGCCGACAATCCCAAAAGCATCTGCCAGGGCGATGAGCAGAACCACGGTCAGGATGGGATTATCCCACCTGCGCTTGAACAGCCGTGGCTTGAGCCATACTCCCATGGCGATCAAGACAACTAGCGCATAGAGGGATGTAAACAGGCTGAGCTGCACGCTGGTCAGCAGCCCCACCAAAAGGACTGGAATGACCACCAGGGCTGCCCCAACCATGGGTACCAGACATGCCAGGGCGCTTGCCAGCGCCAGGATCGCCGGGTATGGGGAGCCGAGCAGCCAGTAACCCAATCCCAATACCAGCCCGGCCAGGAGACTTTGGATTAACTGGTTGCGGATGTAAGCGCCGATGTCAGGCTCGATTGTCCGCCAAATACCACGCGCCTGTTTGCGCTGGCCGGATGGAAGCAACGAGAGCCAGAGTCGTTCAAAATGGATCTGGTTGATGCTCCAATAGACGCTCAGGAACAGGATTACAAGTACGCCGCTCACAATGCCGCCAACGCCCTGCGTGAAGCCGAGCAGAACGGGAAGAACGAGTTGCCCCTGTTCGCCAGTTATCGCTTCGAAGAGCTTGCTTGGTGGTGGCAGCCGCGCAACCAGTGCCTGTTGGAATGGGCTGCCATCCAACCACACCGGCAGCCTCCATGCATCCTGCACCGACACAGTATGAGCCAGCTGTTGGATCTCATTGATCGCGGTCTTGCCGGTTAGGAAGAGCAGAAAGCCAAAACTTCCCAGGATCACCAGGTAGAGCAGGATCCAAGCCACGCGCACCACAAAGCCTCGCCCGACCAGGCGGTTTACCAATGGGCGCAGGGCTGCCGCAAGCGTCAGCGAGATCAATACGTAAACGACGGCGATCCGGAACTGCCACAGCACCACCAGCGCCAGCAACGTGGTCATAACCGCTGCACCGATCACTGCCATCTTCTTCATCATGGAGCACCTGAGGTACGAACCTGTGCCAGAAGTGCATCCAGGTCGGTTGTGATGGCCTCAATCTCATCCATCACCTGATCAACCTGCTTGACCCTTAGAACCGAACCCCCTTTCTTGAGCCGCGCCTGCTTGCGCAGATCCTGGGCCAAGTCTTGCGCTTCATAGCGCAGCCGGCTGGCAAGATCGCGCCCAGCCGAGGCCTCCGATTCCAAGGCTTCTGGATGAAAGACGAAGCGATCGAGCAAGAGCTGAATAATGGCCGCCATGGGAATTGCCAAGAGCGCGCCGGCAATGCCGAACAAGCTGCTAAAGGCAAAAATAGCCAGCAGGGAGACGAACGGATTGACCCCCACCGCCCTGCGCATGACGCGCGGCACCAGCAAATTATTCTCCAACATCTGAATAACAACAGTAGCGATGATTACCCAGACCAACCTGGAAGGCGCGATGGATAAGGCAACTACCGCCGCAGGAATGGCACCAAGCAGCGGCCCAACCATCGGTACGGCCTCCAGCATGCCTGCCACGAGCGCCAGCACCAGGGCGTTGGGCAAGCCGATGAGCAGATAGGCAACCAACGCAAGGATGCCGATGACCAGGCAAAGGACACCCTGTCCGGCAATGTAGAAACCAACCTTGGTTTCCATGGCTGAAATCAGTTCGCTGATGCTCCCGCGCCGGCCCTTTGGAACCAGCAGCAACAATGACTGAATGGTTCGCGGCCCATCGAGCGTCCAGTGAAAGGTCAGGAGCAGAACCGCTATGGTTATGAAGATGATATTGGCTGCCGACGCCACATAACCCAACGCCTGCCCTGCAGAGGCCAGCACCTGCTGTCCCGTTTGCTGGATCGGCTCCAGGCTGGGTAGAGCCGCCGGGAGGAATCCACTTAAGTGCACAATCAATTGATTGGTGGAATTAACCATTTCCTCACGCAGGCCCTGGTAGTAACCCGGTACTGCGGCAACAATCGTTGCACCTTGCTCGACAATCAATGGGAATAACAGGAGCACGAAGCTGATGAGCAGGGCAAGCAGCAGGAGGTAAACCAGGATGACCCCCGCTATCCGGGGGAGCCCACGCCGATACAACCAGGTTACAACAGGCCTGATCACCGTGCCTATCAAGATGGCGATGAACAAAATGAAAACAACCTGGTAAAACCGGTAAAGAATCCAGAAGCCAAGGAAAACCACTACCAGGACAAGAGTCGCCCACACGACCCGCCGGAATGTCCAGTCATACAGTTGCGAAGGTGGCTGGAATGTCATGCTCCTAATCTTTCCTGGAGATTATTCCTCGGCTATTTTTACTGGGGTGCGGTGTGCTTTAGGCGAGTTATAAATTGTGCCATCCTTACGAACGGCTTGCTTCATCCGCCGTACGTGTGTACGCTGCCCTTTGGATAGCCGTTTGAGTTTCGTCTTATTCGTCTTGGTTATCATGGTTTAGCTCCATATTTTTTATGACTTTGGAAGGCGGTATTGCCTCCCATAGGAATTGACCCAGTTGAATTCAATTTCAGGTGGATCACGCTGTATGGATTAAAGATGGAGTTAGTGTGCTTCTTCCAATGACGGAGATTGCTGCTCGAACAGCTTCATCAACTCGGTTCTTGGCATTTGCCGTAACCACGGTAATCAAATTGTGCCTGTTGGGTTCGCGTGCCAATTCATTTGCCAGGCGCCCAGTGCCGCCCAAAGCGATGACCGGGCGGCCGTTCTCAACACTTAACTCGATATCTTTCCGGGAAACATTTCCACCATTAATTAAAATTGTCACAGACTGATGGCCTTTGGATAGTATGGTGGCTGCATCGACAATCCAGGGCGACTCATCCCCAAACTCGTTGCCAGGCACAAGGATGAAATGGGAGTAATGTGGCGCTAACATCCACCGCTTCTTTCCCCACCAGAGAAAGTTTGTGCTGCGGGGACCGTGAGGCCAGGTGACCAGCGCTTCGAGCGTTATGCCAACCAAAGGGAATTCATACCTATTTCGCCAGCGGATCAGGCCGATTTCAGCCATAACACCCATGTCCGTGCCTCCACAGATGACCAGGGCGTCCGTATCTTCTGCAATCTTTGCAAGGGTTTCGATAGCTCCGCGCGTCACAACCGCTTGTCGCTCTTGAATATTACCGCCGATGAGCACAATGACCGGATAACCGGCTTTCAACCCCAACGTGGAGATAGCTTGCGCTAGATTCGCAGGCTTATCAGGAAAAACGCAAAGCGCTTGCTGTTCGGGAAAACAAATCTGTTGGGTACGCATTATTACCTTTCTTCCGCATGTTTATAATTTTCCGATTGTCTTCTGCCTGCTGTGACTGAAACAGTAGTTATTAGGTTTGCCAGAGCGGTGCTTTATTTTGATTTTGAAAACTGGCGTAGTTTGCCATACACGAATACGATCGGATAGGCGAATAAGGTCAACAAATCCATAACGATAAAGAGTAAATTCAGTTTCATTGCCTTTTCTCAGTAATATCTAAAACGATAAACATCATTACCTCATCCGGAAACTTTCTTTCCTGACCGGGTGCGCCGCAACCCTTGAAACTAACCAGCCACATCCATCAGCGGGGGAGAGTCCTTCTCCACATATTGATGAAGGTGCAAAGGATGAATAACCAGGCATCGGAACATGGATCATGGCTGGATATTTCACGTTCGGAGCCACCCCCTCTGCTGCCAAACATCCACAAATTTGGGATCCGGCCAGCTTTCGATGGGAACGAAATCTGAAAATTCGACCGGTAAAATGAGACCACGACGATCTGGTTGTGTCCAGCCAAATTCAATCTCACGGTCACAGTTCCCGCAATTTACAAAATACTCGTCGCTCTCCCGGTTGGTTTCTGTTTCATATGTTTCATATTCTTCCGGTTCAGAAGCAGAGTCATCTTCCTCATACTCACCAAAATCACCTCTCTGGACTTCATTGTCAGCATTTTCCTCGACCTTCTCCTGGAACTCAAATTGCCAATGGTGATTATCCTTGAGTGGGCCCCATTCCTGCCAGCGTTCACTGTCAGCCCCAGCCAGGATGGTCCAAACGTGAGTGACGATCAAGGTGTGGCCGCCGCATTCCTTGCAGGTGAACTTTGAAACATCGTTATCGTTCATGACTGTGCTCCTTCTCCTGAAAGCGTCAGCCTGCCTAATCGCGCAGGCTTGCCACTGTATGTTGTTGTTTGAACCGGTAATAAGAGACGCTCAAGTAAGCGCCAAAGAGAAAGATTAGACCGCTCAGATAGGCCCAGGCCAGGAAGGCAATAATGGCTGCCACTGAACCATAAACCAGGTTCGAGACGGAGATGTAGGTGGAAACAAAGAGCAAAAAGGCTTTCTTGGCAAGCTCCCAGAGCAGGCCAGCCCCAATCGCACCGGGCAAGATCTCGCGCCAGGTGGAAGTTCCACGCGGAAGCATGATGTAGAGCACCATGAACAAGGCAATATCGAACAAGACAGCCACTACAAAACTGATACCATCCCCGAGCGGAATGATCTGGTCGGGCAACCAGGCGTTGTGGTTGGCAATCATGCTGCCAACGAACGAAGCAAGGAAGAGAACTGGGCCAACGAAGGTCAGGACAAATAGTATTGCCAGGCCGCGCCGCTTCCATACAGGGCGACTTCGTTTATCGCCCCAGATTTCATTCAGGGTGCCGGTAAGCGTGTAAAAAATAGTAGAGGCAGACCAGATCAGACTAAATAAAGCAACAATCGTAACTGGTCCGCGCGCCTGGATGATTTCGTCAATATTCTCGCCCAACAACTGGCCTAGAGCCGGCGCAATAAACTCTAGCCTTTGTACGATGATGTACTGATCAATCAACGAGCCGAGGCTGAAGCTGGCAAATGCGATGCTCAGAAGAGTGATGGGAAAGAGTGAAAAGATAGCAAAGTAGGCAATCGCCGCAGCCGTCATCACCGAGTCGTGCTTTATGGCTTCCCTGGCTGCGCCTGCCAACATCCCCAACCAGCCGTGTGTACGCTCGTTTAGCCTGTGCGCGCTTCGGATACCCTGCTGCCAAAGCTGCGCCATCGTTCCAGCCATTCTGGGTGCGGTCATCATCTATTCCTTCAGGGTTTTGTGGATACAGGTGACTCCGAAACAACAGCAGCAATCGGAAAGCGACCTTTATGGCCATCGCGCCATTCCGTATACGACATCAGACCACGAGATACAAGAGCCTCAACAGTAGATGCACCAAACCACGGAGTTTGACCCTTGCGCCAGTTTTCCATAGCCCAGAATCCGCCACGATAGCGACACAGTTTGCCGCCATTAACCAGCGCATACAACATAGCCTGTTTCATCTTTTTACTGACTTCCAGGTTGCCACCTACCGGGTTGCCACCTAACAATTGCCTGATGTGTTTGATCCTCTGCCGATTGGCGTTTTGCTCCGCTACTCGTTTATTGAATTCCTCTTCATCTACTAACACGATTTCAAGCAGGTTTTGAGCAGAGAGTTGTAAGGCGGCATCGTCCCTAAGTTTAATATCATCAAGGATCATCAAGAAAGCTCCCACAGCCTGGCGCATTAGCGCGCGATCATCAACCATTGCCATATCTACAGGCGGTGCTGGCATGGATTGCGGGTTATCGCTGTAAACAACCCTGACTAAAAGTTTGCCGTTATCGATGAAAGGGGAATCTATATGGGTTGGTAATCTGCCGAGCTGGCCACGGTCCAGGATGAAGGCATAGCGGAGACCATCGCTGTTGCAGGATACTACTTGTACTTGTAGTTCATTTGCGAGATCATGCAATAAGTGTGGATTGAGGTAATCACTGAAGGGGATCGAGGTACGCGTGGCAATATATCTGTTATTGAGTATGCCAAACAGTACGATCATTCCGGTGCTTGGATCTTGTGTTAATCGCCAGCGTTTGAACCGGGGGGGTAAACCCCATTTTGTCAGGATCATCGATACCTGAGCTTTGATTCCCCGGGCTCGTTGATCGAAATGATGTGGATCAAATGTCCGTGTTATCATCTTCATCTTTCTTATCGCTGTTTAGCAGCTTGCGCTTAACTTCATCAAGCCACCGGCGCACTTGATCATCCGGCTTTGTGAGCTGATAACGTCTATCGACAACATCCCTTTCAAGATACGGCAACGAATCATCTTGTTGATGGTGTATGACCTCAACCGATGGTGCCTGCAACTGGTCAACGGGATTTTCGAGCATACTTTGGTTGGCTTGCCGAATCTTCAGCCAGCGCCAGAATCCCCAAGCGGCCAAACCCGCTAATAGCACAAGGAAGATCGGAAGGCACCACATCCATAGGAATGTGATCGGGCCTTGCCTTTGCTCTTCGCGCTGGAGCGCCTGGCTGGCGTACCATTGGGCTGTCGCGACGGCGGCCTGGGTTTGCGTGGCAATCTGATTGGCGACGGCCGTCTGGGTGCTGGCAGCGAGTTCGTCTTTATTTTGTTGGTACACCAGGGCTTCTGCACTTGTTGTCGCCAGGTCCGCCATTTGGGTCTGCCGGATCGCATCCTGGGTCAGCGCGGCGCTCTGCGTCGAACCGGCTGCAACCAGGGTCGCCTGTGCGTTGGCGCGTACAATTTCGGCCGTAGCCGCTATCTGAGCCGCAATGACATTGGCATTGTTTTGATCCTGGATCAACGCCGCGTCCAACGTTGCGTTGGCTGAATTCAAGGTTGCCTGTGCGTTGACACGCATAATTTCAGCAGTAGCTACCGCCTGGGCATCCGCGCTGCTCTTCTCCTGGGTTTGCAAGGCTGCCCAAGCTTCCTGGGCACTTGTTCCTACAGGCGTATCTAAAACCATCACAACGTAGGGCGCGGGGGAAGTCTCTGGCTGAATCCCGCAGGCGGCCAGGATCAGCAAGACCAATAGCAATGCCAGAGCTGTAATAAACAGAGCGCGGCGCATAGCTTTTATGTTAGTTTTCCAATCCATCAAGATGAAAAGTCGCCAGCCGCACTTGCAAGAGTGCCAGATTAGCTGGCAGAAACTTATACGGCATCTTTCAGTGCTTTGAGAGGCCTCACCTTTATCACCTTGCGTGCCGCTTTTGCCTTGTAGATCATCGGCTCCTTGGTAAATGGGTTGACGCCTTTGTGTTGGGGTGTGGCAGGCTTGTCAACAACAATCAGTTTCAGCAGGCCTGGGATGAGAACTTCGCCCGGTCCCCGCTTTCCGAGTTCCTGGGCAACGATCGCGTTGAGCGTATCGAGCATTGATGTGGCTTGCTTCTTGGTGAGACCGCTTTTCTCGGCCAGGGTAGTCACGAACTGGGACTTGCTCATTCTTTTGTTAGTCATTTCATATCTCCTTTCTTTATTTAATTGTTCTTTTGAGTGTAATTTGCTTTTTTACTTCTCATTGGCTTGCGAAATTTGCTTAACCATTTCGGCAGTTTTTTCCGGTTGATCAATGCGCGTCGCCACATCTGCCTGGGAAATAATCCCCAGGATCTTGTTGTCGTTATCCACGACAGGAATGCGGCGCAATTGATGTTCGGACATCGCATCCAGCGCTTTCTGCAAATTATCTTCCGCGCGGCAGGTCACTACCTTGCGCGTCATCACCGCCTCCACTTTTATGGATTTGACGTCCCGCCCTTCGGCCACGATCTTCAAAGTTAAATCGCGATCGGTCACGATACCAACCAATTTTTTGTTCTGCTCGTTCTCGATAACAGGTATCGAACCGACGTTCTCGCGTTTCATCAGTTGTGCCGCTTTTACCACCGTATCCTCTGGCAGGCAGCAAACGGGGCTTTTCGTCATCACTTCCTCGCATTTCTTCATGATGTGCTCCTCTCTTGGTTTGGAATCATCGCCTTTTTTGTTATGTGAATGGAGAGGCAGCTTATCTGGCTGCCCATCCGGGATTACACAAGGCGCGCGACGTTCACACCAGGGATCCTGCTCTTCAGGCGAGCAAAATTAAAGCACCCCAAGGAGGTTCAATATGATGAGTATGACGGCGATAACGATCAGAATGTGAATCCAACTGCCAGTTTTCGGGAAGCTTGGACTTATATTCCGACCGAAAAAGCCGAGCAGCCACAGGATTATTAGAATTACGATGATTGTCCACAACATGAGATTTCTCCTTTTGCACTAATTGCCCGGGGCGGTGATTGTGATTGGCTGTTTCGTGATTCCCACCGCTCCCGAGATGCGGAACTGACAGACCAATATGCCTGTGCAGTGTATAAACTCATCTTACAACAAACACTCCCCAGCCACATCCATCGGCTGGGGAGTGTTTGTCTCCGCCACTTGGGGGAGACGCTAATACCTTTTTTTCATTACATGGCCCGTATTTTTTGGCCATCGTTTTTCCTTTTCCTTATGTTTATGCATTTTCATTCTATGGCAAACACTCCCCGGTCACATCCTTCGGCCGGGGAGTGTTTGCCTCCGCCACTGAGGGAGGCCCTGGCACCACCACGCAGTCTCCGAAATGTTTCGGGATGATGGGTTTTATCGAAGCATTCGCCCAGATTCAAGTTGATCTCCCGGCCTCGCCAGGGAGAATACCACTTAACTTTCTGGGCCACCCGGCTGTGAGGCCGGGCAGCCCAGATTACCTTGCGGTTTCGCCAGAGGAAGCCATCATCGCCTTCGACAGGGCCACGTTCAATCGTCGAAGCGCGGGAGATTTTACAATACCCCAAGGAGGTTCAATATGATGAGTATGACGGCGATAACGATCAGAACATGAATCCAACTGCCGACGCGCGGGAAGCTTGGACTTATATTCCGACCGAAAAAGCCGAGCAGCCACAGGATTACGAGAATTACGATGATCGTCCACAACATGAGATTTCTCCTTTTGAATGATCGATTGGATGCCACCTGGTCGCTCGACCGGGTGGCAGTTGACCTAACGGCCCAGCAGGATGAAGATGCCGGCCGCGATGGCGAGGATCGCCAGGATTACGCCGAGGCCACTGAGACCCAGAAGCTGTACCAAGCCCCAGGCAATGAGAAAGATGGCCAGCAAGAGCCATGCCGATGTTCTTTCTGAATCTGCTCACTTGTCCTGCCTCTCGCTGCCTACATAGATACCAGCCTTCGATTGCTCTTCTTCAGTAAGCGCAAAGAACCCGATCAGCCGCCTGGTGAAGTCCCTGACAATCTGCAATACGACTGAAAAGGAACCCGGTCGGTTCAGATCCGATCTGTATTTATCAGTCGAAATATCCATTCAATTCCCTTTTTATTGATGGGTGTGCTGATCAGAGGTTGTTGTTTGCGTAACCACGGGTCCACGCGGGCGATAGAAGATCACCCAGATTAGTCTTTCAAGTGCCCAGCCGATCAAGGCATACACCACCATGGCGATCAGGGTTGAGATTTCCAGCACCATGCCGCCCGCTGCCGGCGTTCCCGTCAACCCAGCAAAGGGGGCCAAGAAGATGCTGGTGGCATTATAGATAAAAGCGGCAATCGGGCTATCCGGGTTGGCCGCGATCAGTTTTAGTATGAAACGCAGCCCGAGCAGGGCCTCGAGTATTCCCAGGAACAGCCAGACCAACTGGGTGGCTTTGAAGGTAAAAATACGTCGTTCCCGTTCCGGTTCTTTTTGTGTTGTCTGAACTTCTGATATTCTGTTACCTGACATTTTGATCTCCTGTAATGATCACTGGAGAAAGTTGAAGGATTCAACTGCGTGGTTGGCAGAGAGGGGTGCTGTGACGCACCCCCGCTCGATGATTCGTATACGATACGAAAGTTGGCTGGGTTATACCCTGCGGCGGAGCAGGTGGACGATTGCTATCACAATGATGGCACCCAGCAGTGTCACCAGCATGGTTGGAATGTTGATCGCATCGTTGATCGTCCCGATATTGAACAGGGGGGTAAGGAACCAGCCAGCCAGGAATGCGCCGACAATGGCCACGATGATATTGATCAGCAGGCTTGCGCGATCATGCATGATCTCAGATGCTATCCAGCCGATCACTGCGGCAACGATCAAGTAAATGATGATGTTCATTTTTTTCTCCTATGTGAATGTTTGAGTTGCACGGAATGTGCGTGCTTTTTGTTGGCCCATGCCCCTTCTCTCGCGAGAAGGGGTTGTGGTGCCTCTTCGATCATTTATCCGGTTTTCTTTTTCAGACTGGCTTCAAACGCCGTCACGCGCTTATCGATTTCGTCGACTGCGGCCTGACGGGTGTAGCCATACTTTTCCTGAAGCAAGCCGGCGAGAACGTCGAACTTGCCGGCGGCCCGCTCCAGATCATCGTCGGTGAGTTTGCCCCACCACGCTTTGGCCTCGCCTCGGATTTGTTTCCACTGGCCTTCGAAAATATCTTTGTTCATCGTTTGATCCTCCGATCCTTTGAAAGAGCTGTCCCGGTTTGCACCGGCGCTCGGGGCAGCACAATGCGCCGGCTTTTCAAGTCCTTCTCATCAGCCAAGTGGCATCAAATAATAGCCAAGCTCGCGGCGGCGGTTCGCAAGCGTTCGGCCACACGCTCGGGCGTCTCACTTTTGCTGATAAACGCATCCGCGCCGGCGGAGAGTGCGGCTTGCTGACGGGCATCCAGATGGCTGATGAGGACAATGACCAGCGCGGCCGGGCAGGCCTTTCGGAGTTCTTCCAGAGCTGCCGTAGGCGAACCGGGAAGTAAATCCCAATCCACCAACAACATATCCATGCGGCTGAGTGGTGCCTGAAATAACGTGGTGGGCCAATTGGACGCTTCGCCAACTATTTCCATCTTTAAATCCAGTAGTAGCAGGCGTAAGGCGGAGCGCTCTTCGGGTTTGGCGTTGGCTAAATATACGCGGGTCATATACTCATGGTACAACAAACACTCCCCGGCCACATCCATCGACCGGGGAGTGTTTGCATCCGCCACTTGGGGGAGGAGATTAAAATGCGGTTGACGAGTAACAATACGCCACCTGCGCTATGGCAGGAATCCTCTGATAGTGGTGCAAAACGTTGATGTTGATGCCATTGGCCAGCAACTGAAATATGTGTAGATGATTAGCACAATGATGATAATCACCAGGACCACGCCTATATTGCGGAAAATCTTGAAGATTGCCAGCAGGATGACAGCACCTCCCAACGATACCAACAAAGCCGGGATGCTGAAGTCGCTCTGGTTGATCGTGCTGACGTTGAACAGCGGGCTCAGGAAGTAGCCTCCCACGAACGCACCCACAATGCCCACAATAATATCGCCGATCAGGCCCTGCCGTTTGTTCGTCCTCATGATAATGCTGGCTACCCAACCGACCAAAGCCCCTGCAATGATCCAAATAATGAAGTTAATCATTTTCTTCTCCAGAAAAAACACGATTGCCGCTCCAACGGAGATCGTGTGAACCCCAGGGTGACCCGGACCGATTCTCAACCCCAGGGTTCACGCACTCGAACCGCTAGAGGTTCTTAACGAGTGTTGCAACCAGCATTAAGGCGAGCCCAGCTGCGACGAGCCAGAACGCGTATTGGCTCAGACCAGCTATAACGCCCAGGAAACCGAGGAGCCCAAGGACACCAAGGATAAGGGCAATCCACCAGGTGATAACCTTCGGAGGAGTGAGTTTCATGTTTGTATCTCCTTTCACATAAACGTTCTTTAGCGGGGTCCGACGTTTGGTCCGGGCGTGGCAGGGTCGGACAACCTGCAGGCTGAGTCGCTCAATGAAGCCTGGCAAATCGCGATTGATGCAACCGTATGCAACTCAATTGTCATTCTACAGTTACCACCCCTGGTCACATCCATCGATCGGGGAGTGTTTGCCTCCGCCACTTGAGGGATGCAGAAGGCTGAGTAATCCTCCGTCACCTGCGCTATTCCAGGAATGGCATTGCAAATCATCCTTACCAGGAAGGTTGTAGGTTGATCCTGCTCAATTCCTATGCGGGATTTCTCTCAATCAGTCTTCGATAACGAACGTGATTTTCAACTGGACGCGGTATTCCTTGATTTGTCCATCATCTTCCAGTTCAATTTGCTGACTCTTGACCCATGCGGACTTGAGGTTGGTGAGTGTTTTATGAGCGCGCGCGACGCCGATCTTGATCGCATCATCAAAACTCTTTGGGGAAGATGCTATGATTTCAGTTACTTTTGCGACGGACATGGAGGACTCCTTTTGTTTGGTATGCAATTGATTTCAGGTTGTTCTTTTTTTACTCTTTCTCATTGTATGGTACTGACTGTCTGGTTGCATCCATCATCTGGGGAGTTTTTATCTCCGCCACTTGGGGGAGGAATCACGCTTCAGGGGTTTAATGATTGGGTCGTGTTATTCAAGTTATCCCCGCGGAAAATCCCCCTGATAGGATGCCTAGTTTGCCACAATCACCCGACCAGATCCTTCTCGCTTGGCGCGATAAAGCGCAGCATCAACAGCTCTCAAAATTGCCGCACTCGTAGAGCCATCCTCTGGGAAGCCTGCGACGCCAAGTGAGAGTGTAACCGCCTGAAGGGTTTGCCCTTCGAATTGGAGATGGATTTGTTTGGCATATTCGCAAATAAGTTCGGCGCGCTCGCACGTCACTACCCGTGAGGCATCGGGCAGGACAATTATGAATTCATCGCCACCATAACGACAGGCGACATCCCCTCCGCGAACATGCCCAAGCAGAAAATTACCCAGTTCACGCAAGATCGCGTCGCCCGCAGCATGGCCGCGGGTATCGTTGAATCGCTTGAAATCATCCACATCCAGCATAATGATGCCTAATGGAAGTTGTTTACGTGAGGCTCGAAGCAACTCGCGTTCCAGGGTCTCTTCCATATAGTGCCGGTTGAATAGACCGGTCAGATGATCCCGAACGGACTGCTCGCGTAGGCGTGCTTCGCTCTCGAGCAGGGCATCCTGAGCTTTTTTACGCTCTGTGATGTCGCGGATATTGCATTGGATCACCTTCTCACTGCCCGCCAAATATACGTTACTGACGAATTCGACCTGAATCAGCTGCCCGTCTTTTGCTCTAAGCGGTAAATCCTTATATCGAATGTATTCATTCTTCTGTAAAGCCTGGAAGGCATCCTTACTGGCCTTTATATCTTTGAAGGCGCCCACTTCCCAGAGCTTCTTTTTTATGAACTCTTCGCGCGAATATCCCAACATATTGATCATAAAAGGATTGACATCTGTAATCGCCCCCGTTTCTGCATCCAGAATTAAAATCCCATCCTGGGCTGCTTCAAACAGGCGGCGGTAACGAAGCTCTGAATCTTTCAGAGATAGCTCGGTTATCGTCTCCATTTTCCTGTTTGTGCCTTTCATCGTGTGCCGGATGTCTTTCTTGTACTAATGTCAGTCGCCGCAAACGCGCGAATAGACACACCGCCACTTAATCATATTACAAACATTCCCGGGCCACATCCATCAAGTGGGGGGTGTTGTTCTCCGCCACTTGGGGGAAACAGTTTATTGCAAGTTGCGTGCTGCCGATGCTAATCCCCGGGCGCAGTAAAGATGGCAGGTACGCAGGTAAAGCCCAGGCCTACCGAATACGAGTCTTTCTCACCATCCTGGCCCGGATTGAACTTGCCGGAGGCATCCAGAAGGTCGAGATCGGGAGAGATTGCGAGCATCAACAGGGGATTGTTCTCAAGCTCTTGGACGGTAATGGTCCCATTACGGTCCGAGTCGAAAACCAGCAGGAGGGTGTTTGCCAGAGCCTGATTTGCTTTGATTGCTTGATTGAGTCCGTCTGCAATTGCGGGAAGCAGATTACCGCGGAACTCGTCGCCTGTCACACCACCCCCCAGTTTCCCGGTGGCACAACCCTGTGCGCTTAAGTCAGCTTCGAGGCGTACACCGAGTAAATCCACCTCAACCGCCTGGCCCAAGAGAAATATCCGAATGTGTGCTGTGCCCGGACCGCCTGTGAAGCGACCGTTCGTCAGCGCGCCGACAATCGGCGCGTTAGCAGGCGTGGCGGGATCGAGCGTGAACTTATCAGAGCCATCGAAGCTGGGCGCCGAAAGGGTCTGTTTTCCCAGGTATATGAACCACGAAACGTTCGGGTCGTTCAGGGGATCGTCTGCCTTTACTACGTGAAGCGAGACCAGTTGACCACTATTAATGGCTTGATCGAGGCTCTCCTGCAATTCAAGGCTCGGGGCGGCAGACGTGAGCAAGGTCAGCAGTGTTCCGAATAGATTGTCGGGATGCTGTTGCGGATCCCCATCCACGTTCAGCGCAAAGGCTTGGGTCTGCGCTTGCGTGGTGGGGATCTGCAATTCATTGGTAACGAAGTGATATTGTACGCCCGTAGTTGCAGGCGGAGCCTGAGGGGGCTGGGTGGGTGCGGATGTTGGTTTCAGTATGCCACAAGCCGCCAGCAACAATAAAATCATGCCGACATTGATAACAAAAATACTTTTCATCTTCATGGTTGTTCTCCTGTTTATTCGTCCATATCCCTTACGCGGGATGTGGTGGTTTGGGTGTTTTGCGGTCTGGGTGAGGTATCAACTCCCCTTAGCCTGAATAAGGGTAGAGAAATTATCAACCAGAGCTACGCAGTTTATTAACTCAGCATATACACATCTCTCCTGGGCCACATCCATCGGTTGGGGAGTATTTATCTCCGCCACTTGGGGGGGAACCTTCACAGCCCTTATCTCCAAGCCTCCCCGCATTGATACCTGGTGTTATGGAGCCGCGGGTTGGTCGGATGCCGGTGCAGTGAATGCCAACCTCTCCTTTCCGCGTTCCACGCGGATGTTTTCGCCTTCATGGAACTCTCCGCCCAGGATCTTGACCGCCAGCGGGTCCTGCAGTTCGCGCTGGATGGCCCGTTTGAGGGGACGGGCACCGTAATCGGCATCGTAGCCAACCTCGGCCAGATAGGCGCGCGCCAGTTCGGCCTTGCCCACGCCGGTCGGGCCCAGGAATATGAATGAGCCAAGCGGGCGGTTGGAGTCTTGCAAACCGGCCCGCGCCCGGCGGCAGGGCGTTCGAGACGGCCTGCAGGGCATCCTTCTGTCCGACCACCCTTTCTCGCGCAGCCGATCTTCCATGTGCAGGAGTTTCTGGGTTTTGCCTTCCAGAAGCTTCGAGACCGGGATGTGGATCCAACGGGAAACGATCTGGGCGATCTCCTCGGCATCCACATCCTCTTTTAACAAGGCGCCTCCAATGTGATTCTATTTCACCACTACTGCCTGGCTGCGGGCGCGTAGTTCCGAGATTTCCTGCCGCAGTTTGGCCAGGGTGTTTTCGGCCTTGTCGATGCGCTCACGCTCACTGCGAACGTAGCGGGTGTAGGGGGCTACGCCATCTTTCAAGCGGGAAATGACATTTTCGCTCTCGTTTCCAAACTGGGTGGTTAGAGCGCTGAGCAGCTTTGTACACAGGCTGAGCATTTTCTCTTTGAACCTGTCTTTGGCCTGTTTGCGCTTGAAGGGGATCACGAAAAAGCCCAGGATGGCCAGAGTGCCTGCAGCCAGGATGCCGGTGATATCCAGGGTGGAAGAGAGGACGGCTATGGTGACCAGTGCCCCCAAACCCACAGCACCGACTTCCAGCAGAGCGGTCTGGGCCACGGCAGCTTCGACGCTGGCGGCCAGCTCGCTGGCTTCTCTGTTGCGGTCGTAGCTCTCTACAATGGTCTGAACGGTTTTGCCGACGGTGTCGATCAGTTCACGCCGGCGGGTCTCTTGCGGACCGTAGCTTTCGCCGACCATGTGGTTTAAGTTCTGCGCCCGGCGGCGTTGCAGGTAGCTCATGACTTGCTGCCATTCGTGCAGGTCTTTCTGCACCAGCCAGTCGATCAGGCGCTGAACCTGATCTTCGATCTGCTGTGGAACGTCAGCCAGAACCTGCTTTTCGAACTGGGCCCGGACCTTGTCGCCGCGCACCAAGTTCTGGATGTTGGTCAGGCGCATGGTGCTGTCGAAGAAGTCAAGGCCGCGCCGTTCGAGACGGTGTAGGATGTTCTCGACTTCGGCCAGGCGTGGAGGCAGTTCATTGTGCAGTTCGCGCTCGTACGCTGTGATGACTGTTTCCAGGGCGGCGGCAGTCTGTGTGTCTTCATTCAGGGCTTCGGCCTGGGCTGCCAGGGATCGCCCGGCCTGTTCGCCCAGATGTTCGGCCACACCCAGCGGGTTGTTGAACTTGAGCTGGAGCCGGGTGGTGTCATCGAGGGTGGCGCTGATAAATTTCTCCAGATCGTCCAGTCGGCTGGCGCTGCGCAGATGGGCACGTTGTTCGGGATCCGGTTCGGATTGGGCGCGCTGGGCCCATTTAGCGGAAACGGGATACAACTCAGGTTGATCGCCAAGTATCTTGGCGGTGTGTTTCAGGATGAAGTCGCGGACCTCCAGCAGGGCAGCTTCATCTTCGAAGATATCCACCTTATTCAGAACAAAGACAACTTTCTTCCCCCAAGTCAGGATGCGTTCCAGGAATTGCCGTTCGCTTTCGGTCAGGGGATGATCGGCAGATGTGATGAACAGAACCAGGTCACTCCGCGGAACGAACTCGTCCGTCAACCGCTCGTGATGGCGGATGATGGCATTCGTGCCCGGCGTGTCAACAATGTTCAGTTCTTTCAGGAGCGGCAGGGGGTAGGTATAGATGGCATAGTTTTCGTCAACTACTTGTTCGGCGACCCGTTCGCCCCACTTGACCAGGGTGACGCGTGATGTGGTGGGGGTAGCGCCTTCAGCCAGGATTTTTTGTCCGAGCAGGGCGTTGATCAAGGCGCTCTTGCCAGCGTTGAACTCGCCGGCAACAACGATCAGGAAAAGTTCGTCCAGTTGCAGGATGGCTTTCTGCAGGCTGTCCAGAGCTTCGCGCGGCAGATCGAACTCAGCCAGGGCGAGTTGGAACCTAGCCAGGGCTTCTTTTTCGTCGCGCAGGAAATGGGCTTGCTGATCGGTGAGTACGGATTGGCGCACGGGTTTCTCCTTTTATAAGCCGACAGGCTGTTATCATTCCTGAAATTCCAGTTCGATCCAGGTAGCCTCGTAGAAAACTTCCCGATGACGAGCCAAGCGCATATGCTGGCTGGCATACTGGGCGGTCAGTTCGGTTTCCAACCGGCGGATATGGGACTGCAGTTCAATGATCTGGCTACGCAGGCGCAGGATCGTCTCGGTGGCGGCCTCATCGACTCCCAGGTCGTCTTGCAGACGGCGCCGGCAGCGCGCCTCATAGCCTTCAGATTGGCCATACCAATAACTTTTTCTGGTTGTATTTTCGGGAGTCATGAACGAACCTCATTTGGGATTGGTTTAGAACGTTTTTGTCGGGCAGAGGCCATCTCGTGGATGCTATTGACCTCCTGGTCGGACAGCGGGTCGGGCAGCACCAGCCTGACCAGGGCAAACAAATCGCCGCGCCTCTTGGGATCGCCCAGGTGGGGCATGCCCTTGCCGCGCAGGCGGAAACTCCGGTTGGCATTGGTGCGGGGCGGGATCGTCAGGATCAGAGGTCGCTCCAGGGATGGGATGCGGACTTCACCACCGGCAATGGCAGTGAAGATATCGACCGGCACATCCAGGTGCAGGTTATCCCCTTCGCGCTCGAAGGTTTCATTGGGTAAGATGTGCACGATCAAATACAGATCTCCAGCCGGCCCATTATTGTAGCCTGGCTCCCCCTGCCCTGCCAGACGAACTCGTGATCCGGTATGCACACCAGATGGAATACCGGCTTTGATGCGGTGCCCGTCTATTTCCAACAGGCGCTCTGCGCCATGAAAAGCCTCTTCCAGGGTCAGATCGACTTCGTGTTCGATATCACGTCCGCGGCGCGGGCTGGGCGAAGTACTTCGGCGATTGCCTCCGCTGCTCCTGCGCGCCTGGCCAAAGATATTGGTGAAGAAGTCAGAGTACGGCGATGCGCTTCCGAAGAGGTCTTCCAGGTCTTCGGGACTTGCGTATTGAACATGCACCCCTTTGCCAGGTTGGGCTGACCAGTTTTGCCAGTCGAAATCCTGTTGCCGACCACCCGTTTGCTGCCATTGCTGGTATTGAGCCCGCAGCTGATCATACTTCTTGCGCTGTTCCGCATCCGATAGGACCTGGTAGGCCTCATTGATCGTCTTGAACTTCTCTTCCGCTTCTTTATTACCCGGGTTGACATCCGGGTGAAGCTTGCGGGCCAACTGGCGATAGGTCTGCTTGATCCCCTTCAATTCGGCGTTCGGCGGTACACCTAATATTTCATAGTAATCTTTATAGTCCATTGGGCACTGTGTTATTCGTCTTCTTGTTCATTGTCCGGCTCCCTGCCATTCCTGGACTGCCATCTTTTATAAGCAGCCTCAATTTCATCTGATGTATGGGTATCGCAGGCAACCAGTGGTTGATGTTCATCCGGCACGCAGTGACCGCCGGGGCTGGTCACGGTGCAATCCACCAGCCCGCCATCCGGGGTATATATAGCCAGAATGGTGTATATTCTGGCACATACGATGCAGCCATGCATCTCGACTGCATTTTTATTTTCAGACATAGCACCTCCAGGAATGCCAGGATTCAACTTAATCCCAATCCCATCAGAAACAGCGCCTGTCTACCGGGAAGATCTAGAGAGACTTCGATACTGGCGCATATCATATTACACCTATCCGAAAATTACCGAGTGAGGGGTGAGTTGGGGGTGTTGGAGGCGCAGAGCGCATCCAACCCCCCACAGAGCTCCCCGAATTTTAGGATAGATACTACAAGAAACGGCATCCTGTGGCTTGAGGCTGGATTTGGCGATTACTTCGATATCACAGTCACGGTTATATTCAGGACGCAAAGGGTTCTGGAGCCAGCGACGATTGCCCATGTGGTGCTGTAGATGCCAGGTGTGCCTGGGGCAAGCATATCTACGATAATATTTCCACTTTCTCCATTTTTGATGGTTTGAGTGAAGTCATAACCATTTATCTCGTGCATCTTTGTGCCGCTGATATACTTGTAGTCTACCGAATCTGCGAACCAATCTTCTCCGCTGATATTCTTGACCTTCCAGACTGCATCGAAATCACTGAGAACTGTGATTGAACTCTTGGGTGCTGTAATAGTCACCACACAGTAATTCCCGGTAGGTTGCCCGGTTGCAACCGGGTTGGCTTGATCTGCCAGAGTTGTGATACCGACCCAGAGGGTCTGACCGAAGCGCCAACCTGCGGAATTCTCAATCTGCCAGAAACCCTGATAGGTTAATGGCTCCAGCGGAGCGATCAGAGTTACGCTCAAATCAATGGTCTGCCCAGGAGCGACATTCGCAGGAATGTTTAATGGCTGTCCACTCATTTGCGCAGAAGAGACATTTCCATATGCGTACACCAGTTGGTAATTCGGTGTCCAGGTGCAGCTTCCTGTATTTTCTACTCGCCATGTTTTGACAAATCCTTCTCCAGGTTTAACATATGGTGGACTTTTCATATTGTTATCGTCAAAGGTTACATCCGAGATGAATTTCATTCCGTCCACGCAGGCAGCTGGAACAACCGTTGGGGCGGGGGGAACTGGTGTGGGAGTGGATAGATTGGGCGGAATTGGGGTAGGCAAAACCCCAGTAATATCACTCTGAATATACTGTTGAATAAGGCTCAGTATCGTCCCGTCTGTGAGCATATCTTCCATCACCCGATTGATTTCTGCGTTTAATCGGGGTGTTCCCAATCGCATTGCAATTGCCAGATTTTGCTCCCGGAACCCCTTTCCAACCACTCGCAAATCCTGGCGGGAGCTGTAATAGCTGGCTGTTGCCTGACCGATGACCACCACGTCAACCCGGTTTTCAATCAGGTCCCGCACAGCCTCATCAATCTGCATGTAACTCAATAATTTATCTGCGCTCATCAGCCCGGTGTCAACCAGTAAACTTTGCACCATAATCTCATACGTGGTGCCTCGCTGCACGCCCACGCGAAAGCCAGCCAGTTGATTAAAATCGGTGATGCTCGTTACAAGTGCGTCATTTCTTGCCAGAATGGCGGTTTGGTTGACGTAGTAAATTGGCGAAAATGACATTTGGCTGGCGCGTTCGGGAGTAATGGAAATAGCGGCAATAGCCAGATCAATCTGGTTGAGTTGTAACGCACCAGGAAGTCCTTCGAAGGTGAAATTCTGGATATCAACCGGAATATTCAGGCGACGCCCGATTTCCTCGATCAAGGCAATATCAAAACCAACAACCTGATAATTGGGATCGATGGAACTAAAAGGCGGGTAATCCCAGGTTGTGCCCACTACAATTCTTTGATTTTGTACAATACGATCCCAAACATCGTCGCTCAGTGGCGCAATGCTTGTTTCGGTTGCCGCAAGTATTACGGTCGGCGTGGGAATTGTGGTTGGGTTAGGTGTTGCCCCCGGCGCATAGCAGGATACAAGGATCATGCTCATGATAACCAATATTGGAAAAATTCTGGGCAAAAGCGATTTCATATTTTCATCTCCATAATTAATAATCCGGGGCTTCATTATTTTGACACCCGGTTGGCCCATACTAGCTTGCTAATCATTAATCCATCATACAACGAACACTCCCCGGCCACATCCATCGGCTGGGGAGTGTGTAACTAGGCCACTTGGGGGATGCTTTGAATTTAATTCAAACAAAAAAACGATCGCGGCCGCGAAGATTCTGTGCCGCGATCGTTATATCGCTTTTGGGTTGCGGTATAAATACCGCCTTGCGGTTTGATCTGTCAACGGTGATCAAAGGCGCAAATATTCGATATCTTATTCACCCGCTTCACTGTCGAGTGTTGCGCGGCTTTCGGCCAATGGCGAGTTTTCCAGGGATTGGGTGATGCGCTGTTGAAGTCCTTTTTGGCCTGGCTTGCGTTTTCCGAGACTTTTAAGGGTGCCAAGCAGGTAAGTGGTGACCGCCTGGGTGAGCTTTTTGAGTGCATCGGCCGAAAGCTTTTGGCCTTTATCGAACCAGCGTACGGCCGCGTAGCCCATCACGACGGTTGTGGATGAGGCGACGGCCGCGCTCAGCAGCCAGCCCGGGAATCCTCCCAACTTGCTCAACTCCTGGAAGAGAGTCCGGCCCAAGAACCCCAGGCCAAAGGTGGCGACCAGCTCGGAGGCGCGCTGTGGGGTGATTTTATAGCTGTAGATGCGGGCGATACTGACCACCATGACCGACTGCGTGATCACCAGGGGAACAAAATCGATGACCGGCAGCGGCAACAATGCAATAGTGGCCGAGATCGAGGCTGCCCTGACGGTGGTCTGCCAGGCGAGCTGCCAGCGGTATTCCGGTAATGCCTGTCCCAGGGCGGCGACCATCTCAGGTTCGGTGGCTGCCACTGCCAGCAGCACTTTGCTGAGGTTCTTGCCATCTTTGGCGACAATTGGAACGATTTGATCGGGCTTCAAGCCCAGGTTCAGCGCAGCACTCGAAAGGACACTTTGCAGGTCTTTGCGGGGTACCAGGTCAATCTTGTTCAGCACCACCACGAAAGGCTTTTCCAGAGCCGTAAGCTCGTTGAATAGTTCCTGCTCGGTCTTTTTAATCCCCTGGATGGCGTCGTAAACCAGCACCAGGAAATCGGCATCACCGGCTGCCGACAGGGCCAGATCTTTTTCCTTCTCGCCAACGCTCCCCACAGCATCC
>Ga0209285_10000083_pt1 | contig 32003 bp, 28 predicted proteins | sample PPLLak3March2015_2_FD_187249 | JGI IMG/M metagenome (GOLD analysis project Ga0209285, IMG submission 187249) | Freshwater sediment microbial communities from Prairie Pothole Lake near Jamestown, North Dakota, USA - PPLs Lake P8 Core (3) Depth... | ecosystem: Environmental > Aquatic > Freshwater... | reverse complement strand
TGGAACGGCTGCTCAGGGCCCTCGCCGCCGACTTCAAAGGCGAGGACCAGCTGCGCCAGACGCTCCAGAACAAGACCCCGTTCTTCGGCAACGACGACGACCGCGCCGATGCCATCATGCAGCGCGTTTACGCATCGCTTTTCGCCGCCATCGACGGCCAGCCGAACACCAAGGGCAGTGCCTATCACCTCAATATGCTGTCCACCACCTGCCATGTCTATTTCGGCAGGATGCTGGGAGCCACGCCCAACGGCCGGTTGGCGGGGGCCCCCGAATCCGACGGCACCTCGCCGTCTCAAGGGGCGGACCGCAACGGCCCGACGGCGGTCATCCAATCGCTGGCCAAGATGGACCAAATCAAATCCGGCGGGACCCTGCTCAACATGCGGTTTCTGCCCGGCATGCTGCAGTCCGAAAAAGACCTCGACCAATTGGCGCACCTCATCCGCACCTACTTTCGCATGAACGGCCACCACATCCAGTTCAACGTGGTCGACACGGACACCCTGCGGCGGGCGCAGGCCGCCCCGGCCGAGCACAGGGATTTGCTGGTGCGGGTCGCGGGCTACAGCGACTATTTCGTGGACCTGGACCGTTATCATCAGGAGGAGATCATCAGCCGCACGGCCCAGCTAACATAAACCTTTGGTTGATTGTAGCGAACCATGCAACAGTTCCGCTTAATTGCATGGATGCGTACAAATTTATCCGAGGAATCGATCATAAGATCCCCACCAATCCACAGATAGAACGGCGCAACGCGCCGCAACCGGCGACTGATCATGGCAACTCCTCCCAGCATATTCAATGATGTCATCGGACCGGTGATGCGCGGGCCGTCCAGCTCGCATTGCGCCGCCGCGTTGCGGATCGGCCGCCTGGCGCGGGACCTGATGGGCGGCCGGATCGAACGCGTGCTGATGGAGTTCGACGCGCGCGGCTCGCTGGCGTTCACCCACGAAAGCCAGGGGTCCGACATGGGTTTCTTCGGTGGCCTGCTCGGATGGGAGGCCTCGGATGAACGCCTGCCCGACTCGGTCGCCGCCGCTGAGCGGGCAGGCATTTGCATCGACCTCCGCATCGGCGACTTCCAGGACGGCCATCCCAACACCTACCGCCTGACGCTCTCCAATTCCCGGGAATCCCACCGGATGATCGCGCTTTCGACGGGAGGCGGCATGATCGAGGTGGTGGAGATCGACGGGATCCCCCTTTCCATCAAGGGCGACTATTTCGAGACGCTCATCGCCGTCGATGCCGTCGGTGGGGGGACGCATGCGGCCTTGGCACAAAAACCGGCGGTGGAGGAGATCCTTCTGCACACCGGCCCGGGCGGAGCCTTGATCGAGATCCGGAGCCGCGAACCGCTCTCCGGTCCGGCGGCCGCGGGGTTCGATTCGGTTACGGAAGCGGCCTGGGTGAGGGTCCTGGCGCCGGTGCTCCCGGTGCTCTCCCGCAGGGGGCTGCAAGTCCCGTTCAGCACCTGCGCGCAGATGATGGACTGGAGCCGAGGCCGCCAGTTGGACCTGGCTGCGTTGGCAACTGCCTATGAAAGCGCCCGCGGAGGGATCCCGGAAAGCGAGGTGGAAGGCCGCATGCGGGCGATTGTGGGTATCCTGCGACAATCCATCGCCCAGGGCATCGCGGGCACCCGCTATGCGGACCGGATCCTGGGGGTTCAGTCAACGGGTTTCAGGGAGGCTATGCAAAAGGGCGCGCTGCTCGAGGCCGGGATGCTCAATGCCATGATTCTTTACGTAACGGCCCTGATGGAGGTGAAAAGCGCCATGGGCGTGATTGTGGCCGCCCCCACGGCCGGCTCCTGCGGAGGCCTTCCGGGGGCTGTCATGGCGGCGGCCGATGCCATGGGGCGCCCGGAGGCCGAAACGGCAGGGGCCATGCTGGCCGCGGGCATGATCGGTGTTTTCATATCCGCCCATGCCACCTTTGCGGCTGAGCTCGGCGGCTGCCTCGCCGAGTGCGGGGCCGGGTCGGGCATGGCGGCGGCTGCCCTGGTCACCCTCGCCGGCGGCAGCGCCCAGCAGGCAGTGGACGCCGCCTCCATGGCGATTCAGAATGTGCTCGGCATGATCTGCGACCCGGTGGGCAATCGCGTCGAAGTGCCCTGCCTCGGCCGCAACGTGCTGGCCGCCAGCAACGCGCTCGCCTGCGCCAACATGGCGCTGGCCGGCTACAATGCCGTCATTCCGCTGGACGAAGTGATCGAAACCATGGACCGCGTAGGCAAAAGCCTTCCCATGGAGCTGCGCTGCACGACTCTGGGCGGACTTTCGACCACCCCGACCTCACGGGCCATGACCAAAAGTCTGACTTCGAAATCCTCTCGGAGCTGAGATTCTGACGGCGCCGAATTTCCGGCACCCTCGCACTTGACTTTTCCGCCGACCTTTGGCTTGCTGGAGCCGGATCGACGTTCCGCCGTCCTGCTCCGTTACCCCTGGAGGCCACCATGAAGAAGGCAATGCGCGTCATGAGCGCGAGGCCGCTCAATGCCGAGACCCCTGCTGCAGCCCTTAAATCCTGGATCACGCCCAACCGTTTGTTCTTCGACCGCAACCAAGGCGCGATCCCGTCGCGGCGCATCCCGCTGGCGCGCTGGAGGCTGTCGATCGAAGGGGAGGTCCAAACCCCTCTGGCGCTGGCTTTCGACGACCTCGCTCGCCTGCCCAAGGCCATCGCCGCCGACACCCTGGAATGCTCGGGCAACGGTCGTTCGCTCCTTGCCGAAAAATCCGCCGGCAACCCCTGGACCGTCGGCGGCGTGGGCAACGCCGTCTGGTCCGGGGTCTGGCTGAGGGACGTATTGAACCAGGCCGGCCTGAATCCGGCCGCCGCGCATGTGGCCTTCGAAGGCTTCGACCCGCCGCTGGGGTCCTCCGGCGTTAAATTCATCCGCAGCATCCCGCTCGAAAAGGCGCTCGCCTCCACCCTGCTCGCCTATGAGATGAACGGCGAGCCGCTGCCCCTCAAGCACGGCTATCCTCTGCGCGCGCTGGCACTAGGCTGGACCGGTGCCAACTGCGTCAAGTGGCTGAGCCGCATCACGGTCATGGACCGCCCCCATTCCGGCTTTTTCATGGACAACGTCTACCGGGTCTTTCAGAAAGGCCAGGAGCCCGCCACCGGCGAGCGAGTCACCGGCATCAAGCTGAAATCGATCATCACCCAGCCGCTGCCGGGTGAAACGCTGGCTGCCGGAACGGTCGTCGTGCTCGGCGCGGCCTACGCCGGCGAAGCCCGAGTGACGCGCGTGGACCTATCGCTGGACGGCGGGGCGAACTGGAGGGCGGCGCAACTCATCGGCCCGGATGAGCCCTTTGCCTGGCGCCAGTGGCAGTATGCGTGGACGGATGCCGGCCGGGGCGAATTCACGTTGATGGCCCGCGCTGCAGACGACCGCGGCCGCCTGCAACCCATGCAGGCGGAATGGAATGTGCTCGGCTATGGCAACAACGGCGTGGCCGAGCACGCCGTTGTGATCACCATTGTATGAGAAGGATGGCTGTTGGGGGAGGCTTTCAGCCTCGATTCAGCGGCCGCAGCCGGGGCGGCTGGCGCTTCCGCCAAAACAACTTTGGCTGCGACGGATAGAGGGGCGCAGTCGGATCATCGCGGCTGGAAAGCCGCTCCCACGGGTTCACGCCACCGGCTTCCAGACACCCCGATCGTTCCACAACCTCGAAAAAGGCGTCCCGGCCGGCAGCATACGCCCCGGCCATGTCTCGGCCTCCAGCCGCAAATCCGCATGGCCATACAGCGGGTCCCATGGCTCGATGATGACTGCGCCTCGGCTTTTTCCCAGCGGAACCATCCGCGGAAAGATCGGCTGGCCCCAGTCCCGATTCTCAAGCCCCGCTTGCAAGCGGTCCAGGGTCGTGAAGCCCGACAGTGCGTGCAGCGTCACCAGCGTCGGCGGGCTCAACGGCGTCCGGCCGTCCATATTCCGCATCAGGGCGTGTCCGGGGCTGATCCACAGACCCTCGGTGGTTTCGCGCAGATCCGGCCGACCCTTCTGGCCCTCGGGCAGGACGGCCACGAAAAAGCGCGTATCGAACCGCCGCGGCATACCCACGGGCGTGATCCAATGCGCCCAGGGCCGCAGCGCCGAGAGGGTCAGGATCCAGCCCTCGGCCTCCGCGCCCTGTCGCAGCCAACCCGATGGCAGGCCCTCCCGGCAACGGCGTTCGCTCGCTCGTTTCAGGGCCGCGGACCCGACGCCCGCTGCTGAAGCGAACAAGACCCCGGCCTCCTCGTAGGTTTCACGGATCGCGGCGACGGCGTAACGCAGCGCAGCGGAGACCCCCAGGCCCCTGCCCAGCTGCTCTCCGAGCGCCTGCGGCGTTACGTCCAGGTGGCCGGCCCAGAACGCCTCATCGCCATCCGCGGGGTCCACCCGCCCGCCGGGAAAAACAAAGAGCCCGGGCATGAATCCGCTGCGCGAGCTGCGGCGCAGCAGATAGGTCTGCAACTCGCCGCCATGCTGCCGCACCAGGATCAGAGTGGCAGCCTGTGGAAGCGCTGAGGGATCTGGAGCGACACCCATCTGAAATCGGCTCACACCGGCGCCAGCACGTGCAGGCTGATGTTCTTGACGATATCCTTGACCTTCTCGCGGTAGTCCAGCATGTGCGGCGCCTTGAGATGCGCCTGCAAATCCGCCAGGCTTTCCCAGGTCTCGATGAGCGTGACCCCATCGGGCCGCAGGTCCACCTGGACCGGAATGCCGGACTCCACGTCCACCGCCGGCACGTAGGCGATACAGCCTTTTTCCGCCAGGACCTTGGGCACGTTGGCCTTCAGAATCGCGAGATACTTCTCCCGCGTCCCAGGCTTGACTTTGATCGTAGCAATGACATGAATCATGATCGCTCCTATCAGTAAGCTGCTTCACATATTACCTGCGACCATACCCGTCTTGTCGGCCAAGGTCAATCGGCTCCGCTGTCTTTCATTTGCGGTTTGGCTGTGCTATTATTTTTTTGCGTGCCCGTAAGACGGGCATTTCGTTTCAGGAAGGCTTGATATGGACGCCCTTAAATTTCTCATCGACTTCATCCTGCATATCGACCAGCATCTCCAGGTGCTGTGCGCCAATTACGGTCTCTGGGTGTACGTGATTCTTTTCATCATCGTCTTTTGTGAGACCGGACTGGTGGTGACGCCGATCCTGCCCGGCGACTCGCTGCTGTTTGCGGTGGGGTCGATGGCCGCCATCGGCGCGCTCGACGTGATCTGGGTGATCCTGATCCTGATCGCGGCGGCCGTCCTCGGCGATTCGGTGAACTATTCGATCGGCAACTACGTCGGCCCCAAAGTCTTCCACGAGCACCACGGCCGCTTCCTCAACAAGGAATACCTGCACCGCACCCACGCCTTTTATGAAAAGCACGGCGGCAAGACCATCATCATCGCCCGATTTCTGCCCATCATCCGAACGTTCGCACCGTTCGTGGCCGGCATCGGCAGCATGACCTACCCGCGCTTTCTTTTCTTCAACGTCTTCGGCGGGGTCCTTTGGGTGCTGCTCCTCGTGCTGGCCGGCTATTGGTTCGGCAACCTGCCCGTCATCAGAAATAATTTCAGCCTGGTGATCATCGCCCTGGTGCTGATCCCAGGCATTCCCAGCGTGATCGAATTCATCCGCATCCAACTCGCCCGCCGCAAGGCGAAGTCCGCGCCTCTTGAGAACGGATAAGGCGCAGCGTAGCCTTTTTCCCTGAAATGCTTGACACCCCCTGAATTCAAGGATAATTTACCGGCCGCCTAATTCCGGCCCCCGGCCGGAAGCGGGGGACCCGTGACAGCGGGGCGAATCGCGATTCAGCGATGGGCAACCTCTTCGGCCCTATCCCTTCAGCTAACCTCGCCGGCATCGATGAGGAGAACCTTCGGAGGAGACCGGAGGGGAGTTTCTCCCGCATCCAACATCCGGAGGCGACACCATGTCAAGTCCACATGACGCCCCATCGGGCCAGTCGATGGTGCCCGAATCGCCGTATTCACCCTCTCATCGGAAGCCTCCCCAAAGAACCTGCCCGATGGCCCGGGGAATCCTTCGGGTCGTTAGCAGAGAGGAGGTCCCGTGAAAGTGGTGATCGTCGGGGCCGGTGAAGTCGGGTTTCACATTGCACGTCACCTCTCCATCGAAAAGAAGGACGTGGTCGTCATCGATGATAACCCCGAGGCGATCCGGCGGGTATCCGACCATCTGGACGTCCAGGTCGTCAATGGGTCCGGCAGCAGCCCTGAGATTCTCAAGGAGGCCGGAATCCGGGGGGCCGACATCATGCTGGCGGTGACGAATCGGGATGAAACCAATCTCGTCGCGTGCATGGTCACCGACCTGCTGGCGCCGAACACCACCAAAATCGCGCGCATCCGCGACGCCGGCTTCGATGCGTACCACGACACCTTCCGCCGCCAGGCGCCCCGTATCGACACCATCATCAACCCCGAAACCGAGGTCGTTAAAACCATCTATCAGCTGATGAGCGTTCCCGGTGCAGCGGACGTAGGGCAATTCGCGGACGGCCGGATCAAGTTCGTCGGGGTCTATATCGACAGCCGTTCCCGCCTGGCCGGCCTGCGGCTCGCCGACCTTCCCGCCAAAACCGGATCGGTCCGGCCCTTGATTGCGGCGGTGGTCCGAGAGGATCGCCTCATCATCCCGCGCGGCAAGGATCGCCTGGCGGCCGGAGACCTGGTGTATTTCATCGCCGAAGAGGACAAGCTGTTCGATACCCTGGCGGTGTTCGAGAAGCACGTACAGCCGGTGCGGCGGGCGTTGATCATCGGCGGCGGCCGCATCGGCTACCGGCTGGCGGCACTGCTGGAAGAAAAGTCCATCACCAGCAAAATCATCGACAAAAGCCCCGACCGTTGCACCCTGCTGGCCGAAAAGCTCGACCATTCGGTCGTTCTCTGCGGCGACGGGTCCGATCAGACGCTGCTGGAGGAGGAAAACATCAAGGAGATGGACGTCGTCGTAACCCTGACGGATGACGAAGAGACCAACATTCTGACGGCCCTGCTCGCGACGCGCATGGGAGCGCGCAAATCCATCGCCAAGCTCGACAAATTAAGCTACTTCCCCCTGATGAAGGCGATCGGCATCGAGCAGGTGGTCAGCCCGCGGCTCTCCGCGATCAACTCGATTCTGCAGCACATCCGCAAGGGCAAAGTGCTGTCGGCCATGTCGATCAAGGGCGAACAGGCCGAGGTCATGGAAGCCATCGCCATGGAAACCTCCGATATCGTCGGCAAGCCCTTGAAAAAAATAAACTTTCCAAAAGGTGCGATGGTGGTCGGGATCATCCGGGCCGGTACCATCATTATTCCGTCCGGTGAGAGCGTCATCGCACCTCAAGACCGCGTCATCATTTTCGCCCGGCGCGAAACCATTCCCCAGATCGAGAAGATCATCGCCGTCAAGCTGGAGTATTTCTGATGCGCTGGCGCTATGTGGCCAACGTTACCGGTCTGCTCGTCATTTTCATCGGGTTGACCATGACGGCTCCCGTGGCGGTGTCCGTTTTTTATTCAGACGCGAGCCGCACCTCCCTGGCCTTGTCCGGGGTCATTACGCTTCTCTTCGGAATAGGCATTTTTTTTCTATTCCGGAGCGCGAAAGCCGAGGTGCTGACCCCGCGGGAAGGCATGGCCATCGTTGCGGCGTGCTGGTTGACGGCGGGGATATTCGGCTCCCTGCCTTTCTTTTTCGGCCTCGAAATGAGTTTCGTGGATGCCGTCTTCGAGTCCGTGTCCGGGTTCACCACCACGGGCTCCTCCATCCTGACCGACATCGAATCCCTGCCGCGGGGCCTTCTTTTCTGGCGCAGCTTCATCCAATGGCTGGGCGGCATGGGGATCATCGTGTTGTCGATTGCCATCCTGCCTTTTTTGGGAGTGGGGGGCATGCAGCTTTACAAGGCCGAGGTCCCGAGTCCGGTGGTGGACCGGCTCAAACCCCACATCCGCGACACGGCCAAGGTGCTCTGGAAAGTGTACCTGCTATTCACCCTGTTGCAGGTGGCCTTGCTGAAAGCCGGCGGCATGGGTCTCTTCGACGCCGTCTGCCACGCCTTCACGACCCTGCCGACGGGCGGTTATTCCACTTGGAACGCATCGGTGGGACACATCAACAGTGTCTACTTTGAGGGAGTCTTTATCGCGTTCATGCTGATGGCGGGGATGAACTTCACCCTGCATTATCAGTTTCTGAGAGGGGAGCCGCTGGCGTTCTGGCGCAACGTGGAATGCCGATTCTTCCTCGGCGTTGTCCTGGTCTTCACAGCCTTGGTGACCTGGGACGTTTACGGCGCGGTCTACGACGGCCTCGCCCCATCCCTGCGCCGAGCCGCTTTCCAGGTTGTCTCGATCTTGACCACCACCGGGTACGTGACAGCGGACTACGAAATGTGGCCGGGAACCTCCCAGATCATTCTTCTGTTGTGCATGTTTGTGGGCGCCTCGGCCGGCTCCACCGGCGGGGCCATGAAATGCCTGCGCATCATCGTTGCGTTCAAGTACTGCTATCGTGAAATCTTCATGCTCGTCCATCCGCATGCCGTCAGCCGGATCAAGCTGGGCGGCAAAGCGGTCTCGGAGGAGGTCGCCCGCAGCGTGCTGGGGTTTCTGGCTCTCTACGTCGGCCTGTTCGCCGTCTCCACTCTGCTGGTTTCGGCGACCGGAGTGGACTTCACGACGGCCATCGGGGCCGTTGCCACCACCATCGGCAACACCGGGCCGGGGTTCGGGACGGTCGGCCCCTCGGAGAATTTTGCGCACTTCCCTTTTCTCGGCAAATGGATTCTCATCTGGTGCATGCTCCTGGGCCGTCTTGAAATTTTCACGGTGATCATTCTGTTCGTTCCGGAATTTTACAAAAAATGACGTTATGAACGCAGACCCCCTGACCCGACGCATAGCCCCTGATCGATCCACCCTGCGATGGAAACGCCTCAATCTCTGGCTGTCCCACCACATCTCCCCGGAAAGGCTTTTCATTCTCAGCTTTGCCGGTGTGATTCTGGCAGGGGGGCTGCTGCTTCGGCTGCCGTTTTCAGCCGCCGGCGCCCCCCTCCCGTGGATCGATGCGCTTTTCCAGTCGACCTCGGCCGTGTGCGTTACGGGCCTGGCCACGATCGATGTCGGCCAGGGTCTCAGCACCGCCGGGCAGGTCATCCTGGTCTTCCTCTTCCAAGTGGGCGGCTTGGGGATTCTGACGTTTTCGGCCGTGTTTTTTATCATGCTGGGCCACGGCCTGGCCTCCAAGGAACGCGACATCATGCAGTCGGTCTTCCTGCATTCGCCGCGCAGAGACCTGGCGCCCATCCTGAAGTTCGTTTTCTTTTCGACATTTCTATACGAGGCAGCGGGCACCCTTCTGCTCTGGGCTAGATTCGCCCGGGATCTTGCCTGGAACGAAGCCCTTTACCAGGCCGTCTTCCATGCCATCTCCGCCTTCAATAACGCCGGCTTTTCGCTCTTCAGCGACAGCCTCGTGTCGTATCAGGGCGACCTAATCGTCAACTTAACCTTCATGGGGCTCATCGTGGCCGGCAGCCTCGGCTTCATCGTTCACTACGATCTGCACATGCGGTTTTTCGGCAGACAGCGGCGGCTGTCGGTTCACACCAAAGTAGTCCTGGTCGCGACCGGGGTGCTGATCATCGGCGGCGCCGTGCTGTTCTTCGTATTCGAGAACCATCGAATCCTGCAGGGCCTCCCCTGGCGGAATCGGATACTGGCCTCTCTGTTTCAATCCATCACTCCGCGAACGGCCGGATTCAACACGGTAAATATCGGCATGCTCGCCAACGAGACCATTCTGCTGATGATCGCCCTGATGTTCATCGGCGCCTCTCCGGGATCCACCGGCGGCGGCGTAAAGACCACCAGTGTCAGCCTGCTCTTTCTGATCATGTGGAACCGGCTGAGAGGCCGCGAGGACGTAAGCGTTTTCAACCGCACCATCCCCCGGGAGCTCCTGCAGCGCACGATTTCGATCATCCTGGCGGCGACGCTGTCCATCTGCTTTGTCATTTCGGTCCTGCTGCTGTTGGCGAATCATGGCGCCGCCGCATCCGAAAGCCGCCATTTTTTCGTGGAATATATTTTTGAAACCACATCGGCGTTTGCGACCGTGGGGCTTTCCATGAATTTGACCCCCAGCCTGAATGCGCCGCAGAAGCTGGCGATCATCCTGATGATGTTTGCCGGTCGCGTGGGGCCGTTGACCCTGGCCTTTTCGCTCGCACGCATCAGCACGAAAAAGAGCTTCACCTACGCCGAAGAAGGGGTCATGGTGGGATAAGGAGGCAGTGGCATGAAACGCGTCGTGGTGATCGGATTGGGGATTTTTGGCTCTCAGCTGGCCCGGCAGCTCTACGAGAAGGGGATCGAGGTCGTCGCGGTCGACAAGAACCGGGACATCATTCAGAAAATCAAGGACCACAGCACCAAGGCGGTGCTGGCCGACGCCGCGGACAAGGAAGTGCTCGAATCCATCGGCATCGCTGTGGAGGATACCGTGGTCATCTCCTTCGGGGAGGATCTCTCCGCCAGCACGCTGCTGACGCTCTACCTAAAGGAAATGAAGGTCCGGGAGATCATCGTCAAGGTGCCGAACGAGGACTACAAGCGCATCCTGCTCAAGGTGGGCGCCAGCGAAGCCATCATCCCCGAGCGCGAAATGGCCAACAAGGTGGCGCGCAGCATCATCTCTCCGAATATCCTGGAGTACCTGCCGATTTCCGAGGACTACACCATCTGCGAGCTGGCCCCGCCCACGGCCTTCATCGGAAAAAGCCTCGCCGAACTCGACCTGCGCAAACGCTTCCAGCTGCAGGTGATCGCCATCCGCGACGTGCTTACGGAAAAGCTGCAGCTGGTGCCCCGCGCCAGTGCGATCATCAAGGACAGCGACGTGCTGGTGATCATCGGCCGGGAGGAGGACATCCAGAAAATCAAATAATAGCCTGGGCGTAGAACCAGTCGATAAGCCTGCGGGCGATGCTGATGGGCGGCGGAATCTCCGGCAGGCGGTCGGCAGGGAACCAGCCGGCGTCGGTGATCTCCGCCGGGTCGACACGGATATCCCCGGCGGCGTGTTCCGCGGTGAACGCCACCATGAGCGAATCCGGAAACGGCCAGGGCTGGCTTCCGAAATAGCGGATGTTTTTTACCTTCACTCCGGTTTCCTCGAACACCTCGCGCTGTACGCATTCCTCCAGGGTCTCGCCGGGTTCCACGAAACCGGCCAGCACGCTGTAGAATTTGGCCGGAAAGCGGGCGGCGTGCGCCAGAAGCAGCTGCCGCTGCTTGACCACGGCCACGATGATGGCGGGCGATACCCGCGGGTGGTTCACCAGCCCGCAGCCCGGGCAGCGCTTGGCCCGCTCCTGCGGGTGATCTTCGGTGGCCGCTCCGCAGCGGCCGCAGAAACGGTGGTTGCGGTGCCAGTGGACCAGCTGCCCGGCGCGTCCCGCCACCCAGATCAATTCCTCCTCCGCGCGGCCGAACAGCTCTCTTAATCCTTTCCAAGCGAAGCCGGCCGGCGCCGGCGAATCCGGCGCAACGCTGACAGCCCAGCAGGCCGATCCGTTCCAGTCTCCGAAGTAATGACGCCAGGCCGGAGCGGGGCTGAGCAACGCCAGGTCCTCACCGGACGGGATCAGCGCTGGTCCCCCGCCCAGTTTCAGAAGGACTTTGCTCGAATCGAACCCAAAACACAGCGCCTGGGGCGCCGGCCCGGCAGCGGTCTGAAATCCTGCAACAAACGGCATCGTATCTTTCCTTTGCAGTTAAAAACGCCCGACACGAAACGGCGCGGGGTCGATGTGGGGTGTCTGCCCGCACACCATCTCCTGCACCAACCTGCCCGTGGCCGGCGCCGCAGTGATCCCCAGCATGCCGTGGCCAGTCGCCAGGTGGAGGTTGTGAAAGCGCGGAACTTGGCCGATCACGGGCAAGTCGTCGAAGGTCATGGGCCGCAGGCCGGCCCATTCCTCGGTCACGGGATAGCCTAGCGGCTCCTTGAGATACTCCCCCGCGGCTGTCTTGAGAGCGTTCAGCCGTTTCGCGTTGAGGCTGAAGCTGAGCCCGGAAAACTCCATGGTGCCTCCGAGGCGGTATCCGCTCGTCCAGGGTGTGGCCACCACCCGGCGTTCGTAGAGATAGCAGGGGATCTGCGGGCACACGGCCGGTCTTCCCATGGTGATACTGTAGCCTTTGCCCGCTTGGACGGGAAGTTTCACGTTCATCTGGCTGGCGATCGCGGCGGACCAGGCGCCCGCCGCCAGAACATAGTGCCCGGCGGATCGCTCACCCTTGGGCGTCACCGCAGCGACGATGCGGTCGCCGGACCAGCGGAAATAATTGAGCATGCAATCTTCTTCGATATCGACACCGGCTGCCGTCAGGGAACGCTTCCAGGACTGCAGCAGTCGGTCCGGCCGCAAGTGACGGTCCGCGCGGTGGTACCAAGCTCCGCAAACATCCGGCCGCAACGCTGGTTCAATCGCTAGCAGGGCCTTGCCCAGCAGCGCCTCGGCCGATAGGCCATACGGCTCCAACCGCGCGTTCACCCATTCGTAACCCTGCATGGCCGACTCGGTCTGGAATACGAGCAGCACACCTCTCTGCTCGTATTCGGCGTCGATCACTTTTTTCTGAATCAGCTCGTCGAACTGCAGTCCTGAGCTTTTCAATAGGGCGGCGCGCGCCCGCATGGCATGCGGCAGGTAGTCCTCGCGGCACATGCCGGCGAACCTCAGCAGCCACCAGAGGCGCGCGGGGTCAAGCGTCGGCTTGATGTAAAGTGGCGAGTTCCGGCGCAGCATGCCGAAAACCTCCTTGCGCACGGCACCCGGCACGCACAGGGGGATAAGGTCGCTCACGAATACAAGGCCGCAGTTGCCATGGGAGGAACCTGCGCCGACCGTTCCCTGCTCGATGACGCGCACCGAACGTCCCGCCTGCGCCAGATAGTGCGCGCAGGCCATGCCGATCACCCCGCCGCCGATGATCAGGACATCGCTCACCTTGCGCGGGCCGCTCCCCGTGAAACCATCTGTCAGATCTCTATTCATCCTTCCGTTTAACCGCTTGAGTCCTTCACCATTTGACAGAGCGTTGCCTTTTTGCCATACCTTGCCCTCGCGAGTCACGCAATTTATTCAACCTGAACTTTCATGACCCGATGGGCCCTGAAAGTTTAATTTTTGGCTGAAATGTCGGTCTGAGGAGCACGGTCATGATTCAGGTATTTGCCGGCAAAACGCCCCAAATCGGCCGGAACGTCTTCATTGCACCGACGGCGATCGTCATCGGCGATGTGGAGATCGGCGACGGCGCCAGCATCTGGTACGGCGCGGTGCTGCGCGGCGACATGGAGTCCATCCGCATCGGAGCGAGCACCAACATCCAGGACAACTGCACCGTGCACACCGACCGCGGCCACCCCGTTGGGATCGGCGCCGGAGTCACCGTCGGGCACAATGCCGTCATCCACGGCTGCACCATCGAAGACAGCTGCCTGATCGGCATCGGCGCGCTCGTTCTGAGCGGAGCCCTGGTCCGCAGGGGCTCGGTGATAGCGGCGGGAGCGGTCGTTAAGGAAGGCCAGGTCGTCGAGCCGGGCACGCTGATGGCGGGAATACCGGCCGCTGCCAAGCGCAGCCTGACCGAAGCCGAGCAGCGCCGGCTCCATCAGCCGAGCGCCACTTACGCGGAACTCGCCCGAGCGCATCGCGCGCTGATCGAATCCGATTTGCGCAGCAAGGCATGATCCATGTTTGAACTCAGCACCCTCATGACCGGGATCGTGATTTTCCTGGCCCGGATCTGTGACGTGTCGCTCGGCACGGTGCGGACCATCGTCACCGTCCAAGGCAGAGGCGTCGTCGCCTTTTTTCTCGCCATTTTTGAAATTCTGATCTGGATCAGCGTCATCAGCACGGTGGTGCAGAAAGTAGCGACGCAGCCGATCCTGGCCTTGTTCTACGCCCTGGGCTTCGCCACCGGCAACCTGGTGGGCATCGCGGTCGAGCGCAAGATCGCCCTCGGGTTCATGGTCCTGAGGGTGTTCACCCGCACCGCCGGCGCGGCGCTGACCGAACGGCTGAGGGAGATGGGACAACCGGTGACGGTGTTCCAAGGCGAGGGCATGCGCGGACCCGTGGATGAGCTCTACATTGCTTGCCGGCGCCGTGACCTGAAACGGATTCTATCGATGGTTAACGCAGAGGACCCGGAATCGTTTTACATCACGGAGATGGCGCGGGACGTATGCCGGACGATCCGCCCGCTGTCCCCCGAATGCAGCGGCTGGCGGTCGGTGTTCAAACGCAAATGAAACCCCGGCGCCAGGCGCCGCCGTTTCATCGATGGGCTTTGTCCGGCAGGCCGCCCCGCATGGACGCGATCAGCTTCTGCTTGACCTGCCACATCTTCTCGCTGAGCGACACGTGATAAATATGCGGGTTCATCAGCCGCTTGACGCCCGGATCGAGCCGTTCCATGTCGGACCGGCGAAGGGCGCGGATCTGCTCGATGGTGGGGTCTTCCATGACCCTCCGCCCCTTCCGGACCACATCGATGAGCAGCGGTTCGATCTCGAGCAGATCCTTCGGGAACAGGGCGCGCTTGAGCCCCGATTCCGTCATGTGCCTGAGAACGATCTTCGGCAGGTCGGCCGGCGCCTCGTCCTTGGCGCTCAGCAGATCGGCGGTGGCCTTGCCGCGACGGTCATACAAGCGCCAGGCGCGCTTGTCGCCCGGGTTGGGGATTTTCGAGGGTGAATCCGAGAGTTTCATGGCCGGCACCCAGCGGGAATCCCGTTGCAGGGCCACCAGCTTGTAGACGCCGTTCAAGGCCGAGTCCCCGGCCGAGGTCATCAGTCGGGTGCCGACGCCGTAGGCCAGACGCCGGATGAGGTGATCCGCATCCAGTCCATTGCGTGCCGCCTCCTGGCCGATCTGGGTGAGGATCTGCCAGATGCTGAGCTCGTCCAGCTCGTTGGAGAGCACGATGGTGGTATCCGGGAAGCCGGCCTCGTCCAGCATGCGCGCCGCCTGAATGCTCAGATGGGCCAGATCGCCCGAGTCCAGGCGGATGCCGATAGGCGCGTGGCCCGTGCGTTTCAGCTCCTCGAACACTTTAATGGCGTTGGGGATGCCGCTGCCCAGCGTATCGATGGTATCCACCAAAAGAATGCAGTCGTCCGGGTAGGTCTCGGCAAAGGCCCGGAAGGCATCCAATTCGGTCATCCCCAGCGCCAGAAACGCCTGCACCATGCTGTGGGCGTGGGTGCCCTTGGGCGCCAGCCCCAGTGCATGGGAGATGCCCACGTTGGAACTGAAGTCCGCCCCACCGATCAGCGCCGCTCGCGCTCCCGCGGTGACCCCTTTGCCGTGGCCCCGGCGGGCGCCGAACTCGATGATCAGCTGCCCGCGACCGCTCTCGCGGATGCGCGCAGCTTTGGTGGCGACAAGGGTTTGATAGTTGAGGTGGTTGAGCAGCGAGGTTTCCAGGATCTGGCCGGCCGCCAGCGGCCCGGTGACGACCGCCAGCGGCACGTTGGGATGGACCACCCGCCCCTCCGGGATCGCCCGCATCGAAAGGCCGTCGAAGTTGCCGTTTTTTTCGAGCCATCCGATAAAGTCCCGGCTGAAAACCGGGGTGCCGACGCGGCCGGTCTGAGACCGCAGGCACTCCAGCTCCGCGGACCGGAAGCGGGCCGTCTGCATCCAGTCCAGCAGCCACTCCAAGCCGGCGTTGATGCAGTAGCCGGCCTTGTGGGCGCCGTAATCCGGATAATCACGGAAGAAATAGTCGAACTGGGCGGGTTTTTCGTGCAGGCCCAGACGGTAATACATCTGGGCCATGGTGAACTGGTATTCGTCGGTAAACAGAATGCCTTCGGCCAATTGCTGCTGTGCGTTCTTCATGGCCGTTATTTACCCAACGCAACCGGAGAATTCAACTAAATAAAAAGCCGCCCCGGCGGCCTTTTATTCGGAGATCAAATTGTTCCGATTCTGGATGAAACCGTTGCGGATGGCCACATACGGGTCCAGCGAGGCCTTCTTGATGGCCTCATAGTCGCCGATTCGGAAGCTGGTGTCGTTGACGGCTTCCGCGCCCCGCAGGGAGAGCGACAGGGTGAGATTCGAATACCAGAACAGAGGGTCTATGACCGCATCGGGCAGTTTACCCAATGCGTCGCGAACGGTGGACGGGCCGAAAAAAGGCAGGGTCAGGAACGAACTCTCCTCCCACCCCCATACGGCGAAGGTCTGGCCCATATCCTCCGGGCTGTGATAGAGGCCGGGATAGGTGGCGGCCACATCGGCCATGCCTAGAAATCCGACGGTGGTGTTCAAGAAAAACGAAGCGAATTCATCCCCGCTCTTCTCCCACTTGCCCTGAAGCAGGCAGCTCACGAAACGCACCGGGAAGCGGATGTTGCGCAGCATGTTGCGGAAGATCGTCCGAAACTCCCATGGAATGACCGCCTTCTGGACCTTGGCGGCGGGCTCCAGGACATAAAGTATCAGAAAATCGTTCAACTGAAACATGGTGCGGTTGAACGGTTCGATCGGGTCGGCGACCGTAACTTTCTCCGTGTCATCCTCGTAGTCGTCCTCGTAGTCGTCCGCTTCGGCAGCCTCTGCCGCCGGCTGCGCCGTCTGGGCTCCAACGGCCACCGGGAACCCCGGCAGGAACCGGAGCAGGAGCAAGGCGGCGAGCACCGCCGCAGCGTAACCCATTTTTATTTGCATCCAGAATAGTTTCCTTTACTTTCGTCGCTCAGCCTTGATGGCGATCGGCTCGGTGACCCGCAGGACGACCTCTTCCCCTTTTCTGAACCGCGCGATATTTTTAAAACTTTTGTCGACCGGGACGATCCGGAGACCGCCGTTGGGTTCTTTCACCGTCACCTGGCGTGCTTTGGAGTCGACGAACTCAACGACGGCGGTCAGCGGATAGGTCTCGGCGAGAAGCACACCGATCTTGGTGCCCTTCGGGGCGACGGTAACCAGCCGCGCTTCGGCGGAGCTCTGTGGCGCTTTGGCGTTCCGCATGAAAATCGCTATGGATTCGACGAAATCCACCAGAATCATGTCACCTTTTCTCAGCTGCTCAAAATTTCTGACGGCCTTGTCCACTTTCAGTGTAATGGCTCGGCCCTGGAGCCCTTTTAGGGTCATCGTTCGCTTTTTGTAATCGACGTCCTCCAGATTGGCCTTCACTTCCAGCACATCGGTTACCACGACCCCCGGCTTGGCGACTTCCTTTTCGGCGGCGGGCGACAGCCCCCCAGCCTGCGCCACCTGCGCGCCAGCCCAGTCAACCCAAACGAGTGCGAGTGCTGCCAGCAGAATACGTTTCATCAGATGCCCTCAGCCGCCCAAAATAAGCCCCGCCGACCCTCAACGGTCTCAATAAAACGATTGCCTAAAAAAAGCCAGCTAATTTGAATCTCGGCTTCAATGCGTTAACGAATTCATCAAAATGAATCAGGGGCTCAGATTCATCATCTGAGCCCCTGATTTTATTATGGCGGGAGCGACGAGGATCGAACTCGCGACCTCCGACGTGACAGGCCGGCGCTCTAACCAAGCTGAGCTACGCCCCCGCAAATGAAATTTTCTCGATGGTTCGCGCCTGGGTTGCCTCCCACCGGAACCTCAGTGGTAGGCGGAACAGGGATCGAACCTGTGACCTTCGGCTTGTAAGGCCGACGCTCTCCCGGCTGAGCTATCCGCCCGAGCGGTTGGTGCAAAAGCTCTAATTACAAGCTGGCCTCAAAGGTGTCAAGCGCAATTTCAACCGAGCATCGATTCAGTTGATGGCGCGTCCCGCGGGCGGTTCTTTTTCAATCGGCAGTTTCAGCGGAATATCCGCATTCTTGAAAATCGATTCCCCCTCGCGTGTGATGAGCGCATGACCGAGCACCTGGTCCATGTGCTCGACGAAACGGATGTCCATCTGGTGGGTGATGCTCTTGGGGACATCCTTGAGGTCCTTTTCATTTTCTTTCGGAATGACTACGCATTTGACCCCGCCCCGATGAGCGGCGATGAGCTTCTCCTTCAAACCGCCGATCGGCAGCACCCGACCCCGCAGCGTGATCTCCCCGGTCATGGCGATGTCACGGTGCACCGGCCGCTTGGTCAAGGCCGAAACGAGCGACGTACACATGGAGATCCCGGCGGAGGGGCCGTCCTTGGGAATCGCCCCCTCCGGGATGTGGATGTGGATGTCGTACTTGCGGTGGAACTTCTCATCGATCATCAGATGGTCGGCCCGCGAACGCACATAGCTTAGCGCGGCGCGCGCGGACTCCTGCATGACCTCTCCAAGCTTTCCGGTAACGGTCAACTGCCCGCGGCCGGGCATCAGCAGGGTTTCGATGATGAGCAGTTCGCCACCGACCTGCGTCCATGCCAGGCCCGTCACCATGCCGACCTGATCCCGCTCCTCCACCTGCTCCTGTCGGAAACGGAACGGTCCCAGATATTTGGGCACGGATTTTTCGCCCACCGCGAACTCGCCCTTTTCAGGGTGGGTCACCGCCTCGCGCGCCAATTTACGGCAGATGGAGGCGATTTCACGTTCGAGGTTGCGCACCCCGGCCTCACGGGTAAAGCGTCGGATCAAGGTCAAGACGGCGTTGCGCGAGAATTCGACCTTTTTGGCCGCCAGACCGTTGACCTGGATCTGTTTGGGTACCAGGAACTGTTCGGCAATGTGGTACTTCTCGACTTCCGTGTATCCCGGCAGCCGAATGATCTCCATCCGGTCCTGGAGCGGCAGCGGAATGTCGGGCAGCGTGTTGGCGGTGGTGATGAACAGAATATCCGACAGGTCGTAGTCCAAATCGAGGTAGTGATCGTTGAAAGCGAAGTTCTGCTCGGGGTCGAGCACTTCGAGCAGGGCCGCCGAAGGGTCTCCCCGGAAATCCATGCTCATCTTGTCGACTTCGTCCAGGCAGAACACCGGGTTGCTCGCCCCCACCTTCTTGAGGGACTGAATGATCTTGCCGGGCATCGCCCCGATATAGGTGCGGCGATGGCCGCGGATTTCGGCCTCATCCCGCACTCCGCCCAACGACAGGCGCACGTATTTGCGTCCGGTCGCGCGGGCGATGGACTTGGCCAGCGAGGTCTTGCCCACACCCGGCGGACCGACGAAGCACAGGATCGGGCCTCGGATCTTCTTCACCAGCGCCTGCACGGCGAGGTATTCCAGAATGCGCTCCTTGGGCTTTTCCAGGCCGTAATGGTCTTCTTCTAAGATCCGCTCCGCCTGCGGCAGGTCGTCCGCCACTTCGGTCTTCTCATACCAGGGCAGGCTCAGAATCCAGTCGATGTAGTTACGCACCACGGTCGCCTCGGCCGACATGGGCGTCATCATCTTGAGCTTCTTGAGCTCATGCTCGACTTTCTCGTTGGCCTCCTTGGGCATTTTTTTGTTTTTAAGCTTTTCCTCGATTTCGCGGATCTCGTCGCTGAGGTCGTCCTCTGAGCCCATTTCCTTTTTGATGGCCCGCATCTGCTCGTTCAAGTAATATTGCTTCTGGGTCTTCTCCATCTGGTCCTTGATGCGGGTTTTGATGCGCTGGTCCATCCGGAAGACCTCGATCTCCAGCTTGATCAGGCTCAGCAGCAGGGGCAGGCGATCGGCCAGGTCCACCGTATCGAGCAGCCGCTGTTTGTCCTCGAGCTTGAAGGAGAAATGCGAGGCCACGGTGTCGGCCATCTGGGAAGGGTCGGCGATGGAGGTCACGTTGGTGACCAGTTCCTTGGAGATGCTGCGGTTGAGCCCCGCGTATTCCTCAAAGGTCTCGATGACCGAACGCATCAAGGCGGTGGACTCCGCCGTTGAAAGCTCTTTTTCGACCTGCCGTTCCAGTTCCACCCGGAAGAATTCCTCCTCCGGCAGGAATCGCACGACGCGTGCCCGGCCTTTGCCCTCTACCAAGGCCTTGACCGTACCATCGGGCAGGCGCAACAGCTGCAGCACCTTGCCGATCGTACCCATCTCGCTGATGTCCTGCTCCCCGGGGTTGTCGATGCCGGCTTTTTTTTGGGTGGCCAGAAAAACCACCTTGTCCTTGTTCATCGCCTCGGTCAGCGCGTTCACGGATTTAGGCCGTCCCACGAACAGCGGCGCCACCATGAATGGGAATACCACGATATCCCGCAGGGGCAGCATCGGCAGCACCAGGCGGTTGGGGTGGGGTTCTCCGTCTTTGAAAAACTTAGGTATGTTCACCATGTCTCACACCACAATATGAGCTCCGCGCACGAAGCTCAGGGTTGAAGCCGGGCTTTAGGCGAAGCCATCAAGCTTGTTTCTTGGTTTGTTCAAACAGCAGGATGGGGTCTTCTTTATTCAGCACCACATCCTCGCTGATGACACACTCTTTGACATTTTCGAGAGAGGGCAGCTCGTACATGATGTCGAGCATGCAGGATTCCATGATGGCGCGCAGCCCCCGCGCCCCGGATTTGCGTTTGATCGCCTCCTTGGAAACCGCCGACAGCGCGCTGTCGGTGAAACGCAGATTCACCCCTTCCATTTCGAACAGCTTCTGGTATTGCTTGATCAGGGCGTTTTTGGGTTCCTTGAGAATGCGGATCAGGCTGTCTTCGTTCAGCTCGTGCAGGGTGGCAATCACCGGCAGCCGGCCGAGAAACTCGGGAATCATACCGTATTTGACGAGATCCTCCGGCTGCACCCTCTTGAGCGTGTCGCTGATCGTGAGCTCCTTTTCCTGGATGATCTTGGCGCCGAAGCCCATCAACTTGGGCCCCAGGCGGCGCTGGATGATTTTCTCCAGGCCGGTGAAGGTGCCGCCGCAGATGAAGAGAATGTTGGTGGTATCGACCTTGATAAAATCCTGCTGGGGGTGCTTGCGCCCGCCTTTGGGAGGCACGCTGGCCAGGGTGCCCTCGAGGATCTTGAGCAGCGCCTGCTGCACGCCTTCCCCGGAAACGTCCCGGGTAATGGAGGGGTTATCGGCCTTGCTGGCGATTTTGTCGATTTCATCGATGTAGACGATCCCGCGTTTGGCTTTTTCGACGTCATAATCGGCGTTTTGCAACAAGGACAGGATGATGTTCTCGACATCTTCGCCCACATAGCCGGCCTCGGTCAGGCTGGTGGCGTCGGCGATCGTGAAGGGCACGTTCAGGAACCGGGCCAGGGTCTGCGCCAGCAGGGTCTTGCCGCAGCCGGTCGGGCCGATCAGCAGGATGTTGCTTTTCTGCACGTCCACGTCCCCGGCATTGAAGGCCGATTCCAGGCGCTTGTAGTGGTTGTAGACCGCGACCGAAAGGATCTTCTTCGCCGGCTCCTGCTCGATCACATAGCCGTCCAGGCGCTCCTTGATTTCCTTGGGGGTCAGGAAATGGGTCGTATCCTTGGTGTCCTTTTCAGTCTCCTCGTCGATGATTTCGCTGCAAAGCTGGATGCACTCATCGCAGATGTAGACTGCGGGGCCGGCGATCAGCTTGCGGACCTCGGACTGGTTCTTGCCGCAAAACGAGCAGAACAGGTTGTCGTTGTCGTCCTTCTTTTTCGCCATGCTATGCCTCCGGTTTATCCAGACGGTCGAGGTCTTGACGGTTGGCGATCACGTGATCGATGATTCCGTAATTCTTGGCCTCTTGCGCGCTCATGAAATAATCCCGATCGGTATCGCGCTGGATCAAATCCATCGTCTTGCCGGTATGCTGCACCAGGATTTGGTTCAGTGCGTCTTTCATCCGCAGCATTTCCTTGGCCTGAATCTCGATGTCCGAGGCCTGCCCCTGGAATCCGCCCATCGGCTGGTGGATCAAAATCCGCGCATTGGGCAGCGAGTAGCGCTTGCCGCGGGCACCTGCCGTCAGCAGCAAGGCCCCCATGCTGGCGGCCTGGCCGATGCAAACCGTAGCAATGTCAGGTTTGATATACTGCATGGTGTCGTAAACCGCCAGACCGGCGGTCACCAGGCCTCCAGGTGAGTTGATATAGAAATTGATGTCCTTGTCCGGATCTTCGGATTCGAGAAATAGCAGCTGCGCAATCAGCAGATTGGCAACTTCGTCGTTCATCGCCGAGCCCAGAAAAATTATCCGGTCTTTCAGCAATCGGGAATAGATGTCGTAGGCCCGCTCGCCGCGGCTGCTTTGTTCGATGACCATGGGAATCAGTGGCACTCGGTTTCTCCTTCTGGTTCGGTTTCGTCACTCAGATGAATCGCTGCATGCCGCGTGGGTTGGCGCATCGACTCCTAACGCGATGCGGGCCCGACGTCCTCGATTGTGCTGCCGTCGAGGACGAGCTTGATCGCTTTCTTTTCCAGCAACGCATGCTTGTAGCCGCCAAGCTTTTCGGGATTCTCGCGGTAGTATCGCTGAATCTCCGCCACCGGCTGCTGGAAGCTGTCGGCCATCTTCTGCATGGCCTCCTTGAGTTCGTCGTCGCTCAGCTCAAGTTTTTCCTGATCGATGATCTTGCCCAGGATCAGGTGGCGCTTGACCTGCTTCAGCGCCGTATCGCGGTATTTCTCCGAGATGATCTCACGGGACAGTCCGGCATCTTCCAGGGACGTATTGCGGTAGGCAAAGGAGCGTTCGGCCTCCTCGACGATGCCGTCGAGCTCCATTTCCACCAGCGCCTCCGGCACCTCGAACTGGGCCCGATCGAGCAAACCGGTGAAGATTTGCTCGCTGAGTTCCTGCTCGACCCGTTTTTCGTATCCCTGCGTCAGGTTGGCGGTGATTCCCCGTTTGAGATCCTCGAGCGTTTCGAAGCGGCCGGCGCTTTTGGCAAATTCGTCATTGATCTCCGGCAGGATCTCCTCGCGGATTTCGCTCAGCTTCACCTTGAACTGCAGGGTTTGGCCGGCCAACGCCTTGTTGGCGTAATCGGCCGGGAAGGTCGCCGGAAATTCGCGCATCTCGCCGGCGGCCATGCCAATCAACTGCTGGTCGAACTCCTTGAGAACGGCGCCGGCCCCCACTTGCAGGGTGAAATTTTCGGTCTTGGGGGCGCCCGCGAACGGCCGGCCGTCTTTAAAGCCCTCGAAATCCAGCAACAGATGATCGCCCTCCCGCACGGGACGACTATCGGTGATCTTCTGCAGCCGGGCCAGATTTTTCTGAAGCATCTTCACCTGGGCGTCTATCTCTATCGCGCTGACCGCGTAAACGGAGCGCTTCAGCTTCATCCCCTTCAAATCGAAGTCTGCGATCGAAGGCGTTACCTCGACGGTCGCGGCATATTTGTAAGGCTGCGAAAGGTCAATTTCCGGTGGGTCCAATTGGGGTCGGCCGACCACCCGCAGGTCTTTCTCTTTGACCGCATCGATGAAGGAGCTTTGGATCAGCCGCGAGGACACATCGGCCAGGACGTCCTTCCGGAACATTTTTTCCAATACCGACCGCGGAACCTTTCCGGGCCGGAAGCCTTTAATCTTGGCGCTCTTCTTGATTTCGTCATAGGCCCTGTCGATCTCACGAACGACCTCTTCGCGGGGGATCTCGACATGAAGGGTTTTCTTGACGCTGCTGATGTCTTCAACGGTTACCTGCATCGATTGCATGCCTTCCTAACGTATAGTTTTCCCGGAGGGGATGGCGGTCGCCGAGTTGAGGAGCGCCGGAAATGGTGCGAGAGGGGAGACTTGAACTCCCATTCTGTCGCCAGAGCTGGATCCTAAATCCAGTGCGTCTACCAGTTCCGCCACTCTCGCTCGTCGGTGGCATCACGCCGTTTTAGGCAAGAAAAAGCCCACCTGAGCCTGCGAGGGGCTCCATCAGCGGGTAAAAACTACATAAAGATAATTTTTTCACGCTTTTGGTTCAGTATAAAGTCAAAAATCAACGATGTCAACACACGCCGACAAAGCTCCCCCGCTTTCGTGCCGCCGGCTTGCTAAAAGCGCCCAGGCGTGTTAACCGTTGGTCCGTCGGGGCGTGGCGCAGCCTGGTAGCGCACCTGCTTTGGGAGCAGGGGGCCGTCAGTTCAAATCTGACCGCCCCGACCAAAAATTTCAGCCGGCCCGATCCCGGCAGACTTCCTTTGGAGATCCGCAGAGCAAGCTCCAGGCGGCGGCAAAACCTAACGCCCGAGTCGTGCCCGCCCTGGACCGTTGCAAGCGAACACCGTTCTGATAGCCCCCATGGCCACGCCCAGCGACCTTGACGCCATCCACCCCCGATTCCATACCGTCGGTTCCGCGCTCATGCGCGTGAACCTCAACAACTCCCACAGTGGCAACATGTCGTGTCGCGATCCCCAAAACGCCCAGCGCTTTTGGATCACCGCCTCTGGAGCCCCCTGCGGTGACCTCACTCCGGCCGACCTCGTCGCCGTGCGCTTCGACGACCTGCGCGGGGAAGGATCTGTCCGACCGTCATCCGAGGCGAACACCCATCGCCGGGTGCTGGAGCTGCCCGGCGTCAACGCCTGCGTGCACTGCCACGCGATCGCCAGCACCCTGCTCGGCTTTGAAACCGCCGAACAGCCGGCCTTCCTGAGCCCCATCGTCCTTCCGGAGTCTGAGCCGATGGAGTATCTCTTCCAGCCGGTGGATGTCTGGGGCGCAGGACTGGTCGGAGCCGTCCCGGTGGGCGTTTTCCAAAGCACGGTCGGCTCTCCCGAGATGGAGCAGCGGATCCCCGTCTACCTGAGCCGCGCCCCTCTCACCCTCGTCAAAGGCCATGGGCCGTTTGCCTGCGGGCCGAGCCTCGAGCATTGCCTGCACTACCTGAGCGTTTTGGAACACAGCGCGATCGTGGTCATGGCGTTGCGGCGGCGGGGAGTCGACACCGTGGCGCTTCAGAAGGCCGTCCGTTGCGCGGATACCCAAGAAGCGGTCTGCGCATACTCGCCGCGCCGCATGGATGACCTGGAGCGACCCCTGGCGCCGACGACCGGCGCGGACGTCCGCAGCGAGTTCAATGCGTGGCTTGCGTATAACTTCGACCTCGGGCTGGGCGCGTTCGGCACCGGCTCCATGAGCCGCAAGCTCTCCACCGACGAGATGATCTTCTGCCCCATGTCCGCCGCTCCCCAGGGTGTAGAAGCCCCCTTGCAACGTCTGTCGCTTCATTCCCGACTGCCCGAAGCGGCGGATGTGCGCATTCACCGGCTCATCTACGCCCGCACCCCGTTCAAGACCTGCATGGTCACAGCCAGCCCCCTGGCGAATGCCGAAGCGATGGCGGTTCTGGCCGCGGCCGAGGGAACGGATGCGCTGATCCCAAAAACCGGGCCCCGCACGCCGCCTGCCGGCGGCCACCCGGTGGTCGCCCCGATCGATGCCGAGTCAGCCTACTATAAGGTGCGCTTGCCGGTGGCGAGCTCCCAGGCGCTGGCGGTCGAGGCTGGAGCCGATCGGGTTCCCGGCCTGCTTCAAGCCGGCAACGGCTGCTGCCTCATTGCGGGCAGCGGGGTCATCGCCGCCGGCGAGGAGCGACTCGGCCAGGCGGCCTACCGAGTGTCACTGGCCGAGCGCATGGCGCGCTTCCGCCTCGAAGTCGCTATCAACCATCACTTGCTTGGCACACCGCCGCCGGCCGCATTCGAATGAAGGCGATGTTGCACTGCAAGCGCTATGGGGCGGGCGAGCCTCTTCTGATCCTGCACGGCCTCTTCGGATGCTGGGACAACTGGCACCCGGTCGCAAAGGCACTCTCGCAGCGCTTCTGCGTTTATGTTCCGGACCTGCGCAACCACGGAAATTCCTTTCACAGCCCGCAGTTTGATTATGATGCAATGGCCGGAGACATCCAAACCCTGTTGGACGCGCTCGCGCTCGACCGGGCGGTGCTGCTCGGCCATTCGATGGGAGGTAAGGTTGCGCTGCGCCTCGCCGCCCTGCACCCCGAACGGGTGCAGCGGCTGATCGTCGTGGACATCACCCACAAGGGCTACCGTTCGACTTACGGCGAAGCCGTCGAGGCCCTCGCGCGACTGGACCTTCGATTGCTCGGCAGCCTGAAAGACGCGGATGCGAAACTCCGGCAGGCGGTCCCGGACTCCGCTGTCCGACGTTTCCTGCTGAAAAACCTGGCACATCGGCCGGGCGGGGCATACCGCTGGAAAGTCAACCTGGAGGCCATCCGGCGCAACCTGCCTTTGATTTGCGGGCCGGTGGCCGTCGGCGTGTTTTCCCGCCCCTGCCTTTTCATCCGGGGCGGCGGATCGGACTACATTCGGGACAGCGACTGGCCTGAGATCAAATGCAACTTCCCGCAAGCACAGCTGGTGACCATCCCCGGCGCGGGACACTGGCCACACGTAGACAACCGGAAGGTATTCCTGGCGACCGTCGAAGAGTTTCTGGCCGCGCCATGAGTTTTTCCGGTGACCTTCGGCTTCGCCGGATTCGCTGCCACGCAGATGAATGCTTTACAGCGATAATGAATGGTGCTAAGGTTCCCCCTTTAAACTATAAAACACAAGCCATCTCAGCGGGTTATACCCTCCGCACCGACTCGTCCATGACGCGCGCGGAGATCGATTCGCATGATCAACAAGGCTGAATTCATGGCCCGTAAAAGCGTTTTGGAAAAACTATCGGATGTCCAGCCGAAAGCTGAACTTTGGTGGGACTCCTCGCCGCTGGTCTTTGCCAGCTGGCGCCGCCGAATGATTGAGAAATCAGCCGATCCGACCGAAATGGCGACCTGGCTGGATCGGCTTTACTGCCCCTCCAACCGGCCGACGGACAATCTTTTCCGGGGCGTCACCACCAATCCACGGCTGAGCTTCAACGCCATCAAGGACGACCCGGCCACCTGGTCCAGCTGGATCGACACCTTCATCCGCTCCCGCAAGTGCCGCGACGCCGAGAGGGTGTTCTGGGAAACCTACAAGGAGATCGCAGGCCGCGGAGCCCGGCTGCTCCTTCCCCTTTTCGAGGCCAGCGGCAAGACCCACGGTTTTTTTTCCGCTCAGACCGATCCCCGGCTGCGCCATGACGTTGAAGGGATGGTCGCGCAGGGCCTGGAGCTGCATGCGCTGGCGCCCAACGTGATGATCAAGATCCCGGGAACAGCCGAGGGCTACGAAGCCATCCGACGGTTGACGGCGCGGGGCATCCCCACGAACAACACCGTCTCGCTGGTCATCTCCCAGTTCGTCGCCTGCATGCAGGTGGTGTCCCAGGGCTTGGCGCAGGCACGGGCCGCGGGGGTGAATCTGACCGGGTGGCGTTCGGTCATCACCATCATGAGCTCGCGGTTCGGCACCCTGGGTGCTCTGCAGCAGGAGGCGGCCGATGCCGGCCTGGAGTTGAGCGAAAGCGACGTGCGCTGGGCCGAGATCGCCCTCATCAAACGCGCTTACGACCTCGTCCGGCAGAATGCGGACTACCCCGGCAAGATCCTGATCAGCTCGATGCGGGTGAGTCCGGTGGTGGACGGCACCGCCCGCGTCTGGCATCTCGAAAAGATGGCCGGCGCCGATATCGTCTACACCTTGCCGCCTTCTTTCATAGAGACGCTGCTGCTCAAAGTCCCCGACCTGGAGTTCAGCCGCCAATGCGACGAGCCGATACCGCCGGATGTCTTGTCTCGGCTGCTGAGAATTCCCTACTTCGAGCGAGGGTACCGCGCCGACGGCTATACCAACGGCGAATTCAACGCCCATCCTGCGCTGGTCGCCACCGCCCGGGAGTTCAGCGCCGCCACCCGCGGCATGGTGGACTTCATCGCCGAACGCATTCGTTTTACGCTGGACTGAACCGTCAACATCGTAAATGGACGACGGCTCGTCGGACCTCCGGCTGCGCATGCACCAACTGCATTCTGGGAGATGACCATGCAACCACCGCCTGCCGCAGGCGAATGGCCACGGCCGCCCGAGCCGATCCTGCTCGGTGTGTATCGAAACATTTATGCCACGCGCCGCTTCGAGCTCAAGTGCATCGAGCTCTACCGGCAGGGTCTGATCCGCGGTTACCTGCACCCGTACATCGGGCAGGAGGCGGTTGCCGCCGGTGCCTGCGCGGCCTTGAACCCCGCGGACTACATTGTCAGCACGCACCGCGGCCATGGCCACTGCATCAGCAAAGGTGCGGACCTGAAGTTGATGATGGCCGAAATCATGGGACGGGCGACGGGCTACTGCCGCGGGCACGGCGGTTCGATGCACATCTCCGACAAGCGGGTCAACAACCTGGGTGCCAACGGCATCGTCGGCGCCGGCATTCCGATCGCCACGGGTGCCGGCATGGGAATCAAGGTCCGCGGGACCGATCAGGTTGTAGTGGTTTTCTTCAGCGACGGCGCCTCCAACAACGGCGTCTTTGCCGAATCCCTGAACCTGGCCGGAATTTATCGGCTGCCGGTGATCTATCTGCTGGAAAACAACCACTATGCCGTCTCCACCCCGATTGAGTGCGCCACCGGCTGCTGCGACTTGGCCGGCCGGGGGCCGGCCTACGGCGTTCCCGGCATCTGTGTGGATGGAAACGACGCCCTCGCCGTCTACCGGGAAACCGCCGGCGCGGTCGCTCGGGCGCGCCGGGGGCAGGGCCCGACCTTGATCGAAGCCAAGACCTATCGCCACGGCGGTCATCACGTGAACGACCCCGGCCTGTACATGGATCCGGCCATCCTGGCGGATTGGAAGGCACGCGATCCGATGGCCGGCATGCGCCGGGCCATCGGCGACGACTCCCGCGCCGCCGCGATCGAAGCGCAGGTGGATGCCGAATTGGAGGCCGCCGTGGCGTTCGCCGCGGCCAGCCCCGAGCCGGCCGTGGAAGAATTTTTAGCGGGGATCGAGGACGGATGAAATGATCGAAATGATGTACCGCGAAGCCCTCCGGCGGGCCCTCGACGAAGAGATGCAGCGGGACCCGCGCGTTTTCTTGATGGGAGAGACGATTGCCGAACGCGGCGGCTCCTACAAGGTCACCGAGGGCCTGTGGCATAAATACGGGCCCGGACGGGTGATCGACACGCCCATCGCCGAGGCGTCTTTTACGGGCATGGCGGTCGGCGCCGCTCTGGTCGGCTGCCGGCCTGTCATCGAAATCCTCTTCATCGACTTCGCCATGCTCGCCATGGACCAGATCGTCAACCAGGCGGCCAAGTACGACTTCATCTCCGGCGGCCAGGGGACGGTGCCCATGGTGCTCAGGACGCAGGGGGGCGCCGGCAACGGCCTGGCGGCTCAGCACTCCCAGAGTCTCGAGGCCCTGTTCTACCACATCCCCGGACTGAAGGTGGTGATGCCGTCCACTCCGCACGATGCCTACGGCCTGCTGAAGGCCGCCATCCGCGACGACCACCCGGTGGTGTTCATCGAGCACAAGCTGCTGTACATGACCAAGGGGCCGGTCCCGGAGGAGGAGACCGTCATCCCTCTGGGCCGGGCCGACGTCAAGCGCTCCGGTACGGATGTCAGCCTGGTCACCTACTCGCACATGACGTTGAAATGCCTGGAGGCGGCCGCCTTGCTGGAATCCGAGGGCATCCAGGCGGAGGTCGTCGATCTGAGAACCCTGGCGCCGCTGGACAAGGACACCCTCCTGCGTTCGGCCCGCAAGACCGGACGCGTGATCATCGTGCACGAGGCCGTCAAACGCGGCGGGATCGGCGGGGACATCGCGGCCATGCTCATGGAAGAGGCCTACGACGACCTGGACGGGCCGGTGCTGCGCATCGCCGGCCGCAACACCCCCATCCCCTACAACCTGAACATCGAGAAAGCCTGCATTCCTTCGGTGGAAGATATCGTCGAAGGCGTGCTCCGCATGGGGTGAGCCGCTATGGCGACTAAGATCATCATGCCCCAAGGAGGGCAGGACATCACCGAAGGCCTGGTCGTCCGGTGGTTTAAGAAGGAGGGCGAGCCGCTGCAGCGCGGCGAAGTCATCTGTGAGGTGGAAACCGAAAAAGCCGTTTTCGAAGTGGAAGCGCCGGTCGACGGGGTGCTTCTGAAGATCATCGCCCCGGCGGGCATGAGGGTGCCGGTCTTCGCCGTGATCGGAATCGTGGGCGCTCCGGGCGAGCCAATCGATTCCGAGCTGCTCGGATCCGCTCCGGCGCCGCCAGACCGTGCGCTGGATATCACGGCCATTCGCCGCCGGGCGGCGGGCCGGACCGGAAACTCCCGCAGGACCCCGGCCTCCGGAAGGGCCTGCCGGCTGGCGGCGGAAAAAGGGGTGGAGTTGAGCGCCGTCACCGGAAGCGGTCCCCAGGGCCGCATCATCGAAAAGGACGTCCTGCTGCACGTGGAAAAACGCAAACTCGCGATCGAGGCCTTGCGCGGTCGCACGCTGCCGCTGTCCCCCATGCGCCGCACGATTGCGCGCCGGTTGACTCAGAGCAAGCAGACCATTCCCCATTTCTATGCAACGGTCGCCGCGGATGTCACCGCGGCGCTGGAGCTGCGCGAACGCTTCAACCGTGAGACCGGCGGCGATATCTCCGTCACCGATCTGATCCTCAAAGCCACGGCCCTGGCTCTGAAGGCCTTTCCCGCGATGAACTGCCGGCTTCAGGCCGATGAGATCGTTTGCTTGGAGGACGTCCATGTCGGCCTGGCCGTCATGCTGGAGGAGGGCGTGATGGTGCCGGTCCTCGCGCGGGTGGATCAGCTGGGCCTGGCAGACATCGCGGCCCGGTCAGCCGCGGCCGCGGCGGCCGCCCGCGCGGGCAAGCAAACCGGCATGGAACCGGCGTGCTTCACGGTGAGCAACCTGGGCATGTTCGGAGTGGACAGCTTCACCGCCATCATCAACCCGCCGGAAGCCGGCATTCTGGCGGCCGGAAGGGTCGAAAAACGGCCGGTGGTGAGGAACGACAGCGAGGTTTGCATCCGCAGCATGCTGACCTTGACGCTCTCGGTCGATCACCGCTTGGTGGATGGCGCCTTGGCGGCACAATTTATGGCGCGCGTCCGGCATCACCTGGAAAACCCTCACACCTTGTGACGGGACAGGGGGCGCCGCAGGGGCTACCGGAAGGCCTTGCGGGTGTTTCGGAACATGGCCGGAATTCCGCACAGAATCAATACATCGCCCAGCGGGCCGCCGCAGAGCAGCACCACGGCCGAGAGCAAAACCGAGAAAACGACCACCTCGGAATCCACCAGATAGGCATGCAGGCTCGCGGGCAGAACCGCCAGAAAAATCAAATCGGCGACCGCCACGACCGCCAGCCCCCAAGCCGCCCAACGCCGCCGCCGCCACAAGGACACTCCGAAAATCAGCAGCGGCAATGATCCCAAGAGATACTTCCAGCCGACCCATCGCAGAACCGTCTCGGGAAGCACGGGCTCATAGGCCAGCCAGAGAACGGCTTTGAAGATGGCCAGCCAGCCGATGGCCCACAGCGGCCAGGGATAATCCGTATTCATTCGTTCAGCGGGAAACAGCTTCAGATTCATACCCTCTCCATATCCTCGTCGGCGGGGGACGGCGCGTTCGGCCGCGGCCGACAGGCTCAGTCAGATAAGCGATTTCAATCGATATGTCAAACGCGAGGAACGATTCGGGGGCCGGTCAGTGCAGCAGATTGAGAATCGACAGAACGATGAGCAGGCAGGATATGGATCCCCCCAACAGCCCGAAAAAAATGGGATAGCGGAAGAAAACCGTGTCCAGGCCCTTAACCGGTCGGTTCATTTTATCGAAGAGGACCCGGGTCTCGATCCAGCGGTTCATGCGTTGTTCGATCGCCCGCAGCTTCCGCGGCGCCAGCACCAAACCCAGTCCGGCCATCATCCCGAGCAGGCATGCCACGCGGCCGACCCAGGCAATGGTCTGAAATATGATCTCGCCCAAGGCGCTCTGGTCGCGCATGCCGAAAAATATCAAAGTGAACAGCGCCACGTCGAATTTAAATAGGAAAAAGAGAAACGCGAAAACCGAACCGGCCGCCAATAGCGCACCGACCAGAATCGGGTGGCCGTAAACGAAATTTTCGGTGGGGATCTCCTTGTCCAGAAACCCGAGCTTCACA
>Ga0209285_10000082_pt1 | contig 32388 bp, 30 predicted proteins | sample PPLLak3March2015_2_FD_187249 | JGI IMG/M metagenome (GOLD analysis project Ga0209285, IMG submission 187249) | Freshwater sediment microbial communities from Prairie Pothole Lake near Jamestown, North Dakota, USA - PPLs Lake P8 Core (3) Depth... | ecosystem: Environmental > Aquatic > Freshwater... | reverse complement strand
CAACAACCATAAATCATTTCTTTTTGTATCGGGGTTCGCTCTGAAAGCAGAAGGCCAATGGGTGTAGATGCTTCGAAACAGATAACGAAGAGATGCAGAGATACAAGAACCGTTTAGTGCATGGTTATCCAGGATGCGATATCTGAGATGACTTCTTCAGCGACATGACCTTCGATCAGATATTCCGCATTGGTCGGTACTCCGGTCCCTGCTATGAAGAAATGATTCAACGACGGATAGGTCTGTAATATCACTGATGGACTTTCGAAAAAGGTTTCATTCCATTGAGCAAAATCCGTCAGTGTCACCTGATAATCTCGTTCCCCCTGAAGAATGAACAGGGGAACATCCAAGAGTCGCGCTGTCTCCACAGGATCATACGTGGCGAGATCCGCCCAATACGATTTTGGTGCACCAAGGACATCTTCGCTTTGATTCATGTCTAAATTCTTTACTTGCATCACGAGTCGTTCAAGCTCAGCAATCTCCACAGATTGATTTAAACCACTTAAGTTCGCTAGGTAGCGGGATTGTTCTAATATGAGATCCTCAAGATGGCGGGTTGGCCCTGCCATGATGACCAAACCAGTAATGTGATCATTCTGCAGCGCGATACGTGGAGCCAACATTCCTCCTAAACTATGACCAAGAATGAAGATCTTTGAATGATCAACAACAGAAGAATTAAACAAAAAATTCACGCCAGCCACAGCATCTGCTATAGTTTCATCCTGCACCGTGAAATTTTGAAGCATTCCAAATTCTTCCGGATATTGCTTTGTCCGTTTCTCATAGCGAAATACGGCAATACCTCTGGAAGCAAGACCCCAGGCAAGGTCCTTAAATGGTTTATTGGGGCCATATGTCTCATCACGATCATTTGGTCCTGAGCCATGTACGAGAAGAACCGCTGGGAACGGACCAGTTCCATTTGGAATGGTCAGCGTCGCAGGAAGTTTCCAATGCTCCGAACCAAAACTCACATTCTCCTCAGTGAATGAACGTAGATTCACATACGAGGGTGGTGAATAGCCAAACGCCTCAAGAGTGGGAACCACCAGCAGAGAAACGACTTTTTCTTCAGCATTAAACGAGATTTTCACATCAAGAAAAAGCACCTTTGAAAAATTACAAGTGACATAGACAACCGAATAACCAGATTCATTCGTCGACCGTATTCGCACAATTCTTGTGATATTGCCATTTGGAGCGGAAATCTGTTGCGTCCAGATATTCGCAAAATCATCTGCAGTGATCTGTGAAGTAATAGAAGTGTTAAAAAAACCATATACACCGGTATAGTTGTTTTCCATAAGGAGGGTCACCAACTGAACTGCAATATCTTCTATTGTTTTTACCGGTGGTTGTTGGTCGTCTGGCTGTTGTTGCTGCTGTGCGCATCCTGCGAATAAAGTAACTGCAAGAAACATGATTACGATAGCTGATAATATTCGCTTCATAGTTCTCATCCTGGATCTGAAATATCGTATCAGAGGCGATACTATAAGAGATTCAATAAATTTTCTGTGTAAAAAAACATGATGAGCATTATATTATAAGTATAATATGAAAGAATACGTTGAATGACTCTATTGTTTTTCATAAAAAATCATAGAAAACATTTAAGAGGGAGCAGTCTTTCAAGCCTTGATTGAAAATCATTCTCAGGGGGAGAATATGAAGCTATCCGATGTCATTGAAACAGCGAAAAAGGAGCCTCATTGCGGATTATGTAAGATAGATTTCCTCGGGACTGGTGTCTGTTCCGCTGGGAAAAAACATGGGTTTGTCGCCTATTGGCCTGAAGGCAGAATGGAACTTGCACGAGCCTTAGCAGAACATGAAGTCGAACCAACAGAAGCACTTCGCGATATTGTAAATTCATGTAATCTATGTGGGGTATGTGATCGACAATGTTACTTTGTGACTCAACGTCGACCGACACAAGCACAACACGCATTACAAGACTATGTCAAAACATTACCACCAGATGCGTTCAAGCGCACCCCTGAAGATGAGATTGTTAAAAATCTTCGTGGAATCGTTGGAAAGGATTGGGCAACCAATGATCCGATTATCATCGCTTCGTATGTACGTTCGATCATCAAACAAAAATCTACAGGCACATATTACATCGTCATGCCAAAAACAACAGAAGAAATAGTCGAAATAGTCAAGCTAGCTAATACATATAAAATACCATACCTCCCTCGAGGGAATGGTACGTTCTTTGGTGTGGCTTTACAAACCCTTCTTGCTGAACCAGCCACGATAGAGCAGGGAATTATCATTGATCTGTGGAGAATGAAAGACCTTGAGGTGGACCCAGAGAGTATCACTGCGACCATTGGACCAGGAGTGACCTCTTTTGAGTTACAGAAAGCAGCTCACGTTCATAAGTTACGTGCCAATGTCGCAGAGGCTGAATCCTGTGTTTGTGCGAACGCTCAGAATCTTGGTATCGTGACCACCTGGAGCAACACCTACGGATGGGGAACTGATAACTTCATCGACGCAGAATTCATAGATTCCACAGGAGCAATCCAGCATCTCAGCGATAAAGATATTCCAAACCCATATGCAGCCGAGCAAGGCCTTTTAAGTCTCTCCTTAATCCCCTCGGTGATTGTTACAAAACTGACGTTGAAACTCCATCAAATACTCGATGATGAGGTATCTATCTTCGTTCCATTCACCAATCTTCCTGACGCACTGGATTTGGCTCATGAACTCGCACGAAGAAACATTGGTGTGTCCCTTGCGGTCCTCTCAAGAAAATATCTCACGGAGTTTATCTCTCCGACCCACGAGATTGCAGAGGATTTCAACTATATCGCAGAAAAATACCTCAAACTCAACTACGTCGTCGATGTCATCTGTGATGCAGCCAGCAAGAAAATCATTGAAGGACTCGCCCCGGTTTCATTTGGTGGCGAGATGCTTAAAAGCCTCATCCTTGGCTCATCGAAACTCGCCTCTATGAAAGACAGCAGTCTGCTAAAAATGATAGGTGAGGAAGAAGACCCGCTCAAAGCAGTCTTTGGCGGTCCGATGCGCAAGCATTTCGAAAAAGGTCTTAACAACTCTCCAAAAGAACTGGTGAAGGTCTTCGATGAGGACCTCCGTGATTTCTTTGAAAAACTCTATTCCAAGCCTGAAATGACTGATTCGATCTGGCTTCATAACTTCCGTATTCTCCCCTGCCGGATGGAACGCAAACACATGTGGATGTATCGTGGTGGGTACATGCCTGGAGACAAAAAAACCATTCTAAAGGTCGTAGATGCGTTAGAAAAACCAGCGCAGCAGTATGGTATCGACGGAGCGTTTGGATTCCTCAGTTACCTTGAACGAGGAAAACTCGCACATCTCGAATATGATTACTATTATGACCATACCGACCCAGATGCACGTACACGCGTCAACAAAGCAATCGTTGAATCCTGGAGAAGACAATTCGCAATCAAAGGAGTCACCCCTCTTGAGTTCATCTGCAGCAAAGGACTCCATCGAAAAGAACACATCCTCTATCCATTCCTCCCAGGATTGTCACAGGAGGAGCTCGATCATTTTGAAGAATTAATTGAAACTCTCTTTGGAGGTGAAGACACGTGGTAAAATTTCTCTCACAAGAATGGGCTGAACAAGCCAAGAAAAAAGTCTTAACTGAACTGGATAAGGCAAAAGATTTGAAGAACATGAACGCATCATTACTCAATGTCGTTCAAAATGTCCCTCCGGACAACACAACAATATATTACTATATAAAATTCGTCGGAGGGAATCTGGAGGAATTGATTACCGGCTCAGATGAATCAATAAAACAGAAAGAAGCTGATTTTATCGTCACCGGGGATTACACGACATTCGTTCAGATAAGCAGTGGACAAATAAGTTCAGCAATGGCACTACTGAAGAACCGGGTGAAGATGACAGGAAATAAAATGAAGGCACTGACTTTAACCAAGCCTATCGATACATACAATGGTTGTGTCAATAAACTTCAAACCGAATTCTAATGAAGAGAATGGAGAAAAAAATGGTAGCAGTCTCTAACTCTTTGGAGATACCAGAGCGACTACATAGGTTCATACCACCACAGGGGCAGTGGACACCAGTCGACACCGCATTGCATGCCCCTAAGACATTCTTTCTTGATTATAAAAAAGCACAGGACTACATGTTTCCTGCACTCCGCCATACCTTCAAACATCATTATGAAAACAACTTCCTGTACCATCGCGTCTGCGAGGTCAACGGTGTTACCCCTGACGCAATCTCCTCGAAACAGGACGTAAAGAAGATACCATTACTGCCTGATGCGTTTTTCAAAGATTACCCAGATGGAAAAGGATTTCTGAACTGGTTGAAAACCATTTTTACCGGCTCTCTTCCCAAACCGGTGTTTAAAACCGATAACCCCTCCCATGATGAGATCATCGAGGAGTTCAACAAAAAAGGCACCAGCATCATGTTTACGAGCGGCACCGGTGGTCGTTTTAGCTTCATCCCCCGTGACACCCGCTCCTGGAATCGCGTGAAATACAGCGCGATGAAATCAGTCATCGAACTGATGGATTACAACCCAACAGACGAAGTCATCCTCCTCATCCCTGACCCCCGGCAGACCAACCTTACCATCGCAAGTCTCTTCGGTATTGCCTATGATTTATATAACCCAGCAAACGTCCATGTTGCATTGGATATGAAAATCACCACGCAATTCCTCCGCATGCAACGAGATGAAACCATCGGCATCTCTGAGAAAATAAAAGCCAAAGCCTTATCGACAATCAGTCCTCTGGTGCAGCGGAATTCGGACCTCCGGGTGATCCATCTGTTAGAACAGATCGAAAAAACGGGGAAGCGGGTGAATCTTGCTGGCCCACCCTTCTGGCTTGACCGGATCATCGAACGTATGAAAAAAGAAGGAAAAACTGTTCACTTACCAGACAGTCAGATTCTCACTGGCGGCGGATGGAAAGCTGAGGAAAACAAACGTCTCCCTGAAGAAACATTCCGGGAGAAAGTCGAGGAAATCCTAGGAATCCCCCCTGAGCGGTACCATGATGTGTATGCGATGTCTGAATGTAGCTCTGTGTTTCTCAGCTGTGAAGGACATTATAAACATATTCCTCCTGTCGTCGTCCCATTGGTTCTTGATGAGGATCTCAACCAGCTTGACTATGGACAAGTCGGGCGTTTTGCTTTTCTTGACCCGTTACCTGACAGTTACCCTGGTTTTATCATCACTGGTGATAAGGTAAAAATCCTTGAGCGTTGCCCGAAATGCCAACGAGAAGGCCCTGTTCTGGATGTCGAGGTGACACGGATGCCTGGTTTTGAAGGCAGGGGCTGTGCAGCGGTTATGGCTGAACTTATGAAACAGGATGGTGAGGAACATACTACGCTTCCCGTCGGATGAATGGATTAAAGTCTTCAAAGAAGAACTCAATAAGAACAAGACCTATCAGGAAGTCGCCAAAGATTGGGAAGGTGATTTCCTATTCGTAGTCACACCTGATGAGGACCTGAAAAAAGAAACCGTGTTTTACATCGATCTGTGGCATGGAAAATGCAGAGATGCGTATCTGGTAAAAGGAGAAAAACAGGCTAAGTTTGTGTTCAAAGGACCGTATTCGAACTGGAAGAAGGTCATCCGGAAGGAACTTGATCCAATCCGAGGGTTGATCCGCGGGATGTTCACCGTGGATGGTGATTCCCGGGTGATCCTGGATCAAGCCAAAGCAGCCCAGGAGCTGGTGAACATCGCAAGTACGATCCCGGTTGTATTCTAAAGGGTTGACTATGGGACAGACGATTGATTGTTTTTTCTGGGACCCTGCGATACGATTTGACCAAGAGTTACAGTTTGTCTCTGAGGACATCGGTCATGGAATTACGCTGCGGAAACCGGTGTTCACCGTTGAGGTGTTAAAGAAAATCATTGATAGGATCAAAACCGCGCGTCAGGAGTACCTCCGTACACATGATATTCCTGCAGTCCTTGACGTGATCGATAAGGTCAATACACTCTGGATGAATCCTTCATCTCAGGGAAGGAAGATTGCACGAGATGTCTTGCCGATCGTGACTGGTTTTTCTGTTGAGATGATTGAATCCTGGGGTTTTGATTATTTTTTTGACATCATTAAAAAAGATAACCTGCCGCTTGCTGGGAAGCTTCAGCCGAATAATTTCCAGGAGTTTTCACCGTGTGGTGACGGGCTGGTGAAAGCCTACGGTAAACCACATGTCACGCATTCGAATTACGAACCAGCGGTCATTGGCCATATCTGCGCAGGTAACATCCTTGGCCTTGCTGCTTTTGAGATGGTCATGGACAAGCTTGTCGATGCAGCAACCTGGGTGAAAGTCCCTACGGAAGAACCAGTCTTTGGTGCATTGTACGCGAAATCAATCGAGGAGGTAGACCCATTGCTTGCGTATAGCATCGCGGTCCTGCCCTTCAGCAGCGAGGATATCATGGTGCAGGACTACTTGTTCTCGCAATCTGACCTTGTCCGCGCGACTGGGGGTGAGCGGGCACGAAGAAATCTTACGGCTCTTGCTGAGAAACATCGTGTTCCTCTTGCTGGTCATTGGCATAAGTTCAGTTTCATCGTTATCGCCCGTGAATTCCTAGACAGACAGGCCTCTGAGATCGCAGAGTTAGCCTCGCTTGATGTGTGCGCATGGGATCAGCAGGGGTGTTTCTCGCCGCAGGAGATCTATGTAGAGACCGGAGGGACTGTGTCACCGAAAGAATTCGCAGGGTTGCTTGCAAAGGAAATGAAGAAAACAACCCGTGCGCTCCCCAAGGGGACGAATTCTGGGAAGATGCAGGTGCTGGATGGGTACTACCAGTATTTCACGAAGGAGATCATGGGGGAGCCAGTGAAGATCTTTCCTTCAAAGGAAAATCAGTGGTTGGTGATCTATGATGAGAGTAACCCGAACTGTGAGCCATCACCGCTGTTCCGTGTCATTCGTATCAAACCCATTACCGATATCATGGATATCCCGCAGAAGGTCCACCCGCTTCGTTCGTTCTTACAGACGGTTGGTGTGGCAATTCCCCAGGAGCGGTTGCTTGCGTTTGCCGATGCGATAGGACAGGCGGGTGCAACGAATTTACGCACGATCAGTGGGATGACGCTGCAGAAAGCCTGGGAACCATGGGACGGCCGATTCCCGTTACAGGAACTTTTTGAGCATGATGCGATCCATTGGGTCAGCATTGATACAAAAGACATGAATGCAGAGATAAAAAATGCTCTGCAGAGGAAACGGTCGATTGTCCCTGAGTAGTTCTCTCCATAAAAGACTCATAACAAATCATGATTTTTTATCAGATAAAAAGGAGAAAAACCAATTCTTCATATCTCAATAACTAAGGTAGCATCTCCTTGACAGGACAGCATAATCTTTATAGAGACAATCATGATAAATTGCAGACATAGGTAAGGATGGACTATGCAGGACTACGATCTTGATACGATCCGGGAACACATCATCGGAAACAATATTGTGTTTACCACACCATTCGGAGAGCGTCATCTGCTCTATGCAGATTACACAGCATCAGGTCGTGGTGTGACCTTCATCGAAGAACGCATTCAGACGATCCTCGCCTCGTACGGTAATACCCATACCCAAGATGATTACTCCGGCAAATACCTCACCACCCTTTTACATCAAGCTGAGCAACGAATCAAAGAAATCGTAAACGCAGGCGAACATGGGAAAATCATCATGACTGGTTCCGGAGCGACCGGTGCTCTAAAAAAACTCCAGGAGATAATAGGCGTCTACATCCCTCCAACAACGAAAGATTTCCTCTACCAGACCATTCAGACGTCGACTCATAACCCACATCAGATCATCACCCATATAAAACAAAACCGTCCGGTGGTCTTCATCGGACCATACGAACATCATACCAACGAACTGATGTGGCGAGAGGCACACGCCGATGTCATCGTCATCTGCCTTGATAAAAACGGAAAAATCGATCTGCAGGACCTCGAACACAAACTCTCAGATCCGCAATATACAAATCGCAGGAAATTCGCATCGTTTTCGGCAGGTTCAAACGTCACCGGCATACGAACACAAGTCTACGACATCGCACGCATCTGCCATCGACACGACACGTTCATATTCTTCGACTTCGCAGCAGTCGCACCGTACATAACGATAGACATGAATCATGACAAAGAATCCTCTTTCGATGCGATTTTTTTCTCTCCACATAAATTCCTTGGCGGACCAGGAACTTGCGGTGTTCTTGTCTTCAACGAAAAAATCTATAGAAAAGACCTCCCACCCACCACCGCGGGAGGCGGCACTGTTGTCTACGTCGGGTTCAAAAACCATGATTTCTCAGAAGACATCGAAACAAGAGAAAAAGCAGGAACTCCACCAATACTGCAGGCGATCAAGGCAGCCCTTGCCCTTGAGTTAAAAGAAAAAATCGGGGTGGAGACCATCGAGAAAGTCGAACGGTTATACACAGAATATTTTATTGAAGGACTCAAAAAAATCAAAAACATTGAACTCCTAGGAGACATTGCCCCAGAAGAACGTGTGTCAATCGTATCGTTTAACATTCGACATAACGACCGGATCTTACATCCACGGTTTGTCGCAACATTACTCAATGACCTCTTCGGCATCCAATCACGTGCTGGATGCAGCTGCGCAGGACCCTATGGTCATATTCTCCTCGGGATCGATCAAGTGACATCGGAGAAATACCGCAAGCTCATTGTCAAAGGGTGCGAAGGGATAAAACCAGGTTGGGTGCGCGTAAATATACATTACACCCTCAGCAGGGAAGATGTCGAATTCATCATTCAGGCAATCGAGTTTGTCGCTAGAGCAGGGCATCTCTTCCTTCAAAAATACCAATTCAATATGAAAACAGCAGAGTGGAACTACATTGGATTTACTCAATCAACCCCTCAGTTCTCCCTTGATGACATATTCGGTCAAAATACAATACCATCTCATCAGATACCCTCACTTCGAACTTCCTATTTCAGAGAAGCTGAAACAATCGCAGAAACACTCAAAAAACAACCATCACCATCGTACATAAAACACGGAAAGGCTCTTGAGAGTCTTAATTACTTTTATTGCTGCCATAAAACAGAAGAATAGAATTTTAAGAAAATAATCAAAGCATTATCTCTCGTTAGTGTTTATTGCACACGAACATACTGTTCTGGTTTGGCATCAAACGTTCTTTTGCAACCTGGTGCGCAAAAGTAATATGTTTTCCCCTTATAGATACTGGTGAACTTCGCTGTTTTCTCATCGACTATCATCTTACAAATCGGATCAATCGCCATGACGTTTCACCTCCTGTGCTGGTGGCACATACCCTTTCAATGTCAAGGAAAGTGTTACGACTGTAACCGAGCTGAGCGCCATAGCCAGACCAGCAAATTCCGGTCGAAACATAATCCCGAAGAAAGGAAACAAGACTCCTGCAGCAACCGGGATGAGCGCGGTGTTATACGCAAACGCCCAGAACAGGTTCTGCTTGATACGCGCCATCACCTTCCGACTCAACTGTACCGCAGCGACAGCGTCCAACAGGTCACTTTTCACCAAGACGATCTCCCCGCTCTCAATTGCGATATCGGTTCCACTTCCGATCGCGATACCGACATCAGCCTGGGCAAGCGCAGGGGCATCATTGATCCCATCACCAACAAATGCGACCACGTCACCAGCTGTTTGTAATTTCTTTACCTCCTGTGCTTTATCCTGAGGCAGAACCTCAGCACGCACCACATCAATGCCAATCTGCTGCGCGATCGTCTGTGCTGTCCGCGCGTTATCACCTGTGATCATCACTAATTGCAGCCCCATCTCCTTGAATTGTTTGATTGCCAAAGGTGTCGTCTCCTTTACCACATCAGCAAGAGCAATCAGACCAACAAGCCGGGAATCAAATGCAACGAACATCACTGACTTACCCTTCGTCTCCAACTCGTTCAGAAGCTTCGTGACCTCTGACGGCACATTAAGACCTTTTTCCTTGAAAAGCAACCGATTCCCAATCAATACCACCGTACCATCCACGGTCGCCTGTACTCCTTTACCGGCAAACGTGTCAAACCCACTGGCGTCGCTAAAAGAAAGACCCCGGTCTTTTGCTGTGTTTACTATCGCCTCAGCCAACGGATGTGAGGAATTCTTTTCAACACTCGCCGCCTTTTCCAATATCACGTTTTCTTCCACGTCAATACCAATGATATCGGTCACCTCAGGTTTTCCTTTCGTCAACGTCCCTGTTTTATCAAACATGATAGTCGATATCTTCTCAGAGACTTCCAAAGCCTCCCCATTCTTGATGAGAATCCCTAACTCAGCACCACGACCAATCCCCACCGTGACAGCAGTCGGCGTCGCAAGTCCAAGTGCACAGGGGCAAGCGACCACCAACACAGATATCAACGCAGTCAGACTAAAAAGAAGCGTACTCCCCAGCACAATATACCAGACAAGAAACGACCCAAGAGCAATGGTCAACACCACCGGGATGAAATAACTTACCGCAGTATCAGCAATACGCTGCACCGGCGGTCGGGAACCCTGCGCTTCTTCCACCAGTCTAATGATCTGCGCAAGCAAGGTGTCTTTGCCGATCTTCGTTGCTTTGATTTGCAGCACGCTATTTGTATTCATCGTTCCCCCAATCATATTACTCCCCTGGTTCTTCATCACGGCCAACGGCTCTCCGGTCACCATCGACTCGTCAACATAACTTTCTCCTTTGATAACGATGCCATCGACAGGGATCTTCCCACCAGGTTTGACCACCACCACATCATCGACCACTACATCCTCAATGGAGACTTCGACTTCGTGTCCCTCCCGGATAACAATCGCATTTTTCACCTGAAGACCTGCTAATTTCTTTATTGCATCAGATGTTCTGCCTTTTGCTTTCATCTCCAGATACCGCCCCAACATCAGAAAAGCAGCAAGCAACACCGCAGTCTCATAGAACAAAAACTCACGAGTCAACACTACTTCAAACGTTCCAAGGACGCTTGCGCCAAACGCAACCCCAATCCCCATGGAATACATCACATCCATCGTCAGTGACCTATTTCGAAGTGCATGATACCCCGCCAGAAAAATAGGAGAACTGATATAGATGAACGTAGGTGTTGAAAGCACAAGTGATACATACGAGACCAGTTCCATGGAAAGATACGGATGAACATACATCAGAATCATCAGGGGAATTCCGACCAGAAACCCGACATAAATCCTCAGTTTTTTAGCACGAAGATCTTTTTCCCGTACTTTGCTTGCAAGATCCTCTTCACCTTCTACACCAAGGTACTGATACCCTGCGGCTTCCATCGCTTTTTTCATATCAGGAAGGCTGACCATTCGCTGATTATAGATCACCGTTGCTTTTTCAGTCGCAAGATTCACCGACACATTCACCACACCATCAAGGTGCTGTAACGTCTCGGTGACGGTTTTTTCACACGTCGCACAGGTCATCCCTCCGATCCTCAGAATCACTTTTTCATTGATGGTACCATATCCAACGTCAGTGACCGCTTTTTCCAAATCACCAAACTTCACCTGCGTCGGATCATAGTCTACAGAAGCAAGCTCATTGCCGAGATTGACCTGGGCTTTGAACACACCAGGGAGACTTGCAAGGGATTTCTCAATGGTTGACGAACACATCGAACACGTCATACCAGTAATCTTCAATTCCGCTCTTTTCGTCTCCTTTGCCATATGTCTACTCCCTGAAGCGTTAGGTACGATACATGAATCAATATATAAAAAATCTCTGTACAGATTTTATAGGGGAAAAAAACTATTTGAACTGATGTGCGTACTCTACCGTCATGGAACATATCATCCGCATAAGAACCGCAACACCTGATGATTTCGAACGGATTGTCGAACTTGAAGGGCTCTGTTTTGCTAAAGAACATGCTTATTCAAGAAGACAGCTTCGCTATCTGCTCATCAAAGCTCATAGCACCGTCCTTGTCGAGACAACCGATGCGATCGTACGAGGATTTGTTATTATCCTTTATCGGAGGGGCAGCGGAGTTGCTGGCATTGAAACTATCAATGTTGATCCAGAATTCCGAAAGAAAGGTATCGGCCAACGGTTGCTTTCTGCTGCTGAAGAGCTGTTGAGAACAAAAGGAATCTGTAAAATCAGACTAGAGGTTGCTATCACCAATCAAGCGGCAATAGCACTCTATGAGCATGCAGGGTTTCAAAAAATCATGACTCTAAAAAAATATTACTACTTTGACCATGATGGATCCCGTGATGCCTATAGAATGGTTAAGGAACTACGGTAACCTTGCGTTTCTGACTTTTATGTATCGGTACCCATTCCCCATTCTGTAATGTGCAATAACCAGTTGTATACTCCTCAAGGATTCTCAATAAACCGTCCCTGAACTGCTGAGGATAAAAATCTGGGTTACAGGTCGATGCGTGTACATGGATTTTCTCAACATGGTCTACGCACTGCAACTTCGGCACAGACCCTTTCCGTTTGAGTAAAAAAAACGATTGCTCCTTCTCATCTTTATCGAGTTTCAGAGATGAAACTCCAACGTTTGTATAAAAATTTTCGATGTCTTTGCGTCGATACTTCATAAGACCTGGATCGAGATTATTAGCCAACAAATACAATAGAATCCCTAAACATTTCGAACACGTCCCGCATGGGTACACCGCACCGTTTTTAATATGACAGGAATGACAGGAGCGCTGCATCTTCGCAAGAGCTGGATATCGACGAACCAGGATGTTCTGGTCGACAAGACCGGAGATGTTCCGAAGTGCAGACCACTGATGGAGTCCAGGGATTCGTCTCTCATACCATTGATTCATCCGCACATCATAGTCCTGGTGCTGATCGTAAACCCCGAAGTAATGCTGGATCCCCTTGTATTGAGTCTCATAGCGCAGATCGTCAAACTCACTGCCTAAGAGTACATTGCCGATATGTTCCTCAACAAAAATGGGCAGTAAGCTGAACACATAGAATGGAAAAATGCATAACCGTATCGGGTAGGTGTCATGCCAGATCTTCCGATGATCAGGTCGTATGAACCGTAGATGATCAAGCATGAAGCCGTAGAATCGGTCGACGTTCGTCCACACCCGCTGCGTTTGCGGTTGAATTTTTTTATGATACTTATATGCAGTCAGCGCAGTTCGCCAATGACCCCCGCTCTCGTTCATATACAAAGGATACACGGTCGAACCGAGTTCTTTGAGTAACCCGTACGTCAGCAAACTGTCTTTTCCCCCGCTTGAAAGGACTCCTGATTTCATGGAATCCATGCTCTCATTGATCGGTACATCATTACTGAGTTGTGTTGGCTGTATGATTGCCTTAGGATTGCCATCAATTGGTTTAATTTTCTCTTGGTCCGGGAAAAACTCAGGGAGGATGTACGGGTTGGTCCCTTGTGCAATCTTGTTGACGAAGATATCGCGACTAAAAACGATATGAAGATCGTTCAGTAACGAAAAATCAGCCTTGCTTATTGGGAAACTCAATTGGATTTTTTTTGAGAAGAGACCATAGTTGAGCAATGGCATGCAGAAGGCAAGTCGCAGCAACGGTAGGTGACTCGACTGCAGCTCAGCCTCATACTTGTTCATGATTTCAAAACAATGCTCTGTCTCATCGGATTCAGTGACTATGATTTCTGACCGCGCTGTATTCTTCTCAATTATCGGATCTGAAAGGGAAATCGATGAAAGACAGAGAAGACTATTTTTTACCATGAGACATCGCCTCTAACACGTCGACGAGAACACCGACTCCTTCTGAAAGTGGTTCTGACACGGGGACCTTGAACATCTTTTGATAGATAGTTTTTGATCGAGTGATATCAGATCTGTTCATGTGTTCATGGTTTATGCCGACACCAATGAGTTTTTTTTCAGTGAGCATCTCAGCAATTTTTACCACGCGTTTTGGATCTGGCATGGGATAATCCGGGAAGCCGTCGAGGTGTGGTCGTTTTGGTGCGTCAACCAAGATGAACCCCTGTATTTGACCTGCTGCTAGAATCTCAAAACCTCCCGGGAAGAATGGATGCACCAGGCTTCCTTGTCCTTCGATAATCATGAACTCGGGATGGAGATCTTTCCATGAGTCAAGGATCGCGCCCTCTATTCCCCCGGACACGAAATCGTTGATCATCGCATCTAGGACGATGCCATGTGGCCAGCCTTGCAACCAGCCGGTTTGTCCAGTAAAGATCATGTCTGCGGTTCTTCCACGTTTCTGTAATTCTTCGACGAGTAAGACTGCAAGGGTTCGTTTTCCGATCGCTGAATCCGTGCCGATGAGAGCGATGCGAAATGATGGTACCTTTGTTATCTCACCGGTGTAGAATCGTTTGTGGTCACGGAAGATCTTCCGAACATCTGTGATTATGCATTGATGTTCTGCGGCTTGTTTCATGAATCGTGGATCGTCAGAGAGGAATTGATGGAGACCGGAAACAACGTTTAATCCCTTTGACAACGCCCAGTCCACTGCCTTGTCGTACCCCTCTGGTAGTACGCCACCTTCAGATACTGCACCGATGATGAATGTATCCGGATGTGTTGATGAAAACGCATCATCAAGGTTGTTCACTAACGGTATTCCTTTCTTTTTTCCATCTAAAAATTCTGCGGCATCGCCGATTGGGAGTGTCGTGTCGACGACGCAGACGATGTCGAATTTTTTGCTGAACCGAACAAGCCCATGAGCGGTCTTCCCATCTGCACAACCGTACAAGCGGTCTGCATAGACCAACGCGCGCATCTTTGCCATAAAGGAATCAATCCGTGGTAGAATCGTTACCGAAATTTTCTCCCAGTAAGAACAATCACATAATCGCTGTTCAGGACTCGATGTTCTTTGAATTTGATGAGTGCTTCAATCGGACTTGCTGATGCGGGAAGCACATTGAGCCCTTCCAAGTCTCGTAGCAAGGTATGGAATTTCATCATGCAGGAATCAGACGCATAATCAGCCCAGCCGTTAGTCTCATAAATCGCATGCAGCGCGTCATCACCGTCGTAGGAATGGTATGCGATGAGTGGTTCGTTGATGCTGCTTTCTTTGATTTCCGTTGGCTGGAGATCTTGGGTTTTTGAAGCACCGGTTTTGAAGCTTTTGATGATGGGGTTTCCCCCGGGTGTTGATGCACCGACAAGATACGGCATGTGATCAATGATGTTGTGTTCAAGCAGATTCTTGAATCCATGGTAGATCCCAACGAGTGTCGTTCCATTGCCGACTGGTGCGGCGACCGCGGTCGGTGTGCGACCGAGCTGCCGATAGATTTCGTATGCGATCGACATGTACCCGCGCCATCCCTCGTTGCCATTTCCAGGGTTCGCATCGTACACATGTTCCATGCGTGACATTCGTCTACTTTCTTCGACTGCGTCCTCGTATTTCCCATCAATGGTGAGAATCTCCGCGTTCATGCTTGCCAGTTCTTCTTTTCGTTTTGGTGCGACATAGTACTGCTCAGGAATCAGAATTTTTGCTTTTAGTCCGGCTAGTTTTGCGAAATACGCTAGTGACACACCATAGTTCCCGCAGGTCCCTACCGTGATGGTATCGTACCCTTCCATCAATGCTTTCTTCACGTGATACTGAGAGATTCTATCTTTCTGTGTCCCAGTTGGGTTGCCACCCTCGAATTTTAAGAAGATGTTTCCAAAACCAAGCACACGCTCAAGATTTCTGGCATGAGAAAAAAGAGTATCTCCAACGCCATTAAGAGGCGGGGGCTCATCTTCAGTTTGAAGGCCCGTCACATCCATGTGGTTATCCCTTTCATTATAAAAGACTCACTACGTACCCCATATAAAAAAACATGTATTAAAATTTATTGTAACTAACGATGATTCATCGTGAAATTTTTTTCAAAAAAAATATGGTCGATTGTGGTGGAACAAAAAAAATGATGGCACATTTTTATACGTGTTTCGAATTTTTTTAGTACGTTAAAACTCTGAAACGAAAAAAATTTTCACGGTCGATGCAACAAGATGTGAAGAAAAGACTTTATAAACAATAATCTTATTGCAATCTCATACTCATCACTGACACAGTGAAAGGGATGGCAGACTATGTCACTGTATTGCTCTGTTTGCGGAGATGAACTCGAACCAGAAGAAGAAATGGAAGGAATCTGCGAAAGTTGTAAACTAGCTGCAAGCGGACAGGTGAGCACTGACGAAATTGAACCTTAGATCCTGTAACGGAGATAAATAATAAAAATAGAATGAAGAACAATATTGAAAACAAGATGGAAAAGAATATGGAGGAACCCAGATGGCTATTGGCTTTGTTTTAATAAATGTCGCCCCGGCACATGAACATGAAGTCTATAACAAACTCTCAAAAATACCACAGATTGTCGAGCTTCACCCCTTGTTTGGGGAGTACGATCTGATCGCAAAAATCGATGCAGCTGATTTCGAAGAACTCGGCACCATCATCGTCAATAAAATACGAGCGATCACCGGCGTGCTTGATACAAAGGACGTTAACTGGTCTAACGTTCTAAAAAAAATCATCAGTCGACAGCACAAAAGACAGTGACAGTTATTCGTTTTCTGTACAACATCTTTTTAGAAATAAACCACACACGCGCTCATTTTTTTTTTTGTCTATTGAAAAGGTGCTGAGAGAACAAGCGTCCCTTATATATTATATAATATGTAGATTGTAGCACAGGAAGAACAAGACTTCATCATCCAATCATCCATAGAAACATTCTTAATCAAAAAAGAGGTTTTAATTCTCTGATGAAACGACAGATTCGGATCCTTGGGATAGACGATGCGCCGTTTACGTTTCATGAAAAATATGCATCTGTCATCGGTGTGGTGATGCGTGGTGGTGAATATCTCGAATGCGTTTTACGAAACCAAGTCACCGTCGATGGAACAGATGCGACAATAATCTGTAAGCAAATGATCCAAAACTCAAGACATCGACGACAACTCAAAGCGGTGATGATAGATGGCGCCTGCCTTGGTGGTTTCAACGTTGTTGATATCGACGAACTTTCTGAATCAACACATCTTCCTGTGATCACAGTCACAAGAGACAAACCAGACCAGGAAAAAATAAAACACGCGTTAGAAAAAAATTTCAAGGACTGGAAAGAACGATGGACCCTCCTCCGGAAAGGATTATTGCATAAGGTTCCCACGCAACATAACCCGATGTATATCAAATGCACCGGGGTATCTTTAGAGGAGGCAAAAGAAATAATAAATATCTCTACCATACGTGGTGTCATACCTGAACCAATCCGAGTAGCACATCTGATAGCTTCCGGTATCACCAGAGGTGAATCCTATGGCAAAGCATAAGGCAGTTGTGAAAAAAGAGAAATGTTTGGCATGTGGCGGCTGCATCTCTGTCTGCCCACAAGATGCGATCCTCATGATTTCCAGTAAAGCAGTCGTGGACAATGAACTTTGTAACAGTTGTTCCATTTGTGTAAAAACCTGCCCGATTGGGGCGATTACCTGGGGAGGAACCTAAGATGCACTATGATGCGGTCGTCGTCGGAAGCGGACCAGCTGGGAGTGTGACTGCACGGTTCGCCGCTGAAGCAGGAGCAAAGGTCCTCATCATTGAGCGTCGTGCTGAGGTCGGTGTTCCCGTTCTTTGCGGCGAGGGTGTCAGTCAGAAGGTTGACAATTTCAAGGTCCTTGAGGGAAAACGCTGGATTGCCACAAAAATGAAGGGGGCACGAATCTTTTCCCCGAATGGGACTTTTGTAACGTTAGCTGCGGAGTACGCGGGAGATGAAACCGGGTATGTTGTCTATCGAGATATCTTCGATCAGGAATTAGCACGAGGTGCGGTGAAAAAAGGCGCGGAACTCATGCTGAACACACGGGCAGTGAATCTGCTGAAAAAAAATGGAAAAATTACCGGTATTACGGCACAGCAGTTCGACGAGACTTTCGACATCGAAGCAGATGTCATCGTTGGTGCTGATGGAGTCGAGTCAAGAGTTGGGAGATGGGCAGGAATCAAAACCACTCTGAAACCATATGACCTGGAAACCTGCGTCCAATACACCTTGACGAATATCGATTGGGACAGCCCGTATTGTGATTTCTTCTTAGGGAAACATGTCGCTCCTGGTGGTTATGTCTGGATTTTCCCAAAAGGCAAAGACGTGGCAAATGTCGGCATCGGTGTTCTTGCCAGCCTCAGTGAAGCAGGAAAAGCAAAACAATATCTTGACAAATTCATCGCTGCTCAACCAGCGTTAAAAAAAGGTCAGCCGATTCGAATCATCACTGGAGCAGACCCGGTCGCTGAGCCGATTCAATCCGTTACGGACAGCGTCCTTTTAGTCGGTGATGCCGCGCGTCAGGTTGACCCTATCACGGGTGGTGGTCTGATGCATGCGATCGAGGCAGGGAGGTATGCTGGGGAAACCATTGGAAAGGCAGTGGAGAAACAGCAGTTCGACACAGAGGTGCTCTCTGAGTATGAGACCCGTTGGAAGAATGCGTTTGGGAAAAAACTTCATCGGAACTATGTGGCAAAGGAAATCATGCTTGACATGTCGGATAAAACATTGGATATGCTTGCTGACTCTTTAAAGGATTATAAATTTGAGGAGTTCAGCACCCTTAGTATTATCAAGGCGTTGGTGACGAAGCATCCATCGTTGCTGGTGAAGCTGACACCATTGATGAAACTGGCGAGGGCGTAAACGTGACCATGACTTGGGGGTTGGTGTGCAATCCGGGCGTGAAACGAAGCGTGACATTAGCAAAGGATGTTGTTGAGTTTTTACAGCAGCATGGTAATGTACTGGTCGAGGAAGCGATCGCATCGGAGATACAACATAAAGGATCATCGTTCAAAGAGATCAACAAGAGTGCGGATATCGTGGTGACTATCGGTGGTGATGGGACGATTCTTATGGCGATGAGTGAGATTGAAAAACCAGTGTTTGCGATCAATTCTGGAGGAATCGGGTTCCTTTCCGAGGTTGAATCTAAGTACGCGTTTGAAGGGTTAAAACAAGTCATCGCCGGGAAATATAATGTTGAGGAACGAGCGAAATTAAAAATCACCTTGGACGGGGCACGTTTGCCTGATGCAACCAATGAGGTGACGATTCAGACGGCACGAATAGCAAAGATACTCTACCTCAAATTATTTGTTGATGATGAGCTGATTGAATCAATGGGTGCAGATGGTGTCATAATTGCGACTCCGACTGGTTCAACAAGTTATTCGTTAAGCGTCGGTGGTCCTATCATGGATCCAACGGTGAATGCGATGATCATCGCTCCTCTTGCCGCATTTAAACTCTCTGCGCGACCATGGATTATCCCTCTTGACAAAACAGTAGGAGTCCATTTGCTTCCAAAAAGCAAGGAGACGAACCTGGTGATTGATGGGCGGTTCCAAACATCGGTCACCCAGGAAAGCGTCATCAATGTGACTGGATCGGAGAAGAAGGCGCGTTTCATCCGGTTTGGGGAAAGCTTTTATCAGATGGTGCGTTTAAAACTCATGAGATAAGCTATGGGACTTTTCCGACGAAAAACAGAACAACCTCTACCTCATCCTTGGAAAATAACAAGAAAGTGCCTGGAGTTGATTTTTGAGAGCTCAAAGTCGAATTATCCGCAGGAGTTCGGCGCGCTTCTTCGGGTCGACCGGGTTGATAAAAACACGATTATCGAGGTGGTGCTTCTCCCAGGTACAATCTCTGGTGATTCTCATGCGATTTTTCATCTGCATATGCTTCCTATTGACTATAGTATCGTTGGGACGGTGCATTCCCATCCGTCCTCGATAGCTCGTCCCTCCGATGCTGATTTGGATTTGTTTAGCCATTTTGGTAAAATCCATATCATTGTCGGGGTGAACGTTTATGGGGATGTATCATGGCAGGCGTACGATTATGCAGGTCGTGGGGTCGTCATTGAGATTATTTAAAAAAGATTTTTATATCCTCGGATGACTACCATTCCTGAGCGAGATGGCAAACTTCCCTTTGAACATTGATGTGTTAGTGGTAGCAGCCCTCGCGCCAATTCTTGGTGTTGTAGCGTTCTGGTTTCTCCAGTTGTTTTGTATTGAAATCCAGAAACGGATGCTGTCCAGATTACGGCATCGTCATGAGGTGTTCTGTCGATTCACCAATTACATCGGGATCTTGTTTCAGGCGATTAGTCAGGCGCTTGGGTATACGGTCACGAGAAGTGGGATTGCTTCTTTTCAGGTGAGCGTGACCTATGAGAAGGTGGAGCCTAAGAAAGAAAAAGAAGGGGTGTTTGAATGGATCTCCCGCTCATTTCTCCTCTTTGGTCCTTTTTTTATCCCCGCAGGTCTTGTCTTACTGGTCAGTTATTTTGTCATCGGGAGAGGATTTGTATTCCCCGCCCCGGGTTATTTCACGTTTATCGAATCATTGACGGGGTTTTGGTCAAGTCTGTTTACATTCGGAAAAGAATACCTTAGTTTCTTGCTCAACATAGATTTGCTCAATCCGCTCCATGTTGGATTTGTTTTTGTGTTGTTGTTTTTTGGGTTGGGGATTCGACCGAGTTATATTGGTCAGGAGCGGAAGGAGAAAATCGACATTCTTTATGATTTGATTCACATTAAAGATCATCTGGTGGAAAAACCGTTGTATATCCTTGTAATCGTTCTTTGCCTGTACTTGTTCTATGTTTTGTCGTTGTTTCTCAATCCGGTGGTGTATATCGGGTTGTTTACCATTTTTGGTTGGATGTCGCTAACTGCGATCATCGCTATACTCCTTACATTTCCGGTGCTTCTGTTGATAAGGGCGACTGATGAAATCCGGCCACATTGGAAAATAATTCCTTTCCTAACCGTGGTAGTCTCCTATGCTCTCATTCGTGTGTTTTTCATCTATTTTCCTACGAAACAAGTCGAACGTGTTTCTCTTCTGGTGATGCTGTTATCGACGGTTCTCATCACCATCTTCTTGATAAAATATAAGAGGACCAATAGATTTAAAACCGCGACAAAGATGAAGCATATGAGGGTTGCGGATGGTAAAAAAAGAACTTCTAAAAAATGAGCAGGTCGAACGGATTCTTTCACCTCATCCATTATCGTTTATGAAGTTACAGACCTTGTGTATTTTTGTCATCGTATGGGGAATTGTCGTATGGTGGCTGACAGAATTCTCAGAGTATGCAAGCATGTTTTCTGGGAACAGCTGGTATCCTTTGATCCTATGGGGTCTTGTGCTACTGCTCATTGGTGTGATCGCCTCGCTTCTTGCGATACAATGGACGATTTTCTTCCTGTATCTTGGTGTCTTTGCTAGTGCGTTAGGGTTGATCTTCTGGCAGCATTGGGAAAACGACATTACTCTCTTCATTTTCATCTATTCGATTGCGGTCTCCATTGTTGGTTTTTTAATCGTGGAGTTATATCGTCGATCACATAAATATATTATTACGAACCTGCGTATTATTTTCAAAGGCGGTATCTTTACGAAACGGGAGCGGACGATCCGGTATGATAAGATTGCTGATATTGATGCGAAACAAGGAGTCCTTGGTCAGATTTTTGCGTTTGGGACGATCATTCCAGTGAGCCAATCAGGGTTTGGGTTAGGGAGTGATAAAACCATGGCTGCTGGTGGTGTGGAAGTTGGGACAAAGAAAGCCCGGTTCTTTGGCTTTGCTGGTGGTGGGAAAGAAGTTCAGACACCGATTGCACGAAGTTATTACGAATTGCATGGTGTGTACCCGTATAAGGATGTGAAACAGCTTGTTGAGGATTTAGTACAATCCCATGTCCCCACACAATATCAAAAGGAACAAATAGAGTTTCAGAAGCAACAGGTCGATATCCAGACACAGATGCGGGATCTCCTTCATAGACAGGTAAGCGATAAACCAAAGAAAAAAGCGGTACGACAACAAATCGAAGAAGAAGAGGAAGAAGAACCTGAGGAAGAGGTAGTAGAAGAAGAAAAGGTAACTAGAAAAAAAACGACTGTACCTGAAGAAGCGTTTCAACCGGAGCAAGTGGATGTCCAGCAGCAGATGAAGGAGCTGTTGAAAAAACAAAAGACCGCTCGAGTGACCCAACCTCCTGAAGAAGAAGTCGAAGAAGAGGATATTGAGGAAGAGGACGAAGATAAAGAGGAGAAAAACAAAGGAACGTAACCTGGGGATATCTTTATTAAATAAATTTTATTTATGGATAACAAATGGTACCGAAAAGAGTTTTTTTCACGAAAGGCGTCGGGAGACATAAACACGAGCTGCAATCCTTTGAGCTTGCGTTGCGTGATGCAGATATCGAACAGTGCAACCTTGTGTATGTCTCAAGCATCATCCCACCGCATTGTACGATCATCTCAAAAGAAAAAGGTATAAAAGAGCTTAATGCTGGTGAAATCACTTATGTTGTGATGTCGAGGAATTCGACGAATGAGCCGAACCGGTTGATTGGCGCAGCGGTTGGTATCGCAGTCTCTAAGGATCGATCTCACTATGGGTATATCTCCGAGCATCATGCGTTTGGGATCACCGGGAAGAAACTTGAGGACTACACAGAGGATCTTGCAGCAACGATGCTAGCGACCACTCTTGGTTTAGAGTTCGACCCTGACAAGGCATGGGATAAAAGGAAACAGGAGTATAAGATGAGTGGGCAGATCGTTCGCACCCAGAGCGTCGCTCAGACTGCTGAAGGTGATAAGAACGGGTTGTGGACCACGGTGCTCGCTGCTGCGGTGTTTATGGAAAACGACGGATGATATCGTACACCTTCATGTTTTTTTTGTTCTGCTGGAATAGTAAGGTTGTTCGATTTGTTACTCTACCTCAGATATGATCAGGGCATACCATGCAAGGCCGCCGAGCTTCTTCACACCGAGGTCAAAATATTCTACTATCCACCAGGACGCTTTCTCAGGGAATGGTGACGTGAAGTTCACAGTATAGATATCGTAAGAGACAATGTTTGCGTCGTTATGGTCTGCAGGAGTCGGTGAGGGGTTCGCGAGATTCTGGAAGGGATCGGACAATGCAATGGAACCGTTCAGGTGAATTCCAGCGATTGCAACATAATGACCAAGAAACGTTTGAAAGAATATCGCGTTTGAGTTGTAGAGGAGAAGATTCAGGATAATCCCACTATTGTTCTGAAGTCTTTCAACGATGAGTGAAAAATCCGGGTTCCATATTGATTCTACGGTATACTGATCGTTTAGGCCAGCATCTTGGATCCATTGTTTTGCCCCGTTCTCGAGATTTTTCGCATTGGTTCCTGCATATCCACGGATAAAGGGATATCGGCAGAAATTCGTGTTGCAATACCAGGCGAGTTTCTCAACAAGTTCTTTGGCGCCTCTTCCGTGTCTCCAACGCGTCTCTAGATCGTTGACGTTGTTGAAATTATGATCATCTGACTGTGGTCCTGGTGTTGGTGATCCGGGAGCATTATAGTTGCTCACAAGAGGATAGGTATCGTTGCCATCGCCAGGGTATCCGAGAGGGTCTTCGTGCTTTGAATCAAACCACCAGAAAATCTCCGCTAAACTTGTTGGAGCGCAAAAGGACCACAGCCCTCCGATGAGAAGCCATTTTCCTTGCCTTGCTTTCCAGTTATCTTGTTTTTGATCAAAATCAGGCAGACCTTGCGGCGCGTAATTCGGATAAGCCGGAAGAAAGTACCATCCATCTCCACTAGCTGTCTCAGATGATTTCTTATTCGAATCAGAGCTCATTACAGAAACAGAAAAAGTAGAAAGAAACAATATGAAAAAAACTGAAGCTGTACAAATGCTCTTTTTATTCATTTTCTCCCTATGGATTCATTATATGTCTTGTACTATTTATACTATGTCTCTCTACTTATTATTATCAACGATATCGAATCACTGATTCTTTCACACCATCTTCTAAAAAGAATTTATATGTAAGTTCGTAATAACCCTCATTCATGAAAGGAGAGCTGTCTATGACGCAGGATTTTGTAAAGTTGTTTGAAGATCTCACCATCAATGATGTTCCTTCGGTTGGTGGGAAAAATGCCTCCCTTGGAGAAATGATTCAGAACCTCGGAAAGAAAGGAGTCCGAGTACCCTCAGGGTTTGCAATTACCGCATATGCTTATAAATATATGATTGAGAAAGCAGGCATAGATGTGAAAATAAAAGAGATTCTTAAGGACCTCGACACTCATGATGTGACGGATCTTGCCGTGCGAGGTCAAAAGATACGGAATCTCATTAAAAGCACACCTATTCCGCCTGAGCTTGAAGAGGACATCCGACGTAATTATCGGGAAATGGAGTTCCGCTACGGAGAAGATGTTGACGTCGCGGTGCGGAGCAGTGCCACTGCAGAAGATCTTCCTGATGCGAGTTTCGCAGGCCAGCAAGAGACCTATCTGAACGTCCGAGGGGAAGACGACCTGATTGAGAAAGTTCGGGATTGTTTTGCTTCATTATTTACGAATCGTGCAATTTCTTATCGTGTGGATAAGGGATTTGATCATTTATCAGTGTATCTGTCTGTCGGTGTCCAGAAAATGGTGCGCTCTGACCTTGCCTGTTCCGGAGTTATGTTCTCCATTGATACGGAAAGCGGGTTTACCAATGCAGTGTATATAACAGGTGCCTATGGTCTTGGTGAAAACGTTGTGCAAGGAACTGTCAACCCTGATCAATTCTACGTTTTCAAACCAACGCTGATGAAAGGATTCAAACCAATTCTTGAAAAGAAATTGGGGTCAAAAGAAAAACGTCTTATTTATGGTACAACAGGGACAAAGCAAACAAAGGTAAGCACGGAAGATAAGACGAAATTCGTGATAAATGATGATGAGCTTCTGACACTTGCACGCTGGGCTTGCATCATCGAGGATCATTACAAGAAACCAATGGACATCGAATGGGCGAAGGACGGACAGACCAAAGAGCTGTTCATTGTCCAAGCACGTCCGGAGACGGTGCATTCGCAAAAAGACATGGCGACCATGAAGACCTACGTGCTTGATCAAAAAGGAAAACTCCTTGCTGAAGGAGAAGCAGTCGGAAGTAAAATCGGACAAGGTGAAGTCAACGTCATCGAAGAGGCAAAAGACATCAGTCAGTTCAAAAAAGGTCAAGTCCTGGTCACAGACATGACAGACCCGGACTGGGAGCCGATTATGAAAATCGCTGGTGCTATCGTCACCAACCGCGGTGGACGTACCTGTCATGCTGCAATTATCTCAAGAGAGCTAGGGATTCCCTGTGTGATCGGTACAGGAAACGGCACCTCAGCCATTAAGAAAGGCGCTCATATCACGATAGATTGTTCTGAAGGAGTCGGGAGAATCTATGATGGGTTGTTGAAATTCCATGTCGATGAAGTAAAACTAAATCAGCTTCCACCGACCAAGACACAGATCATGATGAACGTCGGAGTACCAGAACAAGCGTTCCAACAAGGGCAAATACCGAACAATGGTGTTGGTCTTGCACGAGAGGAATTCATCATTAACTCACATATCGGGATTCATCCTTTAGCATTGATTCATTATGACGAGCTAAAAAAGAAAGCTTCAAAGGACAAAAAGATTGCTGAGGTTATCAAGAAAATCGATGAACGCAGCGTCGGCTATGAAAACAAAGTGGAGTTCTTCATCGACACGTTAGCACGAGGGATTGCGAAGATAGCAGCAGGATTCCACCCGTATGATGTGATCGTGCGGATGTCTGATTTTAAGACAAACGAGTATGCGAACCTCATCGGCGGGTATCTGTACGAGCCTGAGGAGCATAACCCGATGATCGGCTGGCGAGGAGCCTCGCGGTACTACGATGAGAACTACAAACCTGCCTTTGGTCTTGAGTGTATCGCACTGAAGAAAGCACGCAATGAAATGGGGCTGACCAACATCAAACCCATGATCCCGTTCTGCCGGACCCCTGAAGAAGGACGGAAGGTCATTAAGGTCATGAACGAATATGGTCTGAAACAAGGAGAAAACGGGCTGGAAATCTACGTCATGTGTGAAATCCCGTCCAACGTCATTGTCGCAGACCAATTCTCAGACATATTCGATGGCTTTAGCATCGGGTCGAACGATCTGACACAGCTCACTCTTGGTTTGGACCGGGACTCAGACCTTGTGGCACATATCTTCGATGAACGGAACGATGCAGTCAAACGACTCGTTTCACAAGTCATCACCGTTGCGCACAACCATCATCCACGCAGAAAAGTCGGTATTTGCGGACAAGCACCCTCTGATTTCCCTGAGTTTGCCGAGTTCCTTGTGGAATGCGGCATTGACAGTATCTCCCTGAACCCGGACACAGTCATTAAGACACGATTGAAAATCGCTGAGACAGAGCGACGGCTCGGGAGATAATTCTCTTCCTTTTTTTTCTTTTAATAAAAGCAATGATCTGAAAAGTGATATGGAATATACCTGGTTGTCTCACCTATGAATATTGTTCCTCTTGTCTGTATCGAAAATTCAAAATTGCTTGATGGGAAAGAAGGAAATATTCTTTTACTCGAAGATGTGTTGAAACGAGTTGAAAAAGATTCATTGTTGTACGTGCTGGATCTGGATGGCATCGAGCGTAATAACCCGAATCTAGATCTGTATCAGATGCTAGCTGAACACTGCATCCTTTGGATCGATAATGGACCGCGACGGATTGATGATGTGATGGATACAATCATGGCGGGTGCAACGAACTTAACCTTGCGGGAAGACCACTGGCCGTCTCTTGACATGCCTGGTGTGCAGGATCTGACTGATGATGAAATCTATCTTGATATGAGTAAAAAACACCAAGAGCAGAAGTCCCTTGAGCATTTCTATCCAGGGGATATCGGAATTATTCTCTTCAATGAAGAAACACTGTACGGTAGTTTTTCAAAAGAGAGCACGTTACATAAAAAGATATATGTTTACGCGAGCTCACTGGAAAAAAATCAGCTCTGGACTGAACAAGGTATTACTGGCATCATTATCGATCTGAATAAAAAACAAGGAATGGTATAATGGACTCTGAGGCTAAAATCATTCTCGCGTTTCTTTTTAACCGGAGTGGAAAAACCGGGTTGGCAGAAGCAGAACTGTATTTGCCACTCGCCATGGAATTAGGCTGGTTCTCTACAAAGGAAGCACAACAGTTCGTCAAATATGCTATGAAAAAAGAACTGGTAGTGAAAAAAGATGGGATGTTAACTCCAAGTTTCCCGCTTGATGGAATCAAGATCCCTGTCGGTTTTACTCCTTCGAAAAAAGCGTTTAGTGAAACAGCAGAACAACAAGAAGAAGAAGACATCACTGAAGGGATTGTCTCACAGATTTATACACAAACCAATCAAGATAAAACAGAGCTATTGAATGAAATTAAGACAGAGGAAGCGGAAAAGAATCTGCTTCCTGAAGTCGCTGCGTTGTATGTCGCAAGAAAACACGGCGTGGATGTTTCCGATTGGTATACTCTCGTGGAGAGGTCTATTGTTACAGAAAATAAAGTATGATCGGGATCAATAAAATCCCCATGCAATGGCTTCGTCGTACACCCCAGCAGATTGGTAAGAATCCGATGCTGGTTGCTGTCAGTAATACGATTAAACCAAGGATTCCTGTGAAGAGAACAACAAAGATACAAATGAATATGAGAGTGAAAACAACTAGTTTTTGATACGGGATGGCATGGAATTTTTTTGCAAAAAGTTTTCCTAGGTACAGTGTCAGAAAATACGAAAGAGCCCCACTTAAAATAAGGAACATTAAGAGATATATCAACCCCATCGGCATGACAAAAGAGTCCCAGGGTTCTATCGCAATCAAATCCCTGACTGCGAGTGTGACACCACTGCGTGCCCGCACAATAATAAACAACATCATAGTGACTGAGAATGTCGCAGCGGTGTTCACCGCGGAAAGGGTAACGATGGTTTGCTCATGACTTGATTTTTGTCGTGCGTTCATCGCAAGCACAGTCCCGGTTGCTGTAGTCAAGCCAGGGACAAGTGAGACGAATATCCCAGCAATACTACCGGTGAATATGGAAACAAGAGATGATTTTTTCTCGATTCGGTTCTGGATAAGAGGTTCGATTTTCTGTTCCGGTAAGACTGGTTTGGTAAATAAAGAGTTAAGAAGGGTTGGTACTCCGAATAATCCTGCAAGTGCGGGAAACAGCACAGGGGCAGGTAACCCAATTGGTGAGGTAAGATGGAACTCAAATATAAGGATGCCGAAAATTCCGGAAAGAACAAAGACAAATGAAGCAAACAACATCCCAAGAATAGAGGGAAGTTTTCCTGAATTGCCAAGGTCGGTGATTCGCGCTTTTTCTGTTGCGAGCATGAGGATGACAATTGCGAGCAGCACCCAGACCATGCTTTCTTGTATGATTGTGTACAACGCGAGTGGTGGACCAATGATAAACCAAAGAGGATAAAGAAATGCAAGGCAGACAAGAATCGCACCGTAGCTTCCCAGAGCAGCAAGTGCCACTGCCTTGTATCCTTCGCCTTTGAGCAGAAGGCTATGCGCAGGTAGAACAGAAAGTGCGGTTTCTTCCTGGGGTGCTCCGATAAACGTGGTGGGAATCGTGTCATGAAACGAATGAGAAATGGACACAGAAATCATGAATCCTGCTATTAATGTTAGGATGAATTGTTCTGAGATGCCATAGGAAAACAGTGGACTGCAGACAGCAACGATTGTGCTAGATGTAGAAAGCATGATCAATGCGACATTATTCACATGGAGACCCGGTAATAATCCAGTGATGATGCCAAGGAGCACACCAAGAACACAAAAAACGACGATTAGGAGAAGATCAAGCATTCGTCATCCCACGCTTTTCCAGATCCCATGTGTCGATTCTGTTGCTTTGAGGAAAAAACGACATGTTGTTGCATCGTATACAAATCGTGCTCCGACTGCCACGGTATCATCATTTGAGAATTGGTGAGGGAGGGACGATTGATACGTTACTTCAATGGAATATTTCCCATCTGTGCTTATGAGAATAAATGAAGACTCATGTGTTTGTGTGGCAATTCCTGTGACGTTTACCGTGGTATCAAGATAGGTTTCTGGGTGAAGAGCAAGTTGCCAGAGTGGAAAAGACAACTGGTGCCATTTTTGAAGAATGACGAGGAATTGTGGATCGTTGACGACGACCTCCCATTGGTTTTTATATTGCTGTACTTCGCCGGTCGCCTGTATCATATCCCCATATTCAATATGTATTTCTCCTTCGATATAGAGGATTACTGAATTTGTACTGTTCTGCAGGTCTCTGAGAGTGATAAGTTGACTGCCGTACGTGGTTGTTCGATAGTCAGTGACAACACCTTGAACAATTACTTGTTGTCCAGTATAGGTCTGTAGTGATGAGAAGGGGATAAGTACAGGATGTGAGACAAGTGATAAAAAATACAGAGCAATCAGCGATGCGACTGCAATAAGTATAATAAGATATTTGAATTTCATGTTCTTCCCCCAGACTTTAATTATAAAAGAGAAAATATAGATTCTCTTTATTTAATTTTCCATTTTATCTTTCTCTCTTAGCGAAGGGGGAGAAAACTTTATAATGCGTGTTATTCTTCCTGCCACAATAATTACGACTGGTGGGAGTTATGGTACGAGAAATCGTTCTAAAAGTATCAGAGGCTTTCCAACAAGATGTTGGGTATGGGAGAGCACGTATCGATCATCAGACACGGATGGATCTTGATCTTTCCATAGGTGATGTCATTGAGCTTGAAGGGACGAAGGTGACAGCAACATCTGTGTGGCGGGCGCATCCTTCTGATGAGGGGAAACGTCTTGTCCGTGTCGACAATTTGACTAGGAAAAACGCAGGGACGGGGCTTGGTGACCGGGTGAAAATCAGACGTGCTGAAGTAAAAGAAGCGCGTGATGTCGCTCTTGCTCCGTTGATGCCTGAGGGGCAGCGTATTGAGTTTGGTATGGGTATTGATGTCATTATTAAGAAAAATATGCTTCGTCGGCCGATAACAAAAGGAGATGAAATTATTATCCCGGGGATAGCCTTTTTTGGTAATGCGCTGCCGTTTGTTATTGTTGATACGAATCCTCATGGGATTGTGATGATCACTGAGCGTACTATTTTGCATGTGAAAGAAGAGGCAGCGAAAATGATCGAAGAGGAAGGCCCACGTGTCAGTTACGAAGACATCGGTGGTCTTCATCTTGAGATTCAAAAAGTACGAGAGATGATCGAGCTTCCGTTGAAACATCCGGAGTTGTTTGATCGGTTAGGGATTGATCCTCCAAAGGGGGTTCTTCTGCATGGTCCACCAGGGACAGGGAAAACGTTGATTGCTAAAGCGGTTGCAAATGAGTCAGGGGCGAATTTCTATACGATTAATGGCCCGGAGATTATGTCGAAATTCTATGGTCAAAGCGAAGAGAATCTCAGGAAAGTCTTCGAGGAAGCTCAGAAGAACGCACCTTCGATTGTGTTCCTTGATGAGATTGATGCCATCGCGCCAAAGCGTAGCGAAGTGCATGGTGAGGTGGAGCGTCGTGTTGTTTCTCAGCTTCTGACGTTGATGGATGGTCTGAAGGGCCGGGGTAAAGTCATTGTGATTGGTGCAACGAATATTCCTGATGTGATTGATCCTGCGTTGCGACGACCAGGTCGGTTTGATCGTGAGATTCGTATCGATGTCCCAGATAGAAATGGACGGAAAGAGATCCTGTTGATCCATACTCGGGGTATGCCGATTAACCCCGGTCTTGGTGAGATGTATTCTGGGGAGAGGGTCAGTGAAGAGAAAATCTTAAATGCCGTCAAACAGGGGATTAAGAAGATCCATATCTCTGACCTGCTGCGGAGCATGTTGCGTTCGAAGGACCGCAATAAACGTGTGGAAGTGGTCGGAAAGTATCTTGATGTGGTTTTTACGTCTTTCAAAGATCAACTTCCACCTTTGTTCTATGAGAAAGTCATTCGATTGATTGCTGATGAGATTACGAATTTATTACCAAATGATTTGGATGATTCAGAGGCGAATGTCAGTGCGGAACAGCAGATTAGCGAACGATTGATGACGATTCGGGAGAACCCTGATGAGTTTATTAAGCGGATTTCGAAGGAGTCTCTTCTCGATGAGATTGCTGATATCACCTATGGTTTTGTTGGGGCAGACCTTGCTGCGTTAGCTCGAGAGGCTGCGATGAATGCGTTACGGCGGTATCTCCCCGAAATCGATTTGGAAAAACCGATTCCGATTGAGCTTCTGGAGAAGATGGAGGTGACGTTGGATGATTTTAAGAACGCGCACCGTGGTATTGAGCCGTCTGCGTTACGTGAGTTTTTCGTGGAGATCCCGAAAATCTCGTGGGGGGATATCGGTGGTTTGGAGGATGTCAAGCAAAGTCTGAAGGAAGCAGTGGAATGGCCGCTCACCCAGCCGGAGGTATTTAAGCGGATGGGTATTCATGCGCCTCGTGGGATTTTACTGTATGGGCCTCCGGGAACGGGAAAGACGCTGCTGGCAAAGGCAGTCGCTCATGAGTCGAAGGCAAATTTCATCTCTATTAAAGGGCCAGAGGTGCTCAGTAAATGGGTCGGTGAAAGTGAAAAAGCGGTCCGTGAGCTGTTCAAGAAGGCGCGTCAGGTTGCACCTACGATTGTGTTCCTTGATGAGATTGATTCTATTGCACCACGTCGAGGGACGTTTGAAGGGTCGCATGTGACTGAGAGTGTCGTAAATCAGTTACTGACCAGCATCGATGGGATGGAAAGCATGGAAGGTGTGGTGGTGATCGGGGCAACGAACCGACCGGATATTATCGATCCTGGTTTGTTGCGGCCTGGTCGGTTTGACCGATTGCTGTTGATCCCTGCACCAGATAGTGTGTCGCGGCTGGAGATCTTTAAGATTCATACGAAAGATATGCCGCTGGCAAAAGATGTGTCGCTTGATGATTTAGCGGAGAAGACTGTTGGGTATTCTGGTGCAGATATCGATGCGCTCTGCCGTGAGGCAGCCATGACTGCGTTACGTGACGATATCAACGCCAAGGAAGTCCGCAAGACGCATTTTGAGCGTGCGATGGCTGAGGCGCGGGGAAGTCTGACTGATGATGTGATAAAATATTATAAAAAAGTAAAAGAGGATATGGGTAGCAGCATCGCCAAAAAGGATAAAAAAGAACGCGACATTCAATATATGTAAATTAGTATAAAAAACAAGAGGGATATGATGAAAGTACTGGAGAGTGATTTGAGAGGAAAAACAGTTATGAGTGAAGAGGGCTTGTACCTCGGCATTCTGAGGAATTCACTGGTG